>Ga0182015_10006126_pt1 | contig 12185 bp, 4 predicted proteins | sample 712P3MmetaG_FD_120478 | JGI IMG/M metagenome (GOLD analysis project Ga0182015, IMG submission 120478) | Permafrost microbial communities from Stordalen Mire, Sweden - 712P3M metaG | ecosystem: Environmental > Terrestrial > Soil > Wetlands > Permafrost | place: Sweden: Stordalen | collected...
GAGTGGTTGGCTCGATGAGAGCTACAGAACGGCAGGTCCAACTGGCTATCAAGCGTATTTTTGAGTCGTCCGGAAACGAGGGTGGAACGCCAAAGCGCTTCGTTGCCTGACAACCCGCTACCTCCCCGGCCGCTCGCTTGACCATGAACAATAAGGGTTCCCACGCCACGGTCGCGGAAGGAATCGTATGGCTCGCGACTCAGTCAGCCTCATATGTGACTGCAAACCGTCTCAATATCTCCGGCGGTTTGGAGTTGGATTGATATCCATGATGGGATCGACGATGAGTGGCCCATCCTCGGTCGGCAGACGTACCAGTTTTCTGTCGATATCGCAGCACACTAATACAATTGCGATGTGCTTTGTCAACAGGCATTTCACGGGCTCCTACGGAAATATGCGCGACAATCTATGACTTAGTGGATGGACCCTTGCCAATGCAAGGTTCATTTGAAATCCACGAATCTAGCATCAAAGACTGATCCAAGTCTCTTGATGCGAATTGCCAAGCAACTGCGTGTTTATCGTTGACCGCGACTGCAACGGGTCTGCGCTCGAATTGTCAGCAAAGAAAGAAAGGACTCACCCAACATGAGATTCAGTCGTTTGCTTTGCCTATGTGGAGGACTGGTCGCTCTGCAGCTGTCTTTATCTGAGGGCATTCATTCGCAACAGACTTCAGACGGCATTTTTTGGAAGTTTGACGAACCCGCGGGCTCAGTTGTGCGCGATTCTGCTGGCAATATCGATGATAGGGTTGACGGATTTTCGCGTCGGGTGCCAGGAGTGGCAGGGCAGGCGCTGGAATTCGATGGATATTCGACCAGAATAGTGCGCGACGCAAAGAGTGTGCCTCATCTCGGCGATGCGTTTAGCCTTTCAGCATGGGTGGCGCTCAATAATTATCCGTGGAATTGGGTTCCCATTGTGGACCAAAGTGCTGACAGCCAGATTGGCTATTTCTTTGGAATTGATGCGTTCGGACACGTTGGATTTGATGTTGCGGTAAACGGAGTGTGGCAGCAGTTGGTATCCAAGCAGAAGCTGCCGTTGAAGAAGTGGATGCGCCTTACCGCGACATTTGATAACAAGAACGGGCTGACAATCTACATCAATGGTGAAGGCGACGCGAGCCTGCAAACGATTGGCTCATTTGTGCAGGCTGAGAAAACCGATCTCTATGTGGGCAGGGTCAGAGCGCCACGGATTCCTTTCGAAGGATTGGAAAGCCCGGAACCTGTTAAGTACTCATTTGACGGGTATCTTGATGAGATAAGGATTCAGAATCGCGCCATTTCGGCCGAGGATGAGAAGTCAGCTTTTGCCGAGGCAAAAGTTCCTTCAGAAGACGTAATTCCTTATGCAGTTCTGCCGTCAGGTCCTGCTGGCGCCGGCCCCTTCGGCGCGTTTTACGCATCGCTGAAGTTCTCTCCCTCATGGGATCGGCCGCGAAGAGTCGGACCCGATTCCGATGTCGTCGTGCGATTTGAACAGTCGCCGATGCGTCTTGTGTTTTGGCAGGGTTTGAACTATGTCCCTGCCTGGGTAACAGGAAACGGTAAATGGTACACGGACGAGTTTCTAGAAACATGGGGGCCGCGGTGCCCTGGTACCGGAGACTGCGAGCCAATGTCAGATAAGCAGAGCCGATATTCTCGCGTCAGCATTCTTGAAAACAGCCCTGCTCGAGCGGTGATTCATTGGCGATATGCACTTGCGGAGGCTGGCAATTACAAGGGAGGGTACGCAGATCCCGAGACAGGATGGTTCGATTGGACGGACGAGTATTGGTACGTATACCCGGACGGAGTGGCATTAAGGAAACAGGTCTTATGGAGCTCTGAACTGGACCTCGAAAAACACGAGTGGCAGGAGACAATTGTCGTAAATGGTCCTGGACAGAGGCCGGAAGACAACATCGAAGCGGATGCTTTGACTCTGCTCAATATGGGAGGAGAAACGCACACCTATCACTGGAATCCAAAAACCGACGATACATTTGATTATCCAAACGGACCCGCTACCCTAGATAGGCCTCCAGATGCCAACGTTCAGATCGTAAATTTGAAATCAGCTGAGAAGCCCTTCCAGATCGTCTGGCCCAAGGGCACCCATTTTGACGTTTACAGTCACGACAAAAGTATATCGATGTTTGGATGGTGGAATCATTGGCCCGTCGCGCAAATCGACTCAAGTAACCGCAAAGCAGTCGCGGCCGATCGACCTTCCCATACATCCTTGTCCCATATCTACTGGGATGAATACCAGAAGACGGATCAGACAGCAACGAAACTCCTGCTAGACGGCCTGACAACTTCGGCGCCGTTGCAGTTATTACCGTTAGCGAAGTCCTGGATTTCACCACCCCAAATACGAGTTGCCCAGGGAGTCGCCATTGCTGCAGAGTACGACCCATCGCAGAGGGCATTCGTTGTCCATCGAAGTGGAGGTGCGAAAGCGAGTGGACTCACGCTTAAGCTCGCGGCAAGCGCAGAAAGCCCCCTGCATAATCCTGCATTTGTGATCGAGAATTGGAGCGAACCTGCCAGGGTGACTGTCAGCACCAAAAACGCAAAGTTAGCCGGCTCAATTCGGATAGGGTACTTGCACCGTCTGGAAGGGGATTGCCTGGTGCTCTTTCTGATGGATATAAATACCACTGAGGAAACTGAGGTTCGAGTTGACCCAGTTGTGAAATAACACAAGTGTCACCGGGTTTTGTCGCACGAAACGTATTCGATCTTGATGGACCCTACGAGTATGCTCTTCCGAAATCTCAAATCTGAGTCCGTTCTGCTCGGATACGGCATTATCAAAGCTCACCAACCGCGTGGCCAAGCGCCAAAACTCATTGGCCGGGCGGTTTGCCGGCTTGCTCTGCTTTTTGCCAGAGTAGTCTCAGGAACGAGTCCTCAGGAAACAATTGGGCTGAACTCCGCAACATGTTCAATGCCTTTTCATATTGGTTACTCGAAATATAAAGAACGCACAACTTCTGATAAAAGCGCTCGTCATAGGGAAGTAACGATTTACCTTGCAAAAGAACCTTCTCTGCGTCAGTTTGTTGCCCTTTCTTCACCAGAATTTCAGCTACCGCGAGGAAGTCTTCTGAGCGCGTGCTTCCCATCTGTATTCCTCTTGATAGGTAATCCTCGGCTTGATTCTCATCGTAGTCCCGCCCCTTTGCGAGATGGAGCCAACCCAGGCCCGAGAGTACCTGGGGGTCGGTGGACTTTTGTTTTTCCAGGGACAACAGCTCCTGAAGATAGCTTGGCACATACAATGGGTCGGTCGTTCCTATTTCGCCAAGCGCGTGAAGAAGCGTTAGTGGAGGAACCTGATCTGGTTGGCCAGGAATCGCATCCAGATGAATCAAGCCACCCAGCTGCTGTTTGTTTGCGATGAAGCTTTCGGTGGGAAACTCTTCTTCTGGGGTCTTTACGATCCGGTGACTGGTTAGGGTCGAATGTGCAATGCCAGTGACGGGCTGCTTTGGCATGTGGCAACCCTGGCAGTCATCGGCAGGCGTCTTTAGTTGACGATCATGCAATGGAAGCCGGCAACTTTGCTCGCTATGGCAGGTTAAGCACTTCTGCCTGTAATATTCGACGGAATTTGTAGTTGGCTGCAGGTGCGGATCATGGCAGGTTAGGCAGCTCATGCGCCCCTTCGCGGCGGTATAGCATTTGCTAAGACTCATCAAGCTAAAATGCTCGAGTAACGGTGATATGGGAGCAGATCCTCGCTTCGGATCCAGAGGCGCCGCAAAGATGGCCATTACGTTATCAAGAGGCGTTCCGGGGCGATAGTCTGCATAGCTCTTTCCGGGTTGCAGAACCCTTAAAGCAAGGCCCTGATGACAGCTCATACAGATGTTATCTGCGAGCCAAGGGTCGAGCCGCCCCGGATTGACGATGGAGGGAGTGTTGGCCCTAGCTGTTATCTGACCCGAGTGTTGGGCCACGTGCAGGCTCCCAGGTCCGTGGCAATTCTCGCACCCGATTGCCAGTTCTTTAAATGGAGGATTTGCGTAGGATCCCAGCCCAGGAGCAGTCGGCCGTGCAAGCCCGCTGTGGCAGGTCAGGCATCCCGGAAGGGCGGGTCGATTGAACGCCAGATCCGCTATCTCGAAACCTGGAGACAGTTCCCATGAGCTTGTTTTTGCATAGAAGGATAGGGGCGCCTCGTAGAGATAACCATCCCGCGTCACCAGGTAGGAAGTGCCATTTCTTCCAGAACCGATTGCATAGGCCAGCTTTTGCATGTTGCGGAATATCTCTGAGCCATCCGGAGCTTTTTGATATTCAGATTGATAGACGCCGGTAGGCGTCGACCGTACATCAAAGTAGCGCTTCAGCCGCTCATTCCAAACCGTAATCGTATGTCCAGCTGGAACTGACGGCAGCTCGCCTGAAACCATGGACATCGATCGGCCCATATCGGTCTTTTTGAACGAGTCATAGATGGGGCGATGGCAGTTCGCGCATACTTCTGCACCCACATACTCAGCTTGCACGCTTGAGGTCGACAGTACATTGGCTGTCGCCTGAACCACATCGTGCGGCCCGTACGCAAAATAGAACGCTAGAAGGATGATCGTGAGGCAGCTTAGAGAGCATGCTAATAAACCCGTGCGATCCACCGGCCGTTTTTTTGACAGAGAGATGCTCGGTCTCTGTTTGCGGTGCTGCGTCCACAACGCCATGGTTACAAACTCTTCTTTCTTGTCGCGCCCATCTGCTCCGATCTGACAATTCCTTGCCCTTCCTTGACAACGACCAAGCGGCAGGCACTCACTCCCGAGACCTTCTCCTTGAGCCCACTCGTCCAATGGATCTCCAAGTCCGCGGAGCTATTTTCCCCGATTCCAAAGTGAAGTCGCCGATCATTCACGGAGTAAAAGCTGGATTGTGCCATCACCGCTTGCGCTTGAGATTTCCCCCCATAACGCGCGATCACCCGGGATCCAATCGCGCTCCGGTTCGACTTCGTGCCGACAAGAAGCACCTTGATCCACTGACGCTGGCCTTTAAGGTCATTTCGGAGAAGGGAGGGGGGCTCATTCAGATTGACCACCAGGATGTCGATGTCACCGTCGTTGTCAAAATCACCGAACGCAGTTCCCCGGCTGCAATGTGGAGCCGCGATCCCCGGCCCCGCTTCGTCGATCAGTTCCTCAAAGCTTCCATTCCGGAGATTATGAAAGATAAGCCGCGGACACTTCATCGGATACTGCGGAAACCTCTTCTCAACTTCCGGATATACTGCACCCGCCGCGATAAACAGGTCAGGCCAACCATCATTGTCAAAATCCGCGAATCCTGTTCCCCAACTTACGTAACGCGTCTCTACTCCGAAGCCGGCTCTGATCGTTACATCGCTAAAGTTACCGGCGCCGTCATTCGCATATAGAGAGTCGGTGTCATCAGAGAAATTCGTCCTGAAAATGTCGAGGTTACCCTTAAGGTTGTAGTCACCAACAGCGACGCCCATTCCGGCCTGTTCGACCCCGTCGTCGCTCAGGGCAACGCCACGTTCTATTCCCTGTTCTTTGAAAGTTCCATTGCGTTGATTTATGAAGAGCAAACTGGGCGTCGAATCCGAGGCCACATAGATATCTGTCCAGCCATCGCCGTCAAAGTCAGCGGCAACGGCAGTCATGCCGTAGGTGGCGGTTGCGCTGGAGATTCCAGACTCCTGGCTAACATCGCGAAAAACGCCGTTCCCCTGGTTGCGGAAGAGCAAATTAGTCGTTGGCCGAAGTCCACGAGGCCCGCAATGGACGGGCACTCCCTTGAACGTACAGCCAGGTACCTGACCAGACTTGGGACGGTCTTCAATATCCAGATCAATGTAATTGGTGATGAAAAGGTCGAGGTTGCCATCGCGGTCATAATCTAAAAAGGTACACCCGGACCCCCAGCGGGATTTTCCCTGATGCTGCAGGCCTGCGGCGGCCGTCACATCGGCAAAGGTTCCATCACCGTTGTTTCGGTAAAGAACATTCTGCCCGAAGTAGGTGACGAAGATATCTTCATAGCCGTCATTGTTGTAGTCTCCCACCGTCACCGAACTAGCCCAGCCGGTGCGAACAAGACCTGCCTCGACGGTCACATCTTTGAAGGTGCCATCCCGGTTGTTTTTATAGAGACGGTTCGTTGTTCCCGGCGGTGGATCCTCAAGCCGGGTTCCACTCAACACGAAGATATCGAGCCAGCCGTCATTGTCATAATCAAGAAAAGCGGCTCCGCATCCTACCGTTTCAACAATAAGGCTTTTTTTATCGGCTTCTCCGTAAATCACCGGTTGGGTCAATCCAGCCTGGAGCGCCACATCGGTAAATATTGCGGCAAATGGTATACCTGAAGGCTTTCCTCGGGGGACTGGTTTCAAATTGCGAGAAGAGCTCCCGTCCTGGGCGGCGCTGACCACGCTACCGGCAGTCAGACTAGCGAGGGACAAGCCCACGGCTCGACGAAGGAAGTGACGGCGAGTCAATGCACCGTCTCCTTTCAGCAGGCATAACAAAGCATCGAGAGCCATGAGCGGTTTCATTGGCAGGGCCCCTCTTTTGGATCGTCCACCATCGCGATTATTTGGCCGGACCATTCAAGGGCAACGCACCTCACCGGCTGGCAATCAGAATGTGCTTTCGCTGAATTTTCTCGTCCATCGTAGCTTAACCCGAGACCGTCACTCGTTTCCAGTCCCGTGGCAACTTCGTGTGCCCTAGCAGGGGCTAACAGGTTGCCCTCAGCACCGCAGGCGCGTTGCTATCCCAGGCCGATGACCTGGACTGCTGGGCTACCCAGGATGAAATCCTGGGTGCTCTTGGATCCCACGCAAAGGCTCGCTGCATCGCCGAACAGTGGAATACAAACAAGGAAGAGAGCGGACCATGACCGATCGTCCGCTCTCTTCGTCCTGGCTGTTCTGGCTAGAACGTTATTTTGAGCGCGAATTGAATCTCGCGTTCCGTTTGGGCAGTACCCGTAAAGAGGCCGAAGTTGGCATCGGTTACGGTGTTATCAGGTTGAGCGGAACCTTGAAACGGACCAAAGGCCGCCTGGTTCCACGCGTTGAAGAAGTCGGTCCTAAAGATGACACTTCGCCCCTCTTTGCCAAGTGGAAATAACTTTTCGAGCGTTAAGTCCGTATTGGTGACATGGGGGGTTCGCAGGTCATTCCGGGACTCGTTTCCAAAAGTATATGCAGCGGGGTTCGCAAAACACGATGTCTTTAAGTACTGCACACTCCTACCCCCGTTATAAGGATTGGAACATGTGCGTTCCGCTCTCTCCGTCTGGCTACCGGTATTCTGCAAGTCATCGTTACCGGCATTGTTGTTAAATACGATCCCGGAATGGGCTGTATAAATACCCTGGAAACTCCACCCTCCAACGACTTCGTTAAGCAGAGAATTGGAAACATCAAAAGCCTGCCCTCTGCCAAAGGGCAATTGATAGACCCAACTAAAACTCAAGTTTTGGGGAAGATCGTATCCCGCAACACTTCTGTCAGCCTTCAAGTTATAAGGATCTTGTATACTGCATCCTTCTGCCCCGGAGAACCCGTCGCAACCCAGATTAATTGTCTTTGACCAGGTGTATGCGCCTAAAAGGGTCAGTTTTTTCCCCACTATGGTGCGGGCCTGGAACTGAAATGCATTGTAATTGCCATTGCCTATGCTCTTGTCGTAGAAGGTCGGAGTAATGTAAGAGAATGGTGTCCGGTCACTGATCGGTCCGGGGGCCGGATACAGAGCTGTGTTTCGAACCGTACCAGAGTCAGTGCGGAGGGTGTGGGCTCCTACGTAGTTGGCCTGCAGAACGGTGTTGTTCTTGACCTGCTGCTCAACGCCAAAATTGTATTGGATGGAGTAGGAATTCTTGAAATAGGGGTCAATCATCCAATTGCCTTGGTTGAACGGAGTTGCTGCCGGTAGGATCTGAGTTCCGCCGGTCCCCAGAGAGAGGGGGTTTTGGCCCGTAGTGGGGTCGGGAGTGGTAGCGTTGAGATTTTGCACTTCCAAAAGCGAAGTATCTGGCCAGTTACCTTGATAGTTTGTTGCCAATTGCTGAATGGAGGCCCAGTTATCGAAGAAGCGTCCTCCTCCTGCGCGGACCACGGTGTTGGGCATAACCAGATAGCTGAGTCCTACTCTCGGCTGCCAATTGTCGTACGTGTTATGAATGATGGATTCATTGTTCTTCGGAGTCACGATGACGTTCGCGGGCAATGAGCCGTCGGCTGTCGGTATGCACGGAGTTACGCCGGTATAACATCCAGGGGGAACGGCCTGCAGGATGTATTGGCCCGTGTCCATGTCGGTATCCCCGAGAAAATTGTTGCCGAGAACGTGACTTCCATAGATAGGCCAGAGCGTGACGTCATAGCGGAACCCAAGGTTAATTTGGAGCTTGTCGGTTGCTTTCCATTGATCCTGGATGTAAAAACCGTCCTCCCAGCCCCCATGTGTCGTGATGTTTACGTTGCGGCGATTCGCGCTGGATGGCAGGCCGAGAACAGCCGATGCGAGGGCGTCTCCAGTGGGCAATATGCTTTCCAGATTGGATGTGGGGGTTGCACTATAGGTATCGCTGACGAACAGGATCGGTTGGCTATTATCGTTCGTATTGATGTCGATGCCCGTTTGCAGGGTGTGTCTTCCAAAAACTCGAGTAAAATCTGCTGCACCTTCATAGATATCGGCTATTTGATTGCCTTGGAACGACCCTCTTGGAAGACTCGTATAGCCGCTGTATGACTCGCCCACATTGAAGTTTCGATTGCCGACATAGCCTGTCACGGTTTGCAGATTGAATTTCCCGATGGTGTAGGCATCAGCCAGTGCGGACGGGAATTCTGTGGCACTAACAGCGTAGGCGATCGTCTTGCCAAAGCGTGCCGTCAGGATCTTGTTTCCGACCTTGGATGTCCAAGTGCCCGATCCGCCAAAGTTATAGCCGCTCGTGTTGGCGACACCGAGAATACCGGGAATTCCGCTAGCGCTCGATGAAGGCGAATAGAATTTGGAAAAACGGAAATACGAAGTGATCTGATCTGTGAACTGGTGATCCACTCTCATCGAACCCGTATCGTTGTTCAGAATATTCGGCGTAGGGTCTACGAAGTTATGGCCGTTGGCCGGAAGTTGGTTGACGACGGGAAACATCGCTTTACGATAAGCCTCAAGCGGCTGGTTCACCAAAGACGATGGAATGATGTTATTGGGAAAAGGATCCCGCAGAAGTTCGCCCGGGTTTGCAGGATCTGGCCTGGTGGTAAACGGGTTATAAATAGGAGTTCCCGCGCTAAAATCGCCCCCTAACTGAGCTTGCGTTGGAATGATGTCCAGGGTATTCGCAGATCTTGTGGATCGGAAGCCTTCATAGGCTAGGAAGAAGAAAGTCCTTGTGGGCCCACTTTTCTTTCTGAAACGGCCGGGAATCGCAGGTCCGCCGAAGACAGCGCCATACTGGTTCTGCTTGTAAGGGGTCACAGCCGTTTGGAAGTAGTTTCTAGCGTCCAGAGCGCTATTGCGAAAGAACTCCCACACACTTCCGTGATATTCCTGCGTTCCCCCCCTGGTAACTACATTGATAATGCCGCCCAGGGAACCGCCGAAGGCGGAGCTGTCGTTGTGAGACTGAACCTTGAACTCCTGGATGTCATCAATGATGGGCGCGACGGCATAGTTCCCTATAAATCCGTAATCCGTGAAACCATCGAGGAGAATCATGTTGCTGCGATTGCTTTGCCCATTCACTGAGGGAAAGGCGAACGAACCAATCGTGCTGCCCGCAAAGCTATTGCCCCCGCCGGCATTCTGCCCAGTGCTGATTGGAGAAACTCCTGGCGTCAATGCCAGCAGCTGAGTAAAGTTGCGCCCGTTTAGCGGCAGGCTTGTGACCTCGTTATGCTCAATTGCGGTGCCTAGTTCCGTTGTTGTCGTCTCAACGCTGGCCTCAGTCGTTTGCACGGTAACCTGTTGCGTGGCAGCGCCGACGACGAGTTGGACATCCTGCATCAGGGTCTGATTTACAGCCAGTTCGAATTCAGAGGTGGTCGATACCTTAAAACCCTCTTTTGTGACCTCGAGGGTGTATCGTCCAGGGGGGATCGCAACAAAGACATAGCGTCCGGCGCCGTTAGTGACAGCCTCTTGCTCAACTTGGGTGTCAAGGTTCTTTAACGTCACCTTTGCGCCAGGAATCGCGGCTGAGGTGGGATCGATAACGGTGCCATTCAAAGCCCCAGATGCACCTTGCCCGAGAGCCTTTGTTGGGGAAAATTGCGTACTAAGAATGACGATGAACAGTGCCAGTTGCACCATCCACGACGCTGCGAACTGTGCTAGGTGTTTCTTCTCCACGGGCGAGTCCTCCGAGGTTCTGCAAATAACACAATCGAATCCAGGTGAAATCATCCTGAGATCCGTGCCGCGCGTCAATCGCCGTTCTGGGTATAGAACGATAAATGAAACGAAGGTGACGAAGACGGTTGCTATGAGATTTTGGCCTAGCGGTACACTGCAGCTAACGGCACACAGCAGATTTGAGCACCAGCATCCGCTTATCATCCGCTCATCTAAAACAACCAGCATTGGCTCATCCAATGGACCCCGGCCCTCATAGCGGCCGCGAAAAGGTTCGTCAATAAATGTTTTTTGAGGGCCAGTTCACGCGGAATATTTCGGCTAGACCCCTCAAGCCGTTCACGTACTCGAAGCGGGAATTCTACTCGGCGGCTTGCTGGATTGGGGGTACACTATGGCTCAGTCATTCAAGAGGCGGTGCTCCCCGCTCTTCCGGCTGAGCACGGATTCGATGGCGTGGTTGCCGAACCAAGGATCATGCGACGGGCAAACGAACTTAGTTTAGGCACAATTCTACTGTTCGCAACGGCGGCTTCGTGCAGTAGTGCCGGGGCGTCGGCCGATTGCGCCCTTCCGCAAGGTCTGCAATCCCATGGAAGCCTGGACTCTTTCGCTGTCTGGGATTCCGCAGGTACGTGGTTTGCCCAGCGCAAAGACCTACGCTGCGCAACTGAAGCCTATAACAGGGCGTTGCAGCTACGCCCTCAGTCCTGGAGGACCCTCTACGATCTCGGGGTAGTCGAAGTCGCCCAGAAGCGGTACACGTCCGCAGTCGTTCATCTTCGCCGGGCGGTCGATCTGAAACCTGACTCCGCGGATGCACGCGATGCATTGGGTACGGTGTTAAAAGAGTCTGGACAGCTTGGCGAGGCCGAAAAGCAATTTCGGGAGATCTTAAAGGGGGACCCGAACTCTGTCGATGCGCTGAACCACCTGGCAGAGATTCTTGCTGCGCAAAAGCTCTATTCCGCGGCGATCGGTTATTGGGACAAAGCCCTTTCCCTGGAGCCCGGAAATATTGACGCCGGAATTGCCCGAGCCATCGCGCTAAGCGAGAATGGGGATCAAAATGTTGCCATCTCGTCCTTGCAGCAGATTGTAAGGGCGCACCCGGATCTGTCAGTAGCCCATTTCAATCTAGGAACCGTGTACGCCAACCAAAAGTCGTTTCGGCCGGCAGCAGACGAATACCGGGAAGCCTTACGGCTGAACCCGGCCGATGGGGAAACCCGCTTTGCCTTGGCGAAGTGCCTGGTCTTTCTGGCTGAGTACACAGAGGCTGTACCGATCTTAAAAGCTTATGTATTCAATCATCCCAAAGCCTTTGAACCACACTACTTATTGGGCCTTTCCTACCGCGGGCTCGAGCAGTACCCCCTAGCTGAGGATCAACTGCGCGCTGCTGCTGCCATTGAGCCCGACCACGCTGACCTGCAATTCGATTTAGGGCTCGTCATGATCCGCACCGGGCGGGCCAAAGATGCTGTCCCCCATCTGCAAAAGGCAATCCAGCTGGATCCGGCTGCGGAAGGGCCGCGTTTACAACTCGCCATCGCCCTCAAAGATCTCAATCAAACCCAGCGATCGACAAAAGTCTATCAAGACGTGCGGGAAACAGAACAGGCCAACCTGCTTAAGAACCAATTCACAATAGAAGGGGCCAAGGCTAATCAGCTTTTGGCAGGTGGTCAGGCGGCCCCGGCCGCCGAACTTTACCGGCGGATGCTGCAGATTCAGCCGCGCGACGCGCACACTTACTACAACCTTTCTCTCGCACTCGACCTGGAGGGAGAGTTCCCGGCTGAGA
>Ga0182015_10006127_pt1 | contig 12184 bp, 10 predicted proteins | sample 712P3MmetaG_FD_120478 | JGI IMG/M metagenome (GOLD analysis project Ga0182015, IMG submission 120478) | Permafrost microbial communities from Stordalen Mire, Sweden - 712P3M metaG | ecosystem: Environmental > Terrestrial > Soil > Wetlands > Permafrost | place: Sweden: Stordalen | collected...
AGCGAGGCGACCGTGTCCACGAGAAGCAGAGCGCCCAATTCGTCGGCGACCTTACGGATGGGCTCGATTTTGGTGAGCGCGGAGGTAGAGGTCTCGCCGTGGACCATGCCAACCAGCTTGATATTGCGGCCCTTGGCGGCGCGGCGCACATCGTCGGGATCGACGGTGCGGCCCAGCGGCGCTTCGACGCGATGAATCGTCGCGCCGGTGCGCTCGGCGATGATGGCCATGCGCTCGGAGAACGAGCCGTTCACGCAGACGATGGCTTCATCACCCGGCTCAAGCGGATTCACGACGGCTGCTTCGATGCCGCCGGAGCCTGACGCGGAGACGGGGAATGTGATGCGATTTTCGGTCTGGAATACGCGACGCAGCATGGCCTGCACGTCGCCGATCATGGCCGTAAACCAAGGATCCATGTGGCCGACGAGCGGCGTGGACATGGCCCGGTAGACGCGGGGGTCCAACATGGACGGCCCCGGAGTCAACAACATACGCTGGGGTGGCAGCAATTCCCCGATATCGTTCCATTCAATGCTCATTTTGCGGAGTCCTCTATGCCGTGCGGATTTTTTCCAGCCTCAAAAACGTGGAGGCAGGTAGCGCCGAGCGGGCACGGTTTTCTCCTGGCCGAAAGGAGCGCCCGGCGGGAAAGCATAGTTTGAAGGATTTGCGCGCTTCGCGCAACCGGCAAGATGCGCGCGCGTCAGGCGAAGGCCGCAGAATTCACGCGAGATGTCGATTGGACTGCGGCCGCGGGCCATTTTTTGCGGCTGCACGGCGCTCCTTCTGCGCGCAGCCTCGCGCTCGAAAAGCGTGGGCGCGTCCGGTACAATGATCTCGCCAATAGAGAGCCAACCAGCGCACAGGAGCTGTCATGACCGCTACACCGCAAAGCATTTCGTCCACATCCAAGCTTTCCGAACTGGCCGAAAAGGCGCGCCTGCTGCGCATCCATTCGTTGCGCATGACTACCGCCGCGGGCTCGGGGCATCCCACGTCGTGCCTTTCGATCGCGGAGATCATGTCGGCGCTGTACTTCGACCTGATGAAGTTCGATCGTGCCAATCCGAATTCGCTGGCCAGCGATCGCTTCGTATTGTCAAAGGGACATGCAGCGCCGATTTTGTATGCCGCGCTGGCGGAGGCGGGCGTGATTCCGGTTTCGCGCTTGATGACGCTGCGCACCATCGACAGCGAATTGGAAGGTCACCCGACGCCGTGGATTCCCGGCGTGGATGCCGCGACGGGTTCGCTCGGGCAGGGGCTTTCGGTGGGCGCGGGATTGGCGATTGGCGCGAAACGGCAAGGATCCGACGCTCACGTTTACGTGCTGATGGGCGATGGCGAAATGGCCGAAGGCAGCGTGTGGGAAGCGGCGGAATTCGCGGCGCATTACGACGTGGAAAATTTGATCGCGATCGGCGACGTGAATGGGCTGGGGCAGAGCCAGCGCACCATGTATGACCACGACGCGGAAGTTTACGCGCGCAAGTTTGAGTCGCAGGGCTGGACCGCGGAAGTGATCGATGGCCACGATTTGACGGCGGTGCTGGCCGCGCTCAATCGCGGGAAAGCCAGCCAGGGACGGCCGCACGCGATTCTGGCGCGCACGGAAAAGGGCCACGGCATCAGCTTCCTGGCCGATAAGGATGGCTGGCACGGCAAGGCGCTCTCCAAGGATCAGTTGGTGAAGGCGCTGGCGGAATTGGAGCCGGTGCCGGCGATACTTCCCGACGATGGCAAATCTTGCGCGAAAAAATCGCTGCCGGTGCCGCCGGATTTTGCGGCGCCGACGGCGCTCACTTACAAATTGGGAGATTCGATCGCCACGCGTGAAGCGTACGGCACGGCGCTGGCTCGCTTGGGAGAAGTGAACGAGCACGTGATCGCGGTCGATGGCGACGTGAAAAATTCCACGTTCGCGGAAACGTTTCAGAAAAGTTTTTCCGACCGGCTGATTCAAGGATTCATCGCCGAACAAAATATGGTGAGCCTGGCGGTGGGGCTTGCGGCGCAAAATCTGGTGCCGTTTGTTGCCACGTTCGCTTGCTTCCTGGCGCGCGCGTACGATCAAGTGCGCATGGCGGGCATCAGCCACAGCAATATCAATTTGTGCGGCTCGCACGCGGGGATTTCCATCGGCGAAGACGGGCCATCGCAGATGGCGCTGGAAGATTTGGCGGCGTTTCGCGCGATTCCCGGCGCGGCGGTTTTGTATCCGTCAGACGCGGTGTCCACGGAAAAGCTTGTTGAGGGCATGGCGCGGCGCCCGGGGATCGCTTACATGCGCACCTCGCGGCCCAAGACGGCGGTGCTGTACGTGAACGACGAAAAGTTTCCGATACCGGGGATGAAGGTTGTGCGCCAGAGCGCGGCGGATCGCGTCACGGTGATCGGCGCGGGCGTCACGCTCTACGAAGCGCTGAAGGCCGCCGATCAATTGAAGGGCAAGGGCATCGCGGTGCGCGTGATCGATTTGTATTGCTTGAAGCCGCTGGATACCGTGGCGCTGGTGGCAAACGTAAAGGCCACGGAAGGGCGCGTGGTCACCGTGGAGGATCACTACGGCGAAGGCGGCATCGGCGAAACGGTTCTGGCGGCGCTGGCGGAAGCCGGTGTCACCGTAAAGGCCGTGAAACTGGCGGTCGATCGCGTGGCGCATTCCGGAACCGAGGCCGAACTGCTCGAAAAATTCGGCATTTCGGCGAATCACGTTGCCGCGGCAGTGGAGCGCTTGGCGAAGTAAGCCCCAGAAATAAGCCCGTAGAGCACGCCCCAAAGGAGCCATCGCGCCGCAGCCAGGCAAGCCAGGCTGATTGCCGCGCGAAAACACAGCGCATGCCGGAAAAATTGGTATTCGTCGGCGTGATTCCAGACGTGGCCGTGATCGGCCCGAACGATCAGATCACCTGGATTTCAAACGCCGGCCATCTGAAGATCGAATTCGATCCGAACCGTTGTCCATTCCCCTCGAACGTCTATCAAGCTCCCGCCGGCATGCACCTGCAATCCGGCGCGCCCCGTCCCGGCACAAATCCCGGCTCGTACCGCTATCGCTTATGGCTGAACGATCAGCCCGTCGGCGGCGGCGAAGTGATTTTGCGAGAGAAGTAGCGCCGGAGTCCGCATGCCGGATACTCGCTCACGGATACTTGGAGAGCGACAAGGCTGGGCCGCCAGGCGGGGGATCGCGGTCGACGGTTCCGGCTATACGCAAGACCTCGACGCCAATCTGTTTCAGCCGCTGCACCCCGAAACGATGGCGGACTTTCAACGCGGCGGCGGAGACGAACTGGGCCGAAAAATGCGGGCACTACATTCGTCGTCGGCGCTTGTTGTAAATACCTTCGACTATTGGCGGAGCCGGCCGATGGATTGGCTTGCGGGAGCGATGCATTTAGGATCGGAGCCCTCGTCGCTGCGCTTTGAGGCGCAATTTCACACAGGTCTGCAAGGGAATCCGCCAAATCTCGATGTGGCGTTTCTGTTGGTAGACGGGCGAACCGTAGCGGTGGAGTCCAAGTTCACAGAGACATACGCCCACACAAATCACGCGGTCCCGTTCAAAGATAAATACTTCCCAACTGGAGAGGGGCTTTGGCATGCTCGCGGGTTGCCGCGCTGCCAAGAATTGGCTGCGCGGCTGCGGAACCAGGAGATCCAGTTCCGGTACCTCAATGCAGCGCAATTGCTGACGCATTCTCTTGGCCTGGCGAAATGCCTAGGGGGTCGGTTCGCTCTCGTCTATCTCTGGTATGCGTTTCCTTCCGAGGAAGCAAAAAAGCATGAAGAGGAAACCAATGCGTTCGCCGAGGGGGTGGGCACTGAACTGGACTTTAGAGCCCTAACCTACCAGCAACTGTTCTCTCCGGCTCTCAGTGGGGTAGGTCCGGGCCACGATTCATAGGTGAGTTATTTAGCCGCGCGCTGCCTCCCGGGTCATGACGGCAATTCACGAGGCGCCGGCTACACCGCCGCGTGGGCCTAGTCCCCCGCGGCGGCGGCGCGGAGGGCGTTTAGCGATTCGGCCAGCGTGCGGCGCACGGGCGCGAGCGCGAACGCGGGGACGGGCCGATCCGGCGTGACGGCCAGGCTGGGCGAGCGGTCGGGGAATTCGGCGCGGCGATCGGGCTCGAGGCCTTCTTCGCGCAACAGCTCAGCGGAAAGATTGGGGTCGTCGGTGCGGTCCACGCCCCAGAACCAGAGGCGCTCTTCGGCGCGTTGCAGGAATTGCAGGACGCTTTCGAGCTTCTTCACGCTGCGATCGAACGTGGACGCCAGGAAATAGACGGACAAATTCCACTGGTTGCGCGCAAAACCGGCGCGCACGCGCACGCAGTACTTGCCGTTCTGATTGAGCTCGATCGAGCAGCGATATTCGTTGCGACCTTCCGATTTTGTGCGCATTTCCGATCTCCTAATCACCGGGCTCCGCCCCGCTGGGCCTCTACGCCCACCCGGTGAGGGATTTGATGAAATTTTCGGCAAACCGTTCCGTAAATTGTTCATAACGCGACTCGCTAACAAACGATCCGAAAAGCAGGTCTCACGTTTCAGGACGATGACGGGAAGGCGAAGGTCCCTGGTTCTGCCCCTTCTGGCTGGGGGGCAACTGCGGACGCAAATATGCTAGCTGAAATCAGGGGCAAAAAGCAACGGCCCGCGATATTTTTATAAAACGTTTATTTACTTAAAGTTACGGACAATCGATTGGGGTAGACCTTGACCGGCAACGGTGGCACAATGGCCGTAATGGCCATGAAACCGGAAGTTCGCAAGTCTCTGAATGTGGCATTGGGAACGGCAATCGGCGATGCTTTGGGCCGATATTTGCGTCGTTCGGGCCGCGACAGCAAGGCGCAGGTCGCGCTGCGATTTGCTGGCGTGTTTGCTTCTACTTTTTTGGTTTCGGCTTGCTTAGAGATGTTGCGATCCGATCGTAGGCACCGAAGGCGTCAATTGGCTTGAATCGGCTCAGATTCCCGCGCGCACGAAATCCCCACCGCAAATTTCCCGCAGCATCGTAATTCCATTGTTTGGCTGAATATACAAACTGAATCAGCCGGTTGGCGCCGTCAAACGCTTCATCACGTCGGGCATGTACTTGATTTTGCCCTCCGCCTCGAGCTGCTTCTGCAGGGCGTCGGTAAAGGCCTGGTAGGCGGCTTCGCGCTTGCTTTGCAGCAAATCCTGGGTCACGGACTGCTGCTGTTGCATAAACTGGCTCGGGTCGGGAACGCTGTGGTCCACGACGCGATAGACGATCCAATTGGCGCCGAGGAAGAGCGGATCGGCGGTTTGGTTCAGCGGCATCGCGAAGGCCGCGGCGAACTGTTTGGCGCTGCCGGCGTCTGGGATTTCACCATCGCGAGCGAATGAATCACTGGTCTTGTCCTCGAGGCTATCGGCTTTGGCGATGGCATCAAGCGTTTGGCCGGATTTGCTGGCTTGCGCAATGCTGGCGGCCAGCTGCTTGGCTTGATCGACGGCCTTATCGTGGCGATAGTCGTTCAGCACGTTATCGTGCACTTCGTCCAGGGTCCCCGGATGCGCCGGCTCAATCTGCTTGATGCTCAGGACAACGTACCCGGTATCGGTATGAATCGGGTCACTCACGTCGCCGGAGCGCTCCTGAGCGATCTCCTGCTGCACTTCGGGCGATGCTCCGACGTCGGGCAGATTATCGTTGGGCCCCAGTGGCTTCGATTCCTCAAGCGTTAGGCCGTACTTCGTGGCCAGATCGGCTAGCGGCACGCGGCCGCCGCGCCGGATATCGTCGGCGATTTGCGAGGAGAGCTGATCGGCCAGCGCCTGAGCCTTCTCGGTGCTCAGCGCCGTGGCGATATCGGCTTTCACCTCGTCGAACGATTGCGTGCGCGCTTCCTGCCGCTCAATTACGTGAATGATGTGGAATCCGTACTGCGTGCGCACCAAATCCGAAATCGAGCCCACCGGCAGTGTGAACGCCGCCTGCTCGAATTCCGGCACGGTCTGGCCGCGCACGATCCAGCCCAGATCGCCGCCCTGGTCCTTGCTGGTGTCGTCGGAATATTGCTTGGCGAGCGCGCCGAAATCGCCGCCGTGCTTGGCCTTTTGGTCCACGGTCTCGGCGGTCTTTTGAATTTCCGCGATTTCGGCGTCGGTCTTGTCGACGGTCTTGAACAAGATGTGCGCCACGTGCACGCGATCGTCGATGTGGTATTTATCGAGATTGGCCTGATAGAACGCGCGCTCTTCGTCTTCACTCACCGTGACGCGCGAGGTCAAGGTCGATGGGTCCATGCGCACGTACTGCACTACGCGCGTTTCCGGCACGCTGTATTTGGCTTTATTTTTCTCGAAATAATCGGCCAGATCGGCGTCGCTCGGATTAATTTTCGATTGTAAATCCTCGGGTTTGATGACGATGTATTGGATTTTGATTTTTTCGTTCTTCCAGCGGAATTCCTGCTCGACTTCCGACGGCGTGACGGTGATTCCATCGGTTACGAGTTGCTCGAATCGCTGCTCGACCAAACTCTGGCGCACCAACTCCTCGAATTCCGGCACGCCCATCTGGAATCGCTGCTGCACCGCGGCGGCGTATTGATCCATGCCCACGAAGGTATCGCCCTGAAACGCCGAAGGAACCAGTTGCAGAATGCGGTCGCGGCGATCCTCATCGCTGATCTGCACGCCCATGCTCGCGGCTTCCAGGTCCAGCGCGTGCTGCATGACCAATTCCTTAAGCACCTGCTGCGCGTAGAGCGGAGCCATGGCCGCCGGCATTTGTCCGCCGCGTTCGATGCGCTGCAGTTGCTGCTGCACATCGTTCAGCGTGATCGAGGTATCGCCCACGGTGGCGACTACGTCGGCGCTCTGCGTCTCCGTGCTGCCCTGGCCCGGCACAAGGTAAAGCAGCATGCCAATGCCCAGCGCTCCTACGACCAGCCCCAGCACGATGCGCACGCCAATTTTTTTATTATCGAACGCCAAGTTAGGAATGCTCCTCAGGCAGGCCGGCTTACGATAGAGCGCGGCTTAAAACTTCGGTCTTGTTCCAATCTTCCATTATAGTGGAGCGGAGATGCGCGGCTCAATGGGAATATATCGCGAATAGGCCTGTTGCGCATACAATAGGGGTGCTTTCCAGACTGAAAAATCGATCGAGAGGATCTCGCCATGCCGAAATTCATGATCGAGCGCGAAATTCCCGGCGCGGGCGAGCTCAGCCCAGCGGAGCTCCAGGGCATCTCCCAGGCATCGTGCAGTGTTTTGCGTTCGCTTCCGCAGGTGCAGTGGGTGGAAAGCTACGTCACCGACGACAAGATTTATTGCGTCTATATCGCGCCCGATGAAGCGGCCGTTCGCGAGCACGCGCGCCTGGGCGGTTTTCCGGCCAATTCGGTTGCCGTCATTCGCCGCATGATCGATCCCACTTCCGCCGAAAACCTCGCGCCGTAGGCCCCTGCATTCGGAGCCCGAATCGCCCCGCCTCTCGCCCAGCCGGGTGAGCATCCGGACGAGCATAGTGACTGCCAGGAAAGTGCTTGAAACGCGCTGTCTTGCGGCGTCTGGGTGCCTATGCTAAATTCCAAAACTGGCCTGAAATCAGACGTTTTGAATGCAAACTCACCATCACGAGCCGGCGCATCGCCCGAAGATCTCGCGCATCGAGGTGTACTGGACGGCGGTCACTTACAAAACCGTCGCCGTATACTTGCTGCTGATTTTCCTGGTGGTCATGGCCTCCTGCTATTTGATTTTCCCGGATTGGTACAGCGCCGCGGTGACGCATATCGAGCGCGCCGTCGGTGCCAGCGCGAACCGCGCCGCGGCGCTTTCGCAGAATCAAGCGCGCTTCGTGAATCTGGATGGCCGCGTGCAAGTTAAGAAAGCGAATTCGGTGCAGTGGGTTGACGCCGATTACCGCGGCACGCTCGATAAGGGCGATTTCATCCAAACCGGCGCGGATGGCGCCGCGCGCATCACCTTCGTCGACGGCACCACATTCACCGTGAAATCCAACACGCTGGTGACCGTCGAACAAAACTCCGTCGATTCCGATAGCTCCACTCGCGTGGGCATGCACATCAGCTCCGGCGCCGTGGATTTGACCACGGGCACCTGGAATTCGCCGCGATCGAACGCCGAAGTTTCCTTCTCGAACGCCGTGGCTTCGCTGCGCCAGGATAGCCGTGCGGCCGTGCGCAGCGATCCGGCGACGCAGGATAACGAAATCACCGTGGCCTCCGGCGGCGCTGAAATCCGGCGCGGCGATGAGACCGTGGAAGTCGGCAAGTACGAACGCGCCACGCTGCCTCCCGAAGGCGCGGGACCGATCGTGAAAACCGCCGTGCTCGCGCCGCCTGACCTCACCGAGCCGGTGAATTTGCAGCCATTGATCGACGCCGATCCCAAGCATCTTTCGATTCACTTTGAATGGTCGGCCGTGCCGGATGCGGTGTCTTACGATTTGAAGATCGGCATGACTTCCATGTTTTCGCGCATCGCCGAAGAGCGGCACGTGACCACGACTTCGGTGGACGTCAGCGGCCTCGATGCCGGCGACTATTATTGGACCGTCACGGCCACCGATTCGCATAAGCATGAAAGCGCAGCCAGCGAAGCGTTTAAATTCACGCTGGTGGCCGAAGGCAAGGGCCAGGATATGTTGCTTGAGGTGGATGGCACCGAATTGCACGGCAACGTCGTCGAGGTGATTGGCCGCACCGATCCTGGCGCGGCGCTGATTATCGATGGCGAATCCGTGGCGGACATCACGCCCGATGGGCATTTCCGCTTCTTCACGCAGCCCATGGCGCGCGGCAGCCAGGTGATCGTGATCACGGGACAAAATCGCCGCGGCGGGACGGGCACCACCAGGGTTCCGATCGTGATTCCGTAATTGAAGCGCGCGATTTCGCTGCGCTTGCTACACTCGCGGCGCGTGGAGTGCCGCGGCAATACCGGTCCGCGAAGGACCTTAGAGGATTTCAAGGAAGCTTTCAGAGGAAACGATGAGTAAGAACGGGTGGAGTTTCCGCTCCGTCTTCAGTTTGTTTTCGTCCGACCTGGCCATTGATTTGGGCACGGCGAATACCCTCGTCTTTGCCAAGGGCAAAGGCATCGTGGTCAATGAGCCTTCGATTGTGGCCATCAATAAAAACAGCGCCGAGGTAGTGGCCGTCGGCAAAGAAGCCAAAGACATGCTTGGGCGCACGCCCGGCAACGTGGTGGCCATCAAGCCGATGAAGGATGGCGTGATCGCCGATTTCAAAGTCACCGAAAAGATGCTCACGTATTTCATTCAGAAGGCGCACAACCGCCGCATGCTGGTGCACCCGCGTATCGTGATCGGCGTGCCCAGCGAAATCACGCCGGTGGAAAAACGCGCGGTGCAGGATTCGGCCTATCGCGCGCGCGCCAGCGAAGTTTATTTGGTGGAGCAAGCCATGGCCGCCGCGATCGGCGCGGGACTGCCGATCGAAGAACCTTCGGGCAACATGGTGGTGGATATCGGCGGTGGTACAACGGACATCGCGGTGATTTCGATGAGCGGTATCGTCTATTCGCGTTCGGTGCGCGTGGCCGGAAACGAAATGGACGAAGCCGTGATGCACTACCTTAAGCGCAAATACAATTTGTTGGTCGGCGAGCGCACCGCCGAGCAAATCAAAATGGAAATCGGTTCGGCGTATCCGCTGGAAAAGCCGCTGACCATGGAAGTGAAGGGCCGCAATCTGATTGAAGGCGTGCCGCGCACCATCACCATCGACGATAGCGAAATCCGCGAATCGTTGTCCGAATGCGTGGCCACGATTCTGAACGCCATTCGCGTGGCGCTCGAGCGCACTCCGCCCGAGCTTTCCGCCGATATCAGCGATCGCGGCATCGTGCTCACCGGCGGTGGCGCGCTCCTGAAAAATCTCGATAAGCGCATCCGCGAAGAAACCGGTTTGCCCGTTTCCATCGCCGACGATCCGCTGGCTTCGGTGGTGCTCGGCACCGGCAAAATGCTCAGCGATTTCCGGCTGCTGCGTATGGTTTCGATTGATTAGCGCCGCTATGCCGCGCGCCGCGCTGCCGCCGAATACGATGTCCGCACTTCCATGATCGCCGCTCCATCCCGCCATAGATCGCTCACGCTTCTCGGAATTGTGCTCGTGGCTCAAATCCTGCTGCTCGCGCTGCAAATTCGGCGCGAACGTCAGGTTCGATTGATTCGTGTGTGGGCGGTAGACATGGTTTCGCCGCTTGAGCGCCTCGGCGCCTGGGGCATCGGCGGCGTAAAACACGGCTGGAGCGGATACGTCGATTTGCGGCACACGCGGCAGCAAAATATCGAGCTTCAAAGCGAGCTCGATCAAATGCGTTTGCAAAATCAGGCGCTGCAAGGCCGCGCCGCCGAAGCGCAGCGCTTGGCCACCTTGTTGGGATTTCGCCAAGCCCATGCCGACGTGCCGATGCTCGCTGCGCAAGTGATTGGCGCCAGCCCCGATCCCGGCAGTCACATTTTGTATCTCGATCGCGGCACGCGCGATGGCGTGCGCCGCGATATGGGCGTGATCACGCCGGATGGCGTGGTGGGCAAAATTCTCGCCGTGTACGCCGATACCTCGCAGGTGCTGGTGCTCAACGATAAAGATAGCGGCGTCGGCGCGCTGCTTGGAAATACGCGAACACAAGGTCCGGTGAAGGGCACCGGCGATCCGCTGCTGGAAATGGAGTACGTGAGCAGCGACGAGAAAATCACTTACGGCGAAGCGGTGCTCACCTCCGGGCAGGACCGCATTTTTCCCAAGGATTTGCCGGTGGGCAACGTGATCGCCAGCCAGCCCGATCCGCATTCGCCGTTTATGTTGATTCGCGTGCGGCCCGCGGCGCAATTGGATCAGCTCGAAGAAGTCTTGATTCTGCTCACGCGCCAGGATTTTGACGTGCCGCAAACCGACGACACGACAACGCCGGCGGCCGCAACCGATGCGGGCCCCGCGCCCGCATCCACATCTCCGTAACGCAGGAGTTTCCGGCATGGAAGAAGTCGAAGTTCGGCTGGGAGGAGATCAACACATCGAGGTGCACCGCTACGCGGCGGGCACGATCGTACTCGCCGTGGTTGTGGCGCTGGTATTGCAGGCGTTTCTCCCGGTCCATTTTGCGTGGGCCAGCATGCTTGAGCTTCCTCTGCTGGTGACGATTTATTTCGCGCTCAGCCGCAGAAACGCTTCCGTCGGTCTGCTCCTGGGAATGACCATCGGCATATTGCAAGACAGTCTGAGCCACACTCCGCTCGGACTCTACGGCATCGCCAAAACTTTGGTCGGATACGTGGCTTCTTCCATCGGTGCGCGCATTGACGTTGAACATTCCATCAGCCGCTTCCTTCTCACGGTGGGCTTCTTTCACTTTCATCACGCCGTCTTCGTGCTCACGCGCCGCTTGCTCCTCGGCCAGCGCGAGCCCTATCTGACCGTCCCGCTGCTGATCGCGTCGCTGGTCAATGGCGTGATCGCGATCGGCCTTTTTCCGCTACTCGATAAGCTGCGGAAATCGTGACTGCCGGTGTTGGCGCTGTGGTTTTGGCTCGCAAGGGTGACGAATCTGTCTCACGAATCGCCGCTTCTATTGCACCATTTTGGTGCGAATGATACCGTGAGCACGTTGTTGCAAGACGCCGGCGCGTGCGCGGTCGGGCGACGCCCCGGCGCGGAGTGCGCGTGACCATCTGGTTTGAAAACGACAAAAAATTACCGCAAGGTCGCCTCGCAGCGGTTTCCTATGGCATCGTCGGTCTGATTGGCCTGCTGCTCTTCGGCTTCTGGAATCTGCAAGTCCTGCGCACTTCGTATTACGCGGGAATGGCCGAGCGCAATCGCGTGCGCTCGATTCCCATCATCGCGCCGCGCGGTTCGATCCTCGATCGCAGCGGGCGCGTCCTGGTCGATAATTACCCGTCGTTCAGCGTGCTCCTGCTGCGCGACGATTCGAAGCTCACCGCGTCTCTTCTGCCGCAGATTGCCGATGGTTTGGGCATGACGCTCTCAGACGTGCAAACCCAGTTCGATGCGGCCAAATCGCTGCCCGATTTCCAGCCGATCGTGATCAAGCCTGAAGCTTCGCCGGCCGATATCGCCTTCATCGAATCGCATCGCCCCGATATCCCCGTGCTCGAAATGATGATGGTTCACCGCCGGCGCTA
>Ga0182015_10006129_pt1 | contig 12182 bp, 10 predicted proteins | sample 712P3MmetaG_FD_120478 | JGI IMG/M metagenome (GOLD analysis project Ga0182015, IMG submission 120478) | Permafrost microbial communities from Stordalen Mire, Sweden - 712P3M metaG | ecosystem: Environmental > Terrestrial > Soil > Wetlands > Permafrost | place: Sweden: Stordalen | collected...
GCCGAATTGCTCGTACTACAAATCCCCGAGTTCAACACGTACCCTTGAATCACCGGGATTACGGCGCCGTTCGTGGCCGCGGTCACCCGGCCATACCCATCCACGCTTAGATTCGTGTTCGTATACGATCCCGGAGTGACCGTCGTTGCCGCCAGGTCCACGTAGTTCCAATTGGCCCCGGGATTATTGCTCACTGTAAAGCGAGGCTGAAAGTCGATGATGTTCTGCTGCGGCAGAAGATTGCCATTGCCCGCGACATACTGGTTGTAGATCGCCGGATACGTCCCGCAGCTTCCCGGGCCAAAATAGCTGCCATTGGAAACCAGGCATTGGCCCATGGACCCTGCGCCACCGGCCACCAGGTATCCCAGGTTCGTATTGATATACCCGTTCTCCACGTCCACTGGCCACGCGGGCGTAGTCGTGCCGACGCCCAATGCGCCCACGTTCACCACGTCATACCCGCTCATGTTCAGCGGACCGGCAACGCTTTGCGGCCCATGATTCAGTGGTTGTGACAGAAGCGGCATGGGATACACCACCGTCCCGTTCCACAGTGGGGCGCCGTTCGAGATGTTGACCGTGCCGTTCAGGCCCCCGTTCAATTGCCACGCCTGTGGCCAGCCCGGGTAGGCGTTCCCGCTCGAAGAAAGCAGAGACACGTTATACCCGGAGTAGGGAATGATCGTGTCGTTGAACGCAATGCCACAGGGCGACGTATTCGTAAGCGGAAGGGAAGTGGCCGAGCCGGCCGGTGTCTGGCTCTGGTTAAACACTTGCGTTGGCCCCACCGTATTCCCCTGCCCTGTCTCCGCGCCGCTCACGGAGCCAATAAAGACGGTCATGCCGCCCGCATTGGCAGGGAAGCTGGCCGGCGGAGCAACGCTCAAAGACCCTACGCCCGTGAGCTGGACCTGCAACTCTGGCGAAGCCAGCGTACGATTCCCTGCGCCGTCATAAAACGAATACACAACGTAGTAGATCCCCGCCGCCATCGTCCCCGAGCCATAAGTGATCGATACCGTAGGCAGCGTCAATGGGTTGGGCAAACCAACTACCGACCCATCGATCGACGTGTAGCACGAGGCCGTAGTGGGCACCACGCTGCCACTGCCGATGAGCAACCCCGCCTGTTGCAGCCCGAAGGTAAGCCGGCCATTCTTAACCGGCAGCCCCGAAGGCCCCATAAGCGTTCCGCTGACAGTCCCCGCGAACGAGGGAAATGCGGCCATCATCAGGAAGATCCCGCCAAGAAATCGCAACATATCAGTCTCTGTCTCTAAAACCCGCCGCCGCCGCGAACCAGCTGCATCCCGCACGTAATCACTTCCCCATACCGGTTGCGCGTATAGGTCTTGATCCACGATCGAGCGTTGCGAAATGTGGCCACCTTCTTATGTTTCCCCAGCCAGACCAGCTCGCCTGTCTTCACCAGCGTGTCTACCTTGCTTTTCGAGTAGTGATGATGCCGTCTGCTGGAACATTTATGGGCGATGCCGCCGTAGGTAAGCGATCGCGCATCATCCTCATTGAGAATGCAGACTTTTGCAGGTGTGGTCGTCTTTTGCAAAGAGGCCATAGGTTCTCTCGAAGTGTAGGTTGAGACGCAGAAAGGCTAAAGGAGTCTCGTCACTTAGTCCCAGGGTGGCACGCGCTGGGAGCGCAATAAGAAGCAAGCGTACGAGAGCTTATCTTCTCATCCTGCTGCATGGCTCAACTATATAGATACGAATTGCTGCCTGAAAGTTCATCTGTTCTTATGCACGTCGCGCACGCGTCGCTTGGCATAATGGATCTTGCGTTTCACTGAGCCGAGAGGAATACCCAGGATCTCCGCAATCTCCAAGTCCGGGATATCTTCGAGGTAAGCCATCTCCAGTATCCTTCGCTGAGTCGGATTCAGTACGCGCAGCAGCCTGGTCAGATCCAGCCGCGCGATCGTTGCTTCCAGCTGGAGATCTTCGCTGCCGAACATGGATCCGTCTGGAGCCCAATCGGATTTCTTCGCCGCATCGATTGGCACCAGGTGGGCGTCACCATTCTTTGCCTGGCGGCGCTTGCGCAGGATCGCTCGGCACTGGTTCACGGCGATCCGGCTGATCCAGGTGCGCAAGGAACAGTTCTCTTCGAAGCTATGGATGCGGGTAAACGCGAGCAGAAAGGTATCCTGGCAAAGATCATCCAGGTCGCTCGTACGCAGGATAGATCTGCCAATTCTCCCAATGTAATCGGTATGTTGTCGATACAGTTCCGCGAAAGCATCTTCATCGCCCGAGCGCGCCGCAGCGATCAATCCAGCCTCATCCATTCGAGTCCCCCGAGAACCCCGTTCCTAATGCCCGAACGATCAGACTTTCAAGCACAAACAAAACAACTGGAAGGCACAGCAAGCTCACCGCACACAGCGCACACGCAAAGCATGAAAGAACAGCCCCACCCGGACACTCAAGACAGAGAAACTAAGACTCTCCCCAAAACCTCAACGCAAAGAACTAAAACTGTCCGAGGAACCGCAACGCAAAAAACTAAGACTCTCCCCAAAACCACAACGCGGAAAGCAACAGCTCTCCCAGGAAGGGCACGGCTTCAGCCGTGCCATAAAAGCTTGGCCGCCATCCGGCTTTAGCCGCTGAGGTACGGTTTTCCTCGGCAGACCCCGGCTTTGTATCCGGGCACGCCTTTACGGGCTGCGTGTGAGCTAAGCACCCGGCCGAGCCGGACAGCGATCCCTCAAAAAACTAGCGAGTCGTCAAGGCTTATCGGAGCCAGTCCCGTAGGGACGACTGAAAGTAGCCCAGCACGCAGTGCTGGGTGTTCGTCCCCAACGACACAAGTCCCGTAGGGACGACTGAAAATTACCCCGGACGTCAGTCCTGGGTGAGTCTCGATCGAACAAAAAATGTCGAAGGTTGACCCTCAAAACCGCAAGCAACCATCAATCCTCGTCCTCGCCATACAATTCCCGTCGCAAATGTTCTGCCGCAGCCACGCGCACAAATTCAATCATCCCCAGCGTATCCGCGGCGATCTGGCCGCAGCTGTCGTAGCAGATCTCGCCGTCCCCGGTCCGCGTAACAATCAGCACCTGGGTGACGTCGTCCATACCTTCCATCTTGGAAATGAGAAACTCGCTCGGGCTCGGTTCGTCCGTGGTCACAGGGTCCTCGCGATCGACGCGCTCAGAATAAGCAACGCATCCACATACCCTTCGTAGTAGGGCCGGCGGCCGGGCCGCACACCTTCCATAACCGCCATGACCACTACGTGTTCATAGGCGTGCCGCAGCGTCGTCGTGCCATACATTGCCTGGCGCGTGCGCCGATGGAACAGACATTTCGTCCACTCGTGAAGTGTTCGCAGCATTGCGTTTTCCTTTGGGTAAATTCGTTTTGCATCGGTGCCGCGCTTTCCGCTGTCTCCGTTCGTCGTCCCATTGAGACTGGAAGCGGTCCAGCGCATCTCGCAACCACGCCGGGTTCAGTCCATCGGTCAAGCCGGTCACCCAGTCGTAGTGGTCCTGCCGTCTCGCCGTGCGCGGATAGAGAAACGCTTTCGCGTCCCGGTGTGCGCAGGAGTTCAAGCCGCGATAGTCCTGGATGGCTAGCAGAAAAATCTCCAGGCCCAGATTGCGCATCCGCGCGACAGGTGGCCGGTACGCCAAACCCGCCGACAAATAATCCCTATCGATCACTCAGTCCTCCTTAGCGGGGGATGGTGAAAGTTCCGCATGGTATGCCGGTAGCACCGAATCCAGTCGCCCTCGATGCGTTCCGCCGTCTTCGACGTCCCGGTAAAGCTGTCCCACCCTTGAACCACGGGATGTTGACTTACATAGCGCAGACCGTGCTTGGCGCTGCCGTTGCCCAGGCTTGCCAGGGTAGCGTCGATCGCCGCAGGGAGACCGGGTGCCGCGACCACAGGCGCGGTTGCCAGCAGTACTCTCCGCCCGCTCTCATCCTCCCCAAAATGCACGCCGCCACCGTACGCCCGTCCGTCCACTCCGTGCAGTGTCAGGTAACGAAACACCCATTGCAGCGCATCCCGTCCACGGCTTTCCTCCGACCAGCCGGCGAGCTCGCGGATCTGCCCCGGCGTCGGCCAAAAGGTGCAGCTTTTCTCCGCCGCCGCATACGCCATCGCCAGTGCCTCGGGCGCGATCTCCGCCAAATTCCGCACATGCGCTGCCGTCACCGCGCAGTTGTCTTCCTTCTCCAGCGCCTCGCGCAGTTGCCGCACCGCGCGTGCGATCGCGTGCCGCACATCGCCGGCGTCGTGCGCCTCCGCAAAGATCGCTTCATACACGTTCATCGATCACCCGCGCCGATACGATATCGAACCGGCCACAACTCCGGGTGTACGTCATCGCGAGTCGTTCGCGAACTATGGGGAATGACCGCGACTCCTATGTCTGCGAGTGGCTCCTGCCCTCCAGCCGGAAAAGCTCCGCCTGCAGCCGCAATTGCCGCACAGTAGGGAACCGGTCCATCTGTTCTGGTTTGCCCATGCGTAACGTCCCCCGCCGCCATCCCGTGATCACCGCTTCCAGGCAATCCCAGGGCACGTCGCCCAGGTCCTGCGCCATCAGCAGAAGGCATTCCGGCGTCAGCGAAAGCTGCCGGCTCAGTGCCAGTTTCCCCAGCTCGACTAGCGTGCGCTCGAGCCAGTGCGAGTGCTCCATCCACTGCGCTGATGACGGAGTTGCGATTGATTTCCGCTCTGCTTGCATGGCCGCCCCCTGCGGACGCCGGCTTGTTATAAACCGTGATTTCTTCCTGGAAGCGAGTAAGATTTGCGATCCACAAATAAACACGATCCCCATGGGCCACTGCCGAGCGCGCTCGGTTGCCTAGCATCTGCCGAAACTGTGCTTCGTTCAGCTGCGGGCTCGCCGCGAGAAAATTGCTGAGTGCCTTCGCGTCCCGGCCCTGCCACGGCATTTCTGGAGAAGCATGATTCTTTCCCGCCCAGTACTCTGCCAAAATTGCGCGAAAAGGGGTATGTCGAGGGTCGACCTTCCGTTTCGCAGAAACGATACTTGTTCTTAATTCTGATTGTGATTCTGATTCTGAATCGGCATCCCCACGTATTGCTTGCGCGATGCTACAAGCATCGCTGTGCGCGTCCCACCTGCTGGCAGCGGCTGCCTTTGCTTTCTGGGAATTGGTTTGTTGCTTTCGCTCGATGCGGAGTCGTTCGCGTTCCACGCGTCCATGCCGCCACAGTCCATCGCGCAGCTCGAAAAACTGCGCTAGTACCGCCCGGTGGGTGCTCCACGCTTTCGCGCTGAGACCGGCAATTTGTCCCAGCGCGCGGTCGTCGTCGGGCAACACTCCACGACGCCACAGGTGGAACAGGAGCAGCAGGTAGGCGCCATGCTGCTCCGTGCTCAGGTGCATCGTATCGGCGAGGTAGTCGCCGATGAACACCGGCATCCAGATATCGGTCTTACCTGCGCTCAAAGTCTGGGAAGGTTCGTGCTATGCCCGTAACGCCTCATAGATTCCTCTCACTTGGTCGCATTTCTTAGCCTGCTGGGACAGCCCGGCAAGTCAAAGATGCCACGCACCATGGCCCCGCACAAGGCCGTTAACGAAGAATCATGTGGAGAGAGGGGGTAGTTAACTCGGAGTTACTAGCCGTAACCAGGCAGGAACCAGTTTCCGTTTGGCCACTCGAAAAAACAAGGCCGCCAAAGCCACCGCGATAGTTACTAGTAGTTTACCTTCCCTGTCTCCTCATCATTCTTTTGTCGCTCTCTTGACCAAGCCGCCGGGCCGCAGCAAGCTCAGATCAGAACCCATCTTCCAGCGGATGCCGCGAGTCGACGTCGGTGCCCTCAAGGACAACAACCATACGCACCGTCGATGAAATCATCGAGCAGCTCTCCCGCTTCACCGACGAACAGCGTTCGCTCGCCTGGTCCCCCGAGCCGCCGTTTGCGGGCACGGGTGCTCACGACTGCCGTATCGGGGGAAGCTGTGGTCTCGACTTCAACTACGAGACCCGGCGTGCGCGATGGATTCGCGCCCGTCATCGTTGGAACCAGGAACAAAAGCAGCAACAACAGAGCTAACTGAAGGAACTCAATGAAAACTGAGCAAACCCGTCGTTGTCAGTTGATCGAGGGGCTGCGTGCCGTAGCCGCCTTTTATGAAAACAACCCCAGCGCCTGGTATGACGGCATGCACCTTACTTTGAACATGTATGTGTGGGGCGCCTCAGCCCGCAAGGTGCTGAGCGACACTGCGCGCGCGTTCGGCGAATGCAGGAAAACTTACGATGAAAGCAACGTCACCGTTTCCCGCCAGTTCAGTGACCAGGTGACGCTCGCCGTCTTTGCGCCGCGGGCCCGCGTATGCCGCCGCGTCGTCTTAGGCGCGCGCATCTTACCCGCAAAAATCGTGCCCGCTACCCAGGAGCTGACCATTCCCGCTGCCCGTGTCGAGATAGTCGAGTGGCGCTGTGATCCTCTGTTTGACCGTGCTGCTGGGTGACTTAGGTTTGCAGCCTCAAAGAGATCGCGGATTTTCTATTCCTAAGTTGCGCTCCTGGGCACTCATTGAGTTACACTAGGGTGCGATGACGACAGAAGAAATTCTCCTCCACATAGACGCCGAAATTAGCCGTTTAACCGAAGCCCGGGACCTTGTTGCCGGTACTGCCGTAGCCAAGGTCTCCCGCAGCCCGCGTAAGAGCGGGTTAGCGGCTCCCAAGCCCAGGGCCTTGCGTACCAAGCGCGTTATCTCGCCCGAGGGCAGAGCACGCATTGCCGCCGCGCAAAAACTGCGTTGGTCTAAGCAGAAAAGAGCGAAGGACAAGCGGTAACTATTTCGCGCCTGCTGTGTAAGAAGGCACACACGCGGTCGCGCCTTTCCCTCAGGAAGGGACGCGGCCGGGTATAAACGGCCACTCCTGCCGCCGATGGGCGCGTAGCAGGTAAGTGGCTGTGCCTGTTAGTACCACCGCCAGCGCGAAAAAAAGTTCCCGCGCAAAATTCGGCCGCGAAAACAAAATATACAAAAATCCCGCAATCGCCACCAGTGGCGGCAGCGGGTACAGCCATATCCTGAAAGGCCGTGGCAGCTCCGGCTGCGTATGGCGCAGCACCATCACACCCACCTGCTGCAGCAAAAACTGTAGCAGGATCCGTATCACCACCAGGGCGGCCACCAGGTCTGCCAATTGCAGCATGCAGAACACCATCGAGACTCCGGCCAGCATCAGCAGAGATACGTGGGGGATGCGATGCCGTGGGTGTACGCGGGCGAACACACGAAAGTAATTATGATCGAGTGCCGCCGCATAGGGCACACGGGAATAGCCAAGGAGCAGCGCGTAGGCCGATGCGAACGCCGTCCACATCACCAGCAGCGCGATGATGCGGCCGGCCAGCGCTCCGTACGCACGCTGCACCACCACGGCCGCGACTGACAGACGCGCATTGGCCCCCGCCTGCCCCACCAGTTCCTGCCATGGCATCGTTCCCAGCACGCTGGTATTCAGCAGCAGGTACAACACCGCCACCAGCGCCACCGACCACACGATCGCCCGCGGAATCGTCCGTCCCGGATCGCGCACTTCTGCGCCCAAAAAGTTGATGTTGTAGGCGCCCCAGTAATCGTAGGTAGCGATCAGCAGCGCAGCACCGAGCCCCGTGAAAAATCCCCGTGACGGCGTAAACGCCCCCGGCGGGAAACCGAAAGCCAGGCTTGAGTGAAAGTGCAGCAGACCGGTCACGATCACCGTCAGCAGGGTGCCCATCACGCCAATCCACAACAAGCCCGAGAAGCGCGTCACGCTCTCGATGTTGCGATACAACAACGCCGCTGCCACCACACAGCAAGACATCGCCACCAGGGTGCCGGGTCCGAGGCGAATCGCCAGTGGCAGCGCGTGGACAAACGGAATAGGGATCGGCAGTTGGTAGGAAAAATATACTTTGCGCAAGCTCGGCCAAAGGTAGCCTGCATATTGCGCCAGGCCCACGCATCCCGAGGCAATCGAAAGCGGCGCGCTGAAGCTCAGTTGCCAGATATAGAGAAAGGATATGAACCTGCCCGCGCGTCGCGGCCCATAGATCGTCCGCAGATACTCGTACGATCCGCCCGCCTTCGGCAGGGCCGCGCCCAGCTCGGCCCACACCAGGCCGTCGCAAGCCGCCAGCACCGCACCCAGCGTCCACCCAAGAATCGCCTGGGGACCATGCATGGCGAGAACAATCAGAGGCAGGGTAACGAACGGCCCCACGCCGATCATATTGATCATGTTCAGCGAAATCGCGCCCGGCAATCCGATCCCGCGGACCAGCTCCTCGTTCTTAGCCAAACCTCATCCAATCTCCCTTTGTCCGCCGCGGGCGCCCAAACTCTTCAACCACCAACAAATCAAAGGAGAGGACGGGCCCCATCCAACCCAACCACATCAATGAGTCCAAACCCGCCACCGCACTGTCTTATGCTATAGCTAGCAAACAACCTATGATATGTTCCCGCAAAAGCAGGACCCTACGCCTCCTCACCGCCTGCCTCCTCACCGCGGCCTCTTGCCCGGCGCAGACCCCCACCGCGTCCGCCATTACCGCCCCGCCCGACTACCAGCCCCTCCGCATCGACCGCGGTTCTGCTGCCCTCCAGCAATCGCTCCGCAAGCTCAGCACCCGGGCCAGCCTCATGATGATCGTCGCCCATCCTGACGACGAAGACGGCGGCATGCTCACCTACGAATCCCGCGGCCGCGGAGCCCGTGTAGCCCTCCTCACCTTGAATCGCGGCGAGGGCGGCCAGAACATCATGTCCAACGACCTCTGGGATCAGCTTGCCCTGGTCCGCACGCAGGAACTCTTAGCTGCCGGCCGCCGCTACGGTGTCGATCAATACTTCACCCGCGTCGCTGACTTCGGCTTCTCCAAGACTCTTGACGAGGCGCTCAACGTATGGGGACACGACCGCGTGCTCTACGATGTAGTCCGCGCTGTACGCATCAATCGTCCCCTGGTCCTCACCGCGGTCTTCGTCGGTGGTATTACCGATGGTCACGGCCAGCACCAGGTCTCCGGCGAAATGGCGCAGGAAGTCTTCAAGGCCGCCGGCGACCCCAAAGTCTTTCCCGATCAGATCAAGGCCGGCCTGCTCCCCTGGTCGCCGCTCAAGGTCTACGCCCGCGTGCCCTCCTTCTCCATCAGTCCCAAGGGCATGTACGATTACGCCACCGGCAGGTGGGCTCCGGTGCGTTTCTACGACTACGTTGCCGGTAAGTGGACCAATGCCGTCCCCACCACCACCCTCTCCATCGCTGAAGGCGCCCACGACCCTGCCCTCGGCAGCTCGTACATACAACTCGGCCGTGAAGGCCTGGGCTTCCAGAAATCCCAGAACGGCGGCACCGGCACGCCGCTCTCCGGCGCCTTCGATGTGCCTTACCATCGTTACGGTTCCCGCGTGCCCGCCACCGAGACGGAGCACTCCTACTTCGACGGCATCGATACCTCGCTGGCCGGCATCGCCGCGCTCGCTTCCGGTGCGCATCCCTTCCTGGTCACCGGCCTGCACCAGATCGCCGCAACCGTCGACCAGGCCACCCGCGCCTTCGTCCCCGCCCAGCCAGCCAGGCTGGTGCCCATCCTCGCCGCGGGATTGAAACAAACACAGTTACTAATACAGGAGGTAAAAACCTCCACCCTCGCGCCCCAGGAAAAATACGACATCCTGCACGAGCTCGAGGTCAAGCAGGCGCAATTCAACAACGCCATTCTCGAGGCCCTGGGTGTCTCGCTCACCGCCGTCGTCGCCCCCCCGAACCCCGATCGCGGCCGCTCTGGCTTCGCCGTCGATGCCCAGGATACCTTCGCCACCGCCGTCCCCGGCCAGTCCTTCGGCGTCACCGCCTATCTCACCAACCCCAGCGCCACGCCCGTGCAGATCGACAGCGTTACCGTCCGTTCCACCGGAGCATGGGATTGGCACATCAAAGCCACCAACCCGCTGCACGGCTCACTCGATGCCAACCAGCGGCTCTCCGCTGACTTCCACGTCACCGTGCCGGCCGATGCCGAGGGAACCCGGGCCTGTTTCCATCGCAAAGATGTAGAGCAGTCCTACTACGACCTCGACAGCGTCGACTGCCTCAACCAGCCCCTCCCGCCCTATCCCCTGGAGGCATGGCTTGCGATCACCGTAGACGGCGTGCAGGTCCGCGCCGGCCAGGCGGTGCAAACCGTGCAGCATGTGGTGGGCCGCGGCGGCGTCTATGAGCCCCTGCTCATCGTGCCCGCGGTCTCCGTGGCTACCACCACCAACGCGGGCATTATTCCTTTAAGCGGCCCGCAGGGCGAGCAAAAGGCGGCCACAGTCAATGTGCGCGTGCGCAGCAACATCAAGGCGCAGGGCGATCTCCACCTCGATTTGCCCGCCGGCTGGCAATCGTCACCATCATCATCACCGATAGCCGCGCACAAAGACGGCGACGAGCAAACCCTCAGTTTCAGCGTCATGCCTGACCACCTCGCCGCCACCAGCTATCCCGTCACTCCCAAGGCCGAGGTGCAGGGACACACGTACACCCAGGGTTACGAGACCGTGGGCTACGCAGGCCTGCGCCCCTACAACTACTACCCCGCGGCGCCCTACAAACTAACAGGCATCGATGTGAAGGTCGCCCCCAATCTCAAGGTGGGCTATGTGATGGGCACTGGCGACGATGTTCCTCAGTCTCTGGAGAGCCTCGGTGTAGCGGTCCACCTGCTGCAGGCTGCGGACATCAACAGTGGCAATTTATCCGCCTATGACGTCATCGTGCTCGGCATTCGCGCCTACGCTGCGCGTCCCGAGTTGGCTGCATCCAATGCCCGCCTGCTCGACTATGTAAAACAGGGCGGTGTTTTGATCGTTCAATACAACACCCGGGAATACGACCATAACTATGGTCCCTACCCGCTCTCGCTCAGCGGAGATCCTGAAAAGGTAGTGGATGAGCAGAATGCCGTGCAGTTACTTGAGCCGCAGAGCCCCGTGCTCTCCTGGCCCAACCGCCTCACCCCCGCCGATTTTAAGGGTTGGGTAGAGGAGCGAGGCCATTCCTTCATGCATACCTGGGACTCCCATTACCAGGCGCTGACAGAGACCCACGACCCCGGCCAGGACGACCAGAAAGGCGGCTTGCTCTACGCTCCTTATGGAAAGGGTGCTTATGTCTACGTTGCCTTTGCCTTATACCGCCAGCTCCCCGAAGGAATTCCCGGAGCCTACCGCCTCTTCGCCAACCTGCTAAGTCTGCCCAAAGCCCCAAAGTAGATCGACCAGCGGTCCAGAGCCCGCCAACCAGATGTTCTTCCCGCTTTACCCCTGTCCTGCTCGTCGCTGACCGCTTTCGTCGCTGTCAGCGAGCATCGCAACACAAACAAGTCCCGTAGGGACGGGCCGAAAATAGCCCAGGACGAAGTCCTGCGTGTTCGTACCCAACCAGAGCAGTCTCGTCAGGGACGACCGAAAATCACACTTGTCCAAATTGGCTTTTTTCGATTGGCTTATTTGTGGACAACGCTCGCTGAAAACAAACCAGCCCTCAAGATGTGTCAAGACCAGTCCCGAAGGGACGGCTGAAAGTAGCCCAGCACGCAGTGCTGGGTAGGTTTCTAAAGCAGGACAAGTCCCGCAGGGACGACTGAAAATTACTGAAAATTACCCAGGACATTAGTCCTGGGCGAAGTCCTGGGTGTGCGCCCTCTTTAAGACAAGTCCCGTCAGGGACGACCGAAAATAACCCAGGATGAAATCCTGGGACGTCGGCTGGAAAGATGAATTTTGCAGGGAAGGGCACGGCTGGAAAGACGAACTTCTCAGGGAAGGGCACGGCTTTAGCCGTGCCATAAAGCTTTCATCACCATGCGGCTTTAGCCGCTGAGGTACGGCTTTTCCTTCGATCCCGCAAGCCCGCCCGCTCTAAAACCCGTCAAGCCCGCACACTGCGAACCGCGAAAGCGCAAGCGGCTAACCTTCGCGCCACTCCGGCAAAGCAAGCACCCAATCCTGTCCCTTGCCCTCATCGGCAACGTTCAGTATGCGTCCGTATTCCACCTCACGCTTGCCGCCGTCCCAAATCGATCGTCCATCGAACCGGCTAGCCGGCGCTGCCACCGCATCGCGTATCTCGCGCAATTCCGCTGGGCGCCCCACTTTGAGCAGATA
>Ga0182015_10006130_pt1 | contig 12181 bp, 10 predicted proteins | sample 712P3MmetaG_FD_120478 | JGI IMG/M metagenome (GOLD analysis project Ga0182015, IMG submission 120478) | Permafrost microbial communities from Stordalen Mire, Sweden - 712P3M metaG | ecosystem: Environmental > Terrestrial > Soil > Wetlands > Permafrost | place: Sweden: Stordalen | collected...
CTGCGGATCGATGACGACCCGCCGGGGCCGGCCGAAGGTGTCGATCACGTATTGCGAATCGGTACCTACCACGTCGATGCGCTTATCGACAGTCTTGCCTTCTGTGTCCACCCGCAGATCGACTGGCATGTTGAAGAGGTCCATGTCGCCCTGGATTTCTCCGATGGTGCGGAAACCCTTGTTGTTTCCCAGCCGGTAGATCGCGTACTTATCCGTGAACTGCGGCGCACCCGTGCCGTCGAGCCACTCGCTGAAGAAGGGAGTCAGGGCCTGTTGCGATTGCTCCTCGGCAAGGCGCTCCATTTCGCCGGTGCGAATGCCTTTGTCCTTGTACTGGCTGAGGACGGCACGCAGGATCTTTACAAAGCTGTCCTCGCCGACCTCCCAGCGCAGCATGTGGAAGACCAGCGCGCCCTTGTCGAGCGTCATCGATTGGAACTGCGGGGAGTATGCGGCCAGAATGCCAGCGCTGGCCAGCGGAATGGTGTCGTAGGCGAGCGCGCTGGCGGCGATGTCAGGCAGCGCCGTTTCGAGCGCCGAGTGGCCGGCATCGTCCTCGAGATACATCAGCTCGCCGTAGCGGGCCATGCCGTTGATGATCCAGGCGTCGTTGAGCGTGGCCGGACTGACCTCGCTGCCCCACCACTGGTGGGCGACGGTATTGGCCAGCAGGCGGAAATCGTTCTTGCCGCCGATATGCGCGCCGGCGACCGCGGCAATCTCGGGGGCCCAGGCGACCGGAACGGTATCGTCGGGCAACTCCACGACGTTCAGTTCATGCGACTCAGGAAAGCCGAAGGTGCTGGTGAAATAGGCGAATTCGCGCAGAGCCGTTCCTGCGTAATCCACCGCCGCGGCCTTGTGGGCAGCCGTCGTGTAGACGCGGATGTTTGCCGCGACTCCGGACGCTGGGGGCTCGAATTTTCCGGCGATGATCGTGCCGGGGAAACCAGGTTTATCCCACTTGAAATCCCATTGCTGGCCGCCGCCGACGGCCTCCCTGGGCTTGCCCGTGCTGCCGCTGCCGATGACGCGATAGCCCGCGGGCGCCTTGACGTGAATCTCGGCCGTAAAGCGGTCGGTCAGATAGCCGGTCATGGGAAACCAGCGGCCGGCATACAGCAAATAGCTGATGGGCTCGCCCACGTAAGCCAGCTTGAGGCCTTCCACGGGGCCGCCTGCGTCGCTCTCGAGCTTGCCGGAGTAGTGGAAGGTCCAGGTGACCGGTTGGCCCTTCACAAGCGGCGTGGGAGGGGTGACGACCAGGGTCGCACCCGCTCCGCGCTCCCCGTTCAGGGACCCGCCCTTCGAGTCGGTGACTTTATCCACGAGCAGCGCGCCGTGCAGGTCGAAGATCGCCGAGGGCAGATCCGCCATCGGTGTGAACGTGACCTGCGTCGTCGCATCCAGCATGTGGTCGGCCGGACGGAGTTCCAGGTTGATGTTGTAGGCGGTGATGTTCAGAGTCTGTTTGGGGGCAACGTTCTGCGCCGCAGACGGGAGCGCCGGCAGCAGTACCGACAAGACGATTGCCGTCGAAAGGCCTGCAATGCGCGGGAGGCAACGCCGGTCAGGCGCGGGGTCAAAAAAGAAATTCTTCATGGGACTCTTCATGAAACCTGGCTCTGTCTTTCTTCCGGCGTTGATCCTGATCTCAGCAACTCAAATGTAATTTGGGCGACTCGGCCAACGGCGCTCTGCTCGCCGCGGAGCATCTCTCCGACGCGCCGCAGGTTCGTCTGCATTTTGACCCTCGCCTCTTCGTCGTGGAGCAGCGGTCTGAGCTGTGAGACTACCTCTCTGGCCGTAAAGTCACCTTGAATCAGCTCCGGTACGATGCGTTTTCCGGCGATCAGGTTCACCATGGCCACATGCGGCACGACCACCACCCGCTTTGCCACCGCGTAGCTGAGCGGTGAAATCCGGTATACCACGATAAACGGATTGCCGATCAGGGCAGCCTCGACGGTAGCCGTACCACTGGCTACGATGCTTGCCCGGGAATGGTACAGCGCCGCCCGGGCGTCTTCTACGAGGACAATCTTCGGAGCCTGCGGCTCGGCGGCCAGCAGTTCGGTGAGCAGCGCCTGGATGTGGTCGCGCTGGGGCCCGGTGAGCGTAGCCGCCAAGGGCATCGGGAACTCGGCGTCTGGCCCCAGTTGCGCAGCCGCTCGCACCATCTCCGGCAGGTTGAGCCGGATTTCCTTGCCGCGGCTCCCAGGCAGGAGCCCGATCCAGGTTTTCGACGCGTCGAGGCCGGCCTGGCGGGCAAATTCCTCACGAGTGATGGTCGGCTGCTCTCGTTCGGCCAGCGGATGGCCCACGAATTCCGCGTCGACGCCGTGGTCGTGGTAGAAGCGCTCCTCGAAGGGGAAAATGGTCAGCATACGATCCACGTAACGCTGCACGCTGCGGATGCGGTACTTCTTCCAGGCCCACAGCTGTGGGCTCACGAAGTAGATCACCGGCACACCGAGGCGCTTGAGACGCCGGGCCAGAGACAAGTTCACGTCGGGGAAATCGATCAGGATGGCGACGTCGGGTTTTTCCGTGGCAATCGAAGCCCGGAGCCGGCGGTATTCGCGGTAGATGCGGGGCATGTGGCGCACCACTTCGGTGATGCCCATGACGGCTACGTCTTCGGAGCGAACGATGGGCCGGAATCCGAGGGCCTCCATGCGGCGTCCTCCCAGGCCGAAGAAGTCCGCGTGCGGTGCCAGCTGCTGCAATGCGCCCATCACCAGCGTGCCGTAATATTCGCCGCTGGCTTCACCCGCGGAGAGGAAAATCTTAGGACTGGCGCTATTCTTCATCGGCAAAGAAGGCCATCGATTCGATCCCGTATGCTTGCCCTATGCTGACTCGGCCGGATCTGTTGTTGCGCACCGAGGGGCTGCTGGTGCTGGTGGGCAGCCTGATTACTTACCCGCTGTTTGTGCATGGGCATTGGCTTTGGTTTGCGCTGTTTTTTCTTGCCCCCGATCTGTCGCTGATCGGCTACGCCTGGGCCGGGCGCACGCGGATGGCGGCGGCGGTTTACAACGCGGTGCACAGCTATGCCGCACCCCTGGTTCTCGGCCTCATTGCATGGAGGCTCAGCTCCCTTCACGCCGGGCAGGCCGCGACCATCTGGATCGCTCATATCGCTTTCGACCGGCTGCTGGGATTTGGTTTGAAGTATCCGGAGGCGTTCAAGCCTACGCACATCCAGAGCGCTGCGGTGTTCCGCTCTTCCTAGCCGCCACTTGGCGTTGAAGGGAACCATTCTCTTTCCTCGATACCCTCGACAGCGGCTCAATCGGTCGCCAATGAGGGAGTCAGCCGCGTTGCCGACTCGCCCAGCTCCTGGTCCTTGTACTGGAGCTGATAGAGCTTCCAGTAGATTCCGTGCAGCGCCAGCAGCTCCTGGTGCGAGCCCATCTCGCGCACTTGGCCGCGATGCATCACCAGAATGGTGTCGGCGCGCTGGACGGTCGAGAGCCGATGCGCAATCACCACCGAGGTTCGACCCTCCACCATCTTCTCCAGCGCAGCGCGGACCAGAAACTCCGTATCGGTGTCGACGCTGGAGGTCGCCTCATCCAGGATCAAAATGCCCGGCCGGTGGGCCAGAGCCCGCGCAAAATTGATGAGCTGCTTTTGGCCGGTCGAGAGGCCCGCACCACGCTCGCGCAACGGTTCCGCGAATTGCGCAGGCAGGCTGCGGATGAACTCGGCGACATTGACCTGTTCCGCAGCCGTCTTCATTTCCTCGTCGGTGATGCTCTCCGTGCCCAGCCGGATGTTGTCCGCCACCGTCCCGCTAAACAGGAATGGATCCTGCAGGACCACGCCGAACCGCTGGCGCAGCCGGGTCAGATCCTGCTCGCGCACATCGACACCGTCCACCAGCACTTGCCCGCGCTGCACATCGTAGAAGCGCATCATCAGGCTGGTGATGGTCGTCTTCCCTGCCCCGGTGTGGCCGACGATAGCCGCAGTCTGGTTGGGTTCGATCATGAAGGATACGCCGCGCATCACCCACTCGATGTCGGTCATGGCCTGCAGTTCGGCCGGGCTCGCGGCGGCGACATGCGCCTTCGTCTCGGCGTTCAGTCGCTGATACGTGAACCACACGTCGCGGAATTCGATGCGCCCCGAGCCATCGCCCTGCTTTGGTTTGGGCGGCGAGACAATCTCCGGCGCCGTATCGAGCAGCTTAAAGACGCGCTCGCTGGCCGCCATGGCCGCCTGCAGAATGTTGTATTTCTCGCTCAGATCCTGGATCGGCCGGAAAAATCTCTGCGCGTACTGCATGAAGCCGACCAGCGTTCCCAGCATGACCGTGCCGCGCAGGACCCCGCCGCCGCCCATCCAGATGATGAGGGCGATCGCGAAGGAGCTGAGGAACTCGACTACCGGGTAGTAGAGCGCGTAGGCCAGGATGTTGTCCTTGAACGCCTCCATGTGGATGCGATTGATGGCGGAGAAGTCGCGGAAGGCGCGGTCCTGGCGATTGAAGAGCTGCACAAGCGACATGCCGGAGATGTATTCCTGCGAGTACGCGTTGATGCGGGCGATGGCTGCGCGAATCCGGCGGTACGATTCCCGCACATATTTGCGGAAGACGCGCGTTGCCAGCAGGATCAGCGGCAGCACCGAGAAGGCCATAAGCGCGAGCCACCACTTCATGCGCAGCATCACGAAGACGATGGCCGCCAGCACGAAGACGTCCTCGAAAATCGCGAAGACGCCGGAGGTGAACATTTCGTTGATCGCGTCCACGTCGGTGGTCAGCCGCGTCACCAGCCGGCCCACGGGATTGCGATCGAAGAAGCCGATATGCATCTGCTGCATGTGCCGGAAAATCTGGCTGCGCATATCGAACATCACTTTTTGGCCGGTCCACTGCATCAGCCAGGTTTGCAGCGCCTCGAGGCCGTAGCTGAAGATCATCGCCGCCAGCCAGATGCCAGCCAGCTCGGTGATTCCCGTCCATGCACCCCCATTCGCCCAGGGACTGAGCCAATGCGCCAGCCAGGGGTGCGCTGCGACGCCACCGGCAGCATCCGCTGCGGCTGCCTGCGGGGTTCGATCCGCAGCTGGCTTGAGATAGAGGTCGACGGCCACGATGGTCAGGTACGGCCCCAGCACATCGGCCGCGGCTTTCAGCAGGATCGCCACGATGGAAGCGATGCACGGCCATTTGTAGGGGTAAAGGTAGGTGATGAGGCGCCGCATCAGCCGGCTGTCGTAGGCCTTGCCGACGACGTCGTCATCTTGCTGCGTGGAACTGGGTTTGGCCGCCGACTTTGGCTCGGGATCGGCCCCCTGGCCAGCGTTCTTTCGTGACTGAGGCTCTGAGCCGGGCATGGATCGCTCTCCTCATCTTACCGGGCGAAGCGATTGTCGACGACCATCTGCCGGCGAACGTCCCTCGAAACGGGCCAAGCCGCACAGAAGCCCATTGCTGAATACTGTCCGAAAGCAGTCATGAGACGATGCGAAAATATCGACATCATGACCAGCATCCGACGGTGCCCCGAGGACGAGCGCAACGAGATTCTCGCCATCATCAATGCGGCCGCCGAAGTCTATCGCGACACGATTCCGCAGGACCGCTGGCACGACCCTTACATGCCGCTGGATCAGCTGGAAGCCGAGATCGCCGCTGGTGTGGAGTTCTGGGGCTATGAGACGGAAAGCGTGCTGGCAGGTGTTATGGGGATTCAACCCGTGCGCGACGTCGATCTCATTCGTCATGCATACGTGCGGCCCGGCCTTCAGGGGCAGGGCGTTGGCAGAGCGCTGCTGGACCACCTGCGCAGCCGCAGCACGGGGCAAATGCTGGTTGGCACGTGGGCAGACGCCGTCTGGGCCATCCGCTTTTATCAGCGACATGGCTTCACCCTGGTCTCGCCCGAGCTCAAGTCGAAATTGCTCCGAATCTACTGGACGATTCCCGAACGCCAGGTGGAGACCTCCGTGGTGTTGGCCAGCCCTTCCATGCAGGAGAGCTGAATTTGTTGCGGGCGAAGCTTCCTCCCTTCTCTGCTTGACATCTTTCGTTCCAGCAAGCAAACTTCGCCTACGGGAAAAAGTCCCCCCAAAGTCCCGCGATTCGCGAAGCGAGGAAGGGCATTTGACAGGACAGCAGGCTAGCCGCGTGACCTATACTCTGGATTCCTCGCTGGACAGCGTGAACAAAGTCGAGCAGACCGCCGAGCAGATGGCTCGCAAGGCGGGCGTGGACGAGGACGAGATTTTCCGGATCTCCATGGCAGTGCGTGAGGCGGCCGTGAATGCGGTGCTCCACGGAAATGCATACGATCCGGACAAGCGCATGACCGCGTCGTTTGAAAACACGGGTTCCTCTCTGGTCATCCGGATTACGGACCAGGGCAAAGGACTCGATCCCGCCACCCTTCCCGATCCCCTGGCGCCCGAGAACCTGCTGCGCGGCTCGGGCCGCGGCATCTTCCTCATTCGGTCGTTTATGGATGAGGTACACTTCAAACAACTGCATCCCGGAACCGAGCTGACGCTGATCAAGCATCTCGGAACCGCTCCAACCGGCGCCTAACTTCCCCGTACTACAAGTTTTTTTCAAGGAGGACTTTCTCGTGAGCATGAAAATCAGCACTCGTCAGGTAGACGGGATAACGATTCTCGATCTCGGCGGCCGGATCACCCTCGGCGAGGGCAGTGTGCAGTTGCGTGATTCGGTCCGTGACCTGCTCGCCAAGGGCCAGAAGAAGATTCTGCTGAACCTGGGCGACGTGAACTACATTGACAGCTCGGGCATCGGCGAGCTGGTAAGCGCCTACACGACCGTCCGCAATCAGGGCGGCGAACTGAAGCTGCTGAATTTGACGCGCAAGGTGCATGATCTGCTGCAGATCACCAAGCTCTACACGGTGTTCGACGTAAAGGACGACGAAGCCAGCGCCATCGCGTCCTACGCGCACGCCTGAGCATCGTTTCGATTTGGAATGGGGCTGCCACTGGGCAGCCTTTTTCCTTTTGAACGCCAGTTTGCCGGCCGGCTATTTTCCATCGAGGCCGCGGTCCTTCAGCATCGCTCCAATCTCCGGAGCCCGCCCGCGCCAGTATGCGTACATCCTGGCCAGATTCTCCGTGTTGCCGCGCGATAACACCATCTTCCGGAAGCGATCGCCGTTGGCGCGCGTCAGCCCGCCGTTCTCCTCGAACCACTGATATGCGTCGTCGTCCAGCATCTCGGCCCACTGATAGGCGTAATAACCAGCCGCGTAGCCGTTTGCCCAGATGTGCATAAAGTAAGTGGAGCGATAGCGCGGTGGAACCGTGGCCAGAGCCACGTGCGACTTCTCGAGCGCGGCCTTTTCGAAGGCGTCTACGTCCTGCAGCGGCGTGCCCGCCTGCAGCGTGTGCCATTGCATATCGAGCATGGACGCAGACAGCAGCTCGGTCAGCGAATATCCCTGGTTGAAGTCGCGGGCCTTAATGACCTTTTCAGCCAGGCCCAGCGGCATCGGCTCGCCTGTCTTGTAATGCTTTGCATAGTGCTGGAAGACAGTGGGATAGGTCGCCCAGTGTTCGTTGAACTGCGATGGGAATTCGACGAAATCGCGCGGAACCGACGTGCCTGACAACGTCGGATACTCGACGTTGCTCAGCATCCCGTGCAGCGCGTGCCCAAATTCGTGGAACATCGTCCGCACATCGTCGGCGCTAATCAGGGCTGGCTCGCCAGGCGCGGGCTTCGGCAGGTTGGCGACGTTGTAGACGACCGGCAGATCGCCCAGCAGTTCGCTCTGGTCGACGAAGCTCGACATCCAGGCTCCGCCGTTCTTGTTGTCGCGCTTGAAGTAGTCGCAGTAGAAGAGCGCGAGCGGCTTGCCGTCAGCGTCGTGCACCTCGAATACGCGGACATCCGGTTGCCATACCGGAATGTTTTTGCGCTCCGTGAAGCTCAGCCCGTACAGTTCGTGCGCCGCGTAGAAGACACCATTCTCGAGGACGTTGTTGATCTCGAAGTAGGGCTTGACCTGCGACTCGTCGAGGTCGTACTTCGCCTTGCGGACCTGTTCGGCGTAGAAATTCCAGTCCCACGGCTGGAGCTGGAATCCGCCCTGCTGCGCGTCGATGACCGCCTGAATGTCCTTCCCTTCGTCGCCGGCCTTGGCGGTCGCCGCGGGGATCAGCTCGTTCAGGAAATGCAGTACGGTGTCCGACGTCTTCGCCATCTGGTCTTCGAGTTTCCACGCGGCGTACGAATCGAACCCCAGCAGCTTCGCCTTCTCCGCCCGTAGCTGCGCCAGCCGCGCGATCACAGGTCGCAGATCGTTGCCCGGCTGCTCGGAACGCGTCCATCCTTTCTCAAACAGCGCCTCGCGTGTGGATCGGTTGGTCAAGCCGGTCAGGTCCGGCTGCTGCGTCGTATTCTGCAGCGGGATAACGTACCCATCCACTTTGCGCGCGGACGCCGCCTGCGCTGCTGCCGCGATCTCCGCGTCCGTCAAGCCAGCGAGGGCGGACTTGTCGGTGGTCGTGTACGCGGCTTTCTTCGTGGCTTCCAGAAGCCCACGGCTGAATTCTTCCTCCAGCTTCGACGCTTCCTCGTTCAGCTTCTTCAGCTTCTCTTTGTCGGCATCGCTGAGCGCGGCTCCCGCGTGTACAAACTGGTCGTAGACGATCTCGACCAGTCGCTGACTTTCTGGATCAAGATGCAGCTTGTCGCGGGTTTGATAGACCGTCCGGACCCGCGTGAACAGCTTCGGGTTCAGGTAAATCGCGTCGCGATGCGCTGCCAGTTTCGGCGCCAGCTCCCGCTGCACGTTCTGCAGGTAAGGATTCGTATTCGCGCCGGTGACCGCATCGAAGGCCGCGTGCGCTCGCTGCAGGAGCTGTCCTGTTTTCTCCATGGCGATGAAGGTGTTCTGGAACGTTGGCGCCGCAGAACTGTTTGCGATCACCAGCATTTCCTTCTGCTGCTCCGCCATTCCGGCCTCGATCGCCGGCTGGTAGTCGGAATCTCTGATGCGGTCGAACGGCGGCGCGTGGAAGGGCAGCGTGCTTTGCGAGTAGAACGGGTTTTCTGGCCCGAAGACCAAGGTCTGAGCGATGAGAGATGTGTCAGTCATGAAGAAGGTAGTCGCGGTCACAGCGACGAAGAACAGAGACTTCCGGATCAAGGGAATGTCCTCAGGGCGAAGCTGCATTGTATCGCTCCCGAACTTAGGTCTGCATTGCGTTGCCTCTCGTCATTCCTGCTGCATTTGCGCGGTCCGTTCGTAAGATAGAGCCAACCACCCACACCATGCGCAAATCTCAGACCGTGCCTCTGACGTTGTTGGCTGCTGCAGCAATCTCCGTTTCCACTGGATGCGATCATCCGACCCAGGTTCGCAACTGCGTCGATGCACAAGGCCACATCGTTCCCGACGATCGCTGTGACCATCCTGCCCACGGCGGCAGCGGTGTCCCGATTCTCCTGGGCTATCGCTACCTCTATGGAGGCGCCAGCGGCGGGAGGATGGGCGACACGGTCGTTGGCGGATCCTCCGAGCCCGAGGCCGGCGCGCGCGTCGTTTCGGGAGAGTCGGGCGCTGTAGTGCGCGGCGGGTTCGGCGGCGAGGGTGAGGGCGGACATGGCGGTGAGGGTGGACACGGCGGAGGCGAGTAGTGCAGCGCCATCGCATCGTCGCGCGCCCGGATTGGCAGAAAAAGGTCGAACAGGTCGGGCTCACCTATCACACTGTCGGCGGCCAAACGTATTGGGATGAATCGACGTACTGGGAATTCACGTCCGCGGAGATCGACCGCATCGAAGCTGCAACCGCCGAGTTGCAGAAAATGTGCCTCGCGGCAGGCGACTTCATTCTCGACAACAATCGCATGGACGCGCTTCGGATTCCCGCATCGGCCGCGGCGCGCATTCGTGAGACGTGGAACTCCGAACCGCCGGCGCTCTACGGCCGTATGGACCTCGCCTACGAGGGGCGCAATCTGAAGCTACTCGAGTACAACGCAGACACGCCGACTTCGCTCGTCGAAGCCGCCGTACACAGTGGTACTGGCTTGAGGATCGCTTTCCTGAGGCCGATCAGTTCAACTCCATCCACGAACATCTCGTTGCCAAATGGAAGGACCTGGCCGGATATGTTCGCCAGCCTGTGTACTTCACCTGCGAGCCCTGCGACGAGGACTGGATGACCATCACCTACCTGCGCGACACAGCGCAGCAGGCCGGCCTCTCAACTGAAGCCCTGCCCATACGGGACATCGGCTGGCATCCGGGACTCGGCCGTTTCGTCGACAGCGCCAGCCGGCCCATGGACACCATCATGAAGCTGTATCCATGGGAATCGATCCTTGCGGATCAATTCGGCCCGCACGCTCTCGAGACCATGGGCAGCGTGCAGTGGATCGAACCGATCTGGAAGATGTTGTGGTCGAACAAGGCGCTGCTCGCCGTGCTCTGGGAGATGTATCCAGGCCACGAACTGCTGCTGCCCGCCTACCTCGATGGTCCTCGCGACATGGACTCCTGGGTGCGCAAGCCCTTGCTGGGACGGGAGGGCTCCAACGTCACCGTGAAGCTGAGCGGCATCACCGCCGAGGACACCAGCGGCCGCTATGGCGACGGCGGGTTTGTTTACCAGCAGTACGTGGACCTGGCGGCCAGCGGCGCGGCGCGCGTGGTGCTGGGCAGCTGGCTGGTCGATGGCGAGCCTTGCGGCATGGGTATTCGCGAGCCGGACAGCTACGTTACGAACAACGCCAGCCGTTTTGTGCCGCACCTTTTCCGCTGAGCCGATTGCGAAATTAGCGAGTCAGCGCTTGAGAGGGTCCACCGGCGCGTCCGCATCCGTCACGCGGAAATATGGCGCGAGCGCCGGATGCTTGCGTTCCACGGCGCGATACATCTCCCAAGCCACGCGGCGATAGGAGAAGTGCCCCTGGGGCGCTGAGCGCAGCTCGGAAATATACAGCGCCTCGGCAAAGTCCATTTTGAAGAGCGCGCGGTTCTTCGTCGCGAGCGGCAGCACGTACTGCGCGGACTCGGTTGCCTCCGGCGCCGATCCAGCCGCGAGTTTCGCGTACGCCCCGTGCGCCGCCTGCACTGTCTCTTCATAGAGCGGTTGCACGCCCGCCTCGGGCACCCCCTCAGGAATGGCGTAGCCGTGGGCTGAGGTGAATCCCTGCAGGATTTGCACGCAGCGCCGGTGGCGATGCATGTCGCGAAAACCGCCAATGTCCATCAGAATGTCAAAGCGCAGCGACTGCCCCGCGGAGAATTCGCGCAGCAGCTCGTCATGGCGTCCGCGATGACGCAGGCCGAGGTGGATGATCTCGTTGCGCTGGGCCTCGTTCAACGCAGTGACGTGCCGCCGAATCTGCCGGTAGGAATAGTGACTCTGCCCGTAGAGTAGCGTGGTCGCCAGATCGATCTCGAGGGAATCCGCATCGTCGATCAGGTCGACCAAGGGTGCAGGTTCGATCGCCTCGCCCCGCAGCAGTTCCCCCGCTGCCAGGCGCAGTTCCTGGCGTGTTTGCGCCTGATAATCGTTGGCCGCGGCATATTTCACGAGCGTGGGCGCGGTTTTGACTTCGCGGGTCAGCAACGCCGCGGCACGCTCTCCGAGCGCCGGATCGAGCGCGGCGATCTCCTTCTGCAGTGCAGCCAGTTCTTCGGCGTGAACATTCCAGGCCGGTCCAGTGGCGGCCGCCTGCAGGCGCACGCCCAGCTGCCGAATTTCGGCCACCGGGCTGGTGAGCAGCCGCGAGACCTGGGTTTCCAGGGTCCGCGCATTCACAATCTGCCCCAGCGACGTGTTGGTCGCGAGCGGCAGCAGGTAGCGCGCCACGTCGAAGGCCCGGGCCTTCAGCGTGCGCTCGTAGGTGTCGTGCTTCATCTCCTCCGGCTTTGGAATCTGACCTTGCAGCGACGAGAAGACCGCTTCGAAAACTGCGTGATAGCCCGTGAACAGGTGCTCGACCGTCTCGCGATAAAGGTTCGCAGAGGCAGCGTCGGAGCCGAAATCCGGCATATACCAGCCGCTCTTGCGGAAATTCTGATACCGCGTCGAGCGCTCCTGCCCATCCCAGCGCTGTTCGTCGACGAGCACGATCGCCGCCAGCAGCGACAGGCGCTCCACGGCGAACGCCACGTGCGCCAGGTCGGCGATCGAACGATGGCCGTACTGGAAATAGAAAG
>Ga0182015_10006132_pt1 | contig 12180 bp, 12 predicted proteins | sample 712P3MmetaG_FD_120478 | JGI IMG/M metagenome (GOLD analysis project Ga0182015, IMG submission 120478) | Permafrost microbial communities from Stordalen Mire, Sweden - 712P3M metaG | ecosystem: Environmental > Terrestrial > Soil > Wetlands > Permafrost | place: Sweden: Stordalen | collected...
CCGCACATCGGCATGAATCGTGGCAGCACCGCCGAGACGTTCGAACTGTCTTTCCTGGATGACACGAAGAATTTTTGGCTGCAACTCGAGCGGAAGGTCGCCGATCTCGTCCAAAAACAAAGTGCCGTGGTTAGCCCGCTCAAACCGTCCAACACTGCGCGCGACCGCGCCGGTGAAGGCGCCACGCTCATGTCCGAACAGTTCGCTTTCGAGCAGACCGGCAGGAATAGCGGCGCAGTTCACCTTCACAAAGGGGCCATTCGATCTGTCGCTGCACTTGTGAATGGCCTCAGCAATCAGTTCCTTGCCAGTTCCTGTTTCCCCGTTAATCAACACCGTGGCGTTGGTCCGGGCCACGATCCGCACCATGCCGAGTACCTGCCGGAGAGCAGCGCTGTTACCGATAATGCAGGGTCGTCCGCTGCCGCAGAGTTCCCTGCTTTCGAGGGCCACATTCGCCGACGTCGCATCCCCGATGTCAAAGGATGGCTTATGGTTAACTTCGGGCCGTTTACCTGCCCAGATTGCTTGTGCTGCCATTGTGCTACTCCTTTGGTTAGTTTGCTATTCTTATCCCCTCGCTCATCAAGGCCCCGCTTGGTTGAGCAGGGATCACTAACATCGCAACCCGCCCGCTTTATGCCGCGCGGCCTGCGACTCCCCACGCGTACGCGGCTGCTGATTCACGACCAAACATCAGAACAGACGACCCATTCTCGTGACTCACGTGAATCTAATGCGAGTCTCGGCATTTTGCTTCTCCTTCCGGGCGCCTTAGGCGGCGCGCCTGAGCAGGTCGTGGCTTGGCGCTTGAATCTCTTCAAGATCAAGATTGTTGTCGACGGCTTCCTGGCACCGTATACAAAATGTGGCCCACGGCACCGCGGCAAGCCGCTTTGGGTGGATCTCCTCATCGCACTGCTGGCACGTCCCGAAGTTGCCTTCCTGGATACGACGGAGCGCCGCACGAGCGTTTCGAAGTTGGTTAAACTCACGGTCGAGATTACAAACCGCGAGTGCGCGTTCGGAAGCCGCCTGGATCTCCTCCAACTGATCGGCGCTTCTATCAATCGTGATCCCCTCGCGGTGGCGGGTGAAGCGTTCCAGTTCAGCAACCTTTGCCGTTAGAATCGCTCGAAATCGGTCTAGTTCACTTTTGGTCATCGGATGGCTCCTGACTGGAAATCCTTCTCTTTCCAGGCTTCATTATGGATCTGATCCCGTTTGTCTACATCCCACGATGGAGGTTCCGCGGAACACCGAGATCACGGTTCCAGGTGGTACCACTTTCGGGGGCTATGAGACTAACCTCCACATGTCGGTCACCTCTCCTCAAAAGCTTTTCTATCGCCGTACCGGCCAACCCAAAGGCCCACCGAAGCTGGCCGGCCTTGCTAGAGCCCGCAGCTTATGTTTTGACTGAAGGGTCCGTTGGGACCATATCGGAAACAATCACCCGAGCGTGGAATCCCACGTCACCAGCGCAATCTCCTAGCCGGTTCTTGTCGCCACAGGTCGTCGCGGCCCTTATCGTTCTCGGAGGTCGCGCGGTTTCACCGCTTGGGTTTGCAGACTGGGTCGGGAATCATGCGACACAACTACGAAGCAGTTCTACTGCCGCGAAATCTCAATCCGCTTCCGTCCGAATAGACGTGCATCCACGGACCAGGCCCCAGGCCCGAGCATCGCCAGTGCGGCGCCCAAGGCCCCGAGCCGGACGTGCATCCAGGGATCGCTAGCATGCGACAGGACTAGACACAGCTCCGCGACAGCCATCAGCACGCCCGAGACCGGCGTCCACAAACCAAGCAGCAACGGAACTGCGAAGCAAGCCGCCACCACTTCCAGGATGCCCCTGCTCTGAAGAGACGCCGTCAGCAGTCCGTCAATCCCCTGTAGAACAGCCGTGATCGCCGCTACCGCTCGCACTAATAAGAGTCCGGTTCCCGGCCAACCCTCCGGAAATGTCGCAAAAAGCCGTTGCAATAGTAATCCCGTTCATAGGTTACCTGCACCGATGACACGATCGAAACCCAAGATCACGTCTTTCGCAAACCCCTCTTTCGGGGGGTTAGAGATCGATGATGCCGCGTTTTACTCCGATGGTAACGGCATGGGCCCGATCATGGACAGCAAGTTTGGCGAAAATGCTCTTCATGTGGCCCTTCACTGTTTCTTCCGTGATGGAGAGCTTGGCGGCGATCTCTTTGTTCGCATTACCGCTGGAGATCAGGCTCAGAACCTCGATTTCCCGCGACGACAAGGCGTCATCGCCGGCATGCTCGGCGAGTTCCGCGGCCACCTCGGGCGGGATCCGCTTTTCGCCGGCATGTACCAGACGGATGATCTCCACCAGGTCTTTCCTCACGAGACTTTTGAGCAGGTAAGCTCGAGCGCCGGCTTTGATTGCGCGCAATACCTGGACGTCTCCCGCATACGTCGTCAGAACGATGATTCGCGCCCCAGGGAATTCCCCGCGAATCGCGATCATGGCATCGAGACCGTCCATTTCTGGCATCTGCAAATCCATCATGGTGACATCCGGACGATGTATTCGAAATTGTTCGATGGCCTCGCGACCGTTCGAAGCCTCGGCAACCAATGTCATGTCCGATTCAGTGGACAAAAGCGCGGCCACGGCCTCGCGGAGGAGGGGATGATCGTCGACCGAAAGGACGCGAATGGGGCCCCGATCAGCGCTCATTAGATCCTTCCTTCTTTTTGCGGAATAGCCGAAGACCGCCGCGGCCGCCCGCCTTCTCGTAAACAATGGAGCCTGGAATGCGCAACTCCACCTCCGTACCCGCTCCGACTTCGCTCCACATCTCGAATTCCGCGCCGATTTGTTGGGCGCGCTCGCGCATGCCTGGCAAACCCCAGTGTCCGTCCCGTCCCGCTTGCAGGTGCTTCGGGTCAATCCCTTTTCCATCGTCCCGGACACGCAGCCGAAGAAGACTGTCGCCGTATGTGATGTCCGCTTCGATTTGACTTGCCTGCGCGTGGCGGAACGCATTTTGCAACGCCTCGCGCGCAATTCGATAAATGTCGTCGCGGAGGATTGGGCGGAGGTCCCGCGGCGTGCCCTCTACAGAAACGCGGAACGTCGCCGGACCGGTCTCCCCATCGTGGGAGCCGGCGAGCTCCTCACCTAACGCGGTCACAGCGTGGGACAGTTCGTTGGTAACCGTCGTAGAGGAACGTATGTTCTGAATCGCGTTGCGGCCTTCTACGAGGGCCCGATCGGCCCGATCGAGAACCTTTTCGAGAGCGTCCTTTCCTTTGCCGGGCGGAAGCAGATTGTCTACCGCTTGGAAATGGATCATCAACGCCTGAAAGCTCTGCAACAGCGTGTCGTGCAGTTCCCGGGCGATGCGCGTACGTTCATCAACACGCGCTTCCATGCGCGTGTTAAATCGCTGCGCGATCTGATGGAGGCGGTACCGATACAGCGCCCAGAGCAATGTCAAGATCAATGCAGCCGAGGTTGCCCAACACCACCATGTGGCCCACCAGGGCGGGAGGATCTCGATGCGAAGCGCCACACCGGGCTCGCTCCAAGGCCCGCTCGTGGTCGCGCCCTGTGCGCGGAACGTGTACGTGGCTGCAGGTAGAGTCGTGTATGTCGCCTGCCTCCGGTCGCTGCCTACTTCGTTCCAATCGCGTTCCAAGCCCTCGAGCCGGTACCGATAGCGATTGGTCGCAGGACTGGCATAACTGAGTGCAGTAAAGGTGATGGTGAAGACGTTTTGTTGGTGAGAGAGAATCAAATCCGTCGTATATGAAATGGATCTTCGGAGAGGGGAATGGCCTCCGATCTCTACCGGATTACCAGACAAACGGAAATCGGTGAGAACAATTGGCGGTGCGGATGAAGAATCCACAACCGTATCGGGGAAAAAGGACGCTCCACCGTTAAACCCTCCGAAGAACATCTCCCCGCTCGGACTTTGGAAGCACGCACCCCAGCCGGTCAAATTTGGGCCCGGCAGCCCGTCAGCAGTGGAGAAGCTCGAAAACGCCTTTTTCTCAGAGTTGAATCGCGCGACACCATTGTTTGTGCTCATCCAGAGATCGCCGACGCCATCTTCAAGGATGCAGCCCACCGCGTTCCCAGGGAGACCATCCTTCTGCGTGAAGGCGGCGAACCTCCCGGACCGCGGATCGAATTTATTCAGCCCATTTTGGGTGCCCACCCACATTGTGCCGAAGCGATCGACGTGCACGGAATTTACGCGGTTGTCGCTCAGCGTGCCCGGAAGATTTCTGTTGTGTTCGTAAGTAACGAACTGCCCCGTCGCTGGATCGAAGTGGACAAGACCTGACGATTCTGTGCCGATCCACATCTTCCCCTCCTGGTCCTCGACCAGGGTCAGGCAAAAGGCGGTCCTCGGCAAATCAATCTTGAAGCCGGTGAACCGTTGGGTTCGCGAGTCGAAACGATTCAGACCGTCGGCCGTAGCGGTCCACAGGGTCCCGCTGCGGTCTACGAGCACGTGCATGACAATATCGTTACTCAGGCTGTACGGATCGGCTGGATTGTGCCTGTACGTCTTGAATTTCCCCGTTTTCCGGTCAAAACGGTGTAGCCCATGGCTGTACGTTCCAACCCAGAGACCCCCTGAGCGGTCTTCGCAAATCGAGACCACGTCAGTACCGACTTCCGGCCCGCCGGTCTTGTAGGCGGTAATGCGCCCTGTCTTGCGATCCAGGCGGATTAGCGCTTCGGGGGTGCCGATCCAAAGGATACCGTGAAGATCCTCGTAAAGTGCGCCCACAAAGGGTTCAAGTGCACTGCCGGGAACCTTGGCTATTCTCTTAAAAGGCGGTGGCTTTGTAGGAAGAAAGGCAGGCGCCATTCTGCCCGGGGCTACCCAGATGTTCCCTACGCGGTCAGCGAACAGGGCGTCGAGTTTATCCTGGGGGAGGCTTTGAGGGTCCGCAGGAAGATTACTATAGTGGATAAATCTCCCGTGCTCCCGGTCGAATTTGAGCAAACCAAGGCCATGCGTTGCGATCCATAGTTCGCCGTTCCCATCTTCCAGCATTGCCGATACCCCCGTCACGGTACGCCCACTCTCGGGAAACGCGTAATGGGTTAGCGCGTTGGCTTCGGTGTCCAATACGGCTAACGGATTCGGGGAACCGTGAAAGATCCAGAACGACCCGAAGTGATCCGCATAGAAGCGAAAGCCGTGCATTGCTTCAGGTAGAAGAATACGCCTCGTGACTTTGCCTGCTCTGCGGTCGAATTCGTCCAGATGCCCGTCACTCGCAACCCAGAACGCACCTCTCCCATCTTCACCGCAGTCTGTGATGCCGCTGTTGCTGAGGCTCGAAGGATCGTTCGGATCGTGCGAATAGTGCAGGACGCGCCGTGACGAGGAATCTAGGCTATACAGACCACTGCTGGAAGCTACCCACAACTTGCCGGTGGTGTCTTGAATAATGTGCTGCGCCGACGGGACCGGGTATCTCTCAAAACGCTCCGTCGTCCGGTCGAACTTGTTGAGGGATTTAGCGCATCCGACCCAAAGCGCGCCATCACGGTCTTTGAAGAGCGCGCTAACGTCTACACCGTCGAGGCTGTTTGGATTTGCCGGGTCATGCGCGAAGACTCTGAAGCTATACCCGTCGTAACGGTAGAGTCCATACCGCGTCCCAAACCACATAAAACCGTCGTCGTCCTGCACAATGTGATCTACTTTTATCTGCGACGCGCCTTGTGCTGTGGAAAGGCGTATGAATCGGTTGTCCACGGCATCGACAACGGGCAGCTTGACTGTCAGAGGATTCACGATTTCCGTGTGCACTTCGCGGTGGGTGAGGTTGTGAGTATCGGCGCGGACCCGCTGAACCAAGGTCAGAAAAAAGGACAGCGCGACAAGCAATGGCACCGCACTACATGTGCGAGCCGACTGGTAGATCCCTGCTGAGGTCAGCTTCCCGAACAGACCAACGCCCCGGCCGGCTGTTTGCATTCCGTCCTTCTTGAGTGGAGCTAGTTTACCAAATCCCGGGACCGTCGGGTTTTACCTCGTTTACCTCAATAACGGGGCTGCTGGAAAGGGCAGCGTGAAAACAATAGGTTTATGTGACCAGAAAACAGCGCCATTGACGCCTAAGTCATTTATTTACAATCGACGCTCATATTCCCAAGGTGGACGTCCGTGTTGGTGCGATCGTGTGCAGACTGGCTGGTGGCTAGGCGCCAGTTCGGAACAGTAACCTTGGGCGCTCCCCAATATTGGTTCTTTGGCTCCAATCGTCGAAACGCGAGTCTCCTCGGTGATCCGTGCTCCTCATAGGAAGAGATAGAGGCCGCGCGGCTGCCTGGCAAGCAGGGGCGCCATCGCCTCGTCCTTCGTTTTCTAGTCACGGGCCATCTGTGTCGCGTTCTTCATTCGGTACCGGATAGAAAAACGTCTGCTTGGCAACCGAGACGGGAATCGCCGGAAACCCGTTGCCTCGATCAATCGCATTCTCGCTGTCCGACAGATCGGTCCAAAACCGTCAACTCCATAGACCTACGCGGCGCGCGCAATGACATCTGCCGCGCCAGCAGCTTAGTTCTAACGCCCCACTCATACATTGACGCCGGTGAAGCGGGCCAGAAGTACGATTGGAGGGAATTTGGAAGTGGGCTCAGTCCCGGACCGAATACATCCGGTGAAGCGCCGCACACCGACCTTATGCGTGGCCGGCCAGTGTTCGGTGCCGACTGCTCGCTACCGTCCAAGGTCCGCCAGAGATGAGATTTGGAGTGCGCACATGATCGGCGTAGGATGCTCCTCACGCACGCGGCTGCGACGCTTCGCGCAACATCGAAAGCAGCTCAACATCCGTTAAGATCTGGATTCCGTGTTCACTACAACTCTTGAGGACCGTCCTGTGATGGAAGTGCCGGTCTAACGTGCATAGGACATCCGCTCGTCCAGACAGCGCTGTCTCCAACACTGGGTCATCTTCTTGGTCGTTGGGAACTAGCCTCGCGCTAGTCTGCGGATTAACCAACTCCGCGAAATCCTGGAGAGCCTGCGTGTATTGCTCGATGTCGCGCGGCGTGAGCGGCCAGATGGCTTGCAACCGCGGATAATTCAAAACTCGCTCAGTTTCGCGCAGTAGAAACGGCGACAAAACTAGTACATGATCTGCCGATTCCAAGATCGTAAGCAGCAGGGTCCGAGCCACGCCCTTCGAATGTGGATTAGCTCGCGCGAGAATGTTCGTATCGAGAACGATTCTCATGTCCGCCGGGGGCGGATATGATTCATCGCTTCATTAACTGCGTCATCGACCTCTCCGTCGGCGACGTTCTGCGCCTTAAGAGCGAGTTGGTTGAGAGCGCCCCTCAAGCGTTCAGCGCTTGCCCGACGCCTCTCACCTGAGGGTGCCGGATGGGGATCGAGAGCCATAATGCTGACTTCTTCGTCATCACGCAAACTACGCCCGAGCAAGTTTTCTACAGCGCTCCTGGCCGAAGCCGTGAGATCTCGCGCAAAGTTGATCGAGACGTTTTCCATCGCGGACTCTTATTAACCATTCTAACTGCACCGATCACCCAGTCGCCATCGGGACTCTTCACTGTATCAAAACTGTATCAAAACCCCATCTCATCTGGCCTCTTGAAGATGCTGAATTGGCGAAAGCAGATTCCCCAAGTTGTTAATAAGACAAAGAATCGAAATGAAGAAATGTAACCCTTGGAACGCCGGAGTGCACTTAGGAGGCGACCGCTCTATCCATCTGAGCTACGTCCCCGGGTGGGTGTCCTAATTGATTCTAAAACACTTGAGCGTTCATCGATTTCTTCATTCCGTTATCTGTGCCACAAAACTGTATCAAAACCCCTTACGTCGTCAGTGCTGTATCAAAACCCCTCCCAAGTTCATTGGCCTGGCGGCTAATCTTCCGGAGCGCTTCTCGCTTCATCTGGAGTTTCATCTGAGAGTACTTCTTGAACACCCGTGAGTCCCCCTGACGAAGAATGGCGAAGCGCCTTCGGGACAAGATCTTTCAGTCGCCCTGCCAATCGGCTCGCGCTACTCTCCAATCCGCGGAAAGACCCTCTACTTATAAAGGAAATGGCGAGAGGGTCTCGGGACGGTAAAATTCGACTATCCCGGCCGCCCAAGAATCACGCCTGAGCTTGAGACGCTGATTGTTCGAATGGCCCGAGAGAATTCTGGTTGGGGATATGACCGCATCGTCGGAGCACTAGCCAATCTCGGTCACCGAATCTCGGACCAGACAGTCGGCAATGTACTTAAACGCCATGGCATCGCGCCCGCACCCAGGCCCCGTCAAGAAACAACCTGGAAGAACTTCATCTCCGTTCACATGGCGGTAATGTTGGGCATCGATTTCTTTACCGTAGAAGTCCTGAGCTGGCGAGGTTTGGCCACGTATTACGTGTTGTTTTCCTGCAGCTGGAATCCCGTCGCGTGATGCTCGCGGATATAACCAGGCACTCCACTGCCGAGTGGATGGTTCAAATGGCTCGAAACTCGAATGATCCTATGGAAGGCAATCTCGACCGTCAGCGTTATGCACTCCATGACCGCGACGGCAAGTTCTGCGCAGCATTTCGCGAGATCCTGCGCTCAAATGGAGTGCGACCATTGATGCTTCCACCACACAGCCCGAACTTGAATGCGTTCGCCGAGCGATGGGTGCGATCCGTGAAAGAGGAGTGTTTGGCGAAATTCATACCCTTTGGCGAGCCATCATTGCGGCGCGCACTTAACGAATTCGTAGATCACTATCATGGCGAACGGAATCATCAAGGCAAGGAAAACAAATTACTATTTCAGCGCGAGTCGATTCAGTCCGGACCTGTTCACTGTCGCGAACGTCTCGGCGGTTTGCTTAAGTATTACGTCAGGGCCGCATGAGTAATTTGACCATACAACCACGGACCACGGCACGTGCAATAACCAACGTCTGCGCAGGCGCGGGTTGAGCAGCGCTAGCGCCTGCCGTACGGTGTTTCCAATCTCGCGCATGCCAACACCGGACTAACGCTTATGCCATAATTCGTCGATGAGCGCCATTCCGCAGGAACCTCCTCGGCCCCAAACCGGTTTATCACGCGCCCGGCTGCTGGAGCGCTTGCAATGGCCGATCGTCATCGCGCTCTCGCTGCTGGCGCTATGGATTCGCGTAGCCCCACGGTTCTATCTCGTGTTTCAACCCGGCTTTGTCAACTTCCAGGAAGTCGACGCCTGGTATCATGTCCGCGTCGCCGAGAACTTGGTCCGCCATTTTCCGTTTCGCATTGCTGTGGATCCCTACCTGACGTTCGGCCGAGTGCAAGAAACCGCGACCGCTCCCACCTATGATTGGCTGCTCGGCTTGGTGGCTTGGTTGGTGGGCCTGGGCGCCCCTTCGGACCATCTCCTGCATGTAATCGCGGCCTGGTACCCGGCGGTGCTCGGCGCTTTGACTGTCTTGGTGAGCTTTCTTCTGGCCAAGCTCGTGTTTGGGCTGCGCGCTGCTTTGTTGGCCGCCGCCACCATCGCGACTTTGCCCGGCCATTTTCTCCTCGTCTCGAGCCTGGGGTTCACCGATCACCACATTATGGAAAGCCTGCTCGCGGCGCTGTTTTTCCTTCTAATTTTGCGAGCCATTCAACAGCCGGATTCGTTTTGGCTCGCGCTGTTTGCGGGCATTACGCTTTCGGCTTATCTGCTCACATTTCACGGATCGGCAATGTTGGCGGGAGTAGTTGTGGCCTGGGCCGTTTTTTACCGCGCGCGCTCCTTATGGACCGGCGGAAAGCGCTCGCCGCCGCTGAAGCCGCTATATGCGGCATTCTCGATCGCGCTGTGTGTTTGCCTCCTCTTTCGCCACTTGCTTTGGATGAATGTAACCATAGCCGCACTGGTGTTTGGAATCCTGGGACTGGCCGCACTCGATGTTTGGGGAACATGGGGCCGGCCATTGAGGCTCGCGCGATTGCCCACGATCGCCGGACTCGCACTGGGGACGGTTGGGATGGTGATCACTATACTCCGAGTCCCGAGCCTGCGCCACCCCGCCAAGCTGGCAGCGATGCGTCTCCTGCCCGGCCTTTTTGGAGCGTCCGGCGGTGTGACCGAACTTCGATCCCTGATTGTTGACGATTATGGACGCTATTCGCTCATCCCGCCATTACAGCAATTCGGCGGGGCCTATTTGATTGCATTGCTTGGATTATTGCTTCTAATTAAATTTGTCTTTAAACGCATCGATGCAGGAAAACTACTAATTCTAATTTGGGGCCTCGCTACATTTATCCTTTCTATCGGGCAACTCCGGATGACCTATTATTACGCCGTGGTAGTTGCACTTCTGACAGGCTATGTCGCGGACAGCCTGATTGCTTCGGGCCGGAAAACCGCACTGGTGACCGTGGCGTTCCTGATTCTGGGCGTGTTTGCGCCAATTCTGTATGCGGACTTCAGCGATCAGGAGACGAATGGTATTCCCGTGGATTGGAAAGAGACTCTCGATTGGATGCGCGCCTCCACCCCCGAGCCCTTCGGCGATCCGAATTTCTATTATGCTCGCTACGATCCGCAGGTGTTTGGCCCGAACTACCGGTATCCTCAAGAAGCCTACAGCATCATGGCTTGGTGGGACTACGGTTATTGGATCATGAACGTGGCGCGGAGAATCCCCGTCGCAAATCCGACGCAAACGAATGCGGATGCCGCCGCCGATTTCTTCCTGGCCCAATCGGAGCCCGAAGCGGCAGCGATTCTGGAGAATTGGAGAACGCGATATGTGGTGGTGGACGAACGTTTGCCACTCTGGCCCTCGGATCAGGAAGGCATGCTGGTCGGCGACTATCATTTATTCTTCGATTATTCGCGAAAATATCAACCCAGTGAATATTATTCAGCGGCATATCAAGCCGATAATCAAGGAAAGCTGAGACCAAAAATATTCTATTTGCCAGCGTACTATCGGAGCCTCGTGGTACGGCTCTTTACCTTCGGCGGGCGAGCAGTCGACGGAGGCGGCGGCGCCACCTTGCTCACCCTGCGACAAAAAACGTTTCCTCATGGGGGGCGGTATCAAGAGATCGTGGAAAGCAGGCATTTCGAGTCCGCGGAAGTCGCCAAGGTGATCGAGGATGGGTGCAAGAAGGACGGATGTGTTCTGGTCGGGGAGGATCCGACAGTGAGTTGCGTTCGATTGGACGCTCTTGAATTATTCCGGCCGGTGTTTTCCTCCACGACCTCGTCGATTGGACTTGGTAATACGGGGCGTAAACAGGTTCAGGTCTACGAATTCACCGGCGTTGGGCGATGATCATGTCTTCCATTTCAAGCGTGGGGCGGCGCGGGCAAGCGGCCAAGAACAGATTCCAAACTTAGGCCCAGTGCAAGAAGACCGCGATCATTCCCCGCCGGCGCGTCGAACTCCAGCGCAATCGGCAAGCCGGACGATGTCAGTCCGCGTTGGGGCGCGGTGGCGTCTCGCATCGGTGGCCGCAGGCGCTGCCCGCGGCAGCACGATCTTGTTCACAGCAGCATCCAGCCCCACCGGCGCGGACAACGGCAAGATTGAAGCCCATAAAGTAACGACCCAGATGCCGTCTTCGACAGCTTGATGCCGACGGCCTCGAGGTTCCAACGTCGGCATCTTGTTCCGGCTGGCTCAGTGCCCGGTGCCCGAGAGCGACACCGTCTGCGTGCCCTGCTGGGTATTGTCTGTGACGTTCAAAGTCGCCGAGTAGGAAACCTTTGCGAGTGGTTTGAACGTGACGCTGATCACGCAACTGTCTCCAGCCCCGAGCGAACTCCCGCAATTCGAAGCCGGCGTGAGCGTGAACTCCGCTGGATTCGTGCCTTTCACCGTCATGCCGGTAATCGACAGCGCGGTAGCGCCCGTATTCTTGAGAGTCACGGTTTTGGTCACACTCGTGTTCACCGTCTGCTTCCCGAAACTCAGGCTGGTGGGATTGAAGCTGGCATGCGGATCGATCACGGTCGCGGTCAGCGTGACGGTCTGGGGATTCCCTGGCGCATTGTCTGTAATGGTCAAGGTTGCGGTTTGCGGGGTGTAGTACGGACCCGCGATAAAGCTAACCGAAATCGTGCAGTGGCTGCCCCCGGCCAAGGACTTCGGGCACTCATCCACTTCCACGAATTCGTTGGAGTTGCCTCCTTTGACGATCGAAATGAATGGACCACC
>Ga0182015_10006133_pt1 | contig 12180 bp, 10 predicted proteins | sample 712P3MmetaG_FD_120478 | JGI IMG/M metagenome (GOLD analysis project Ga0182015, IMG submission 120478) | Permafrost microbial communities from Stordalen Mire, Sweden - 712P3M metaG | ecosystem: Environmental > Terrestrial > Soil > Wetlands > Permafrost | place: Sweden: Stordalen | collected...
CCTAGCCACCGGCCGCCTGGTCAGGGCCTTGGAGCATGATTTCCACGATGACAATGCTTATTTCGTCCTGACGCCGGAGCGTCCGCAACGGCTGCGCCGCGAAGTGACGCAATTTCAGGAATGGCTGATCGGCGCCGCGCGTACCGACTCGTCGAGCGCGACCGAATAACACAAGCCTGCCTGCGAGTACTCGCTCTCAGCGATTATTAGCATCCAAGCGGTTGCTCGCCTGCAGCATGCCATCGCCTATTTTGATTTGGCCGTCGGGCATCGGCACGGCCATCGGGGCCACCTCGACTTTGGTCACGCCGGCATGCTTGTCCAGCCCTATTTCGCGAGCAGTGGCCGGGGACAAGTCTACGATGCGTCCCGCCACGTACGGGCCGCGGTCTCGAATGGTGACGACCGCGGTTTTACCGGTCTCCAAGTTCGTTACCTTGGCCGTGGTTCCGAGCGGCAGCGTCAGGCTCGCCGCGTTATTCCCCGTGGGCTGCATAGGCGTTCCGTCCGCCATCTTACGGCCGGCGAACATCTTGGCGTAAAACGAGGCCTTGCCGACGCGGGTGTGCCCCGAGCGATCGAGGGTGAGTTTTGTCGACGGCGACAGCCGCCGGCTCTGCGCCACGGCGCGGACCTTGTGCAGCGGTGCGGCAGCTGGTGTGCGGATATCGTCCGCGGTCATGCCGGTGGCTGACGGGACCTCATCCGCGGCCGTTCGGGTGCTTCCCCAGGCGGCGGATGTCATGAGCAGCACTGAGATCGCGTATATTTTGGTGGTTGAGTTCATGGCTCTTATGATCCGCGTCGCACCGAGGCGGGTCTGTAAGTCCAACCTATTCTTGGCGGTGAGACTCAATGGGACGTCCGCGATCCCCGACAGCAGCGTTTTCCCACGCCAAATCAGCCTATTGGACAGTCAGTTCCGCAGATTTCCGCTCAGCGGAAGAATGGGCGCATCGATTTATTCCTACATGCTTGTAGGATAACGACGTAGACGTTAATCGTTGGTTGCCGAAGGGGGGACGAAATGGCCAGAGGCGGCGGAAGCGGTTTTGGACTCGAGGATCTGCCGCGAATAGCGCGCGGCCGGGGATCCTATCTGTACGATGAATCGGGCAAAGCCTATTTGGACGGATCCGGAGGGCCGGCGGTATTCTGTCTCGGACACGCTCACCCGGAAGTCAACGCCGCGATCGTCGCTCAGCTGGAATCGCTCGCGTATGCCTATCGGTATTTGTTCACGAGCGGCGCCCTCGAATCGCTAACCGAGTTCGTGAAGCGAGTGACGGGCAACTGTTACGCGGACGTGCTGTACAGCAGCGACGGATCCGAAGCGGTGGAATCCGCCTTGAAGGTGGCCCTGCAGTATTTCGCGGCGCGCGGACTCCTGAAGAAGCGCCACTTCATAGCAAGACAGCGGTCGTGGCACGGCAATACACTGGGCGCGCTGTCCGTCTCCGGATTCGAAGCACGGCGGCGTGCCTTCGAAGGGAGCCTCTTGGATGTGGCCTTCGTGTCACCCGCCAACGTGTACCGGCCGCCGGCCGGGGTTTCACCCGAGAACCTCGTGGCCCATCTCGCAAGCGAACTCGATCAACGGATTTTATCGCTTGGGCCGGAGACGGTGGCCGCATTCATCTTCGAACCCATCGTGGGCGCAGCGGGCGGCGTGGTGCCGGCACCTCCGGGTTACGTGGCGGCGATTCAATCCGTATGCCGGAAGTACGATGTTCTGTTAATTGCCGACGAAGTGATGTGCGGTGCGGGACGCAGCGGCACGTGGCGGGCGACCGAATACGATGGTGTCGTGCCGGACATCATGAGCATCGCCAAGGGCTTGGCGGGCGGCTACATTCCGCTCGGCGCCACGCTGGTGGCGCCTCAGGTCTCAACTCCCATTCTGGCCGAGCATCGCGCCTACATGACCGGCCACACATTCTCCGGGCACACGGCCGCCTGTGCGGCGGCCCTCGCGGTTCAGCGCATCATCGAGCGCGACGGCCTGCTCGAGCGCGTGCGCACGACCGGCGCGGCATACCAGGAATCGGTTCGCCGCTCGCTGTCCCGCTTCGATGAAGTGGGCGATGTACGTGGGCGCGGATTTTTCATCGGCATCGAGCTGGTTCGAGATCGCCGCACGCGAACGCCTTTCGCTCCCGATCGTGGCTTGAGCTATGACATCGCTCAACGCGCATTCGCGGACGGTCTGATCTGCTACCCCTGCTCCGGGAACGTCGACGGAGTCGCCGGCGATACCATCATCCTGGCTCCGCCATACAATTCCACCGACGCGGAGCTGTCCGAGATCACGACCAAACTCGCGCGGGCAGTTGCAGGCGCGCTCGGCGCCCAAGAATAGGTGTAGGCGACGGCCTACAGTCCGCGGCCGGTGTCCTCGGTATGCTTGCGCCATCCACGGAGCCAGCGAACCCATGAATAGCGATATCAAGTTCGGCGAACACGACGTCCTGTCATTTATCAGGCCCGATACCCTGATCGGCGCCCTGGCGTACTTCGTGATCTTCGTTGTCATCGCATTGATCCTGTCTCGCGTGTTGCGCACCGCCGTTCACGCGGCCATGACGCGCAGCGGACACATAGACCGCACCACCTTGAGCTTTCTTCAACAGGTCACCAGCGCGCTCATCTGGGTGGTGATGCTGATTCTGTACGCGCATCTGATTCCCGTGCTGCATTCGATGGGCACGGCATTGCTCGCCGGCGCGAGCGTCGCCTCCGTCGTCATCGGCCTCGCTGCGCAGAGTACGTTGGGAAACCTGGTCGCCGGCGTCTCGATCACGATTTACCGGCCGTTTCGTCTGGGGGATACCCTGCAAGTGGCGGCCCCTACGGGCACGGAGGTGGGCGTGGTCGAGTTGATCTCGCTCGGGTACACGACGCTGCGCGCCCCAGCGGGACATCTGATCGTCGTGCCAAACAGCGTGGCGGCGAGCCAGGTCACACTCAACTTGAACAACGATCCGGGTTTTGCCCCTTGGCCGCTGATTATCACGATTCGCATCGGGCGGGACGCCGACCTCGAGGCCGCGCGCGAGCTTGCATTGCAGGTCGCAAAGGAAAATGGTCAGGAGCAGGCCGTCGTGGGATGTTTTCTGACCAAGGTCGACGCCACCTCCGTCACGCTCGAGCTCAGGCTTCGCGCGACCGATTCGGCGCACCGGGACAAGCTGCATTCGACCATGCTCGCGCAGCTCGCGCGTCGCTTCGCCGCCGCGCACTTGGGCTCCGTCGGCAACGAGGCGCCCACCTTCGCCTGAGGCCGGTTTGGGTGACCCTGCAGAGTTCGCGCGAGCTCGCTTATACTGCGCGCCATGCGCCATTTATCATTTCTGCTCATCGCCGTTTTCGCCGTCGGCGGCCCAACGTCCGCTTCGGCGGAGCCGCCCGCGAGCACGACGGTATCGTTGCCGCTCGATGAGGCGGCCGCCGAACGATTCGCAGCACTGGCACTGAAGTGCCTGCACGAGGAGTACCCCAACCACCTTTCCCACACGCTCTCGAGTGATGCGGACGCCAAGCCGCCGCGGGAGCTGACTCCTGCCTTTTATGGGTGCTACGACTGGCACTCGGACGTACACGGTCACTGGTTGCTGGTACGCCTGATGCATTTGTTCCCGACGGCGGATTTCGTACCCGCAGCGCGCGCCGCCGTCGCCGAAAGCCTGACGCCCGAGCACATCGCGGGGGAGGTCGCCTACCTGCGGCACGAGGATCGCGCCTCCTTCGAGCGGCCCTACGGTCTCGCCTGGCTCCTAGCCCTGGCTGCGGAGTTGCGGGGCTGGAACGACCCTCAGGCCCAAGGGTGGGCGAAGGCTCTCGAGCCTTTGGAGACCGAAGCCGCCACTCGATTGGAGAATTGGGCCGGAAAGCTGCGCTACCCGATTCGTGTCGGGGAGCATGATCAAACGGCCTTCTCCTTCGGCCTCGTCTGGGATTGGGCGGGGGCTGCGAATGACGCCCAGATGCAAAGCGTTCTCGCGTACGCCGCGCGGCGGTTTTATTATCAGGACCGGAACTGTCCGATGAGCTATGAGCCCTCGGGCGAGGATTTCTTGTCTCCGTGTCTAGGAGAGGCGGACTTCATGCGGCGCGTGTTGGGCCCACAGGATTTCGCCCGCTGGTTATCGGCTTTCCTGCCGGGCATTCCGGACGAGGCTCGAACGCAATGGCTCCTACCGGCGGTCGTCATCGATCGTGCCGACCCGAAGCTCGCGCACACCGATGGTTTGAATTTGAGCCGCGCCTGGATGCTCGAAGGAATCGCGCGGGGACTGCCGCCTACCGATCGGAGAATCGCGGCGTTGCGCGCAGCCGCGCAACTGCATCGCGACGCCTCGCTTCCCAATATTACCGGCGAACACTATGTCGGCGGTCACTGGCTCGGCACGTTCGCAGTTTACCTCATCAGCGGAGCCGGGCTGCCTTGAGGGGCGCCGCCGATGGCCAACTCGGCTGCCACGAGATCCTCCAGCGCGGTGCCGACGCTTTTGAACAGGGTGACGGCTGAGGCACGGGATCGGCCGGCGCGTCCGGATACCAGATCAGACAGCTCGCCGCGAATGCTGCTCGCCTCGATCGCTCCCCGCCGCATCGCACCGACGATTTCCCCTGATTCGCTCAACGCCCCCTGACGCGTGTCGACGAAGAGCTCGCTTCGCACCATCGCCGCATCGTCCGCTTCACACATGTCGGGAGTAAATGCGCCGACCAGATCGAGATGCTGACCCGGCGCGAGCCAGGCGCCGCGCACCAGCGGTTCGCGTGACAGGGTCGCGCAGCTCACGATATCGGCCCAGCGCACCGCCGCCTCCAGGTCTTCTGTCGCCTCCACGACCCAACCCGGCCGTTGCAACGAGGTAGCCAGCCGGCGCGCGTGCCCGGGGTCGCGGCCCCAGATCTTGATTTCACGAATTCGACGAACGACCGCGTGGCTCTCGATGAGATGCGGAGCCAACCGTCCGGTTCCCACCATCACCAGACGCGTGGCATCCGGAGCGGACAGGAAGCGAGAAGCCATCGCCGAGGCCGCACCGGTTCGCCGCAGCGTGAGCTCGCCCCCGTCGATGAAGGCCTTCGGCAGTCCGGTCTCGGCATCCAACAGAAGATAGGTGGCGGCAACGGTCGGAAGGCTGCGCAACGCGTTGTCGGGGTAGATCGTCACCAATTTGATTCCGAGCGAGCCGCCGATGCGCCAAGCCGGCATGACGAGCAACGTGCCGGCCTGCTGACCTGGGTTCGCGGATTGAATGCCGTAATGCCGGCGCTCGGGCATCACTGCGGAAGTTCGAAAGGCGGCCTCGAGCGCATCGATGAGCGCCCGCCGGTCCAGTCGTGCCGCGAGCGCGGCCGCGTCGAGTTGCAGCATGGCAATGTCCGTCAGATTTCAGATGACATTGAGTTCGCGCAGCGGCCGGTTCGCCGGATAGCGCGCGTAGCCGAGCGGAGCCAAATCGATGGCCCGATAGGCGCCGAAGCAAATGTATTCGGCGAGCCCACGCCCGACGCCCGGCGCATGTTGCAATCCGTGGCCGCTGAATCCGCTCGCCAGCAGTAGATTGCAGATCCCGGGGATGGGACCGATGAAGGCGTTCTGATCGAAGGTGTTGTAGTCGTAGTGCCCGGCCCATGCGGTCGTCATCCGGATGGCCTCGAAGGCGGGGACGCGATGCGCCAGCGCCGGCCATGCCGTGCGCTCGAAGAGCCCATGATCGACCTCGAAGTCCTCCGGACTCACATCGGGGTCCGGATCGGTGGGCGGGCCGCACAGGAACCGGTCGCGCTCGGAGCGAAACCAGAGGCCGGACGGATCCACCACCAGCGGGCAGCGGGGGAGGGGCGTATCGCAGGTGAACACGAAGACGTTGCGCTTGCGTGGGCGGACCGGCAAGTCGATGCCGACGCACGCCGCCAGATCGTGCGATCTCGTACCTGCCGCATTCACTGCGAAGGCGCAATCCACCGCGCCGCGCTCGTCGAGAATGACGGCGGCGATTCGTCCGTCCGCCGAGCGTTCGAAGCCTGTGACGCGGTCGCGTAGGAAGACGGCGCCGCCTTCTTGGGCCTCGGCGCGCAGCGTCGCGAGCAGCGCATGCCCGTCGAACCAACCTTCGCCGCCCGCGGTATCACACCCGGCGGCCAGATCCTCGGTATTCAGCCACGGATAGCGGGCGGCCAGCGCGTAGCGGTCGTGAAATAACACCGGCACCGACTGCGATCGTTGGATTTCCGCGCGTTCGGCCAGCGAGGCGCGGCCGCGCGGCGTGGCGAGATATAGATAGGTCGACTCCACCAGGCCGAGATCCGCGGCGCTCCGGCTGCGCAGGAACTCGAATCCGTACGCCGACAGCCTGATATTGATCGGCGTCGAGAACTGCAGCCTGATGGAGCTCGCCGACCGGGTGCTCGCGGCTTCCCGATACGCGGGATCCGGCTCGACCACCAGCACCGAGCCTGTAAAGTTCAGCGCGCACTTCAGATGGTAGGCGCAAGATGATCCGACGACTCCGCCGCCCGCAATCACCACGTCAAATTCGGCGCGCGAGGTCAGGAGCGTACCCGGGCACTTTTCGGATCGTACATCGGCGTGAGGGAGACCTTGGCGGCGACCTTGCGGGCGGCAAGCTCGATCTCGTAATGCCCGCTCAATACGTATTGGTCGGTGCATCCATGCGCGTGCGCCACGTAGCCGAGCGCCACCGCGCCGCCGAGCGTATGGCCATACATGCCGGAGGTGACGAAGCCCACCCGATCTCCATCCCGGTAGATCGGCTCGTTGTGATACACGAGAGGCTCGGGATCCTCGAGCAGGAATTGAACCAGGCGCCGCTTCGGCGCCCCGAGCCGCCTCAAATGCTCCAGCGCTTCGCGCCCTACGAAACCGCCGGGCTTGTTCCAGTCACAGGTGAAGATGAGGCCCGCCTCCAACGGAGTGTCGGCGGGCCCGATGTCATGCGGCCAATCCCGATACGCCTTTTCGATCCGCAGCGAGTTAAGCGTGTGATAGCCGCAATGGCGCAGGCCATGCGCCGCACCTGCCTTGAGCAATGCGTCATACACCGGCTGTGCGAACGATGTCGGAATGTAGAGTTCCCAACCGAGTTCGCCGACGAACGTCAGACGCAGCGCCAAAAGCGTCTGGTAACCGATCCTGACCTCACGACAGCTGGCGAAAGGGAAGGCGGCGGTTGAGAAATCGTCGCCTGACAGATCCTGCAACAAGGCCCGCGAGCCAGGTCCCTGCACGTTCAGCATGGCGTAGGCGTCGGAGACATCGACCACGGTGCAGAAGGCATCCGCGGAGATCGAATTGCGTATCCACGCCTCGACGTGGGTTTGCGTGAACGCCGCGGTCACCACCAGATAGCGATCCGGCGCGAGCCGCGTCACGGTGAGATCCGCCTCGATGCCGGCCGCAGCATTCAGAAACTGGGTATACACGCACCGGCCGAGCGCCACATCGACATTGGCGGTCGCGAGCCGATTGAGGATCTTGGGCGCGTCCCGACCGACGACCATCAGCTTCGCGAAGGAGGATTGTTCGAACAGGCCGATCCGCTCGCGTACCGCGGCGTGCTCCTCCGCGTTGTTGGAGAACCAATTCTGCCGCCCCCATCCATAGGCGTAGGCGGCCTCTTGTCCTGGGCGCGCGTACCAATTCGGGCGCTCCCACCCAGCCGCCTCGCCGAAGCATGCGCCCGCCGCCGCCACCCGGTCGTGCAGCACGCTCTTCTTTACGCCGCGCGCGGTCTCGGCCTGACGAAACGGCCAATGGTCCTGGTAGCCGATCCCGAGCGTCTCGACCACGCGGTCCTCGAGGTATCGATCGTTGTTCTGCCAGGCATGCGTGCGGCGCAGGTTGACGGTCCATACATCCATGGGAGCGCGACCCTCCGTGATCCAGTGCGACATGACGTATCCGACGCCGCCTCCGGAGAGAATGCCGAGCGAATTGAATCCCGCCGCGACATAGAAATTCTTGAGATTCGGCGCCTCGCCCATGAGGTAATTATGGTCGGCGGTAAACGATTCCGGCCCGCAGAAAAGAAGCTTGATCCCCGTATCCAGAAGACTCGGCACTCGACGCATCGCCTTTTCGATGTAGGGCGACATGCGCTCCCAGTCCGGTGTGATCTCGCCGAAGCGAAAATCCTCGGGAATGCCTCGAGTGCTCCAAGCTCGTGCTTCGGCCTCGAACAGGCCCAGCATGATCTTGCCGGCCTCCTCGCGAATGTAGGCCGAGTTGCCCGGATCGCGCAAAATCGGCAACAGCGAATGGACGCCGGGCACGGGCTCGGAAATCAAGTAATAGTGCTCAGCCGCCTGCAGCGGCACGTTGACACCCGCCATACGGCCGACGGCTCGCGCCCACATGCCCGCGCAGTTGACAACGATTTCCGCGCGAAGCTCGCCGGACTCGGTTCGCACTCCGGCAGCGCGTCCATGGTCGCGGAGGATGCCGGTCACCGGCGTATTTTCGAATATTCGTGCGCCGCCCTGACGCGCTCCCTTGGCGAGCGCCTGAGTCACGTCGGTGGGATTCACGCGTGCGTCGTCGGGAAAATAGAACGCCGTTTTCAAGTCGCGTACGTCGGCGAGCGGCCACATCTTGTTGACTTCGGCCGGCGATATCTCGTGCGCCTCGACCCCGAAACAATGCGCCATGTGCATGCCCCGGCGCATTTCCTCGGCCTTTCCGGAGGTCATCGCCAGCTGGATCGAGCCGCAGTCGATGACGCCGGTCGCCTGGCCCGTTTCGGCCTCGAGCTTGCGGTACAAATCCTGCGAATACTTGGCAAGCTTGGTCTGGGTCTCCGTGTCGCGGAGCGAGGTGAGGAGTCCAGCCGCATGCCATGTCGTGCCCGAGGTGAGCTGCGCGCGTTCGAGGAGCACCACGTCCCGCCATCCGAGCTTGGTCAAATGATAGGCGATCGAACAGCCGATGACACCGCCGCCGATGATCACCACGCGCGCTTGTCTAGGTAGCGTTTTGTCGCTCATGTTCTGCCCGTCGAAGATTGCGATAGCCGCCGCGGCCCGATCGCATCACGAGCGCGCCCGAGAGGAAATATACCAGAGCCGCCGTCATCGCCGCGGGCAGTGACGCGGTCAGATGCGGATACCAGGTGCTCGAGCGAAAGGTGAGAGGGTTGAGCAGCAGCACGTAGGTCGCACAGCCGACAGCCAATGCCACGAGCGCCGCTGGATTGAATCCGCTCCAAAAAACGTACGGTTGCGCCGGCCCTTGGGCGTACATCGCCCGGATATCAAGGCGCCGCCGCCGCAGGACGAAGTAGTCTACGATTTGGATGCCGCAGAGCGGTGCGAACGCGACGCCGATCAGCGCCAGAAAATTTCCGAACTTCGCGAAAAAAAGTTCTGGGATGAAAATTCCCACGCATGCTACGGGGGTGATGGTGAACAGCAGCAAGGTGGTCCACGAGCGGGGCTGCAGGGCCTGAAAATTCCTGAGCCCCACGGCGGAGGCGTAGATGCCTGCCGTGGTCGTGCCGAAATTCGCGGCGGTGACGAAGGCAAGCGAGACGACGGCGTAAGTCGGGCCGCCCACGGTTCGCAGCCACTCCGCTGGGTCGGAGGACTTGAGCACCAACACTCCCGCGAGGCCGATGAGGCTGAGCAGCGGAACCGGCAAACACATGCCGAGCATGACCGGCAGCACGACGGTTCGACCGTTGGGAGCCATGCGGATCATCGCGCCGATGTAAGGCCACCACGAGAGCGTGGAGCCGATGCCGAGCTCGATACCGGTGGTGTAATTCCACAGGCGCTGCGGAGCGGCAAGCGCCGGGCGCGCGGCGAGGAGCTCCGGCCAGCGGTGCGACACGATGAGGTACAACATCCAAAGTCCGACGAAAACGTGCACGAAGAGAATGTTGGATACGAGCGACACGCCCTTGGCGCCACGCCGCAGCGCCGCGAAGATGACCGCGCAGGCGAACAGCGTCAGGAGAGGCACCAAGCCGGCGCTCGAGGTGCCCGGCGCGACCAGCCCCAGCGCGACGCCGAGCTGCACGGCCGACTTTGCGAAGAAAATGATCAGCAGAGAATTCCACCCGATGATGGAAACGGCTTGCAGCAGGGCGGGAACGACCCACCCACGCGATCCGAATTGGGGTTTGGTCGACGCGACCGAGTCGATTCCGAAACGCACGCAGGCGGGCCCTGCGGCGAGCAACACCAGCAGCATTCCGATGAAGCATCCGCCGGTGAGCGCCATGGCACCCTGGATAAACCCGAGATAGCTGCCCACGGACTCGCCGATCAGGTAGCACCAAGTGGCCGCCGCAGTCGTGGCGAGGGTGAGCGTCAGCCGTGTGGGGCCCCAGGTGCGCTCCGACGGCAGCAGCGGCCACGCGCTCTCATCGGCCGCGGGGGCGAGAGGTCGGACCACGCTCACCAACCGAGGACGATCAACGCGGCAGGCAGCACGACACCGAGCGACACCATCCAGATCCAGCTCGCCGAATCGAAATCCGTGTCGGGCGCGGCGGTCTCGAGCGCCGCGATGCGCGCCTCGAGCGCGGGCGGCAAGCCATCTCGAGCGTCATTCACGAGGTTTGCCTGGAAAGGACTCCGCCTCGGCATACGGAAACCACCAGAAATCATGCGGCCGGGCCGCATGATCGATCATCGACAGCTTGGTGTGCCGGAACGTATCCAAGCCCTCGGAGCCCAGTTGCCGTCCCATCCCGGACTGCTTGCGGCCTCCGAAGGGTCCCGCATCGTTGTCGAGCAGCGGTGCATTCACCCATACCATTCCGGCCTCGATCTCATTCACGGCGCGCATCGACTCATCGAGGTCGAGCGTGTACACGGTCGCACCCAGGGCGTAGCGGGAGCGGTTGGCGAGGGTCAATGCCTCATCGAAACTTCTCACGATGCAAAGCGGAGCCACCGGACCGAAGGTCTCATCGTTCATGATCGGGGCGTCCGCCGACACATCGCCGAGCACCGTCGGTTCGACGAACCAGCCCTTTTTCAAATGAGCCGGTCGACCGCCGCCGGCGAGCGCCGTGGCGCCGCCCTCATTGGCGCCTTCGAGGATGCGCAGATACCGGGCGAGCTCGCGCTGCGAAGCCAGCGGGCCCATGTCGACCTTATCGAGGCCGTTGCCCACGCGAATCTTGGCGGTGTATTGCACGAGCTTTTCGGCGAACTCGCTGTAAATGCGTTCGTGCACGTAGAAGCGCTCCGCCGCCGCGCACACTTGACCGCAGTTCAGAAACGCCCCAAACGCCGCGCCCCGGGCGGCGACGTCGACAGGGGCCGAAGGCATCACGATGAAGGGATCATTTCCGGATGTCTCGATCAGCGCGCGCTTGTAGAGGCGGCCGCAGGTTTCCGCGATGCGGCGTCCGGTTTCGATGCCGCCGGTGAATGCCACCATGTGCGTGTCCGGATGCTCGACCAATTGCTTACCGGCGGCGCCACCGCCGGTGATCACTTGAACGATGCCGCTCGGAAGCGCATCGAAGGCCTGGACGAACTGAAGGGTGGTCAGCGTCGTGAGCTCGGACGGCTTGACGATGACGGCGTTGCCGCTGGCGAGCGCGGCCGCCGCCTGCCAGCAGAGCAGGCACAACGGGTAATTGAACGGCAGAATGATCACGACCACCCCGAGCGGATCCTTGGTCGTGAAATGAAATTGGCCATCGACTGCGGACCCGAGCACCTTGCCGTTTTCGTGCCTCGCGATTTCCGCGTAGTAGTCGACCGCGCTCGCCGACCAACCGACCTCGTCGAACGATTCCTTGTAGGGCTTGCCCATCTCGCGGGTCAACATCTCGGCGACGAGCGGTCGATCCGCGATCATCCGCCTCGCGACCTCGTGTAGCAGTTCCGCCCGCCGGTGGTGGTTTACCTTACGCCATCCGCGCTGCGCCGCATTCGCCGCCGCAATCGCCTGTTTGACATCGTCCGTCGAGGCCTCCGAGATTTCTCCGACACGCTGTTCCGTCGCTGGATCAACGACCGCGATCGAGCCGCCGCCCGCACTCACCAGGCGGCCGTTGATACGCTGACAACCGCTCAACCGGGCAAATGCCGCCGTCGCGCTCATGTCTATCCCCGTTGCTGTACACACGCAAGACAAGACTAGTATAGGACATGCCGGAAGGAATTTAGGGCCGCCTTCCTACAGAG
>Ga0182015_10006134_pt1 | contig 12179 bp, 12 predicted proteins | sample 712P3MmetaG_FD_120478 | JGI IMG/M metagenome (GOLD analysis project Ga0182015, IMG submission 120478) | Permafrost microbial communities from Stordalen Mire, Sweden - 712P3M metaG | ecosystem: Environmental > Terrestrial > Soil > Wetlands > Permafrost | place: Sweden: Stordalen | collected...
AAAGATCCACAGACCGATCTGTTTGGATTTCCCCTTGCCGACGAACTTCCGCGTCCAATACTGGAGCCACGTCGTTATGCATCTCGCATTGGATTGACTCTCGAGACATTCCTCTTTGAAGCTGAAGACAGAGGCAGAGAGGCCGGCCGGAAAGTGCACGCCTTCGTGGTCGGCCTAGGTCTAGGTGTCTGGCAGTACAACAAAGAGCAATCGGTTCTTTATGTTGGCACGCTGGTTTCTACAATCATGAACCTCTCACTCTCTCACGTTGAAACGGTGGAAGTGAGCTGGGTTGTGGACAAATATCAAGGCTCGAATCGGTTAGTGGTGCCAAGCGGAGATGGAGAGCACAATGTCACCATTCTGTTGACACGCGGAGATCCGGCCGCCAAACGCGACGACCATCGATTACTCGTTGCCTGCTATGCGTGGGATGGAAACGCTTTTCCAGGAAACGAGTTCTGGCGCGGAAGCCTGAGCGGAAGCGGTGATCCGGCTGCTGTTTGTTGTAGTACAATAGGTGAACTGCAAAATCCTTATGTAAATCCGTTCTACCATAGTATCTACGTAGTGCCTACATCCATGTAGAATTACTGACTTGGAAGCTCCTTGAACCGTCTCTAGAGACCCCTCTGTGCCTTTACCGCTCTCAACTCTTCGATCTCTTGTTCACACTGAAGTATGGCCAAATGTGCCCGCAGATATTCTTGAACAATGCTTTCAATCGCGGGGCCACCCTGTTTATATCGAAGGAGGGATCCATCCAAAGACAGGCTCCTGTTGTGCAGATTAGTCTGGATTAATTGATTCTCGTGACTTTGATCATTAAATTGCCCAAGTGGATGTGTACCTTAGACGTTTCAAGATGTTTATTGACTCACTACTGTACAGTGCAGAATGGGCCGAGTCGACAGTAACACTAACATTATTTGTACTCGGATATGAGAAGAAATGTACTCCAACTTTGATCTGAGGCCATTTGAGACGACTAGGAGATAGTTGCAGAATAATCGAAGGAAGCGTTCTGCATGACCGTGACGATTATGCTCAAGCAGGGCTCCGAGTAGCTTGACAACGTCATTACCGGCCTTTCTAGGTTAGTCAAAGCAGGAGATCAAAGGTGTACCTCTAGCAGCTGCGTTGCGATGCTGACAACGACGAACTGTCTCTCGACTAAGTCTGTTTCGAAGAAGTTGATTCTATGTGCGCGGTCAAGGCACTCGTTCGACATAGTTGAATCTGAATGTAAGTGATTTAAAGCCAGAGTGACATTTACCAACAACATTGTTCAAAGCGCCAACGTCCTTTACGCGAGCCGATATGTCACTTCTGAGGGCATTTCGTATGGCGTGGGATAGGGACTACAGTTGGTAAATCTTGACCAACGGACGATACCGACTCAGTACGATGCCTGTACTTGTTCCTGTCCATAATCTCATCCGCAACCAAGCTTCGTCGTTCAAACGGGGAGACCGCACCGCTAGTGCTATTGTTTTCGAGCGCAGGAAGGACGCAACTCTGCGCGAGTAGATGCCGAACCTGAACGGTTAGAATGAAGAACGAATGAATATAACCTCGAGAGGAAGTTTGTCGGAAAGAACCAATGACTGTATTGACTCTCTCAAGAGGGACTCCTTCATGCTTGACTGTTGCACGCGGCACAGCTCACTCTAGGCAAAGGTAAGCGCAGAGACCTGGTGCTGAAACCTCTGTTGCGGGATTGGAGAGACATTCCCTCTTGACGGCACCATCCTGGTCCAGCAGGGACAGAGTCAGTTTCTTGTTGAGACTTTCAAACTGAGGACAATTCTCCAACAACGCCGAGGAGGGAGGGACAATGTAAACCATGATGATTGGTGCCTGATGAACTTTCAAACTTTCAAAACATTTGCGAATTACGTAAATAATGATGCGGCGTTCGACGCCACAGTGTGCTGCGCCGCAGTTTATTTATTGTACTTTATTGGTGGCGCTCTAGCGTCGGAGTTTTGGATCAACGAATCCGACTTTTGATTGCAATGGCAGATGCTGAGAGTCTGTCCCTGGAAGAGACAAACAAAATACGCATCAGTCTCGGTCTTGCGCCTCTGAAGCCTCCATCGGCGGAAACAACAAGTGCCGCTGGAGAAGATGGCGATGTCCCTCCCGATGACGAAAAACTTGCATTTGACAATCTCAAGGCTCTTCGTACGGAGCAAGCAAAAACAGCAGACGAAGCTGCTCTCAGACGGCGGCTGCAAAAGTAATTAACTCTTCTCACACTTCGGTCGCTGATCGCGTCTAGAGCTCGAGACAGAAGTGCTCTGAACGAAAAACTGTCCGGACACACGCTAGGTGAAGCAGCTCAGGGCGAGAACGAAGATTTGAAGTCCTGGATCAAGCGCACCAAGAAACGTGAGCGAGAATTGGCCACTAAAAGAGCTCAGGAACTGGAACTCCAGGATAAGCAGTTCCAAGACGAGTATACCACAGGTGATCATTATCCAAATAATCGGCTTACGAGCTAGAACACCTCGAAGGACTTAAAGTTGGCCATGATTTTGCAGACATCGAGGAAGGCGAGGGCGTGATTTTAACAATCAAAGATAGGGGAGTTTTAGACGAAGACGGTAGCCGCCATTGGCGTGATAATTGGCTGATCTCGATTATAGACGACGGCGATGAACTCATCTCGACTGCCCTTGCAGAGAAAGAACGTCTCAAGGAAAATCTCGACAACAAGATCAAGAAGCCAAAATATGACCCGTATGCCGACGAATATGATCCAGACACGGGAGAAAAGACCTTGTTAGGGAAATATGATGACATAGAGGAGAAGAAGAAAAAGGTAGTATATCCATTCTGAACACCAGACTGATGAAAGGCTTTCTTCCTTGGAAGAGATCAAGAAAGCAAAGCAATCGGCGGACAAGGTGCTCTGCAAGGCTCGAGAGGTTCGAGCAGCTTGACCGCAATCACTCTAGACTACGACAGTTGGTGCCCTCATGTTTTTCATGCTGATACAGCAGGACCGCTCGAAATTGCTTCAGATTATGCGGATCCCTCAACCATCAAAATCAAAAAGCCAAAGAAGAAGAAGACAAAGAGTAGTACAAGAGTGAGCGCCATCCTTGATGACGAGGGTCTTCTCCCGGATGATGCTCCAGGGTCGTCAATTGATTCGGCAGAGAATTCCATGGCCATACCGCTCTCCTCCACCAAACGAACGTATAATGAACACTCCGGACTCGGTGATGATGAAGAATTACAGGAGATACTGGCTCAACGACGCCGACAAGCATTGAAAAAGAGAAAAATCTCACGTCCAGAAGATATTGCACGCAGCGTCCTAGAATCGGCCGATGAGGACGGCGTTCGTGCTGCTGAAGATGGCGGTCTAGTCATCGACGATACAAGCGAATTCGTCCGAGGTCTAGAAATGTCGCAGCTAGATAGAGCAGCGTCCAGAGCCGAGGTGCAGACTGGCGGAACAAGTCCAGAGAAAATGGAGATCGATAAAAGAATGCTCGATAACGCTGATATCGATATGCCGGACGAGGTAACCGGAATAGCGGAGGCTGCGGAGCAGTCTACGATCAAAATCGCCCCATTGGAAGATGAACCAATTATCGCGGGTAGCTTGGCAGCCACCCTTGCGGCACTTAGAAGAACGGGTACCTTCCCCGAGTCCGCTAATCTGACCTTCTTCTTGTAATAGGTGAAATAGCCGAGTCAACCAGTTCGAGTAATTTCTCCCAAGACGATCTCCGTCAACGCCAGGATATAATAGAACGTCAACAGCTAAGGCGGGTTCAGCAAGACTCTGATGCTCGCAGACAGCGAGAGCAGGAAAGGCAGAACGAGCGATTCAATAGGATGAGTCAAAGAGAGAAAGAGCAGCATCGAGAGCAAGAAAACAGGATGCGGGAGCATCAAGAAGCCCAACAAAGAATGCGGGAGTTCAACGACTTCAAGTTCAACGTGGACTTGGAGTACAAGGATGAATTCGGACATGAAATGTCAAAGAAAGACGTTCCCATCCTCTCTATCCGTCGGCTAACGTGGGCAGGCCTTCAAGCGACTCTCTCATGCTTTCCATGGAAAAGCCTCAGGGACAATGAAGAAGGGGAAATATCTGCAGAAAGTCACAGAGCAGACCAAGTCACTTGGGGGATCGACAGTGGGTGACGACCTGAACAAAGTGGAACAACAACGAGAAAGTCAAAAGAAGATAGGATCGGCTCATACCAGGCTGCAGTAGATTATTTGCTACTTTGCTATAGAAAACTAACGCCATGCTCGGAGAAAACTTAGAAATGGCCGTGACTAATAGAGCTTCAAGGCTCCAGTAACTTGGTCTACAAGAGATTTAGGTCCTGGTCCAATCCCAAGGACTGTAGCACTTCCAGCAGCAATCTGCGTTCGTCCTGCATCGTGTATCACTTTTGCCGTTAGAGATAATGATAGCGCTGCAGCTTGGAGCATCAAAAGCTCGTCTTCCGACTTGACCTGCAAAGCCACCTTGGCTTGCCCTTCTGCTTCCCAACGCTGGACAATCTGGCGATAAGCAAAAGCAAGGACCATAGTACCTTTGGGTGATGCCGAAGAGCAGCCTTGTAGCAAGAGAGAGTGGCATGACTGCATTGCGCTGCCTAGAACATCAGCTCGTGATTCGTGGATATATTACTGCTTTGCCTTTGGTCATTCCAAGGTCCGTTCGAACGACTAGAACCTGTACATGAGTGAGTAAGGCCAAAAAATCGCGTTCATACCAATTTGCATTCTTCCCTGGGGAAATCCAACTGCTGGTGAACATTTCGGTCCGAATCGTCTTCGGAGGAGAATTCTGACGAACTGCTGGCACCGCCATCAGCTGGGTGCTTTCGTTTGTTTGGTTTCCGCGTGTCCTTGCCAAATGAAAGAAAGGAGTTGCCAACACCGACCCAGTAGCCGACAGCAAGCGACAAAAGAGCAGTAGCAATGATCGAAGGAATAAACGATGGAAAGGATGGAGGCGACACCGCGGCTTTCTCCGGAATCGGATTTCTCGACATTGCACGCCGTTCGTGTCAAGGGCGAATCGGAAGTTTATGACATGATCGGCAACGGCGATGCGGTTTTCTTCCATTGGGCTACCCGAGGATTTTTTTTCGGTGGGCCTGGAAGAAACCAACCCCTCAAAGTGGCCCTTAAAAAATAGCTTATTTACTCTCTGATTTTTCTGTAATTGACGACGACCGTTCTCCCGATGCTATCCTCATCAGCTAGTTGTCGACTCGCTCTTCGATCGTCTCGAGCTGCACAGCGTAGGCGGTTGTCTCCCGCTATGGCCTCGACCTGGGCAAAAGTAGAGCAAGGTATTACAATATATTGCTAGCTCAAGCTGACGAACTAGGACCGCCTGATGCTATCCTCGGTAAGGACACCCCATAAACCCGTTGAAGGAACCCGATTAATGACTTGTTGTGCAGGTATCACTGAAGCCTTCAAGGCGGACACCGACCCCCGAAAAATCAACCTCGGTAAATGCTCACAATCATCTTCGCTAACTCTTGCTACAGGTGTCGGAGCTTATCGAGATGACTCCGGAAAGGTACAACGACGTCCATGGCCTGGCTCTAACTTTGTGCTCAGCCCTTTGTGCTGTCGTGTGTTCGCAAAGCGGAACAGAGACTTATCGAAAAACAACTCGACAAAGAATACGCTCCAATCACAGGGGTTCCAGCATTTGACAAAGGCGCGATCAGGCTTGCATACGGAGCCGAGTCGTCCGCTATCAAGGATGGGAGGATAGCAGTCACGCAGTCGATTTCTGGGACCGGGGCTTTAAGGATTGGCGGAGATTTCTTGGCTCGATTTTACCCGAATAAGCAAATCTTCGTTCCAACACCGACATGGTGAGATGCCCGTCACATCGACTTCTGATTTCGCAGGGCAAATCATTTTGGCGTGTTCAGAGACTCAGGACTTGAAGTCAAGCAATATCGATACTATGACAAAAAGAACATCAACCTAGATCTCAACGGGATGGTGGAAGACATCAAGGTATTCCCCTGTCGGTTCTCTCTCATTGGTATGATAGTCTGCTCCATCTGGGTCCATCATCCTCCTTCATGCGTGCGCCCATAACCCCACTGGTGTTGATCCAACTCAAGAACAATGGAAAGAGATCTCTGAAGCGTGCAAAAAACAAAATCATTTTATATTTTTCGATCTCGCTTACCTGTCTTTCGCCTCTGGAGATCCGGATAAAGATGCTTGGGCGCTGCGATATTTTGTCGACCAAGGTCATCCAATTGCGCTAGCACAATCCTTCGCCAAGAATTTTGGACTCTATGGCGAGCGAGTAGGCGCATTCTCACTTGTCTGCGAGTCTTCCGAGGAGACAAAACGTGTCGAATCTCAACTCAAGATTCTCGTGCGGGCAATGTTTTCGAATCCTCCCATACATGGTGCCCGAATTGTTGCCGAAATTTTGGAGGACAAAGGTCTCACAGACATTTGGCGAGGCGAGGTGAAGGGCATGGCTGACCGAATCATTACGATGAGTACAGTTCCATCTCACATTCTGGCTAATTTAACAGGGGATACACTTCGCAATCACCTTGAGAAGGATTTCAAGTCGAGTGTATTAATCCACAAATCTGCACACTATACTAATTTTAGTTGCCGTGGTCCCACATAACATCGCAAATAGGTGGACTTCCCAAATTAATTGAGGCATGATCGGACTGATCTGTAGGAATGTTTTGCTATAGCGGGCTTTCTCCGGAACAAGTGAATAAGCTCATGAAAGATTATCACGTGTACCTAACGAAAGATGGTCGAATTAGTGTGGCTGGAGTGACATCAGGGAACGTTCGGTAAGCCATCCACCACAAGAAGCCTCTAACGCACATATCTAGATACCTTGCCGAATCGATTCACAAAGTCACTTCGTAACCGTTGAATCCTAGCTCACTTCCATAGCCTTGCTGTCTCATATATTTTCAAAACCTCGTTTGCACTCTATAGACGCTAAAAATTTCAAAATGTTTTTAAGATTTTCTGATTCCGTCATAGCGGAATTACGTAGTGGTCCCGCACGCTAAAAGGCAGGAGTCGGTAGAGCTACCCTATCCGCGTGTCCACGGACCACCACCACGAACCAAAGGGAAAAAATTAAAATAATGCACCTCAACGGCAATCCTTTACCCACCCCGCCCTAACAGCAGCACACACACCCCTTTCCGGATCAAGCACTCGTTCCACACACAGCTTGCACGACTCTCGTCTCGGTCCTCATCACACAGGAAACTCCCGAAAATCCACCGACCCCTGTTTGCTGTAAAGTCCGGGACAGCAGCTCCTCCTTCGCCCAGCGTCTATCAACGGTTGCAAGTAGACTGCTCGAGTTTAGCTTCGTGATAAAGCTGCAATCTGCTTCTGTATCAAAGACGCAAGCGCCCGTCACGAATCACTATCTTCGCTTACCGGTGAACAATCCCCTGGAACGCGACTTCTGGACACAGACCTGTCGACCATTTCTTACGGCCATTACTTTGCGGTACGAACGTTAATCGGGAGCCATTGCTGCCAGTAAGTGATCCCTTTACTCTGAATTGGCGTGCCATTGACTGATCGCTTCGCAGTCCAATTTTTTTTAGACCATTGACATGGCGACTCGGCAACCCAGAAACCTACCAGAGCCGCAACAGCCCGGGGAATGGATTCCCGCGTTGACGGAAGATTTTCTCGATGCCACCACCTTTGAACAGCTACTAGAGATGGACGACGACGACGAGCGAGAGTTTAGCAAGGGTATAGTTTGGAATTACTTCGAGCAAGTCAAGGGATCGTTTGCACCGATCGAAGATGGAATGTACGTTTCTTCTTTGAGCTCTCTCCTAACTCGTGCTAGCCAGAAACGTGATTTTCATGCCTTGTCATCTCTTGGGCATTTCCTCAAAGGATCATCTGCAGCTGTCGGTCTTATTAAACTTAAAGGCTCGTGCGAAAAAATTCAAAATTACGGCAACAAATTGGATGAAACGGGAAATCATTCCATCTCGGAGGAGGACGCACTTGCCAGAATTGCAGATGTCTTACTTGTCACCAAGAAAGATTTCAGAGACGCTGAAATTTGGCTTAAGCGTTTTTACGGGGAGGATCCTGGGAGAGACGATGAGGTGGCACCTCGTGCATGATTCTATTATTCCGTTTGTGCATTCTGGACTCGCTAGTGTTAATGGGTCTTTGAGCATGCTTCTATATTATGCGTTTCTTCAAAATTTGGGTCTGTTTCTTGCATGTATGTAGTTTTCCGACGGCCACATTATACAACTGCTGCTGTTCTCTCTATCAGATACCCATATGCTGTAGATTTGTAGGCGAATGGACTAATTACTAAGCTGATTCAAGCCAATATAAGCCGTAGTCAACTCAAAAGACTTGTCAATCTTGCAGATCAGATGCACAACAAATCAAGAAAATGTGTATTAAATAACTCCCAGGACAATGAATTAGAATCTACATAATACTATGAGGTTATAATAAAGAATGAATACATCGTTCCTACACAGGACGACCAAGTTACAATTTAAACAGCTTTCTCATTATCCGAGTTTGAACCCGACAGATTTGCATGATCGTCATTCGCAGGAACCTCCATGTGGAGCCAGTGGTCCTCACCAGTCAATTCTTCGAGAGTTTTACGCTTCGTTTCGGGGATGAGGAACGTAAGGAAAACACCGACCAACCTGGGTGTCAGAAATGGTTAAGAGGATGGGGCGTACATGAACAAGGCAAAGATTTCCATAACGTGGTTCAGCCAAGCGTTGGTACCGCCTCGGTTTCTCAAGGGGCCGATCAAAGCTTGCGCAATGATAGCGCCGACTTTACCGGAAGCGGCGCTCATACCATGGGCGGTGGAACGATACCTGGTGGGGAAGACTTCACCAGGCACGATGAAAGTCGTAGTATTGGGACCGAAATTCTGGAAGAAGTTGCAGAGGCAATAAAGAGCGAAGAGTCCCCCAGTTGAGATCTTGTGGAAGCCGAAACCGATGATGCTGAAGAGAATGGTAAGCATAATAAATCCACCCATTTGGATCGGTTTTCGACCGATAGTATCGATGGTTGCGACCGACACCCAATACCCAGGAATGAGACCAGCGACAGACAGAATTAGATTGCCGACACCGGTATTGTACAATCTAGTGTCAATGAGAAAGCCAGCGAGGGTTTGTACTTGTGATAAATGTTACTGCCACCTGCGTAACCGATGGCACCAAGAATGATGGAGGTATTCAAACCCAGTCCGTACTAAAGGTCAGTCAAAGTCATGAAAAAGAGGACGTACGAACGCAACATCCAAAACGAACCAAGAGCCAGCAGTTCCAAGAAGGACTTTGCCATTCTTCCATTGGCCAAAGTGGTGAGCAAAGTCGCGGAAACTTGCTTTGGGGGGGCCGTTGGGGGTTTGTTCAACGATGATTTGCGCGTCAGGGGTATATCCAACGTCGCCCAATTTGGCAGAACCAAGTTTGCCGCTGACGTACTTGATGGCATCGGCGGCTGCGACCTTCTCGTTGCGGCTGACATCGAGCGTGTAACGGATTGTTTCGGGAATTGTGAGACGGAAGTAGAGCGCAAAGCAAGCTGGAACTGCACCGAATCCGTAGATGATACGCCAAGATTTATCGAGGGCAACCTGGCAGGCAGAATTGCAGGTAGTAACTTGCAGGGAGTTTTTGAAGCCAACCGTGCAAATGAATGCAACGAGGGCGGCTGTGAATTGTCCCCACCCTTGATTGGCAAAGACGGCGGCCATCATTGCACCGCGCCACTTGACTGTTGCGAACTCACTGGTGATGATGGACGAAAGAGGATAATCACCCCCGACCCCCGTCCCCAGAATGACACGCCAAAAGATCATGACGCCAATGATATCAAGGGCTGGACCTTGGCCAGAGAGAGAAAGAGCCAAAGTAGCACCGATGATGATGATCAATTCAATGCCGTACATCTGAGATCAGCTTGGGACCACGATATCAGGCATTACCTTCTTGCGACCGAGATGATCGGCCAAGAAACCAAAACCGAGTTGTCCGATAACAGTTCCGGCTGAAGTTCCGATTTTGAGGGCGGTATCTGAAGATGTGGGAAGGGCACCGGTGGCGGGGAAATAGACATAACCAATCATGACATTGGCGAAATTTACTGCGAAGATATCATAGGCATCGGTGTAGCTGTAATGTTAGCGAAAGGGTCTGAGAGACAGGAGACGCACAATCCGACACCAGCGACCACGATGGCTCTGTTTCGATTAGCAAAGGAATTGCGGATGAGATAGTTTACCGAACATGATACCATGAGAATTTGGCATTGTCCATCTTTTCCAAGGCGAGACGCCTGCGTTCCATAGCACCCGAATCCATTTCCGCTCAGGTATGCTTCCTTTGGGAGTCCTGCTACTGGGATGTTGATGTCTGGGTTGTGCTTTTGACCGTGATTAAAAGCAAACAATTGAGGCGCTGTTGTGTTTTTTCGGAAGTTCCTGGGAAAAAAAACAGCTGGGCACGGCCTCGACTTATTATATGTACTCTGCCTTTTGAGCGGGACGACCCGCTGATGGTCATTATCTCCACCATAAGACAAATCGCCACCGCTCGTGCCTGAGCTTCGTTGCTGATTCGCTATTAGATGTGGTGGACGTCAGGTGCTGTGCAGAAAGTGCGTTCCGGATTGGCCACAAAAGCTTAATAGAAGCGGTGCCGGGATGTGTCCCACTGGCGGAGGCGAATTGGCTGTTTTAGCCAGACACCCGAGACTTAGAAAAAAGGAGGGAGAAAAAAAAGTTTTCGTTGATTGTCATAGCCGTTCAGGCACACACGTGGAGACTTGATTGGGCAGCGATAATGCGGCCGATTGCCGCGGCCTTATCAGGGAGCCCTTATAACTGGCTGATGGCGGTGGGATTTTTATTATTGGGCCCAATGGATCTAGGCGTAAGGGACCAGACTTTTCTAATTAAGTCAGCGGGTCGTGTTTAATTTGACAATTTCGAAAATGGCACAACAAAGTCCCGAAGTTTGAAAGGAAATTGTTCACGTGGGGGGGCGAGCGTTTGTTATTGCTGTTTACGGATGACCTGCTTCCCACTTAAAGGGACGTTTTGCGTGGGGTCTTTCGCGCCGGTCGAAACAGCGATTTGATCCCGCGGTGAAACACAAATCACAAATTGTCGCGCGCCAAACTAGTTAAGCGAGAAAGAGGGGCTGGTAGCACAGTGATTTTGACGGGGAGGCGCCTTCGGAAAAATTTTCCACAATAAAATTCTGCCGAGATTATACGTCGCAAAATGCAAAGCTACGCTATTATCACGCCGGCGTCGGACCGACCGAAGTGCTGGCCGTTAGTTGGCTGAGGGCTCTTGGGATCGGCTGTACTAAACAAACGATCGGCTGGCAGGAATTGAACGCAGGACGCCTCGTCGCGTGGGAAAGAGACCGCAGACTCGCAGCATTTTATATATTGTCCGGGTTAATGATTAATCCCAGTTTTAAAATTCACCAAAACTAAGATTGCGGATATCAGCAGAGATCCCGTTGAGAGTTTAATTGATTGCAGCCGCAATGTCATTGTATTGGGTAATTGTGGATTCCGGAGAGCGGTTCCTCGCCTACCAACATCCTCATTTCATCGGAGTTTAGGTCAGAACCTGAGATTGAGAGGCGGAATGTCCGGGTTATCCATAAATAGATAAGAATGGGCTGAAATATTTCCGGGGTATATGTATGGGTTGTCTGAGACGAGCTCAACGGGAATTGAGCTGGAATGTTGGCTGATGCGGGCAAGCCGCCGTTTGGTTTTGTGTGGCCCGCGCGGTGTGTATGGCCGGGGCCAATGAGGTTCCGGGAGGGAAGGTGGTTGGTGGGACGATCGATCGACGATCTGCCCAATATTAAATTAAAGTGCACATTCCACAATTTCCGTGGATTCCTCAAGGGCGCGGACAAAAGCAGTGGGCGTCATTGGGAGTGGAATTTGGCTATGACCGGTCGGACGCGACATGTATGGCCCACAACGGGCAGCCGGTAACCGTTTCTGGGTGAGCTTGTTTATGTTTTCCATTTCATCATTCTTCAACCTCCATTCTTTGAATTATTCACTCTGAAATATCTCCCGATCATGGGCCGTCTATATAAGACATGGGCCTT
>Ga0182015_10006135_pt1 | contig 12179 bp, 12 predicted proteins | sample 712P3MmetaG_FD_120478 | JGI IMG/M metagenome (GOLD analysis project Ga0182015, IMG submission 120478) | Permafrost microbial communities from Stordalen Mire, Sweden - 712P3M metaG | ecosystem: Environmental > Terrestrial > Soil > Wetlands > Permafrost | place: Sweden: Stordalen | collected...
AGAATTTGGCCGCAACCTGCTTCGGCGCTTTCTCCAGGCTTCGTTCGGCACGCCGGGAGACTTCCACTCTATTGATCACGGAATGTGAAGTGTACGTTATATTGACGTACAAATCAAATTATATCACGTGGCCATCGATCTGACTTGGATAGGACAATCATTCATACCGGAGGGCTTCGATCGGATCGAGGCGGGAGGCGCGGCGGGCGGGGTAGAAGCCGAAGAAGATGCCTACGGCGGTGGCGAAGCCTAGGGCGAGGAGGACGCTGGAGGGCTGGACGGCGGTGTTGAAGACGGTGAGGTGCTGGACGAGCCAGGCGGTGGCGATTCCCATGGCGACGCCGGTGACGCCACCGACGGAGCTGATGATGATGGCTTCGATGAGGAACTGGCAGAGGATGTCGAATTCGCGTGCGCCGACGGCTTTGCGGACGCCGATCTCTCGGGTGCGCTCGGTGACGCTGGCGAGCATGATGTTCATGATACCGACGCCACCGACGAGGAGGGAGATGGTGGCGACGGAGCCGAGGAGGATGGCGGCGGTTTTGCTCCACTGGTCGACGGTTTCGATGAAGCGGGCCTGGTTGTAGACGTGGACATCGTCGGGCGCGCCGGGGAGGATTTTGTGGCGGTTGCGGAGGGTTTCGATGAGGTCGCGTTCGACGGCCATGAGATCGGAGCCGTCCTCGGCCTCGATGAAAATATCGTTAAGGGATGACGTTCCGAGGATCGAGTGCATGGCCGTGGTGAGGGGGATGAGGATTCCGGTTTCGGAAACGCCGTCTCCGGCGCCGCGGTTTTTCATGGCACCGACGACTCGGAAGTTCAGGCCGTGGATCTTGAAGAGTTTTCCGACGGGGTTGGCCTTTCCGAACAGCTCATCGGCGGTCGCTTTTGTCAGCACGGCGACGCGGGCATTGCGGTCGATGTCGTCATCGCTGAACATGACGCCGCGTTCGATCTGGTAATTGGCGACGAGGAGGAAAGTGGGCGCGACACCGTAGGTTTCGACAGCGGCGTTATGGTTGCGATATTTGGCTTGGGTCCCTGTCTCAACAACTGGGGAGACGGCCTGGACGTGGAGGAGGTCGCAAAGTGCGAGGGCGTCCTGGACCGTGAGGTTCTGCTGAGTGCCGGAGATGACACCACCGCTGCCTCGGCCGCCGGGTTCGATGACCAGTTGGTTGGCGCCGAAGGATTTGATGCGGTTCATGGCCCAGGTGTGGAAACCGCTGACGATGGCGAGCATGGCGATCACCGCGGCGACACCGACGATGACGCCGAGGACGGAGAGGACCGAGCGCAGCTTGTTGGCGAGCAGGCTTTTGAAGGCGACTTTGATGATCATCCAGAAGAACATTGATTTCCTAACCGTTTATTGATCGTCGTTGTCATCCGATGAATCGTCGGATTTTTTGTTTTTGGAATTTTTCTTGTTCGCGTGGGAGGAATCCTTGTCTTTCTTTTGTTTGGAGTTGCCGGTGGAATCGTCGGTTGAGGAATCGCCGTTTTTGGCATTTTTCTCGGATTTCCTTTTGTCGGCGGATTTCTTTTTGACTGCGCCGGCGCTTTTGCCGCGGGTTCCCATCCATTTGCTGTCGGAATCGTTGTGGTGGACGAGGATTTTCTCACCGGCGCTGAGGCCGGAGATGATTTCGGCGTTGTCGCCGTCGTCGATGCCGACCTGAACTTGGCGGTCTTCGGTGGCGTTGTTGTCTTTAACAACGGTCAGATAGCTTTTGTCGTCCTTGTCGAAGAGGGAGAGCATGGGGGCGAGGACGGCGTTTTGTCGGGCGGCGGCGACGATCTCGACGTTGGCGGTCATTTCCGGGCGGAGGAGGTCCTTGTCGTCATCCGTGATTTCGATTTTGACTTCGAAGGTGACGACGTTGCGCGTGCTTTGGCCCTGGGGAGCGATGCGAACGACGGCGCCGGAGAAATCGCGGCGCGGGAAGGCGTCGGCGGTGATGTGGCAGGTTTGGCCAAGACGAACACCGCCGATATCGGCTTCATCGACCGAGGCGAGGACGAAGATTTTGGAGAGATCGGAGACGGTCATGACGGTGGTGCCGCCGACCGTGCTGAGGGAGGAGGCGATCAGCGAGCCTTTCTGGGTTTCCAGATCGGATATGACGCCGTCGAGCGGGTCGATCACCGTGGTATAGGCTAGTTGCAGGTTGGCGTTGTCGAGGGCGACCTGATCGAGTTCCACCTGCTGCTCGGCCTGCTTGGCCTGTTCTTTTTTCACGTCGAGATCGACGGCCTGGCTTTTAAGCTGGCGCTGGGCGACGACGGCGGCCTGATAATCGTCCTCGGCCTGGACGGCATCGGATTCGGCGTCTTCATATTGCTCCTGGGAGGCGAGCTTGCGGTCGAGCAGATCGTGCTGACGATCGGCTTTTTTGCGGCTGTTGGTGGCTTTGATTTTCTGGGTATCGGCATCGACGGCGGCTTTGTCGGTTCCAGTGCCGAGATCCAGCTCGGCCATCTCGACGGTTTTGCGGGCGACCTGGAGCTTGGAGCGGTCCTGATCGACGGTGACGCGGGCTTCGCGGAGGGCGACGAGTTCGTCGGCGGGGTCGAGCTTGAGAAGAACGTCTCCTTTTTTGACGCGATCGCCGATGTCGTAAGGGAGCTCGACGACTTCACCGCTGGCGCGGCAGCGGATGTCGACGTCGAGATTGGAAGCGACGGTGCCGGGGGCGTTTACATCCTGGGTTACGTCGCCGCGCTCGACGGTGGCGATGTAGGTGTCGGAGGGAAGAGTGGTGGCGGTTTCGGGCTTGTGGAAGGCGTAGACCGCAGCGCCGGCGGAGGCGAGGGCCGCGGTGATCGTACCGATAATGACCCAGCGTCGTTTCATCGAGGTATTAAGATAACTGGACGGAGCGGAAGGGCATAAGTTGCACCCCCCACGGAGGCGCCGTGGGCTTTCGGAGAGAAAACTGAGTGCTCCGGGACGTTAATTTGGGTAGTTCTTTGAGCATTCTTCGTTGACGCGCGCTGACAATGGAGTCGTTTTTTGTAGCGCCAGAGAGGGAAGTGTCAGCGTCGGCGCGACACTGAAAATAAAATAGGGAAGGGTTTTTTGCGACGAAGGACAAGGTGAATTCCCGCGATGAGATTGCGGGCGCGCAGGGTCCTCTATTACTCGGTGCGGCGGGTGCAAGTTTCGGACGTGTTTTTTGGAAAACGCGAATATTTTCTGAGATTTTTTGGCTGCGAACGCTATTGCTCGATCGCCTGGAGTTTGCCGTCGAGAAAATCCTGGAGGAAGTGAGCGGCAGCGACGGCGTCGAGGCGGAGTTTTTTGGATTTGCGGGTGAGCTTTTGGCCTTGGCGGCGGGCGTCGAGGAGGTTCTGCTCGGCCTGGAAGGTGGAAAGGCGCTCGTCAACGAAGATTACTTTTATGCCGGTGCGGGATGCGAGGAGGCGGCCGAACTCTGCGACTTCTTTGGCGGCGCCGCCTTGCGTGCCGTCCATGTTCAGGGGGAGGCCGAGGATGATTCGCTGGACGGCTTCGGCGACGATCACTTTGGCGATTTGATCAATGGCCTGGGGGGTGGAGGTGATTTGCAGAACTTCGCGCGGGGTGGCGAGCTTTCCGCCGGCGTCGCTCATTGCCAGGCCGACGCGGCGTTTTCCGAAGTCTATCGCTAATGTTCGCATACTAGACGGATGAGAATTCCGAGCGGGGATTTTTTAACCGCGGAGAGCGCGGAGAAATGCTTTTTAGCCACAGATGAGAAGGCAGATTCACACAGATAAATCAAATACAAGAATTTGAGTTCAATCTGTGCGAATCTGATTTTCATTTGTGGCAAAAACTTTTTTAAGTTTTACTGGAATTTGTCGCCGAACTTTTCTTTTACTTTGCCGACCAGTTCTTTTACGCGTTGGGCTTCGTCTTTGGGACAGATCAGGGTGGCGTCGCGGGTTTGGACGACGATCATGTCGCTGACGCCAATCAGTGAGATGAGGTGAGCGGGGTCCTGGCTGAAGATGACGTTATCGTCGCTGTCGATGAAGAGGCAGGTTTTACATTCGACGGCGTTGTTGTGCTCATCGACGGGGAGGATTTCGGCGAGGGCAGGCCATGAGCCGACGTCGGTCCAGTCGACGGGCATTTCGACGACGACGACAGAGGCTTTGCCTTTTTGCTGGCTGGCGGGTTCCATGACGGCGTAGTCGATGCTGATCTTGGGAAGGCGGGGATAAACATCGCGCAGGACGGCTTCCTGCTGGGGCGTTCCCCAGGCCTGGGCGATCTGGGCGAGGCCTTTGTGGGAGCCGGGGAGATGGATGGCGAGCTCCTCCAGAACGGTGTCGCAGCGCCAGACGAACATTCCGCTGTTCCAATAGTAGCGGCCGGATTCGACGAAGCGATCGGCGAGGGCTTTGTCGGGTTTTTCGTGGAATCCGAGGACCTGGAAAGCGCCGTCGACGTTGAGCGGTTCGCCGCGATGGATGTATCCGAGGCCGGTGTGGCCGTAGGTGGGGACGATGCCGAAGGTGACGAGGGACTGCGGGCGATTGGCGACGACGTCAAAGGCGGATTGGAGGCTTTTTTGGAATTGTGCGACCGGTTCGATGACGTGGTCTGCGGTGACGACGGCGCAGACGGCGTCGGGGTCTTTCCGGCGCAGAATGGCCGCTGAAAATCCGACGGCGTTAGCGGTGTCGCGGCCCATGGGCTCACCGAGGAGATTATCTTTGGGCATTTGCGGGAGGTTTTGGAGCACGGCGGGAGCATGGGCGGCGGCGGTGCAGACAAAAATGCGCTCCGGGGGCAGCATGCCGAGGAGGCGGTCGTAACTCAGTTGCAGGAGGCTTCTGCCACCGACCACGGGCAAAATTTGTTTGGGGCGATCGGAGCGTGAGAGCGGCCAAAGCCGCGTCCCCGATCCACCCGCCATGATTAAGCCATATTGCATCGTTTCACCTTAAATTTTTTTTTCAATTCTGGTTTGTTGCCGTCTTACATCGTCGTCATGGGAAATAAACTGTGCGGATTATACCCGTAAGATGATCGGGTCCCATAATGCACGAAGTGATGAGAAAGCATTTGATGCGATGGTGAGGGGCGGAGCATTTGAATGGTCATTTTTATCGGTTGGCGTGTTCGTGCCGTCTGGCTTCTTTTACTCGAATGCGCGAGGAGACTTATTTTTCCACGAATGACTTCAGTCTTGCCAGGGATATTTCGGGGGAAGAAATGAATTTTTGTCGGTGACGATTTCTGTGCCGATTGGCGGCGCTGGCTCGAATTCAGTCGACGCGGGCGCTTCGAGCGCGAATGGCTGGCCCGAAAATGATCGGAACTTCCGTCTGCAAACGAGGAAGAAAATCGGGAGTTATCCGGTCTTAATCGATTATCCGGCTAATGAAGGTGATTAAACGGAATCCACGATCTGTTCCAAGGGTAAGCTCGGATCTTTAAGTTGCTCTTCCTTGCCGGTGACGGGGAATCGGCGTTCGATCAGGGTGGCGAAGAGCTGCTTTGGAATTTGGCGGTCGCCGGTGATGATTTGGGCGAGGCGGCCGTCGGCGGCGACGCCGAACTCGATGAATTGGGGGGATTCGGGGCTGGCGAGGCCGCGGATGATGCGGCGATCGACGGCGCGGGCTTCGCCCCAGACTTCGAGTTTCAGGCCGAACACTTCGCTGTCGAAGTAGCTGGCGGTTTGGAATTTCGCATTGCCACCGGCCATGTTGGCGCCGGCGATTTGGCCGGTGAGGGCGGCGCTGTCCCAATGCTGAAGGATGCGGTGTTTGCTAAAGAGGGGATCGAAGACGGCGGCGCAGTCTCCGGCGGCGAAAATATCGCGGACGCTGGTACGGCAGGCTTCGTCCACCAGGATTGCCTTCTCGGCGGCGATCGGTGTGCCGCGAAGCAGGTCCTTATGAACCAGAATTCCCACGGCGGCGACGGTGAAATCGCAGGGGATGGTTTTGCCGGATGCGAGTTGGACGCGCTGAATTCTGCCGTCGCCATCGAGGCGGGCGGCGCGTTCGCTGCAGTGGACGGAAACTCCATGCGATTCAAGGAATCGAGTGAGCCAGCGTCCTGTGGTCTCGCCGACGTAATGCCGTAAGGGATGTTCTTCGGCGATGACCAGATCGACGAGCAAACCGGCGTGGGTGATCGACCCGGCCAGTTCCACGGCCAGCGGACCCCCGCCGATGACGACCGCCCGTCCACGGCCTTTCGGATGTGCGTGGCCCTCATGGGCGGCCTTGGCCATGACGTGCTGCAAAAGCTCGGCGTTTTCAAGAGTGCGGAGGTAGAACAAATTGGGAAGCTGGGCGCCGGGGACATCGAGAGGCGCGGCGCCGCCGCCGGTGGCGATCAGCAATCGGCTGAATGAGACGCCTTCACCGTTGTCGAGGGTCACCGCATTGCGCGTCGTGTCGATATGCGAGACGCGCCGGCCGGTGCGAAGCTGCACGCGATTTTCGACGAACCATTCGGCGGGGGCGGTAAAGAGCGATTCGCGGTTTTGCTGGCCGCGGAGGAATTCTTTGCTGAGCGGGGGGCGATGATAGGGACGGTTGATTTCCTGTCCGACGACGAGCAGATCGCCGTCAGGGTCGATCTGGCGAATGGCCTTGGCCGCCTCGCTGGCGGCGACTCCGCCGCCCACGAGGAGATATTTAACGTGTAGATCGCTCATTAACAGACTCCATTATCGGTCATTGGCTCACATCGCCCGGAGGATGAACCTTATGCAATATAATACGAATCCCATCGGTCGATGACCGATTTGCCTAAAGATTGATCGCCCGAACTTGGGTTTTGAACTTACTTCGGATGCAAGTGCAATTGACGTGCCCCTGCAGGGCAATTGGCATGTGGATCAAAATGCGGAAGATTCCCCACCCTGACCCTCCCCCGGTGTACCAGGGGAGGGGAACTAGCGACATGCCGCTTGCATCGGCTGGGCGCATACTCTATCATTACATGCGGATATACGGATGGATACACAGATCGATCAAAAGCCCGAACAGGTGCTTGGCTGGCTGGGGACGCTGGCCGATGCCACCCGCATGCGCATTCTTCGCCTTCTGGAACGGCAGGAACTGGGGGTGGCGGAGTTGTGCGACATTCTTCAGCTTCCACAGTCCACGGTGAGCAGGCATTTGAAGATGCTGGGCGATTTTGGGTGGGTGCGAAGCCGCAAAGAGGGGACGGCCCATTATTATCGGACGTTGCTGGATGAACTGGATCCGGCCGCGAGGCGATTATGGGTGGTGACCCGGGAACAGACGGAGCGCTGGGCGACGATCATGCAGGACCAGCTTCGTCTTCAGCGCCTGCTGCAGGAACGGACGGATAGTCAATCTTTCTTCGCGGGCGCGGCTGCCGAGTGGGATACGCTTCGGGGACAACTCTTTGGGGGGCAATTTTCCATTTCGGCGTGTCTTGGGCTGATTTCGGACAGCCTCATCGTGGCCGACCTGGGGTGCGGAACGGGGCATATCGCCGCTGAAATCGCACCGTTCGTTCAGCGGGTCATCAGCGTGGATAACTCCGCGGCGATGCTGAAAGCCGCTCGCAGGCGGCTGGTGAATTTTCTCAATGTCGATTTGCGCCGCGGCGAGCTGACGTCCGTTCCGATTGACGACGGTTCGTGCGATGCCGCGTTGATCGTGCTGGCACTGACGTACGTGCTTCAGCCTGGTTTGGCGATTATGGAAGCCGCGCGGATTGTTAAACCGGGCGGAAAAGTGATTATTGTCGACCTGCTGCCGCACGATCTGGATGATTTCCGGCGGCAGATGAATCAGCACTGGCCGGGGTTTGACTTGGAATCTGTCCGCCGGTGGTTTGCGGATGCTTCGATGGAGGTGAAGATTTGTCGCCCGCTTCCCCCGGAATCGAACGTGAAAGGGCCGGCGCTGTTTATAGCGGCCGGCGTTAAAAATAAGGTAGATCAAGCGAGCGGCTCATAGAAGCCGATCTGTATTAACTCTAAATCTAAAGGAGAATCCGATGACCCGTGTTATGTCTGAACCGTCGAAATCGTCGAAAAAGTCTGGCTCACCCCTGGAATTCAAGGTTACGGACCTTTCCCTGGCGGAATGGGGGCGCAAGGAGATCATGCTGGCCGAGCAGGAGATGCCGGGGCTGATGTCGGTGCGTGAGGAGTATGCCGCCAAGCAGCCGTTGAAGGGATTGCGGATCATGGGGTCGTTGCACATGACGATTCAGACGGCGGTGCTGATCGAAACGCTGAGCGCGCTGGGGGCGACCGTGCGATGGTGTTCGTGCAATATTTTCAGCACGCAGGATCACGCGGCGGCGGCGGTTGCGGTGGGTCCGAAGGGAACGGTTGAGAATCCCAGCGGGGTGCCGGTGTTTGCGTGGAAGGGGGAGAATCTTGAAGAATATTGGTGGTGCACCGAGCGGGCTTTGGATTTCGGCAATGGCCGGGGGCCGAACCAGATTGTTGACGACGGGGGCGATGCGACGTTGCTGATCCACAAGGGGTTTGAATATGAAAACGCGGGCAATATTCCTTCGCCCGATTCGACCGACAACGAGGAATTCAAGGAAATCCTGAAGCTGCTGGCCAAATGTTACAAACAAAATCCGCAGCGCTGGCATAAGGCGGCGGCGGAGATTCAGGGGGTTTCTGAAGAGACGACGACGGGCGTTCATCGTCTTTACGAAATGCAGGCGGCGGGCACGCTGCTGTTCCCGGCGATCAATGTTAACGACAGCGTGACCAAGAGTAAGTTCGACAATCTTTACGGCTGCCGGCATTCGCTCGTGGATGGATTGATGCGCGCGACGGATGTGATGCTGAGCGGCAAGGTTGCGGTTGTGTGCGGATATGGCGACGTGGGCAAAGGGTGCGCCCAATCGCTCAAAGGGCAGGGGGCGAGGGTGCTGGTGACGGAAATCGATCCGATCTGCGCGCTGCAGGCGGCGATGGAAGGGTTTCAGGTTCTTACGGTTGAAGATGCGCTTCCGTTTGCGGATATTTTTATCACCGCGACCGGCAACCACAACATTCTCACGGCTGGGCATATGGCCAAAATGAAGGACAAGGCGATCGTCGGGAACATCGGTCACTTCGACAATGAAATCGACATGGCCGGACTGAAGAAGATCAAAGGGATCAAGAAGACGAACATCAAGCCGCAATATGACATGTGGACATTTCCGGATGGGCACAGCGTGCTGATTCTGGCGGAGGGGCGACTATTGAACCTTGGCTGCGCGACGGGGCATCCGAGCTTTGTCATGAGCAATAGCTTCACCAACCAGACGATTGCGCAGATCGAGCTGGCGACGAATACTTCGAAATATGAGAAGAAGGTTTATGTTTTGCCGAAGCATCTGGATGAAAAGGTGGCCCGGCTGCATCTGGCGAAGGTCGGGGCGAAGCTGACGAAGCTGAGTGCGGATCAGGCGAAGTATATTGGGGTGCCGGTGGAGGGGCCGTATAAGGGGGAGAATTATCGGTATTGAGCTTGGGAATGGCACTGGATATGCAGTTGCGTCGGACAACAGCCGGCGATTTTGATGCGGTTTTTGCGCTGATGGTTGAAGCGGCGACGTGGCTTCAATCGCGGGGAATTTCCCAGTGGTCGTTTTTCTTCACGGAGCCGGCGAGAGAATTCATTCGCAAGCGGATCGTCGGTGCGGAAACTTATCTGATCTTTGATGCCATCGAACGGCCTGTCGGCACTTTTGCGCTGTATTGGAAAGATGAAGAAGCATGGGGTTTGCGCGGCCTTGATGGGGAGGCCGGTTATGTGCATGGCCTGGCTGTCTCACGGCGAGCCTCAGGTAAAGGGCTGGGATATCTTCTGCTTGGATTGGCGTCGAAGTTAATCGCGCAAAATTCTCGCGCGTTAATGCGGCTGGACTGCATGGCTCAGAATGAAGCGTTATGCGGTTATTATTGCCGCGCCGGCTTTGTGGATATGGGCGTTAGCAATTCGAACATTAAGGGGAAGGCTTTGCGGTTATTTCAACGAGAGATTGCACCACCGTAACCCAAGCGCTGCGAGTGGCAGCTGGCTTCCGTGCTTTATTTCGCTGGCGGCTAGGAGTTCGACAGCAAGCTTTGGTATGATGGTTTACGATGGCAACAGACAGAATATCAGCTTCTCCCGAACAGGTTGCCGCATTCTGCCGCAAATGGAAGGTGAAGGAGTTATCTGTTTTCGGTTCGGTGCTTCGCGAGGATTTCAGCGGAAATTCTGACGTGGACGTTCTGGTGGAAACATTGCCGGAGAGTGAACTGGGCTGGGATTGGCTTGACATGCAGAACGAGTTTGCCTTGATGCTTGGCCGCAAGGTCGATCTTGTGTTCAAGGACGGTTTGCGCAATCCATATCGCAGGGACGAGATACTCCGCACTCGCCGGATTCTTTATGCCGCCTAAGCAACGGGACGTGTCGTTTGTCTACGACATGCTCGACTCAGCCCGTTCGGTTCGAAGCATGGTTGGGGCGGCGGTGTTTCAGGAATTCGTGCAGGACCGCAAGCTTTATCGTGCCATCGAACGCGAGATCGAGATTATCGGTGAAGCCGCCAATCGCATTTCGATTGACCTCAAAAAAGCGCATCCCGAAGTTCCATGGGAAAAAATCGTCGGCACTCGCCATCGGCTGGCTCATGAGTACGATGAAATCCAACTGGCGATCATTTATCGAATCGCGACCGTTCACATGCGCGATTTGATTCCGCAATTGGAACAGATTCTTGCAGCTTTTCCTGCACAGGAATGAGTTACTGTTCGTATCCCGGATTCACAAAAAGGAGTCATCTCGTGGCCAAGAGAAAATTAAACAAGAAAGCAGTCAGATCCAAAGCTGTCAAATCCAAGGGCGGCAAACCTCCGGTGACTCCACAGCGCATTACTGAAATGGCATGGGGATTCGCGCCGATGCTGATGCTTCAGGCGGCGATCAAGAATGGTGTGTTTGACGTACTTTCGGCTGGTCCGAAAACTTTTGATGAAATTGTCGCCGGCACGCAGTGCTCGAGGCGCGGGATTGTCGCGTTGGTGGAGGCGCTGGTGGGATTCGGGCTGCTGAATCGGCGGAAAGATCGGTTTGGCCTGGCGCCGGATGCGGCGGCGTTCATGGTTTCGAGCAAGCCGGGATATCTCGGAGGGCTGGTGAAGCATTTTGCGGCGCAGCTTCTGGATAACTGGCGGCAGTTGCCGGAGGTGGTCCGGACGGGGAAGCCGGCGACGATGGTGGATCATGAAGACCAGGGGGCGGAATTTTTCAGCAAGTTCGTCGAAGATCTGTTCAACATGAGTTTTCCAGCGGCGGAAGCGCTGGCGGAGGAACTGGCGAAAAAGCCGGCGGCACACGATGGGCGCTTCAAAATCCTCGACATTGCCGCGGGGTCCGGGGTGTGGAGCATTCCGCTGGCGAAGCGGATGACGGATGCGCACATTACGGCGGTGGATTTTGCGAAGGTTTTGCCGGTCACGCGCAGCGTCGCGGAGCGGCATCAGCTTGGGGATCGGCTGAGCACGATCGAGGGGGATATTCAGAGCGTCGATTTCGGCGGCGGGTTTCATGTGGCGACGCTGGGGCATATTCTTCACAGCGAGGGGGAGGCCAAATCACGGCGGCTTTTGAAAAAAGTTTACGATGCGCTGGCGCCCGGGGGCGTGATCGCCATCGCGGAGTTTATTCCCGACGATGACCGCAATGGTCCGCCATATCCGCTGCTTTTCGCGGTCAATATGCTGGTGAATACGGAGGACGGCGACACTTTCTCGTTCAAGCAAATGAGCGGGTGGCTGAAGGAGATCGGATTCAAGCGGATCAGAAAGGTGGAAGTTCCGTCGCCATCGCCGATTATCGTGGCGGTCAAGGCGTGATGGCGCAATCTCAGGGTAGTGGAGTTCTGCATTTCATCTTTCCCCATTTTCAAGGTCAGACGAATCTTTATCGTTACGACCTTTATGCCGAACACGTGCCTTTACTCGAATCCTGTAACGGGCTGCTCGCTTCGAGCGCTATGGGCTGGCCTGATAGGAGATCTTGACATCCTTCTGCAACGAAGCAGAGGAGTCGCCTCCTTCGGCGGCAAGGGCTGAGGACTATCGAGCACATGCTCTCACCTTGTATGTTCCAAATCTAAGTCCCTTCGGCGATCCTCTCCCGCTGGAGGCTCCCGGCGAGCGAAGCGAGCGGGGAGC
>Ga0182015_10006136_pt1 | contig 12179 bp, 8 predicted proteins | sample 712P3MmetaG_FD_120478 | JGI IMG/M metagenome (GOLD analysis project Ga0182015, IMG submission 120478) | Permafrost microbial communities from Stordalen Mire, Sweden - 712P3M metaG | ecosystem: Environmental > Terrestrial > Soil > Wetlands > Permafrost | place: Sweden: Stordalen | collected...
CTTCCAACGCCGCTTTTTCAGATGGCGATCCAGAGTGCTGAAGCTCAAACCTCGACTCTGGCAAAACTCGCTCCGCCGCATACCGCTGCTCACAAACTCAGCCACCAACTGCTGAACCTCCGCTCGTGTTGGGCGCTGACAACTCCGTTTTTGCGGTCATCCGAACACTTCAACACAGACTCCGCCTGTCGAACAGGTGTGTTGGTCAGAGTTGGTCAGCGTTGGTCAGTGTTGGTCAGACGCTTACGGATCAGTCCAGACGGGAGGCTCCGTCTCTTGAGCGAAAAAATGCTCTTATTCTTGAAAATAGAGATCGCCGAATGGGCTTGTTTTTCCCGAAGACGATGCCTCCGGGGACTATGAGCTTAATCTCGGTCCCTGAGTTCGAGGAACTCACGAGCACGAGCTTGGCTGCGATGCGAGCGGCACGCTCTCGCATCCCCTGCAGTCCGAAATGACCATCCTTCCCTCGATCCGCAACCGCGGGGTCAATTCCAGCGCCATTATCAATCTCCCGCGGAACAACGTCGTTCGCATATCTGAGCTCCACTTCCAACCGGCTTGCCCCTGAATGCGTACAGGCATTGTGTATCGCCTCGTAACCTATGCGATAGATTTCATCCCGGACAACGGGGTGCATCTCTCTGGAATCGCCAAGCACAGAGAATGTCACTGCGATGGAACTCGGGATGACGCCGTCTTCGGTTATGCGCCGGAGAGCTTCCGCCAGGTCGTTGGTGTGAGTCGTCGCCGTCCGCAGAGAGTTCAGCGCCGCCCGTCCTTCCTGCATGGCCCGAGCAAGCCACACCGATAGCTGTTCCACAGCCCGACGCATTCTGATGGGATCGGTGGACGGCTCCAGCGCATCATCCGCGACTAACTTGCTGGGGAGTTGTTCCCGCGTGTGGAGTTCATCGTGACCAATCTGGAGACGCCGAACCGTCGGTGCTGGCGCGGGATTTCGGACGGGTGACGACGATCTGAGTGAAAATTGTCTCACATTGACGCGAACAGCGATGGAATCAGCAGTGATTCCAATCACTGACACGAACAAAGGGCTCGGGAATAGTAAATGTCGTTGTTTGGGTCAAAAAGGAGATTCCGGACTTATCAGGTTGGGCTGTGGAAACAAGAGAGTTTCGGGGTACTCCGTCCCCTTCAAATCGAGTTTTTCCGCAACCCTGCTAGGGCATCGATTGGTTCACGGTATGGCAGATCCTGAGAACCACATCGACAGAATACTCGGGGAATCCAAGGAATGCCTCACGGCATGGAAGCAGTTATACAAGGCTGCGGTCCTTGAAACGAATATGGACCTTGTTCCTCGACGAGTACAGGAAGCGCGCAAAGCTGCAGGGGAACGCGCAATGCACTTGATCCGGGAGCCTGCAGACGACGATCTAGAATTACAAGACTTGGTGTATGCAAGTCGGGGTTTGGACGAATTGAACAGAAAGTGTCAGTCCGCTAGAGATTCAAAACCTAAATAGTCCAGTCTGCGGCATAGCTCCGGGTGGTTACACAGTTGGACTGGGAACGCAGGCAAACTCAGAGATGGCCCCCAAGATGCTCGACGGATACGGTCTATCCAGTACCCCTGGCTGCCTTCCCTTGGTTGAGTATCTCTTCCACCTTACGCAGGAGTTCCGATGGCAGGAAGGGCTTTTCCAGAATGTCTGGACCATATTCGCGCAATTCGGGGAACTGTTCGCCAAAGCCCGTTATAGACAAGAACTTTGTTTCGGGGCGAGCCGCACGAACCAGCTTTGAAAGCTCAAGACCGTTGAGTCCGGGCATGACAATATCACTCACCACAATGTTTATCGTGCCCTCATGTTGCTCGCTCCAGCGGAGCGCCTCCGCACCATCGGCGGCAGGAAGGACAGAAAACCCAACCCCTTCAAGCGTCCGTTGCAGGAGGTTTCGAAGGTTATCGTTGTCTTCGACTATCAAGACGGTGACGGAACGTTGGCGGGGTGGTTCGAGGTGAAGCCTCTGGTGCGGCGATTGAGCGTTTGTGCTGCTTCGTGTTTCCAGTTCAGCCACAATCCGTCGAGCAAGAATCTTCAAGGAATCTATTTGCTCCGCTGTGATGAGGTGTGGCACCCGGTCCATCACGGCTAGCGTGCCTAGGGCGTGCTTATCAACGGTTATCAGCGGTATCCCGGCGTAGAATCGAATACCGTTTTGCTCCACCAAGAAACCGCTCATGAATCTTTGGTCAGAGATTGGATCGGGGACAATCAGGACATCGGATTGTAAGATTGCATGGGCGCAGAACGAGTCGTCTCGCGGAATCTCATCCAATTCAAGGCCGATTTTGGCCTTAAACCATACCCTTTGCTCGTCGATGAAAGCGATGACGGCGACCGGCGCATCGCACATGATAGCGGCCAGATGAGCGATGTCGTCGAACTCCTGCTCGCAGGAAGTTCCCAGAATACGAAAGCTACGAAGACTTTCGAGACGGGAGTCTTCATTTTCTGGCAGCGGCAACTTCACTAACCCTCCCAGCAAAATAACCTCTTGCTTCCTTTACCAGCAGTCGTGTGTGTCGAAAGCGCACGAGCATTAACCCGCCTCCAGCATGTCTTTCTTGTCATTCTGCTACGCCACGCGAACTTCTCTGGTGGAGCAGGATGAGACCCGTTTTTTATCCCCTCGATGCTTTCGCTTTGCCCACAACCTGCGTGACGGTGTGAATCAAAGCTACAGAATCGTTTTCGAGTAGTTTGTCCGACTTTTCCACGCAAGCTGCGGCACCCTCATTTAATAGCTCTTCCTTGGTTGGTTCTGAAAGTGCCGCGAGGACGATCACGGGAATGCTCTTTGTGATGGCATCCTTCTTCAGCGCTTTAAGTACGTCGAGGCCTGAGATTGTCGGTAACACGAGGTCCAAGACAATCAAATCAGGTAGTGTCCCACGCGCTGCGCGTAGACCCGCCTCTCCGTGGTTCGCGGTGTGGACGGTGTATCCCGCTCGGGTAAGTGCTCTCTGCACTGCGATTCGCATGAATCCGCTGTCCTCGATAACAAGTATTTCTCGATTCTTATCTAAGAGCGATCTGACGGTACGAGCCAAGGCGTCGAAACTAAATGGTTTTTGCAGGAATTTTCCGAAGCCTATCGCTTCGCGGTCTAACGGGCGGTCTGTGTATCCGGACACAAGAACAACGGAAAGCGGCGGCCGCAGCTCCAATGCGGATTTGGCCAGTTCCAATCCTCCCAAGCCAGGCATCACGATGTCTGTGATTAGCACGTGAATCGGGCGATCATGGCTCTGGCAAATCCTCATCGCTTCTTTCGCATTGCCGGCCTCCAACACGGTGTAACCTTTGGATTCCAAGTACACTCGGCATACGTTGCGAAGGGCGGCTTCATCCTCCACCAAGAGAATTGTCTCAGTCCCTGCGGATGGCGCATGGACTAGTTGGAGGCTCTCGTCGGAATCCGCAGCAGCATCGACACGGGGAAGATAAATCTTGAAAATGCTGCCTTTGTCCGGTTCACTGTAAACCCAGATGAATCCGTTGCTCTGCTTCACGATTCCGTAGACCGTCGCCAAACCTAACCCCGTGCCTTTTCCTGCTTCTTTGGTCGTATAGAACGGTTCGAAAATATGAACTTGAGTCTCGGCGTTCATGCCCATGCCTGTATCGCTGACCGCCAACAAGACGTACTGCCCTGGCGGGACCTCGACGCCTTGGTAGTAAGAGGCGTCCAGTGCCACGTTACTCGTCGCGATGGTGAGACGCCCACCTTGTGGCATGGCATCCCTTGCGTTCACCGCCAAGTTCATGATGACCTGCTCAATCTGACCTCGATCAGCCCGCACTGTACCGACCTGAGGATCGAGATCCATCACTGTTTCGACATCTTCTCCCAGCAAACGTGGCAACATTTTCGCCAGGTCCTTCACTACGTAGCTAACATCGAGGACAGTTGGTTCGAGCACTTGTTTCCGACTGTAAGCCAACAGTTGGCGAGTCACCGTGGCGGCTTTGGAGCTAGCATCTTGGATGCGGCTGGCGTATTCAACTACCTTCTTGGGGTCAGCAGAGGACTCGTCCAGAAGCTGTGCGTACCCGCTGATAATCATGAGCAGGTTGTTGAAGTCGTGGGCGACTCCGCCCGCTAATCGGCCAACTGCTTCCATCTTTTGGGCGTGTTCAAACTGCTTCTGGAGAGATCGATGTGCGGTGATATCCTCAACAAAGACTTCGAACCCGCCCGGAAGCTCGTCATCATCTGGCAGGCGCCGCCCACCGAGTCGCACCGTTATCGTTTTTCCATCTTTACGCCTCCACTTGGCCTCGTAACCAACCGCGGGATCTTCGGATGCATAATCACGAGCGCGTTGCTGCTCCGTCGAGTTGAGATAAACGTCCGCACCTGTGTTGAGGCCCAGAACCTCGTCTGGAGCTTGGTAACCAAGCATAGCTGCGAAGGCTGAATTTGCCATGGCGATGCGACCATTCTGGTCAACGCGAAAAATGCCATAAGGTGCGCTCTCAATAATTGAGCGATACCGTGATTCCGATCGCCTCAGAGCTTCCTCGGACTTCTTGCGCTCAGTAATATCGAAAAAGGTGACGACGCTGCCTCCAACCGGACCGTTGTGGCGTATGGGATAAGACCAGTACTCAGCGGGGAAGCTGGTTCCGTCCGCGCGCCAAAGAACTTCGTCCGTCACGTGCGTCCCCTTCCCCTGCCGGAAAGCCTTGAAAATCTTGCATTCCTCCTCGGGGTAGGCGCGCCCATCCGGCCGGGTGTGGTGTATCAGCGCATGCATGTTCTTTGCAAGCAGTTCGGAGTCGCGACTGTAACCCAACAACCGAAGACACGCAGCATTGCAGAGTGTGCAAACTCCATCAACATCAATGGAGTAGATCGCCTCCGCCGTGGAGTCGAGCAACAATTGCAACTGATCTTTGCTGGCCCGAACATCCGCTTCCGCACGCCGCTGGGCGGTGACATCGTGTGCCAAAACGAGTTGAGCCTTCACCGTCCCAAGAATAATGGGCTGTGAACTGACCTTTACGTCGATCACAGTTCCATCCTTTTTCCGATGCTTCCAGAGTTCTGCATAGGACTCGCCACGGTCGCGCCGCGGATCTACCGCAGTCAGAAGACATTCGAATTCCTCCTCAAGCTGTACTTGCCTGAGGGTCATAGAAAGGAATTCTTTTTGCGAATACCCATAATGCTGAACCGCAGCATTGTTAACCGTGATAAATCGCAGCGTCTCTAAGTCGAAGACCCACATGGGCTGAGGATTGGCATCAAATAGTAGCCGATATTGTTTTTCTGACTCGCGTAGCACTTTCTCCGCCCGATCACGCTCCTCTCGCAATCTTTCTTCATCCAGAGCTCTCCGGACCGCAACGGGAAGACGCTCAAGGTTCTCTTTCAAGACGTAGTCATTCACGCCTGCCTTAATGCACTCGATCGCGAGTTCGTCCCCTAATGTTTCCGTGACCAAAATAAGCGGCTTGTTGTAGCCCGATGACCGGAACCACTTGAAGGCATCGAGTCCACTCCAGTCGCGAAGGTGGTAATCTGAGAGAATTACGTCGTAGATTCGGGAACCAACCCGTTCCATGATTTCCTGGGAGACTCGAGCCACGTCCACGTCCACCGGGAGCCCTGCGCTTTTCAGCTTTCGAATGCATAGGTCGGCATCGGCCGGGTTGTCTTCCAGCAGTAAGATCCGAATTGTTTCAATGGAAACTAACGTCGGTGCAGCCATGGCTCGCTGAGAGACTTCTCCTCCAGATCACTAATTAAGAAACATCCATATCCACTCTGGCTCATCCGCTACTTCGTAAACGTCAGAGGAAGCGCACGGTTGACGGGTTGAGTCCGCAGCCAACGTAAACACGCTGTGGCCAGTTCCCGTTTCGCCGGTGATCAACGCCGTGGAATCGGTCTCAGCAACAATCGAGGCGTCATCCATTATTCTTTTCGGCGCCGGACTATTGCCGACGATATCGCCATAAGGGGTCTCGGTCGGGCGTTGAATTCCCACTATGCTTTCTTCTGCCTCAGCTTTTCCTTCAGGTATTGCAGTCTTACCGAGCGCCATGTTTAGGACGTCTCCAACTTCCTTTATCACCTTGCTTTCGGCCAACAACCGCGGGCACTTCCCGCGGCCTCTGGGTCAGGCGTTCATCCTATGAATGCAACTCCGACAGGGGGTTTGTGCCAGCCCGGACGAGAAATACATTTCCGGGGCATTTGGTTGTAAACTGCTAGAACTCACGTTGGTTTGGGAGCTACAGCGAGTGTGGGCCTGGACTCCATCAACCCGAGAGTTCGGTATACCGAGCCGTTGTCGATGGCGCAGCTAGAGCGTCTGTCTGACGAGCGACTCATGGCCTGCCTGCAGGAGGGACAGGGCGACGCCCTCGCTGTCTTGTTCGACCGCTACCAGAAGCTTGTCCTGAGCATTGCGCTGAAAATTGTCCGCGACCCCGGCGAGGCGGAGGACGTTACGCAGATCGTTTTCCTGGACTTCTATCGCTCAGTGGCACAATTCGACCCCTGCAAAGGCAGTACTAAAGCGTGGCTGATGCAGTATGTGTACCACCGCGCCATCAACCGCCGACAGCATCTTCAAGGCAGGGAGTTTTATAGAAACACGGAACTGGAGGAAGAAGAACTGGGGCCTCGTCCCGTGGCGGCTCACGCCACCTTTGGTTTAAGTTCACCGGAAACTAGGATGCTGGTTCGCCAGGGTATTGCCGCTCTTTCAGGCAAGCAGAAATCGGTGATCGAAATGGCGTGTTATGAAGGCCTTTCCATGCGGGAAATCGCGGAGCGTACGGGAGATTCCTTCGTCAATGTCCGCCACCATTATTATCGCGGGCTTCAGAAGTTGCGCTCATTGATATCGGATAGAGGCGACAGGAAACCGAATGCACAGGGAGGGAAGTGTGCCTGAGCAACCGCAGAGAGGGATGCCTGAGCATGAGCAGTACGAAGCGCTTTGTGCGCTTGCTGCGGGCGGGCTCCTGGAGGGCGCGGAGTTTGTTGATTTCCAGGCGCATCTGAGGGAATGCAACAAATGCCGCTCTGACTACCAAGAGTTGTCCGGTCTTGTCACTCGGGACTTACCGCAAGTCCAAGGAACTCTCCGGCAAAAACTGACGGAGATGAGAACCACACCGCTGCCCTATTCGCGGCAGCGCTTCCTGCGCCGGGCGCGCGCCGAGGGCGTGGTTTTCTCGCGCGAGGTTGAGACTCCCGCCCGATGGGGTCCGTTGTACTTCCGTCCTGTCACGATCCTGGCCCCGGTTGCAGTGTTGGCCGTGATTGCGGTCAGTCTTGCGGTTTACCGCTTCCACCAGATGCCGGACACAGGGCGAGCGAAGGACGCCGCCGCGACACAGCAGATCGCCGAGCTTAGACGGGAGAACTCCGCGCTTACCGCGAGCCTGTCCAAGTTAAACGAGTCGCTCGCGGCGGCCCAGCGCCAGAACCAAAGTCTGCGCGCACAACTGGAAACTGAAAATCTGCGACGCAAGAATGAACCGGCAGGAGGAGAGGTTGAGCGGTCCTCCAGCCGGAACGCGCAATTGCTGGAGGAATCCCACAACCAGGAGAAACTCCTGGCGGAAGCAAGGGACGAGGCAGCTCGTAGTAGTCAATTGCGCGTTAATGACGAAGCCTCCATGGTGGAGCAGCAGGCTCGCATTACGGAGCTCACCAATAAGTTGCGAATCGCGAGCGCTACTCTCGATCAGGAAAGGCAACTCGCGGTGGCTGGCAAGGATATCCGGGAGCTTATGGCGTCTCGCCAGTTGCATGTCATTGATGTCCGCGACACTGACCCGAATGGCGACCCCGACCAGGCCTTTGGACGCGTTTTTCTGACCGAAGGCAAGTCGCTCACCTTTTACGCCTTCGATTTGAATGAAGACAGAGTAGTAAATGCCAAGCGCAGCTTCCAAGTCTGGGCAGTGCCGCAAGCAGAAAAGAACTCGGCACGCAGCTTGGGCTTCATGCACGTGGATGCCAAGGCACAAGGGCGTTGGGTGTTGAGAGTGGAGAACCCGGAGCTCGTGAAGGAGATCAGTTCCGTATTTATCACGGTCGAGCCCGCTGCCGGCGGCAAGCAGCCCAGCGGACAGAAGATGCTCTACGCCGACCTGGGAGCAGCCAATCACCCATAGCGAGACGCCCCAGCAAGCCTTTCCCCGGCACTGCCGTCCTCCTTTCGTGCTTGAATCGCTCCGCCCCCCCAGGGTATTCTTCTTAGCGCCTCAGCACGAAGCAGATAGTTGCAGCGTGCGAGCACATAAGGAGAAGTTTGATGAAGGGCCCCGTGCTCGTCCTGATTTTTGTTCTGACCACGGTCGTTGCTTTCGCGCAAACAGAAAGCGCCCGGATTTCCGGCAGGGTGACCGACCTGTCCGGCACCGTGATCGTCGGTGCCGAATGCAAGATCACCAACCTTGGTAAAACGGGAGTCGAGCTTCACTCCCTCTAGTTGGTCTTCGCTGCTGGCGCAAATAACGACGGGAGTAGTCGGGCCAAATTTTTCGCCGGACTGGGCCATGAACTTAATGGGCCTGCGTGAGACAGCGATGACAACATCTGGCCTCCGATCTCGATATTTGCGGATATACCCCTGAGCAAGTTCCCGCTGGGAAGCCGGATCTGAAAACAGGATTCCTTGCATGGACTCTGAATACAGTTCAATCTGGTAAGGAGCCTTGTCCAGCGTCGCACGGATTTCCTGATCGACGAGAATGGAAGCAGACGGCGAAAAGCCCAAAGCATGCAAGATGAGGACGCGCCGGACCTTCTTGAGCGGGGCCGCGCTGATTGAGTGCGCTAGCAGCCAGAAGGCAGCCAAGACAAAAACAAGCTTTGCCAGCCTCTAAGACTGCGACGCTACGATGCGGCAACTGATAGGAACCACCTCAAACCGGGTGACTACTGCGAACGTCGTGCGAAGACGGTGGCGACGACATAATAGTAAACCTCGCTGAAAACGACAGAAACCAAAGGGATTCGCTCTCAACCCGAAACCGCCTCGAAGTCCTTATCCCGGTGGATGATATCAAACCAATTTCCCCTGTACTACGAAATAGAGATCAGCACTCCGTGAGCGATCCAGACCTTGAGGGACGGGAGGAAGAGGGAGCTCTAATGACGTCGAACTTTCGCTCTACCCCTTCAACTACCAGCGGAAGCGAATCGCGAGCTGGATGATGCGCGGCGTCACTTCTCCTGCCGGACCACCGAGCCCATTGAAGTTCTTGGCCGCGTTAAACGTGGCTCTCTGGAAGTTCGCCAGTGTCAGCGGCCGTCCGTTGGCGCCCAGGTACAGGCCCGTGAAAGGGTTGAGGCAGCTCACGGTGCAGTTGAAGTTGGGATTTGGCGCGCCGTTCACAATTCGGGCCGGCAGCAGCAGGAGGTTCAGAGCATCGAAAGAGTTGTTGAAAATGAAACCCGGGTGGTTGAACAAGTTGAAGACGTCCATCTTCAGCTCCAGGCTGGCAGATTCCCACTTCGGAACCTTGATGGCCTTCGTCAGCGAGATGTCGAAGCGGTATATCGCCAGGCTTTGGCCTGCATTACGGACAAGATTGCCGTCGATGTACTGAAAGTCGACAGGCGTGCCCGTGATGCTATCCACCGGACCAGACGTGCTGACTCCCGCAGGCGCCGCAAACGTCGTCTGCAATGCGGCGCAGTCGGTCAGCCCTGCCGCAACACAAGCAGCAACGCCAGCGGGGCCCACTTCCAGGTTCGTGCCCGAAATCGAGCCAATGTTCGTGGCCACCAGAGCGCCTATCGGCGCACCTGCGCAACCTGGAGCGGACGATCCCGCCGTGCAGACGTTCGGTCTCTGCATGGTTTCGCTACCCAGGTCCGTAAAATTTAGTCCCGTGATGGAAGCGTCGCCCGTCGAAACCGGAAACGGCCTCCCGGATTGCAGCGTGCTCATCATGCCGAATGTCCAGTTGTTCAGGATGGTGCGAGCAACCGGAGCCTCGAAGAGATTGTTTGTGTCGGCAACGAAGTTGAAGTTGACCAAGTGACGGAGATCATTTTGAGCGGAAGCGTTGTCCAAAGAAAGAGGGGCGAGCGGATTCCCGGGTTCGGAAAGGCCGAAGAAGTCCTCTCCGTCGGACAGGGTATGGGACCATACATAGCTGCCCTGGAACTGGACATTGTGGGACATCCGCTTTACTGCCGTGATCACAAGTGCGTTGTACCCCGACTCGCGATCGCTGAAGACCGTCCGGATCGGACCAAAGGCTGGATTGGGCACACCCGGCATATAGAAGTATCCCGGATGGGCCGGGTCGGCGATTGGCGTCGGGAAGTTGGTATCCTTTTCGCCGAAAAGGCCGTGTGTAAACGCGGCTTGGTACCCGATGCTATAGGTGAAGGAAGATCCCAGCTGCCGCTGATACACCAACGAAGCCATGTTCACTTGCGGGTTCTTAAGTGTTGGCGATATGGGGCGGACTCGTCCGTAGTATCCCACCGGCTTGAAAAGGTCCAACAGAGAAGCACTCGGCAGGTTTGGATAAGTCTTGAGCACCTGCTCACCCGTGGCCCCGTCGCTACCTATCGATCCTGCAGTGATGCTTTGCGTGAAAAGGGTGTTGCCGTCGAAAATCCGCGAATTAACAGTCACGTTGAGATCTACCATTTCCGTGATTCTCCCGCCCGCGGCGCGAATCACGGACTTGCCAGGATCTCCGAAGAGCCAGTGCCCAGTCCCATTCTCAAAACTTGGGCTCCAGGCGATACCCAGACGCGGCTGCCAGTTGGCGTTGTCCGATCCGCAGGCGGGAATCAGACCATTGGACTGCAAGCAGCCTCCCGGCACCTGCGGGTCGGGGACGGTTCCACCTGTGAATGCTCCATCCTCCTTGTCGAAGCGCAGTCCATAGTTCACAGTAATGTTGCGCCGGAACTGCCAGGTATCTTGAGCGTAGATTCCATAGATATTGTCGGCAATGTTTACGGCGCCCGGTCCTAGTCCGATTGTGAATTGCGACGGGCACTGGCCGTTCGCCTGCGGAAAGAAGGAGTTGAGGCAGGGGCCCGGGGCGAAGTTGGAGTATTCGCCGTAGTGAAGCTGTTGAAACAAAGAATGGATGGGGAAGTGGCTGATGTTCACCCCGAACTTGAAGGCATGGCGACCCCGCGTCCAGGACAGATTGTCGATGTATTGGAAACGGTTCTGGTAATCGCCCTGCGGGCAGCAGAAGTCCGCCCCGACGTATGCGTTAGGGAACGCCTCTGCAGGTAAGGTTCTCGCAGTCAGCGTCGACAACAGGAAGCGGTGCCAGAAAAACCGTGCCTGGTTGACGGCGTGAGATGTCAATGTAGAAATCAGGCCGATGTTTAAGCCAGAGTCGTGAATGGTTGAGTTGACCAAGCCACTCGGGTCGGTGCTCCCCGGCGGCGTATTTAGCAGAACGTTGGACGACGTATCGCGCTGCACGTTGTAACGCACCGTCAGCAGATGTTTGTCGGTGAGGTTGGCCTCAACTTTCGCGGACCAGAGCAGCTCATTCACGGGCTGATTGATGGTGATGCTATTTCCGAAGGGCAATGAAGTTACTGGAGCACCCTGCGCGGTGTCCTCAAGGCTAGAAAACCAGAACAAGCGGTTCTTCACAAACGGCCCACCCGCCGTGAATCCATACTCGTGCTTGAAGAAGGGCGCGCGGCTTGTCGGATCGCTCAGGTTGTAGAAGTACGTCGACGATTCCAGGTTGCGTCCGCGGAAGTATGCGTGGAAGTCGCCGTGGAAGTCATTGGTTCCGGATTTCGTGACGACGTTGAGGATGATGCTTCCGGCCTGGCCGTACTCCGCGTTGTAGTTGTTCGTCAGAACCTGAAATTCCTTTACTTCTTCCACCGATGCGCCGAGCGCGTCGCGCGCGACAAGGATCTGCGCCTCATCCCAGATATTCCCGCCGTCCACATTAACGGTGATGCCGCGGTCGTTAACGTTGCCCGGGCCTACGAGATCAGAGGAATCGCTAGTGTAGTCATACCTCACCCCCGGGGCTGAGACGGCTAAGCCTTCGAAATCGTTGGACACACCGCCAACGCCTTCAAAGGACGTCGTGGTCGGAAGATTCGCCACGTCCTTCTCGTCGATCACCGTAGAAACGTCCGTTTTGGTAGTTTCGATCAGGGGC
>Ga0182015_10006137_pt1 | contig 12178 bp, 5 predicted proteins | sample 712P3MmetaG_FD_120478 | JGI IMG/M metagenome (GOLD analysis project Ga0182015, IMG submission 120478) | Permafrost microbial communities from Stordalen Mire, Sweden - 712P3M metaG | ecosystem: Environmental > Terrestrial > Soil > Wetlands > Permafrost | place: Sweden: Stordalen | collected...
GGACCCCGGTCACGTGCCCGGGACTGGCCAGCACGCCGATGTCGGCCAGCGGATCGGCGTCCAGCGTGATGACATCAGCGTCGTAGCCGGCCTCCAGCCGGCCGCTCCGCGGCGCCTGCGGCCCGAGGGTCAGCGGCGCGGTCGCGGTCGCGGCCTCGATCGCCTGCAGCGGCGTCATGCCGAGGGCGACGAGATGGGGAAGCTCGCTGCCGTTCTGGCCCCACGAGTTGGGCAGGTCGCTGCCGGTCAGGCCGATGTCCGTGCCCATCGCGATGGTGACCCCGCGCTCGTGCGCCAGCGCCACGGCCTGGGCGTGCACGTCCGCGATGGCGACCAGCTTGGCGGCCGCGTAGTCGGGCACGGCGGCCAGGTTCGCCAGGATGTCCTCGACGATCGTGCGGGTCGGCACCAGGATGGCGCCGGTCTCCTTCATCGCGTCGCAGCATTCGTCATCGAGGTAGGTGCCGTGCTCGATCGTCCGCACCCCGGCCTCGAGCGCCGCGATGATGCCCGGCTTGCCATGGCAGTGCGCGGCGACCACGCGGTCCGCGAGTCCGGCCACCTCGACGATCGCGGCCAGCTCGGTGTTCGTGAACTGCTGATGGGCCGGATGGTCTACCTCGGACAGCACCCCGCCGGAGGCGCAGATCTTGATGACCCGCGCATTGCGGCGCAGTTGCTCCCTGACCGCGCGCATGCAGCCGTCCGCGCCGTCGGCCAGCCGCAGTACGCCGTCGCGGAGGGAGAAGTCCTCCATCCACCCCAGCGGGTAGGAGTGCAGATCGGCGTGGCCGCCAGTGGTGCTCAGGATCGCCCCGGCCGCGTAGATCGACGGGCCGTCGAGCACTCCCTCGGCGATCACCCGGGCGAGATCAAGGCCGAGGCCGCCAACCTCGCGCACCGACGTGATGCCGGCATCGAGAGCGGCCCGCAGGTCTCGCGCGCTGCGCACGGCCCGGAGCGCGAGCGGCTCAAGTGGCATCCTGCCCAGGTCGAAAACGCGGGCGCCGAGGAAGTGCCCGTGACAGTCCCACATGCCCGGCATCACCGTCGCGGCCTGATGCGTGACCGCGCCGGGGGTATCCGGCGCGGCTGCCGCCGGTCCCGCATAGCTGATCCGCTGGCCGTCGAGCACGACCACGCCGTCCCGGATCGGGTCGCCTGCACCCGGAATAAGGCGATCTGCCCGAATCCTGTCCATGATCCCTCCACGGTTCACCAGCGACGCCGGGCGGCTAGCAGCGGCTGTCACAGGGTTCAAACTGGCCCCAGGCGTGCCCGGAAGGCCAATTTTCTCAGCGGTATCTGATTGTGCGCCTTCGTATGCGATCGGTGATGCGCTATACAGGTTTCAGTGCGAGGGAGCGAGATGCGGCCACCAGAGGGGTCCCCGTTCCTGCCCGGCTGGCGGACGGCGCAGGACGGGCTTGCTCGCATTCGCCAAAAGTTTGCCGCCGCACCAATGATTGTCAAGATCATTACTGTACTGGCTATCGTCGCGGTCGCCACCGCCGCCGGTCTCCATGTGTCGCGGATCCTGCAGATAGCAACGGGCCTGCTGCTCATCGCGGGGCTGGCCTACGGGCCCTTCGCGGTTGCCTCCGGCCGCCGCTCGGCAGCGGCCTCGTTGTCGGTTGCCGTCCTGGGCGTGGCCCTGGCCGCTACCTGGTTCAGCGTCCGCGGCCAGCAGTCCGTGCTGCTGACGCTGCTCCTGCTGCCCCTGGTCGTCGCGGTCGCCGCCCATGCCGGGTCGCTGGGCAGATGGATGGTGCCGTGCCGGACGATCGCCTGGGTGCTGCTGTGGGCGGCGCCAGTGGTCGTTATCGCTGGCCTGGTGGCGCCCGGCCAGCCCGCCATCGGGCCGGCCCTCGCGTGGGCGATGGCCTGCATCGTGCTCGGCTGGCGGCTGGCCAAGTCAATGCAGGATGGCCGGGAGTTCGGCCGCCAGCAGGCGCGCGGCGGGGCGCTCGCGGCCCCGCATACCCCGACGATCACGCGCCGGCCCGGCAACCGCGATGCCCGGCCGGGTAACCGCGATGGCCGGCCCGGTAGCGCCGCAGGCCCGGACAGCCGGATTGCTCAGGCCACTGACCTGGTTCGCGCCGGGCATCCGCCGGACGGCACCCGCGGCCAGCCGGCTGCCGTGGCGGCCAGGGACAAGGCTGCCGCCGACCGCCCGCCGGAGATAACGGTCGACGAGGCCATGGCCGAGCTGGACGCCATGATCGGCCTGACCGCGGTCAAGGACCAGATCCGCTCGATCTCCGCGTCGATCGAGGCCGCCCGCAGGCGCGCGCTGGCCGGGTTCGGCGCCGAGAAGCCCATGCAGCACTTCGTCTTCCTCGGCCCGCCGGGTACCGGGAAGACCGCCGTGGCCAGGATCATCGCCAAGATCTTCTATGCGTTCGGGCTGCTGGAGACGCCCGCCGTGGTGGAGGCGCACCGGGCCGACCTGGTCGGCGAGTACCTGGGCGCCACCGCGATCAAGACGAACGAGCTTGTCGACTCGGCGCTCGGCGGCGTGCTGTTCATCGACGAGGCGTACAGCCTGGTCAACGAGGGCGACGGGCAAGGTGACCGGTTCGGCAACGAGGCCGTCCAGGCCCTGCTCAAGCGGGCCGAGGACGACCGGGACGACCTGATCATCATCCTGGCCGGCTACGAGAAGCAGATGGAAAGCTTCCTGTCCACCAACCCGGGCCTTACCTCGAGGTTCGCGATCAGGGTCAAGTTCCCCGGCTATGCCCCGGCCGAGCTCCTCGCGCTGGCCGACGCCGCGCTGGAGCGCCGCGGAGAGCTGCTCGACCCCGACGCCAGGCCGGTGCTCTGGCGGATGTTCGAGGACGTCGGCAGGCGCAGGCTCGGGGACGAGCTCGGCAACGGCCGGTTCGTCCGCAGCCTGCTGGAGAAGGCAGGCCAGGCCAGGGACGTGCGGGTGATGGGCGCGCCGGACGAGCCCTCCTCGTCCGATCTCGTCACGCTCAAGGGCGGCGACCTGGAGCGCGCGTACACGGAGCTGAGCAGCAGGTTCCGCGGGTACAGCGAGACCCCGACGCTGGAAAGCGCGCTGGCGGAACTCGACCAGCTGATCGGCCTGGAGCCGGTCAAGCGCCAGGTGCACGAGATCACCGCGCAGCTCCGGGTGGCCCGGCTCCGCGACCGGCAGGGACTCGCCAGCCAGCCGCCGGCCAGGCATTTCGTCTTCACCGGCCCGCCGGGCACGGGCAAGACGACGGTGGCGCGCATTCTCGGCCGGATCTTCGCCGCGCTCGGCCTGCTCGTGCGGCCCAGCGTGGTCGAGGCGCACCGCGCCGACCTGGTGGGCGAGCACCTCGGCTCCACCGCCATCAAGACCAACAAGCTGGTGGACTCCGCGCTCGGCGCCGTGCTCTTCATCGACGAGGCCTACTCGCTGTACAACGAGGGCTATTCCAGCGGGGACGCGTTCGGCTCCGAGGCGGTGCAGACGCTGCTCAAGCGCGCCGAGGACGACCGCGACCGGCTGGTGATCGTGCTGGCGGGCTATACCCCGGACATGGACCGGTTCCTGCGCAGCAACCCCGGCCTTGCCTCCAGGTTCAGCGTGCGGATCGGGTTCCCCAGCTACTCGCCGGAAGAGCTGACCAGGATCGCCGAGATGATCGCGCAGCAGGCGGGCGACAGCTTCGCCGAGGACGCGCTGCCGGTGCTCGACCAGATCTTCAGCCGGTCCTGCGCCGAGGGGAGCATCGACGAGCTCGGCAACGGCCGGTTCGCCCGGTCGCTGTTCGAGCGCGCCTGCGCGTCCAGGGACCTGCGGGTCTCCCATTTGGGCGACGGCGCGAGCGCCGCGGATCTCACCACCGTGGCCGCCGAGGATCTCATTGCCGCCTACCGGGAGATCAGCGGCCGGGAGTGACTAGCCGCCGAGCGTGAACCTGACAGCCTGGCCGGGCCGCAGCTGCGCGGCCAGCCCGATGTCCGCGGACCGGACAACGGCGATCACCGGATAGCCGCCGGTGACCGGATGATCGGCGAGCAGCAGGATCGGCTTGCCGTCCGGCGGCACCTGCAACGCCCCGGTGACCATTCCCTCGCTAGCCAGCTCGCCGTCACCGGCGCGGGGCAGCGCCGGGCCGTCCAGCCGCAGCCCGACCCGGTCGCTGGCCGGCGTCACGACGTAGCCGGCGCCGCACAGGACGGCGATGGCGCCCGCGGCGAACCAGTCATCCCGCGGCCCGGGCAGCACCCGGAGCTCGACCGGAGCGGCCATGCCCGGCCCCCGGCGCGGGCCAGCGCGGGAGCTGCCGCCGGCCTCGCGCCCCGCAGCGCCGGGACGCGCGGCGCTGCCAGGAGGCGCGGTGCCGCCGGGATGTGCGGTGCCGCCGCCGGCCGCGGCGGTGCCAGCGTGCCCGGCGGCGCCGACCGGCAGGAGATCGCCCGCCCGCAGCGGCGCGGGCCCGAGCCGCGACAGCAGATCCGCTGACCTGCTGCCCAGCACGGCAGGCACATCGATGCCGCCCCGGACGGCCAGGTACGTGCGCAGCCCGGCCGCGGGGGCCCCGATCCGCAGCAGCGCTCCGGCCGGGACGCGGAACGCCGCGCCGAACTCCACCGGGGCGGCTGCCTGATCCGGCCCGGTGGCCAGCGTGACCGGCGCGCCGGCCCCGGTCAGCGCCGCCAGTGCTTCCCGGCTGAAACGGAGCACGGCCCGGCCCAGCGTGACTTCGAGGCCAGCCGCGTCCGGCGGATTTCCGGCCAGCTGATTCGCCCGCCGGAGGCTGGCGGCATCAGCGGCGCCGCTGCGCGGCACACCCAGATGCCCGAGGGCGGGCCGGCCCAGATCCTGGATCGTGGCCAGCGGCCCGGGCCGGACCACCTCGATCACCGCGGCCGCCCGCCATGATCTCGAAGGATCCGGCGCGCTCGGCGACGCCGGTCCTTCGGGATCACGAGAACCGGCCCGGCCGCGCGTCCCAGGAGCCCCGTGCGTCCCAGGCCCGGGTGCCTCGGCCCGGCCAGGCGCGCCCGGCAGCACACCCGCCCCGGACGGCACGGGAGGCAGCTCGCTGACCGGGCGGAAACGCACCCGCATCCCCGGCGCCAGCAGCGCAGGCGGGTCACGTTCGGCGTTCCACAGCGCCGCCGTGGTCCGGCCAAGCAGCCGCCAGCCGCCCGGTGACTCCGCCGGGTACACGGCCGCCAGCTCGCCCGCGATCGCGACCGACCCGGCCGGCACCCGCAGCCGCGGCGCGGCAAGCCGCGGCACCTGCAGCGCCGGATCGAGCCCCGTCAGGTACCCGAACCCGGGGCAGAAGCCGAGCCAGCCCACGGTGTACTCGCGCGCGGCGTGCCGGGCGATCACCTCGCCGGGCGCCATCCCGGTCAGCCTGGCCACCTCAGCGAGATCCGGCCCGTCGTAGCGCACCGGTATCTCGGTGGCTGCCTGGCCGGCCGGGTCAGACCCGGTGCCCGGCACTGCCGCCAGCCGGCCGGCCAGCTCGTCCAGGTCCCAGCTGCCGGGCTCGGTGAGCACCAGCACCGTGTGCGCGCCCGCGATCGCGTCGAGCACGCCGGGGATCCGTTCTGCCCGAAGCGCCGCTGCCAGCGCGCCCGCTGGCCCGGCTGCCTCCACCAGCAGCGCGGCGTCGCCCGCGGCCCGCGCGAGCATCACCCGGGCATCACGCGAACGGCGCCACCCGCACGCCGGCGTCCTGCAGCGCGCGGCGGACCGTGCGGGCCAGCGTGACCGCACCCTCGGTATCACCGTGGATGCAGACTGAACGGGGCCGTACGGCGATCTCAGCGCCGGTGACGGACGTCACGACGTAACTGGTCGCCATCGCCACCGCCCGGGCGGCGACGATGCCGGGATTGGTCAGCACCGCACCGGGCTGGCCGCGCGGCACCAGCGTGCCGTCGGACTCATACGCCCGGTCCGCGAACGCCTCGGCGACAACGGCAAGCCCCGCGGCGCCGGCCGCCCGCGCGGCCTCCCCGCCGGGCAGCGTCAGCAGCGGCAGCCCGCCGTCATAAGCGCGCACCGCGGCGGCGATCGCCGCCGCCTGGACCGGGTCGGTGATCGCCCGGTTGTACAGGGCGCCGTGCGGCTTGACGTAGCTGACCTTCCCGCCCTCGGCGCGGGCGATCCCGTCCAGCGCGGCGATCTGGTAGAGGATCTCCGCGGTCAGCTCGTCGGCGGGTACGGTCATCTCCCTGCGGCCGAACCCGGCCAGGTCCCGGTAGGACACCTGGGCGCCGATGGTTACGCCCCTCGCGATGGCGCCCGCGCACGCCCGCCGGATCGTCAGCGGGTCGCCCGCGTGGAAGCCGCAGGCAATGTTCGCGCTGGTCACCAGGGAGAGCAGCGCCTCGTCATCGCCGAGCCGCCAGGCACCGAAGCTCTCCCCGAGGTCGGCATTCAGGTCGATGACGGGGGACCGGATAGTCACCCGGTCTCCTCCGGCGGAAGCTCGGCGAGCGCGGTCGCGATGTTGTTCTCGTTGTCCCCGGCCGCCGTGATGACGTCCATCAGCGTGTGCTGCACGGAATGCCTGTCCTCACCGAGGTCAAGCAGCCGCTGGGCGGCTTCCCACAGCTCCGGCGGATCGCCGCGCCAGAGCCGGTCGGCAATGGCGAGATGCCGGTCGATGTGCGCGCTGTCGGCGCGCTCCGGTCCCGGTTCTTCATGGTCGGCGGCCAGCAGGGTCCTGCGGTCGGCGGGCTTCGCCGGGTCGAGGGCGCTCAGGTCGGTGCCGCGATAGCGGCCCACCAGCAGCGGGAAGGCAAATGCCCGCCGGGGCAGCGCCTCCAGGTCGGAATCAGGCAGCAGCCTGGCCACCAGGCCGGCCTCGAGCCCGAAGGCCGCCGGGTCGCGGTAGACGCGGGTGAACGTGCCCATCGAGTCGAAGACCGCGTCCTGCGCCTTGCCGATCGCCTCTTGGCCCAGCCCGGCGCGGGTTCCCGCCCAGCGGACCCAGGCGGCGAGCACGTGCGGCATGGCGTGCTGCTCGGCCGGCGAGAGGACCACCCGGCGCGGCAGCCAGTCGAGCAGGAACGTCTCGGCCTTCGCCGGGCTCACCCGCAGCGGCCGGCCGAAGTCCTTGTCGCAGCCGTAGTTGACGATGTGGTCGCCGCACCGGCTGGCGGCGGTCCGGTCGGAAAGATCCTCTGCCTCGTCCGAGGCCAGGAAGCTGGCCACCAGCATGGCCCGCCGGTCCTTGCGCCACGCCTGCCGCCGGGCGGCGATGCCGCCCCCGCTGGCGCCCGGCGGCCAGGAAACGGCCCCCCGGGCCGGCGGCAGCGTACGGACTCGCGCCTTGATGAACGCGTGATACGACGGAAACGAGGCGCTGACCGGCGGGTCCGCCGCCGCATCGGTGACGGCAAGCGCGGATTCGAGCAGCCGCCGCGCCTGCGGCGGATCCATCGGCGCGAAGCCGGGCTGACCAGGCTGGTCCGCCAGGCTCCCCGGGTCGCCGGCCGGCGGCTTGCCGCCCGGCTCGCGGCAGTACTCCAGCAGCTTGCCGACCTGCGAGGTGACCCAGCCGTCCCTGGCCATGCCGCCGGAGTTGTAGTCGACGATCACCACCAGCGCGTGCGGTTCCTCGCCGGCATAGCTGAACACGCAGACGACCTCGTCGCGGTCGCCGAAAGCATCGGAGTTCACGTAGCAGTCGGCGGCCGCGACCGCGCCCACGTGCTCGGCCCAGCCCGGGCGGGCCACGCCGCGCTCCATCAGGGCGAGCGCGGCCTGCTCGGCCCGGGACGCCTGGCGGGGGGTGCCCAGGCAGGCGATGCCGGACAGCAGCGCGAGCGCGGCCGGGCTGCCCTGCTGGGCCGCGTAGGCGACCAGTCCCTCGCCGACCAGTTCCTCGACCTCCGCCTGGCGCCGCCGCGGCTGCTTCGCGCCCGGCCGCCCGGGCTGCTGGCCCCACCAGGTGCCGAGCAGCTCGCTCACCATCAGCTCGGCGTCGAGCGGGCTGCGGATGGCCAGCAGTTCCCGGGCGGCGCGCAGCATCTCCGCGAACAGCGCGTTCGGCGGCGGCATCGGGTGCCCTGGTCCTGACCGCGCGCCCGGCGGGCCGGAATGCCCTGAATTGCCCGCTCCGTCAGACGGCGGCTTATGTCTGCTCTGCGGGCTCACGCAGACAGCTTTTCAGATTCACGCCGCGCGATGCCACGCTCTGCCGCGGCGCGCCGCCCGTTTCTGCATGAGCGCGGCGGATTCCAGTGCTTCGTCCGGCCAGCCGCCCGGCGCGTCGGCTGTGCTCGCGTCCGCTGTGCTCTCTGCATCCGTGAACTGCCCGTCGCCGATCAGATGGATGGGGCCGTGATCCTGACCATGGTGTCATAAATGTATTAGTCGGTAACGGCCCTGACACGGTCCGATGCGGCCTGCCGGGGTGATTCAGCGCCCGGAGTTGTCGCCGCCGGCCTGCCTGCGCTCCTCGTTGCCGCTAGCCTGCTTGTGTCCGCAGTGAGCAGGAAGGAGCCGTTCATGGCACGTGCGCGCTCGGCACCGGGGGGCTCGCCATGAGCACCGATACCTCGGTTCCGAAGCCTCGCGTGTCCGGAATGGACGTCTCCGACTCGGCGCTGCTCGCCACGCTGCTGCGCGAGGCGCCGATCGGCTTCGCCTTCTTCGGCGCCGACCGCCGCTTCCGCCGGGTGAATCAGACCCTGGCCCGGTGGCGGGGAACCGACCAGGCGGAGCATATCGGGCACCTGCCCTCGCAGGTCTGGCCCGACCAGCTGGCCGAGCGGGCCGAGTCCGCGATCAGGCACGTGCTCGCGGAAGATCAGCCGCTTTTCGAGTCCGACCAGCCCATCACCTTCCCGGTCTCGCCGCCCGCCGCGCCGCCCGAGCCGGCCGCGGGCGCCGATGCGGCGGCACCGGCAGCCCGGGCCCGGCGCGGCGCCGGGGCAGATCCGGTTCCGGCCGGCCAGCAGGTCCGGCACTGGGCCTTCTCCTGGTTTCCCTCGCATGACCCGGACGGCGACATCACCGGGGTGGCCCTGATCGCCGTTGACATCACCGACCGGCAGAACTCCGAGGAGGCCGTGCGGCGGAGCGAGGAGCGCTACCGCTCGCTGGTCCAGGCCGGCGCGCAGGTCGTCTGGGTGACCACGCCGACCGGCGAGATCGCCGAGGATTCTCCCGAATGGCGCTGGATAACCGGCCAGACGGCGGAGGAATACCAGGGCAACGGGTGGCTGGACGCGATTCACCCGGAGGACCGCGAGCGAGTGGAGCGGGACTGGCGCGACTGCGTGCACACCGGGAAGATCTTCGACAGCCGCTACCGGGTGCGGACGAAGACCGGCTCCTACCGGCACTACGACGTCCGCGCGGTCCCGATCGAGCGGGACGGCAGGATCATCGAGTGGGTGGGTGCCAGCACCGACGTGACCGGCCAGCGCGAGGCCGAGGAGATGCGCGGCCGGCTGACCGAGCAGCTGTCCGCCGCCGCGCTGCGCACCGCGCGGCTGCAGCAGGCCACCTCGATGCTGGCCGAGGCGCTCACCATCGAGCAGGTGGTGGAGGTGATCACCGAGGTCGGCCGCTCCGCGATCGGGGCGGACCGCTCCGTCGTCGCGCTGCTTGACCCCGAGCGGCTCCGGCTGCGGACGGTCACGCCGGGCGGCATGCCGGACGCCCCCGGCGCGCCGAGCGGCGACATCCCGCTGGATACGCCCAGCGTGATGACGGCCGCGATCCTGGCCCGCCGGCCGCTGCTGATCGAGAGCCCGGACAGCCTGCGCAGGCACTTCGAGGGCGAGACGAATGTCGACCTGTTCCTGCAGCACACCGACGAGCGGGCCTGGGTGGGGCTGCCGCTGATCGCGGCCGGAGCGCCGCTGGGCGCGCTGCGGTTCTCGTTCACCAGGCCGCGGCAGATCACCGAGGAGGAGCGGGTCTTCCTGGAGGCGCTGGCGGGCCAGTGCGCACTGGCCATGGAGCGCGCCTCGCTGTTCGAGCGCGAGCACACCACGGCGGAGACGCTGCAGCGGAGCCTGCTGCCGGACCAGCTGCCGGACGTGCCGGGCTTCATCCTGGAAGCCAGGTACATGCCGGTCACCAGGAACATGGAGATCGGCGGCGACTGGTACGACGCGTTCCGGCTGCCCGACGGCAAGCTGGCCGTGGCCACCGGCGACGTGATGGGCAAGGGCCTGACCGCGGCGGCGGGCATGGGCCGGGTGCGCAACGCGCTGCGCGCGCTCGCGCTGACCGACCCGCGGCCTGCCGCTGTGCTGGCCGGCCTTGACCGGCTCTTCGTCGCGACCGAGCTGGAGGAGCAGGTCACCACCGTCGCGTACCTGGTGGTCGACCCGGAGACCGGCGACGGCATGGCCGGTAACGCGGGCCACCTGCCGCCGCTGCTGCTCTCCCGTGATGCCCCGCCGCGGCTGGATCCGACCGAGGCCGGAACGCCGCTAGGCTGGGCCAGTCCGCGGCAGCAGTATGCTTTCCGCCTGCCGCTGGGCAACACGGCGGTGCTTTACTCCGACGGGCTGGTGGAGAACCGCAGGCGCGGTCTCGACATCGGTCTTGACGAGCTAGTGGCGGTGGCCGCGCAGGCGTCACCGGAAATAGTGGAAGATCCGGCCAGGCTGCTCGCTTACCTGGTCGAGCGGATGCTCACGGGCTACGAGCAGGATGACGACGTGACTGTGCTGGTACTGCACAGGCCGTGGCGCGATGGGGTGGGGCCGGCCAGAAAGCCGGTGGCCGCGGCGTCTGTGAGGAGGGGGAAGGCGTGACTTTCGCGGGAATCATGGCCCGGCACGGCCCCGGTCAGGGCCAGACCCACCGGCAGCCGGGACTTGCGGTGGTACGACCTACCTCCCGACTCCGCCTAAGGTGGGGGACGGGAGATCAGCCGGCCTGGGCCGCCGTGCCGCCCGGCACGAGCCCGGTGCCTGGAATCGTCCTAGCAGCGAGACCCGCGCGGTAGGGTCCATTTCCCCGCCATACGTACGCAGGAGAGGGTGTCCGTGTCGCTTGCCAGTCCGGTCAGCCATCAGTTGAGCGCGCCGCGGTGGGCCGTCATCCAGCGAAGGAAGGGGTGACTGCGGTGGGAGGCGCTGCAGGCTCCGCAGCGCGGAGGCAGCCAAGGGCTTCCAGCCAGAACGGCCGGTTGCCAGCCAAGACGTCCCAGGCAAACGGATCGGCTGATGCAGCCGGCCCGCACGCGGACGGGGCGGTAACGCTCGTGGCGGATGACGCACCGGCCGGGAGCCAGCGCGGCTCCGCCCCGGCGGCGTCCGCGAAGCGCCCGGCTGCTGGCCGGTCAGGGGGGTCGCCCGGCCGTTCCGGCGCGGCGGCCGGTGACAGCGGCGATGGCCCGGCTGGCGCGCCCGCTGGCAAGGACGGGGCTGGCCTGGACGGCTCGGCGGATGACATCGAGCTGGAGGTCGAGGTTGACGTCGAGGTTGACTTTGACGTCGCCGATCTCGCCGCGGTCGCTGATCTTGAAGTCGACGTCGAGGAGGACCTGGCCGACCTGACCGGGCCCGACGAGGACGAGGACCCTGCCGCTGCCCTGGACGGCGATGCCGATCTTGCCGACCCGGCTCAGGACGGGGCGGAGGCAGTGCCCGGCCCGAAGGCGTCAGCGCTGGCGCCCGCGGAGCCGGCCGCCGCGGCTGCCGCGCCCGCTGGCGCCGCGGCGAAGCCGGCCGGCGAGGAGGGCGAGGACGAGGCGTTCGTCTACGGTGATGATGACGATGACCTGCCTGCGGCCCAGGTAGCCGCGGCCGGCGCCACTGCCGACCCGGTCAAGGACTACCTCAAGCAAATCGGCAAGGTGCCGCTGCTCAACGCCGAGCAGGAGGTCGAGCTGGCGAAGCGGATCGAGGCCGGCCTGTTCGCCGAGGAGAAGCTCGCCGAGGGCCGGGGCACGCTGCGCCCGGACGCCCGCAGCGATCTGGAGTGGATCGCTGATGACGGCAGGCGCGCCAAGAACCACCTGCTGGAGGCGAACCTGCGGCTGGTGGTGTCGCTGGCCAAGCGGTACACCGGCCGCGGGATGCTGTTCCTCGACCTGATCCAGGAGGGGAACCTCGGGCTGATCCGCGCGGTGGAGAAGTTCGACTACACCAAGGGCTACAAGTTCTCGACGTACGCCACCTGGTGGATCAGGCAGGCGATCACCCGGGCCATGGCCGATCAGGCCCGGACCATCCGCATCCC
>Ga0182015_10006138_pt1 | contig 12177 bp, 10 predicted proteins | sample 712P3MmetaG_FD_120478 | JGI IMG/M metagenome (GOLD analysis project Ga0182015, IMG submission 120478) | Permafrost microbial communities from Stordalen Mire, Sweden - 712P3M metaG | ecosystem: Environmental > Terrestrial > Soil > Wetlands > Permafrost | place: Sweden: Stordalen | collected...
CGATTGACCGGGCCGCCGTGCCGATCGACATCTCGGAGCATGTGGCGATCCCCGACGAAGAGCTCGAGTGGAAGTTCATCCGCTCTTCCGGCCCGGGTGGCCAAAACGTCAACAAGGTGTCGAGCGCCGTGCAGCTGCGTTTTTTGCTGCATCGGAATACGAGCATCTCCGCGCCGGCCAAGCATCGTTTGCGCCGCATGGCGGGACAGCGGATGGTCGACGACGGCACCATCCTCATCACGGCGCGCGACGAACGCAGCCAGGAGCAAAACCGCCGCGCTGCGCTCGAACGGCTGGCAGATCTCGTCCGCGCCGCCCTGATCGAGCCCAAGATCCGCAAGAAGACCCGCCCGACGCGGGCCTCGAAGGAGCGGCGCATCGACTCGAAGAAGCGCCGCTCGAGCACCAAGCGGGACCGCGGCGGACGCTGGGACTAGGACCTACTGAACCAGGGTGGCCTGGAGGATGTCGTGCCTCAACTGCTCGGACAATACGAGCTGCGCATCGGCCGCGACACCCAGCAGCGGCTCCCCGAAAGCGAGCGTTCCGTTCTCGGCGATCGTGATCACCTGGCGGCTTCCTAAGAGCCCGATGAAGTTGCGAAACAAGCTCTTGTCGAAGAACTCGGGCGAGTCGAGACCGTACAAGATCGACATGCGCTGCGCCATGAGGTGGCATCGCTCCTCCAGGGCTTCATGCGTGATGCTGTCCGAGCCCGCCCGGAGCAGCACGGCGATCACGAGGTAGTAGCGCTCCAGGGTCTGGATCGTGGCTTCCGCGAGCAGCGAGAGTTGAACGGCCTCGAGCGAGGTCGGCGGCGGACGCCGCCATTCGCTGCGATCCTCGTTCGGCTGAAGTAAATCCGAGCGGGCCAGCGCATCGAGGAGCGAGTCGGTGACGGCGCCGATCTCATCCTCGGGCCAGCGCAGCGTCAGTTCCGCACGAATATAGGGATAAACGCGCCAGGCGAGACGTTTGATGTCTTCCGTACGCATGCGCGCATTGCTCACGAAGCAGCAAGCGAGAAGCGAGGGCATCGCGAACAGATGCAGGATGTTGTTGCGGTAGTAGGTGGCGAGCACCGCGCGCTCGGCGGTCATGCGCATGATGTCGCCCAAGGGGTGCGCCTGGCGTTCCAGCATGCCCATCGACTCCGCGTAGCGAGTCATTTGCTCCGCGCTGCCGGCGGTGAAGGTGACGAGCGGCCCGTACGGTGCATCGCGCAGCAGGCGCTGATACAAGTCCAGTTGCCGCTTGAGGTCGGCCTCGAGCAGCGCCTGACGGGGCGTCGCGAGCACCGCCATGGAGACGAGATTGATGGGCGTCACGGCCGCGGCGGCGTTGATGCCGCTGACGACGCGAAACGCCAGATCATCGATCAGCTCGGCAATCCAACCGGGCGGGGACGCACTCTCCTGCGCCGCGGAGGGCGGGGTGCCGCGCCATTCCGGGTGGTACGCGTCCAGCAATTCATCGAGGACGATGGGCTCGCCGAGATTGACGTGCACCTTGCCGAATTTGCTGCGAAGCACGGACAGCGATTTGATCAAGCCGAGAATACTTTCCTTCTCTTTCGGCCGGCCCGATAGCTCGCCGATGTAGGTTCGGCCCTCGACGATGCGCTCGTAGCCGAAGTACACCGGCATGAACACCACGGGCCGCTTCGGATCCTTGAGATAGCTGCGTACGGTCATCGACAGCATGCCGGTCCGCGGCGACAGGAGCCGGCCGGTCCGGCTGCGTCCACCCTCGACGAAATATTCGAGCGGATGGCCGCGCGCCATCATGAATCCAAGGTACTTGGTGAACACGGCGGCATAGAGTGCCTGCCCCTTGAAGCTGCGCCGCAGAAAAAACGCTCCGCCCTTGCGCAAGTATCTTCCGATCACCGGCATGTTCAGGTTCAAGCCGGCGGCGACGTGCGGCACGGCGAACCCCTTGTGATAGATCACATAGGACAGGAGCAAATAATCCATGTGGCTGCGATGGCACGGTACGTAGATGATCTCGGCTCCGTCGCCAATCTCCTGCAGCTTGTCGACGTGCTCGATCTCCACGCCGTCGTACAGCCGCGTCCACAAGCGTCGAAGGATGGAGGCCATGAATGTGACGAAGGGCTGCGAATAGTTCGCCGCGATCTCCATGGCGTACTGCCGGGCGGTCAACAGGACCGCGCGGCGTCGCGCCCGGCGTGCCAGGCCGGCGCGCCCTCGGCCCCGGGCCTCCGCCGCCAATTCCCTGCGCGCCTGCATTTCCCGGCGCACCGCGTGGCGGACCGCCTGCGTGCGGAGGATATGCGCGACCATGGTCCGCCGGTGCGACAGATCCGGACCGATGGTCGATGCGCGTTGCGCCCGAAATACGGCGCGCAGCGAGCGCAACAGACGCCGCACGCTGCGCGTGGGGGGCAGGCCGCGAATCACCTCGCGCAGGGTAATGGGTTCGCCGAAATACACCACGCTGCTGCGGCCGTTGACGAGCACGTTGAGCATCTTGCGAAAACGCCCCGCGAGCACCCAGTCCTCGGCGAACAACAGACGCCAGAGGCTCTGTTCTTTTTGCGGAGCTCGTCCCCAGAAGACCGAAACCGGGACGAGATCCACGTCGAAGTCCGGATCCGCCGCCGCCGTGTCCACCAATTGCACGAGATATCGCGGTGCGCGCGAACGGCTGCGCAGGCCTCGAAAGGCGCTCTGCCGCACGAGCGCGAAGCATCGCTCCGGACGCGGCATGTGAAGCCTCGCGCAGGCGTTGTCGAGCACCGCGAGATCGACATGGCTCTCGTTCTCGAGTACGTAGCACACGTTCCGCGCCCGAGCCGCGAGTGTTTCGGCGATGTCGTCGGGCTTGATGGTCGCCTTGACCCACGACCCCAGAGTCTTGCGCACGGCCCAGCGCCAGGCTCCGGTCAAGCCATGAAGGGGGCTCATGAGGTCGCTCGCCGCTCTAGGCGGTTACTGCGGAGCGTCGCCGCGCTCTTGGGAATCGAGGTTGCGTCGGGTGCTTTCCGCCTGTTGATCGACCGTATTCTGGACACCGCGCGCCTTGTCGATGTCTTGAGTGAGCGGATCGAATACGGTCTTCTGGGGCGGCGCGGGAGGCGTGTCGGGCGGTTGAGCGGGCGAGGAACACCCCTGAATGAACAAAACCGCCAGCAATATAGTCGAAGCATTGCGCGCGCCCATTATGCAACCTCGTAACCACCGGCCTTCAGATCCATAAGTGTACAATTCCCTGGTAAGAACAGTAACTCGGAGTAGATGCATGGTGCGAAGGGTCGCGGCGCTGATCATCATCGGATTGGCGTCCGCGGGAGTCGTCCACGCGGCCGGCCCGGGAGTCGATATCGATACCGCGGCGACGATCTATCAGGCCGCGCAAGTCCGCGAACAGGTCCGCGCCTCGTTGGGAACGATGCCGGCGCAGATTCGCCAGATGTTCGAGCGCGACGCCGGCGCAAAGCTGTCGCAAGAGCAGCTTGCCGCCGTCACGGCGGCCGCCGAACGCGGTTTTCGGATCGATGTATTCGAGGCGCCCGCGCTCAGCGCACTCGCGCAAAATTTGGACCCGCCGACCGTCGCCAAGGCCCAGGTCTTTCTGTCCAGCGATTTGGGCAAGCGGATGGTGGCCGACGATGTGGCTTCCGCGAGCTTGGGCCAGGACAACATCGAAAAGGTCATGAACGGCGAGATTTCGACCCCTTCGACGCCGAAGCGCGACGCGGTGGTCGACAAACTCGAGAAGGCGGCTAAGTCGACCGAATCCACGGTTGATGTTTTTTTGAGCATGGGTCAAGCCGTGGCCGTAGGCACCGCCATCGGGTCCGGTCTCGATCAAGCCAGCGTCGCGGAGCGTGCCAGAAAGTCCGGCGAAGCGGGACGCGCGGAGTTGGAGGACAGCATGCGGCTGCCCATGCGTCGTTTTCTGGCCTACTCGTACCGGAACATGAGTGATTCGGACCTCAAGCATCTGCTGTCGTTTCTGGAATCTCCGGCCGGGTCGCGTTATGTGACAGCCTACAACGCCTCGATGGGAGCGGGATTCGACGCCATGGGAAAACGCACCGGCGAGAGGCTCGGCGAGAGCCTGCGCGAGCTCGCTCAAGCAAAGACCGATCAGCCGCCCCGCGACGCACTGCCGCCGGACATTGCCGCTCCGTCGGCTCCGCCGGCGCCGACGGAACCGCCGCCGTCCACCGCGCCCCGTTAAAGTTCGGCGAGAAACGACTTCAACAGCGAACAGATCGCTTCTATTCGATCTTCCAAGCGATGATCGGAATTCAACACGTGCAGCGCGGCATGATGCTCGCGCGCCCAGCGGATGCTGTTCTCGACCGGCACGATGTCATCGTGCCAGCCATGCACGATGGCGGCGGGACATGGCACATCCTGCGGCGTGTAGGACTCGAAGCCCGGCATGTAGAACGCCGGCGCCAGTAGAAACATACCTCGCGGCCGCAGCCGGCCGGCGGCCGCTGCGGACACATGCCCACCCATGCTCGATCCGACGAGAACCAGGGGCCTTTGAATTTTGGCCGCGATCGTGACCAGCTTCTCGACTCGGGCCGCGGGGTCATCGATCCCCCGATAGTCCACCGACTCGACCACGAGCCCCTCATCGCGCGCCAGCGCCGCCATGGCGGTGATTTTTCGGCCCCATGGGCCGCTCTCCTTGCCGTGCGAGAACACCACCGTAAGCGACATAACGTCTCACCTCGCCCGATTAATGTTAAAGAATATCCGGGTCCCGGCCGTTACATCTGCCATGGCTCTGGAGGAAGAACTGCCGGACGCGCGGCGGGAATTGCGCCGCGCGATCGACTGTCTCGAGGGAAGCGCCGATCTCAAAGACGTACCCCCCGGGATGCTCCAAGCGCTCGCCGCCTTGGCCGTTCACTTCTCGCTCCCGGCCGGCTATGTGCTGTTCGAATCCGGTTCCGCACCGCAGGGAGTATATCTTCTCGCGAGCGGACGGCTCGGCGTGCGTGTGCCGGGCCAGGCAACGTTCACCGCCGAGATCGAGCGCGGCGAATTGGTCGGCGAGGCCGGCTGGCTGCTCCGCGAAGCACGCAGCGCCACGGTGATCGCCCTGCGCGATTCGGAAATCCTGCTCCTGCCTGATGCGGCGCTGGAAGAGGTTTCATTCAAGTCCGGCGCGCTCTCGCTTGCCCTTGCCAAACTGAGCGCGCGCCGATTGCGTCGAAGCAACGTTGCGGCGAACCCGAGCCCGCATGCTCGCGTATTCGCCGTCGTTCCCCATAGCGACGAGGTGGACGCAATCGAGTTCGCCGCTCGATGGGTGGACGAGCTCGGGCGGGCCGGCCGTGCGGAGTTGGTCTGGGACGTTCGCGCCGGCATGCACACCTCGGACTGGTTCAGCCGTCTGGAGCAATCGAACGACTACGTGGTCTACGTAGCGGACTCCACCGACACCGGCTGGACTCGGCAGTGCTGCCGGCAGGCGGATGTGATCATTGCATTGGCGCGCGCCGACGCGAGCGTTGGAAACTGGCCGCAAAGCATCGCCGGCGCCGCTGCCCGCGGCAACGCGCACGTCGAGCTCGTGCTCCTGCACCCCGCGAGGCTCATTGCCGGAGCGGCCATCCGCTGGCTGCCGACCTTGCGTGCAACGCTTCACCATCACATTGTCGACGCCTCGGATCTCGCGCGGCTCACACGTCTCGTGACGGGCCGCGGTGTCGGCCTGGTGCTATCGGGCGGCGGCGCCCGAGGCTTTGCTCATTTGGGTGTGATTCGCGCGCTGCGCGAGGCGCGTGTGCCGTTGGACTTCGTCGGCGGCGCCAGTATCGGAGCGATCATCGCCGCCGGAATCGCCATGGGGTGGGGCGACGAAGAAATGATCGTGCGTTACCGTAGAAGCTTCGTCGATACCAATCCCGTCGATGATTACACTTTTCCGCTCGTCGCCCTCACGCGCGGCCGGAAGGTCTCGCGTCTACTGGAGCGCGAATACGGCGATGTCTTCATCGAGGATTTACGAGTGCCGTATTTTTGCATCAGCGCCAATCTCACCACCGGCCGCGCGGTCGAGCACCGCCGGGGCACGCTAGCGAGAGCTCTGCGCGCTGCCGTCGCAATTCCAGGCATCATGCCGCCCGTGTTCGACGGCGACGACGTGCTGGTGGACGGGGCGGCCATCAACAATCTGCCCGTAGACCTCATGCACCGGCACGCGCCCGGGTACGTAATAGGGTGCGATGCCGGGGCCGACCGCAGCTTCACGGTCGAGCTCGCTCCCGGCGAAGCACCGCCGCTGTGGCGATTCTTCGCTCGCGGCCGTGAGGGCCGGCGGCGTATCAATATTTTTCAAATCCTGATGCAGGCCGGCATGATCAACTCGAGCTCCCTGGAGCAGGCGCGGCGCTCGTTCGCCGATACCGTTCTAAAACCGCCTCTGGCAGGCATCGACCTGTTGAACTGGCATGCATTCGAGCGCGCCATCGATTCAGGCTACCGCTATGCGCGAGAGGCCCTCGAGGCGCTTCCGGGAGTGCCGCGAGTAGCGGCGGTGCCGGCGGAGCCCGACCGCCGGCCGGCGAATTCCCTGGCTGCCGAGCTCGACCGGCGGCTCGCGATCAAGGCGGCTGGAGCTGCGTAGCCAGCTTATCGACCCAGTCGAGCTCTTCAGGGCAGAATTCGGCCAACGTCGCGCGCGTGAGGCTGGCAGGCTGCACCTTCGTTCCGGACGCCGAGTGCGATATGCGGTAGCCGTGAAACTCCTTGGGCCGCGCCGCCGCAAATCCGATCAGGAAATGGAACTCTTCGGAAGAGCCGCGTCGCCGATCGCATACCACGTAGAACGCCTCCTCGCGGCGGCGCGTGCCGAACGCGCCCGACTCGTGCAGTTGCTCGAAAAAAGTCCGCACCTGGGCTGTCACGAGGTGGGCGGTCTCGGGGCCGGGCTTGGCCGCGATCACCCAGCGGGTACCTCGCTCGATCGAATTGATGATGAACAGCGCCAGTCGCCTTGCGGCGAGGGACTGCCAATCCTGTGTTCCTGCGGAACCCGCCGCCAGAGTGCGCGGCCGGATGCCGATGCGGCCCACCGATCGCACCGCTTGCAGCGTATTGACGCCACGGAGCAGCAAGCGCATTCGCCGGTCCTCGGAAACGAGGCAGACCGGGCGGAACCCTTGGCGCAGCACGGTTTCATCCAGGCGCGGCTCGCCCCATACCGGACGAGCTTCATCGCTGCGGCCCAGCATGCCGGCGACGGCGCCGCAAGGCGCGAAAGACTCGAAGTGACCGCGCAACTTGTCGTGGGCCAGGATGCGTGGGAAGTACATCAGCGCGTTTTCGCTCTGAAGCGGGAAATCGCGCAGGCCGGCGAGCGCATCGTCCGCCGTGTGCCAGGCGTAGGGAGGATCGACGATCAGCAATGCGCCGCGCTCCTTGCAATAACGCTCGGCGACCAACAGGACGGAAACTCCCAGATCCTCGGTGCGTGAAGGCGGAGGGATGCAAAGAAGACTGAAGTGATCGCAATCCTCCAGGGCGAACAGACCCGTTCGCTCGAGCCTCGAGCCGATCACATCGTAATCTGTGGGGGGGGCGCCGTCGTCGCCGTCGGAATTGGAGCTCACGTAGGCTCCGCCCGGTACCGCCGCGCTGTCGAGGGTGCAATCCGGCCGCTGCGCCGGCAATTCGCCGGTAATTCGCACGAGCTCGGATTGCGCCAGGACGTGCGCGACATGACGCTCGTGTTCCTGCGACATCGAGAGCTGCGGAAATATTTCCTGGTCCTCGATGTGGTTTCCCCCCTGCATCCGCAAGCGCTGCACGGTGAGATTGAAGCGCGCAACGTCACCCGCCGGAATGTTGTCGTAGTCGATGCTTGCACGCAGGAATTCCCGCGTTCCAGGACTCGCCGCCGTGAGCGTCAGAGCGCTATCGCCCGCCCGCAACGTAAGGGTAGGCGCGCGCGCACCGTTCACGACGCGCACGATGAGCGCGTCGCTACCTCCATTATCGAAAAACTGCTCGACCGCGTACGAAAGCCGGCTCGGCTGCCAAAGACCGCCGAAGGTATGTTGAAACTCGGCGAAGTTTTTGATGGGTACCGGTCGGTTGACGGGACCGCGCAACGTGCGTCCCACGAACACGGTGCGCGCCGTGCTCAATCGCGCGATATTCTGGTCAGGGCCTCGTTCTTCTTGTACCCGGAGCCCCAGAGTGCTCGGCGTCACCAATATGATCCTCGTTGCGACCGGCCCTACTCTAGCACAGTAGGCAAACCCCGATCCTCGAGCGGGATCATCCCTTGGCGGAGCCGGGTGTCGCGGCGGAGCGGCGCTCCTGCTTGCGGCGCTCCTGCGTGCGCCGCTCCTCTTCCAGGCGGGCCTGTTCAGCTTCAGTCTTCTTCCGCTCGATCTCCTCGAGCATCACTTTCATCCACTCACTGGTCATCGTCGCTCTCAGCGTCCGGGCGGACTACGCTATCGACCGCAGCGACGGTCTGGGCCTGATATAGAGGTTTCGCCAGCGCGTAGACCCGCTTCGCCAAGATGGCGCCCGCGGGCGTCTTCATCAACTCGGCGTAAAGCGGCACGATCAAGGATGAGCGCCCGGTCGATTCCAGATATTGCTCCATGCGCTGATATCCGGGCTGATAATCATTGCGGATCACCAGCAGGAACCAGCTGCCTGCCACTTGCGCGTTCAAGGAGCGATTGAAGCCGAAGGCTTGATCGAGATCCATCAGCTGATCCCTGTGCAGGGTCGCGGGCATGCCCGATAAGAAGTACACCCATTGCGGGGTCTCCCAGCCGTGGGTGTCGATCTTTTTGGCCGGCATCCTGCCCGCGAGCCAGGCGCTTCGAGCCGCATCGACGGCATCGAAAGCCGTCGATGCGGGCAGCACCGCCTCGGCGGGGATCCCCATGGAGGTGACCCAAGCCAGCGTCTGCTCGCGGGTCACGATTCCGGGAAAGCGGTCGAGAAGATTTTCCTTTAGATATGCGAGGAATTGGTCGGTACCGACGCTCTTGAGCGAGAAGTGATCGAAATACCCGTGCAGGAAGGCGTCGAACCGCTCGCGCCCGAATTTGGCGTCGAGGTACGCGAAGAACAGGCCGGCCTTCTCGAAGGCGGGCTCTCGCCAGACGCTCCCGGGATCGCGGCCCCGAAGGTCCGCGGCCAACATCCGATCCCCGGCATCCTGCTTGTCGAGGTTCTCGCGCAATGAGCGCAACTCGAGCCAGCTCTCGGCAACTGCACGCGGACTGCCGAAAACCTCCTCCATCAGCCGATTGCGGATGTAGCGGGAGAGTCCCTCGTTGATCCAGGCGTCGCGCCAGCTCGAGACATCGACGAGTCCGCCTGCCCACACTTGCGCCATCGCCTGCGCGACTACGGATTCCTGGCTGCGGTCCGGGGTGACGGCCGTCGGCGTGACGAATGGCGCAACCGGACTGCCGAGCTCCACGATCGGAAAGCTCGGCGGCATCACCACCACGTCGTACCGGTCGAAGCGATCGGGACCGAGCAGACGCTCCGCCGATTTGAGCATGGCGTCGGTGTCGGCGAAATCCTTGGCAGCTTGGTCGAGCAATGGCTTTTCGGCGTAAACGCCCGTGCGTGGACCCGTCTCCTTGAAGCGCAGATCGCCCACCGCCAAGGCGATGAGGCACGAGGGCAAGGGATCCCGCATGATGAAGGCATACTCGCCGTTGCGCTTGACCTTGGGATCGTTCTTGGCGCTCATCACGGCCAGCACGTCACTGTCGGTATGGATGACGGCCGAATAACTGACACGTACCTGCGGCGTGTCTTGCAGGGGGATCCAGCTGCGCGCGCCGATCGGATACGACACCGTGTACATGAAGGGATGATGTTTACCGGCGGTTTGCTTGTCCGTCAGCCACTGCAAGGCAGGCGCGGTCGGCGAAGTGACGTACTCGATCTTGATCGTCTCCGTCGACTTCTTGAGCGGCGGAAGCTCGATCACCAAGGGACTTCCGAGCACAGGGTCCGCTCGGTCCAGGTGAAAGGGCCGGCTCACCCAGGTCGTCTCGCTTTTCGACAGCGCGCCGAGCACGCTCGAGGGCTTCTCGCTCACGTCGCGGATGTCGAGATCGCGCGTGTCGAGCACCAGTTGAGTGGCGCTTGGGTCGAGGCGCTTCACCTCGAGGGCGACGACGCCGAACAACACCTTGTTGACGAAGTCCACCCGCAAATTCAACTCGACGTGAGTGACCCGGAATTGCTCGGTGTTGGCGAACGAGTGGTAGTCCAGGCCCGATTGAATGGGCGCCAGGTCCGCCCCGGCGGCGGACGAGGCGAGAATCGAGGAGATCCCGGCGGCTACGCCTAAGCGCACGACACTCGAGCGCACCATGCGGTGAATCATCCGTCGCGCGCTATCTGTTGCCGGCCGAAGGCGCCGCGCCGACCGCCGGGCCGGGGGGCGGAGCTTCGCTCTTGCCGGTGATCATCTCGGTATAGGTCTTCTCGTCCACCAATAAGCCTGACTGGCCGTCCCAGTTGGACCCTTCGGGCAAGGTGTTCTGGACCGGCACGGCTTTCGCCAGCACATCATCGATTCCGTCGTGGCCGCCGGTCACGGGAACCGGGACCGCCCGCGCCGTGTGCGCAAGATCGCCCACGCGCTGCCAGTCGATGTCGTTATTCGCATCTTCGATCCGGCCGCCGATTTTCGCCCGCTGCTTGGGGTTCATCAGATTGGCGAGCAGGCGCTTGCGATTCTTGCTCCAATCGCGCGAATCGTCTTCCATCACGGCGTACGCCTGCAGGTACAAGGTGCCGTCCCGCCAGCCGAACAGGTAGGGCTGATTGACGACCGTGACTTTGGTACCGATGGGGATCAGATCGAAGAACACGGCGATGTCCTCCGGATAAAGTCTCATGCAGCCGTGACTCGAGCGCATACCGACGCCGTAGGGCTTGTTGGTGCCGTGGATCAAATAGCTCGGCCAGCTCAGGCGAAACGCGAATTGGCCGAGCGGGTTGTCCGGCCCGGCGGGCACGACCGCGGGAAGCATGTCGCCATCCTCGGCGTGCTCCTTGCGCACCGACGCCGGCACCACCCACACCGGGTCCTTCTCGCGGGCGACGATCTTGGTCGTGCCCTCGGGTGTCTTCCAGCCCACCCGACCGATGCCGATGGGATGTGTGTACACGATCTGCGGTTCACCCTTCTTGTGCCGTGGGAAGTAAAAGATACGCATCGCGGCCACGTCCACCACTACCCCCTCGTGGGGAGCGGCGGGCAGCACGTACTGCGTCGGCACGATGACCTCGCGTCCGACGCCCGGGAGCCAGGGATCTACGCCTGGATTTGCCAGCAACAACTCCTCGTAGCCGACATCGAAGCGGCGGGCGATGTCCGGCATGGTGTCGTCCTTGCCGACCGTAGTCTTCTGGACATAACCGACGATGTCGCCGTCTTCCGGCGTCAATTCAAAGCGATGAGTGGCGGTTGGCTTGGGAAGCTCCGGCGCGGGGGGCGGGGGCGGCGGCGCGGGGGGCGGGGGCGGCGGCGCGGGCTTGAATAAGGTGCAGCCGGCAGCGCTCAAGCCCAGAACGAGGGTCAACGCGATACGACGCCTCGATAGATTCGCAAGTTTGGCAATCATGGGGGACCTATCTACAGCAAAGTCGGCCGGTCAGGCAATTGGTTGCTGGCCGCCGACCGTTGCGCCGCCTGAGCGGGGAAATGGCGGGCGAGCAGTGCGCCCACCGCATCGACCCCCGCGACCGAGCCTAATTTGAATCTCCCGGCGCGAAAATGTTCCTCCATCATCCGGCATACGGCCTCCCATTCCGGTTGGCCCACCCGGCTCGCGACGCCGCGATCTGCGATGATCTCGACGCTGCGATCAGCGAGCTGGACGTAGATCAGGACGCCATTATTGGCATCCGTGTCCCATACTCTCAATAGGGCGAATACATCGAGCGCCCGCGAGCGCGGCGTGAGCTCTGCGAGGATGTGCAGGGGAGTCAGCGAGGTTTCGATGGCGAAGCGTATCTCCCCGCAGTGAGTCCGCTCCGCGCGGCCGATCGCTTCCTCGATGGCATCCAAGGTGGCCGCGGGAAACAGCATCCGCGTCCGCCAGTGCGTCGCAGCAACGTGCCGGAGCAAGCGCCCGATGCGCACCTACCAGCTCCCCGAGGCGCCGCCGCCCCCGAAGCCGCCGCC
>Ga0182015_10006139_pt1 | contig 12174 bp, 9 predicted proteins | sample 712P3MmetaG_FD_120478 | JGI IMG/M metagenome (GOLD analysis project Ga0182015, IMG submission 120478) | Permafrost microbial communities from Stordalen Mire, Sweden - 712P3M metaG | ecosystem: Environmental > Terrestrial > Soil > Wetlands > Permafrost | place: Sweden: Stordalen | collected...
CCGCCGCTTGCTCCGCGAAAACATGCGCTGGGTCCGCGCCGCTGTCATTACCTCACCGATGATGGATTTGCTCGGTGCGGTGGTGATTCCGGTGCTGATCCTGTTCGCGCGCGATCAGATCCATCACGGCGTGATGACGCTAGGTGTTTTTTTTGCTTTTATTTTCGCGCTCCTCAAGGCCTACACGCCGCTCAAACGCATGGGCACCGTCTACCAGCAATTCCAGGCAGCCCAGGGTGCCAGCACGCAGGTTTTCGCTTATCTCGACCTCGACGAAGAGCACACCGAGCAACCCGGAGGAAAATTGCTTCCGCCGTTCGCGCAGGAGATTGCTTTCGATAATGTCTGTTTTTCCTACGCCGGTCCCAACGCAATCCTCCAGAACATTCGCCTGAAAGCGCACCGCGGGGAAGTTATCGCGCTCGTCGGCTCCAGCGGTGCCGGAAAAACTACGCTGGTCAACCTGATTCCGCGTTTCTACGAACTGACCTCCGGCCAGATTCGCATCGACGGCACGGACATTCGCTCCGTCACCATTCGTTCCCTCCGCGAACAGATTGCCATGGTCGCGCAGGAAAATATCCTCTTCCATGACACCGTGTGGAACAACATTTGCTACGGCCTCACCAACGTGCCGAAAGAGCGCGTCGAAGCCGCCGCCAAAGCCGCTCTGGCCTCCGACTTCATTATGGAGTTGCCCCTGGGATACGACACGGTGATCGGTGAGCGCGGCACGCGCCTGAGCGGCGGCCAGCGCCAGCGCATCGCCATCGCCCGTGCCATCCTGAAAGATTCACCAATCCTCATTCTCGACGAAGCCACATCCGAACTCGACGCTGAATCTGAGATGTACGTGCAGAAAGCGCTTGCCAACCTCATGGTCGGTCGCACCACGTTCGTCATCGCGCATCGCCTCGCCACCATCCGCCGCGCCGACAAAATCCTGGTTCTCGAAGACGGACAAATCCGCGAAAGCGGCACGCACGCCGAACTGATGGTTCGTGGCGGAACCTACGCCCGCCTCCACGGTTTGCAATTTAGCGACGACGATGTACTGGCTCCGGTGCAAGCAGCGCCAAATCTCGCCGCTCCTGGTACTTCTCTATGACTCAAAACACTTCCGCACCAGCCAAATCACCACAATCCAAAAAAGCCGAATGCGTCTCCATGACCGGCTACGCGCAAGCGCGCGGCGAAGCCAACGGCTGGGCCATTCGCGTCAGCGTCAAGAGCGTCAACCACCGCTTTCTCGACGTCCGGTTTCGTTTGCCGGAAGGTTTCGACGTTTACGAACTCCGTCTTCGGCAGATCATTCGCGAAAAGATTCATCGCGGCCATCTGGACGTCAACCTGAATGTGCAGCCGGGAACCGCAGCACCCGTGCAGGTGAATCGTGACTTGCTACAGGCCTACTTGCACGCCGCGGAAGAACTTCGTCACCAGATGAACGCTTCCTCGGAGCTGGACGTCGTCTCGCTTCTTCGCTTGCCCGGCGTAATCGGTGGCCTCGCGCCGCCACTCCCGGAAACGGACGAAGAACAAGATCAGTTGGGCCACGCACTCGACACCTGCCTTCGCGAAGCGCTCACCAAGCTGGACGAAATGCGTCACGCCGAAGGGCGCCATCTGGCCGAGGAATTGCGCAGCCGCCTCGCGCGCATCGACGAGCAAACCGAAAAGGTCCGCGAACTCGCCACCGCGCTTACACCGGCGTTTGCGCGCCGCCTGCAGAATCGCCTGAAGGAATTGCTCAGCGGCACCGGCATCGAGCCGGCGCGCCTTGCGCAGGAAGCGGCCCTTCTCGCCGAACGCAGCGACATCAGCGAGGAGTTGGACCGGCTCCGCAGCCATCTCCGGCAGTTCGGCAAATTGCTCGACGGTGCGGGCGAAACTGGCAAGAAACTCGATTTCCTCCTTCAGGAAATGCATCGCGAAGCCAACACCATGCTGTCGAAGACTCCCGGTGTGGAAGACGAAGCGCTCGCCATCACCGGACTATCGCTGGAGATTCGAGCAGAGATTGAAAAATTGCGCGAACAAGTGCAGAACATCGAATGAGCGACGGCAAGGAAAGTGAACCGCTGGTTTTGATTGTTTCGGGTCCGTCGGGATCGGGGAAATCGACGCTGGTGCAGCGGATCCTGGAGCTCCCGGGCACCATGCCTTCGATATCGTGTACTACCCGGTCCCGCCGCGCGACCGAGGCCAGTGGGAAGTGTTATGCTTACGTTACGGAAGCGGAATTCGATGCCATGGTCTCCCGCGGTGAATTTCTGGAATATGCGCGGGTGTTCGGCAAGCATTCGTACGGCACGCCGAAAAAGTGGCTTGAGGAATCTCGCAGTAAAAATCTCGACCTTGTACTCGAGATCGACGTGCAGGGCGCGGCCCAGGTAAAGCAAAAGCTTCCAGAGTCGGTGGCGATTTTTATTTTGCCGCCGTCTCGCGAAGAGCTCGAACGGCGCTTGCGTGGCCGCGGCCAGGATTCGGACGAAGAAATTGCCCGGCGGCTAGCGAAGGCGCGAGACGAAATCTTAGCATTCGGCAAATACTACGATTATTGCGTAGTAAATGAAGATGTGGAGCGCGCAGGCAAAGAAGCGCAAGCGATAGTCGTCGCGTTGCGTTGTCAGAGCGCGCGGCGGCGTAAGCGGGTCGAACAACTTCTGGCATCGTTTGGAGGGAAAGACTGATATGAATGTTCTGACGAAAGCTCCCGAAAGCCAGTTTGCGTATGTGGTGTTAGCTGCCAGACGCGCACGGCAGATCATGGCCGGCGCGCCGCCACTGATGGAAAGCCCGAGAACCCTGAAGCCCACGCGCATCGCGTGCGAAGAATTGGACAGCGGCTACATCGAGTACGACTTCACCGAGCCCGACTCGATCGACACCGACAAAGACGGCAACAAGCGCCGCAAGTAATTTCGCGGCAGGGCAGACTGGCCGCACTCGCAAAGCGTAGCGTGCACTTGTAGAGGCCGCTTTCCAAGCGGGCGTTTTTCTGGCTCCTGAGAGCGACGCTGACCAAGGAATTTCGATGCGAATCACACTTGGAGTCACCGGCGGAGTGGCGGCCTACAAGGCCGCGGAACTCGTCCGCCTCCTCCAGCAAGACGCCTTCACCGTCCAGGTCGTCATGACTCGCGGTGCCCGCGAATTCATCACTCCGTTGACCTTCGCTGCTCTCAGCGGCCAAAAAGTAATCACTGATCTCTTTGCTGCATCCAGCGGGGAAGCCAATCTTGAAAGCGCCATCGAACACATCGCCGTAGCGCAACGCACCGATCTCTTGCTTGTGGCCCCAGCAACTGCCGACGTCCTTGCAAAGTTCGCTCGCGGCATCGCCGACGATTTTCTGACCACGCTCTACCTAGCCTCGACTGCGCCAGTCGTTGTTGCACCCGCAATGAACGTCAATATGTGGAACCATGCGGCTACGCGGGAAAACATCGAAATGCTGCGTGCCCGGGGCGTGAAAATCGTCGAACCGGACGAGGGCTATCTCGCCTGCGGCATGACAGGAGCGGGCCGGCTCGCCAGCCAGGAGCAGATCGTAGCTGCGGTGCGCGAGGCGCTGCAATGGAAGCGCGATCTCGAAGGGCAGACCGTCCTCATCACCGCAGGCCCGACGTGCGAAGACATCGACCCGGTACGGTACCTGACCAATCGTTCGTCGGGTAAGATGGGATATGCCGTCGCTGAAGCCGCAGCGCGCCGCGGAGCTCGCGTGATCCTCGTCAGCGGACCAACTTCTCTCGATGTTCCGGCGGGTGTGCAGCGCATTGACGTACGCACCGCAGGCGAAATGCACCGTGCGGTCACTGAGAATTTCGCGGAATCCTCGATCGCTATTTTCGCCGCAGCGGTCGCCGACTATCGCCCGGTCCGAAGCTTCGATCAGAAAATCAAGCGCAACAAAGAGCCGCTGACGATTTCCCTTGAGCCGACGCGAGATATTCTGGCCGATGTTGCTCAGAACAAAGGTTGTCGCTTGATCGTTGGTTTTGCGGCAGAAACCGAACGCGTAGCCGAAAACGCTCGCAAGAAGCTCAGCGCCAAGAACGCCGACTTGATCGTCGCGAACGATGTGACCGCCGAGGGTGCGGGCTTCGACCACGACACCAATATCGTCACGCTGTTCGCCCGCGACGGCCGTGATCAACCGCTGGCGCGCATGAGCAAAAGCGAAGTGGCACAACGCATTCTCGACGAAGTTGTAAGGCTTCGCGCCGTGTTACACTCCCCGCAGCGCTCTGCTATTTGATTATGCCCGACCGCCTTTCCGACGCTCTTCAAGACAAACTTTCCAAGCGATTGAGCTTCTACGACGACATCGGCATTCGCCAGTTTTACCGCAATCGCACCGTGACAACGGCGAATGACGGATCTTATAGCGGCGCAGCGTGGCTGCGCTGCAGCTTGCCCGGTGCGAGCGATGAGCACGAACCCGATTTTCAAAAACGCACTACCGAACACGTCGAGACGCTGCGTGTGGAGACGCAAATCGCCATCCCCGACACCCGAGAGGAAACTTTGCCCAAGTCTCAGCCCAAGCCCATCGTGCCGCAACTTCCGTCCTTCGGAGCTCGCTCGACCTCGAAGGGAAGCCTTCCTCCTTTAACGCCAAAGATCTCCCTGTTCGACTCTGTCAGCAGAATCGCGGATGACTCGCTGCTCAAAATTCGCACCGACCTCGGCGAGTGCGCGCGCTGCAAGCTGCACACCACGCGCAACAAAATCGTTTTTGGCGACGGCAATCCCAAGGCCGAACTCGTTTTTGTAGGCGAAGGTCCGGGTCGTGATGAAGACGCGCAAGGCCTCCCGTTCGTAGGCCGCGCGGGAAAACTGCTGACGCAAATGATCGAAGCCATGGGATTACAGCGCAAAGACGTCTACATATGCAACGTCGTAAAATGCCGCCCGCCGGAAAATCGTCTGCCAGAGCATGATGAAATCAAGACGTGTTCGCCGTATTTGCTGCGGCAACTCGATGCCATCGCCCCGAAAGTGATCGTGTGCCTCGGTGCATGCTCGGCGCAGACCCTGCTGGAAACCAATCGCGGCATTTCGCATTTTCGCGGCGAATGGCAGCAATTTCGCGGACACAAATTGATGGCCACGTACCATCCCGCTTATTTACTGCGCAATCCGGCGGCGAAAAGCGAAGTCTGGAAAGATCTTCAGAAAGTCATGGCCGTTCTCGGCCTGGAAGTGAAGAAGAGCAAAGCCGCCGGCGCGGAATCGCCCTCATAATCCTCCATGGGAATTGTTCTCGGTCTTCTGACCGCCCTTTCCTGGGGCAGTTCGGATTTTCTCGCGCGTTTCGCCACGCGACGCGTCGGTTCCCTACGGACGACTCTTTACATGCAGCTCGCGGGTCTCGCGCTGCTCACGATTTGTCTGCCGTGGATCGGCGGATGGGGCCATTTGTTCGACGGATCGGGCTGGAAGCCGTGGGCCTGGGGTGCGCTGGCAGGAATTCTTAATAGCATCGCAACGCTGTCTCTCTATCGAAGCTTTGAAATCGGAAAACTTGCTGTCGTGGCGCCCGTATCGGCGAGCTACCCGGCGCTAACCGTCGCGATCTCGGTGTTTGCCGGCGAGCATTTGACGTCGTTGCGCGCGGCAGGAATTGCGTTGGTTCTCGTTGGTGTTGTGATCGTCGTTCGCGGCGAAACGTCGCCGGACGAAATTGCCGGCGTGCCACAACCGACCAAAACGAAAAAAGTAGCGAGTGGAATTGGCTCGGCTCTGATATCGGCCGTCGGATTTGGCGTGCTCTTCTGGCTGCTCGGCAATCGCGTCGTGCCCCGTGTTGGCGCTGCTTCTGCCGTCTGGATGATCCGCCTGACTTCCTCCGTGGTCACCGCACTCGTAATTCTTGCGACGAAGCAGCCGATTTCGCTTCCGCGCAAGGCCGCCGTTTCCAAGTGGCTGCTTGGTATCGGCGTACTCGACACCAGCGCCTTCGTGCTGAACAATCTCGGCATGCAGATGGAACAGGTTTCCGTCGTAAGCGTTTTGGCGTCGCTCTACGGCGCGGTGACAGTATTGCTTTCCTCGGTCGTCCTCCACGAGCGCCTGTCGCGCCAGCAATGGCTCGGCATCGTCGCGATCTTCGCGGGCATTGCCCTCATCAGCCGCTAGCGTATTACGTGGCCGTGTGTTGATTGCTGCAGCCGCGGTCTTCCAGACCGCGGGGCTTAGATTCAAATGGGACGCAAGCCATTCCGAGCAAATGCGGACGATGCGTTGCCTCGGGCCGAATCGGCGACGCCACATTCTCAGTTTTGCGTTCGTGCGGCATCTAAATCCCGCCCTCTGGAAGAGGGCGGCTACAGGGAGCTGTGGCGGCCTGCGGATGGCGGTTCGGGAAGCGCGCTAGAGCTGCTGGTACACTACACGCCGGGATTTTTATTGATGAGCTTTCCTTTTTGCAATATCGCGCTGCCGGTGCCGTTGCGCACGGTCTTTACATATGCGGTACCGGAATCGCTGCGCGAATCCGTGCAGCCGGGAACGCGTGTGCTCGTGCCGTTTCGTAAGAAAGCCATGGTCGGCGTTGTTGTGGAACTGACGAAGCGCGCCCCCGAAGGCGCAAACATTCGCGAGATAACGAAGGCGATCGACTTTACACCGGCGCTTACCCCAAAGCTGATCGAACTCGGGCATTGGATCGCGAATTATTATCTCGCGCCGGTTGGCGAAGTGTTTCGCGCCATGCTGCCCCCGGTGATTGAGGTGCGCACGCAACGGCTGATCGTGCTCACGGACTCAGGGCGGGAAGCGGTCGCGAGCCTCAGCGGTGGCGAGTTGACGCATGGTCTCGCACGCAACGAAGTTGAGTTTCTGGCGAAGCTGGCTGCGGCGAAGGAGCCGTTGCCGTTTGCGTCGGCGGCCAAGTTCAGTTTGGACGCGGCTGCGGTTGAGCGGTTGCGACGGCAGCGCTTGATCGAGATTCGCGAAACGATACTTGGGCGGAGGGCGAAGACGCAGCGCGTCATCGCTTGGAAAGTTGACGGGAAGGAAAGGGAGGAGCATCAGGAAAAAGAGACCGCTGAGACGCAGAGTGCGTTAGGGGATAGCAGAGAAGACGAACCCCAGGAAAAAAACGAGCGGGAGAAAAGCACCGAATCGTCGGCTGTAAAATCGGAGCGCGTTCGGGTGGCGCTTGCGGAACGCGGGCCGCTGCCTTTGACACAGTTGCTGACACTTGCTGGCGTTTCGCGTGGGTTTGTCGAGCGGATGTTGCGCGACGGCTTGCTCGAGAGTTGGGAAGAGCGCGTCGACCCGGCCGAAGATCCATTCGATGTTGGCTACGAAGCGCCGGCGCACGAGTTGAATGCCGAACAAGAGAGCGCGTTCGGAGCGATTCGTGCCCGATTTGAGCTGGGGGAATTTGGCGTGCTGTTGCTGCACGGCGTGACCGGCAGTGGCAAGACCGAAGTATACATGCGCAGCGTGCAGGAGACTCTGGCGCGCGGAAAAACGGCCCTCGTGCTCGTGCCGGAAATTGCGCTTACCCTGTGGGTAGGCCGGCAATGCCGGGCTTGGTTTGGCGCAAGATTCGAGGGCGTAGCAGTCTTGCATTCGGCGTTGAGCGATGTGGAGCGGGCCCGCGAATGGTGGCGTGTGCGCAACGGCGAGGCGCGCGTCGTCGTGGGGACGCGATCGGCGGTTTTTGCGCCGCTGGAAAATCTCGGGCTCATCATCGTCGATGAAGAGCAGGAAAGCAGTTTCAAGCAGGAAGAGACGCCACGCTACCACGGGCGCGACGTGGCCATCGTGCGCGCGAAGATGGAAAACGCAGTGGCGCTGCTGGGATCGGCGACACCTTCGCTCGAAACCTATTATCACGCGCGCACCGGAAAGTATGAATTGCTGACGCTGGCTTCGCGCGTGGCGAATCGATCGATGGCTAGCGTCGAGATCGTCGATCTCCGCGAAGATTTTCAGAAAACGCAAAAAAGCAGTCCCATCAGTACGGCCTTGCACCAGGGGATTGCGGAGTGTCTTACCAACAGAACGCAGGCGCTGGTGCTGATCAACCGGCGTGGCTATTCGTGGTCCGTTCTTTGCCGCAGTTGCGGCGCGTCAGTCCAGTGCGTGAATTGCAGTATTTCAATGACGTATCACAAACACCGAAACCGGTTGGAATGCCATTACTGCGGGTCGATTCAGAGCGTGCCGAAGGAATGCCCAAAATGCCAATCGAAGTACGTTTATTTTTTTGGTGAAGGCTCCGAGCATCTGGAAGAACGATTGCGCAAGGAATTTCCGGGAGCGCGCATCGCGCGGTTGGATCGCGATACCGCGCGGACAAAAACGCAGTATCAGGAAACGCTGGGTGCGTTCGCCGCCGGGGCGCTCGACATTCTGGTCGGAACGCAGATGCTGGCGAAAGGTCACGATTTTCAGCGCGTGACGCTCGTCGGCGTGATCAGCGCCGACTCGTCGCTGCATTTGCCTGATTTTCGAGCCGCGGAGAGAACGTTTCAGCTGCTGACGCAGGTTGCCGGACGTGCAGGCCGCGGCGAATTGGCCGGCCGGGTCTTGATCCAGAGCTACTATCCGGAGCATTACGCGATTCAGGATGCGGTGCGCCAGGACTACGCGTCGTTTTTCGAGCGGGAGATGCATTTCCGGCGAATGATGCAATATCCGCCGTTTACTTCACTGGCGAACGTGATCGTGCGGGATACGAATCTGGAGAAAGCGATCGTGTGGTCGCGGCAGCTGTCGGAATATTTTTCGCCACACGACGGCAAGGGTGCACGAATCATGGGTCCGGCAACGGCGCCGTTGGCGCGGTTGAAGAAGGAACACCGGTTTCAGTTTCTACTGAAATCGCCAAAGCGATCGGTGTTGACCAAACTTTTGAGCGGCGCGATGGCGTTCTGCGATGCCAAGGGGATTCCGGACACGGCGGTGTTGGTGGATATGGACCCGTTGAGCTTGCTTTAGTGATTTGCTGGCGCACAGCCAGAAATGGCTGTGCGGCGAGTCTGCCAGTCGAGGCGGCGAAAAAGGGAATCGGCTGTTGAGTCCCATCATGAGTCTTGGGAGTTCTGCTCGTTGGCGGAGGTGGCGCCACTGTGGACGGATAAGTTACCGGGGAGCGGATCGTCATTTGCCCAACCGGAAAAAGTTGGAGTGACGATCCGTGTTGTCGCGCCGTTTTGCGAGGTTGCTGAGTTTGGCGGCCGTCGGAGCACAGGCAAGAGTGACTGTGCTTCCTGGCTAATGGCGGTGATGTTCTTCTTCGTGCGGATGGCCGGCACGGGAGGCTTCACGTTCTCTGGTGCTGCGTTGGATCAGCTCGTGGTGCTCGACGCGAGCGGGCGTGGCATAGCGGCGCACGCCTGGATAAGGATGAACGTAGACGCGGCGATTTACCCAAGTGCGATTCCACCGCACGTTGTTGATGAAGACCGCGTGCTCGCCCCATCCGATGTGACTGCCGCCCCATCCCCACGGCCGATAGAATGTGCCGATTCTGACACCGAATCCGAAACCGATTGCGCCGCCCACAAAAAAGCCGGGGCGCGGGGCTACAAACACGATGAACGGGTCATAGGTAGGAACCACAATGAAAGCAGGATCGATGGGCTCAATCTCGACGTACGGTCCGCCTGAGACGACGATTTGTCCGTTGGTGTGCAGGTAGCCGAAGTCCTTGGCTTTCTGGCGCATGCGTTGGACGGCGTCCATCACGTCGGGTCGTTGCGCGAGGACAGCATTGCCCAGGTCGTTGGTCCAGTTTATGTCTGACGCCATCTGGTCGAGCACCGAAGGAAAAGGAAGCAGCGCCAGGACGCTGGGGTCCCATGGGAGTTGGTCGTCGGTGATGGCCTGCGAAAGTTGGTCGCCGGGCAGGTAGTGGTGCTCATCGGACCAGCGAGCGGCGTCGGGAATCTGGTCGGGATAGGTGGCTGCAGACAGCACCTGTGCCAGTAAGGGATCCGGATACAGGGCGATCCGCGAGACAATTTTGTCGAGCTGCTCGGGGGAAAAGGACGGCGGCGGAGCCTGATCTTGAGGCTGGTCCTGCGGCTGCGGCTGGTCCTGAGCGAAGGTGGCCGGAACGAAAAGCGCGATGGCCAGGATAGCGGCAATGCAACTGATAAAGGCCTTTTGCGAGGGCGCGAAGTATCGCATTTTGGGGCTTCTCTCCTTGGGTCTTCCGACCTACAGGGTCAGAGTCGTTTCCCTTTGTGAAACCCGTCAGCGGCGTTTTTGTCGCGGTGCGACGGGCGGGGGAAATCAGGATACAGCAGATTAGCTATTTGGATTCAATGGGTTATGGCAAGAACCGCGTTCAAGTTAAGGTGCCAATGTGGAGGCGCTCGCTTCGGAAAGCAGCCAAGACAACTACTCGGATTCGCCTGGGCGTGTGCGACAGCCTGGCGCTCGACCCGGTTGCGATCTCGTGGGTTCGGGGGCGCGTAGATCGATCAGCAAGCGCGCGTTGTCGGAACGTATGCCAACGGGGCCTTCGAAGGTCAGGGCTTCTTGGCCGACTTGCCCTTCCCAAACCAGGGCATTGTCCGCGAAAACCTTCATTTCTTCTCGGTTCATTTCGGCGCGGAGGGAATGCGCCTGGCCCGGACGCAGAGTGGGAACTGGTTTGCTGCGGGTTGCCTTGATGTTGCGATACCCACGGTTGGCGCATTCCGCGCTGGTGTGCTCGCCCGGATTGCTCTTCACAGAGACGACGAGCTTCGATTCGGGTTCGATGCGCCACATGGCGTAGACGAGATTGCAGGCGTCTTGCGCGCGAAGCTTGAGACCAAACTGGCGGCGGAGTTCCCCGGAGCCCAGGCGAGCTTCGTTTCCGGTGGAGCCCAGGTAGGTGAAGTCGGCTTCGACGGTGGGGAGTGTTCGTGCGTTTAGGTAGGCGCGCATTTTGGGGGACTGTTACGGATAAGCGCTGGCCGGGCAGTTCTTCGATGGCGCCTTCGGTTACGCAGAGATTTGCGCGTGGCACCTGTTTAAGTTTCGCAGTTGGGGCTGGCGACGCGGCGGTCAGCCCTAGAACGATCGGGAAAACGACGGCACACTTGGCCCAAGTTGATAGATTGCGGCCTTTTTGCACGTTCGGCCTCCGCGATTAGATGGAACTTAACACAAAGGTGACCTTCGACCGAGGTCGTCATTTTGATATCTGCCTGGGTCTCATCTAACCCCCGCCCTCTGAAAGAGGGCGGCTACAGACGAGAACGGCTAGAACGCAGAGGGTGAGGGTTCTTCGAAGATTAGTTGTTTGTCCATTTCCAGCATTTGTTTCCTGTAGGCGTGGAGGCAGGCTAAATATAGCGCGAAGAGCGGCACGAAACAGATCGTGCGGAACGGATTGGCCAAGGACCAGTGTTCGGTCTGGGGTAGGTAGTCGGTGAAAAGGAAAAAACCGAAGAGGTAGGCTACCAGGATTACGCCGGAGTGGCTTTCGAATGTCGGATAGGAACAAGTGAAAGGGATTTTGCGGAATCTTACGAGGAGGATCTCGACTAAAGCTACGTTGGCCGCAGTCAGGATCGCGATGTGGAGAATGGCGTTGGTTAGGCCAAAGTAGATTTGGGTTAGGACGAAAGTTGCGGGGATCAGCCAAGGAAGAGTGCCGGAGAGAAGCACGCGGCGAGCGATTGGGCGGGCTTGGCCATCATCGCGACTTAACCACAGCCTGAAAATCCAGTTGGCGCGGAGGTCGGAGGGGATTTCGAAGGCGAAGCGGATTCCGAGAAGAATGCAGTAGCTGAACATGAAGGGAATGGCGAGGAATTCTACGGAAGGATTGGGGCCGAGCAACGTTGATTTGGGGCCGCTGATGGATATTAGAGACGCGGCGGCTACGACCAAGCCTAACGCCGTGAAGGCCAGGACGGTTTGCAGGTGCGCGTCGCTTCGCAGAAGTGTTCGCACGATGAAGTTGTAGCAGGCGCGTTGCGAAGTTGCGCCCACGAACAATTTCTGCAGGAGTGACAGTGGGGAAGACTTGAGTTGCGTCCGGGTGAGCGGGCCCGCGTCGCTTGTTTCGGGAATACGCATGAAGGTTGTTCGAAAACTGAAGGCGTAGGCCGCGGCGGCGATCATTACCGCAGAGCCGAGGGCCAAGAGTGCCGTAGTGGTCATTGCGGCATAGAACGGATCGCGGCCGTTTCCCCAAACAGTCTGCGA
>Ga0182015_10006141_pt1 | contig 12172 bp, 11 predicted proteins | sample 712P3MmetaG_FD_120478 | JGI IMG/M metagenome (GOLD analysis project Ga0182015, IMG submission 120478) | Permafrost microbial communities from Stordalen Mire, Sweden - 712P3M metaG | ecosystem: Environmental > Terrestrial > Soil > Wetlands > Permafrost | place: Sweden: Stordalen | collected...
CGCGCGTCGCCGCGTGCCCGTCCCACAAAGCGGGTCTCCTGCCTTTCGGCCATTCGCCCGCGAGCACTTCTTTCGCGGCTGCCACCAGATCGGAAGGATTGAGGAGCCGATTTGTGCCCTCGGTGACGGTGATGGGCCTTTCGGTGTTCTCGCGCAAGGTCGCGCACGGTACGCCAAGGTACGTGGTTTCCTCCTGCACGCCGCCGGAGTCGGTAATGGCGATGGCGCAGTGGCTGACGAGGTTCATGAACTGTATGTAACTCAACGGTTCGGTCACGCGAATGGCCGGCGTCCCGGTAATGGCGGTGAGCAGTCCAAAGTCCTCAAGGCGCTTGCGCGTGCGCGGATGGATGGCAAACACGACCGTCAGTTCGCGCGACACCTGCACCAGCGCCTGCACCAGTTCGGCGAGCTTGTCGCGGGCATCGACATTGGAGGGGCGGTGAAGGGTCACCACCGCGAACGGGGCGGTCCCGAGCGCGAGGCGCCCGCGGGTGTCCGCGGCCGCAATTTTGGCGCGCAGCATCTCGAAGGAGTCGATCATGATGTTGCCGATGCACTCAATCTTCTGCGCAGGGATGCCCTCGGCGAGCAGGTTCGCGTTGGCGTCCAGCGAGGGGGTCCACAGCAGATCCGCAAGCGCATCCGTGACCAGACGATTGATCTCCTCCGGCATCCGGCGGTCGCGGCTGCGTAAGCCCGCCTCCAGGTGCACTACCGGGATCCATAGCTTCGCCCCGACCATCGCGCAGGCGGCGGTTGCGTTGACATCGCCCACGACCACGATCGCGTCCGGGCGGTCGCGGTGGCAGACACCTTCATACGCAATCATGGTGCGCCCGGTCTGCTCGGCGTGGGTGCCGCTGCCGATCTCGAGGGTGTGGGCGGGCTCCGGGAGGCGCAGGTCACGGAAGAACGCGTCCGACATGCTCGTGTCGTAGTGCTGGCCGGTGTGCACGATGCGTGGGCTGCACCAGGCTCCATCCGCCAGCGCGTGGTACAGGGGCGCCACCTTCATGAAGTTTGGCCGTGCGGCGGCGATCAGGTGGATATTTCTCTGGCTCAAGGGCTTACTCTGGCTCCTGCGATGGGCGGACTTTCAGACGCGCACCCTCCAGATTGAGAGTCCGGACATACTTATGACACCCGCACCGGACTACACTCGGCTCCGGTGTCGGTCCGTTCCGGTCGTTAACTCTACCTTGGCAGCCGCTTGTCTGCGCAAGGAGACACTGGCCCGGCGACGGATCGGCAGGTAAGTTTCACCGCTCAATTACCACAGGGACCAGCCATGGCGCTTTGGAAAGACTCGAATACCGGAACCGTGCCCGCCCCGACCAGCCCGGGGGTTGCCCCCGCGCCGCTGCACACGCGGGAACCTGAGAAGACCAACGTGGCGCCGCTGACCCCGGATGCCAGCCGCCGCCCGGCGCCGCGCGCCGACATGAAGGAATCACACATTTCCTCCGACCTCACCATCGAGGGCAAGATCGTGGGCACGGGACACGTGCGCATTGCTGGCCGTTTCAAGGGTGACGTCGCCGTGGAAGGCAACGTCAGCCTCGACGCCGGCGCGCGCCTCGAGGGCCACGTCAAGGCGAGCGTGGTCAGCGTGGGTGGCGAACTCATTGGCAACATCGAGAACGCCAAGCGGGTGGAGCTGCTCGAAACCGGCGTCATCAACGGCGACGTCAAGGCTGGCTCTCTTACCGTCGCGGCGGGATCGCGCATGCGCGGCCAGGTCGAGTTCGGCTACGAGGGCGAGACCCGCGCCAAGAGCGAGACCAAGGGCTTCGGTAACGCATGAGCGTTGCCTCTCGCCCGATGACCCCGGGCAAGACGCGCGCCTGTCCGCACTGCAAGGCGACGATTCTCGAAAGCCTGAGCATCTGTCCGGGCTGTCTGCACCACCTGCGCTTCGACCAGGAAGCGGCGAAGCGCCAGGTGGCAGCCACTTCAGCGCTGCGCGTGGAAGGGGTGATTCAACACCCGCCGCGCGAGGAGCCCTGGGAGTATTTCGTTGTCATTGCGGTGCGCAATGACCGGGGCGAGGAGGTCGCACGCCAGGTCGTCGGCGTGGGTGCGCTGCAGGGCACCGAGAAGCGCACCTTCACGTTCTCTGTGGAGATCCTGCCGCCGCAGGCTCCCGTGCCCCAGGGCGCGCCGCCGCCCAAGCCTGGATCCGCACCACCGCCCGCTGCCGGTCTGAAGCGCTGACCTCACTTCACTGACGCCGCGCCTTTCGGCGCGCGCCGTAGCGATTCAGAAGCTCTTTTCCGTCTGCACCAGAAGCTGCACCTTGTTGATGCTGGCGCCGGCGTTAAAGGGGAAGGCCAGATCGACGTGCACCACGTTCCCAAAGGCTGTGCGGGCATTGCCGAAGCGCAGGCCGAAGCCCGCGTCCGTCAGTTGCCCGAGGCTCGGGGCCGCGAGCGGCGGGTTTCCCCAAGTGCGTCCCGTATCGAGAAAGACCGCGGCGCCAACCCGAAACAGCCGGAACGGATACCAGTCGGTGAAATAGCGCTGCTCGACGGTGAACAGCGCGCGCGCCGTACCGTCCTGGTAACGCAGCGGATAACCGCGCAGCCCGTTGTCGCCGCCGAGCAGGATCTGGTCGTCCAGGTCCAGGCGCCAGCCCTTGGTGCCGGTCAGGGTGGTAAAAAACAGCCAGTTCTTGCTCTGCTCGACGTAGTAGCGGACGGTTCCGTCCATGACGCCGTTGTAAAGAACGTTATTGGTGACCCGGCCCGAGAAATCCCAGTAGAGCAGCAGCGTCGAGCCGCCCTCGCGAAAGCCGCGTGACGCAGAACTCTGGAAGATGAGCGCAGTCTGGCTCGAACCGACCGCCGAGTTTGCCCAACCCGCGCGTACGCTCACCGCGGTGCCCAGATAAAAATCCTCGGTGCGCGCAATCTCGTCGTGATTCCACAGCTTGAGAAAGTCGTCCTGCACCAGGTCGTACTGGACCCAGGGATACAGGAAGCGCCGGTCGTCCGGGATCGCGCTCACCCCGGTCCAGGTGTCTACCGGGCTAAAGAGATGCTCGTCATACGTCACCCCGGTGCTCCAGCGCTGCACCCAGCCGTTTTGCAGACCCTGCGACCAGCCGCCGTAAAACTGCGCCCCCTGATGCAGGTCCTGGAACTGGTCGATGATCTGGCCGCGGTCGTAGAGCGAGTCGGTCTGCAGATCATTGAGTCCATACACCCCGGCCGCCCAGCGCGTTTCCAGCGAGTAAAACGGCTGCTGGACCGTGAGTTCGCGCAGCCGCCCGTCACTTAAGTCCGCATAGTTGAGGCCATACGACGTCCAGCTGCCAAAGGCGTGCTGATCGCTCACCTGCAGCTGATTCTCGGTGCGATCGACATTTTCGGAGTGCGACACTTCCACGTCGGCGCCGGTGCCCAGGATGTTGGTGTCTTCGATCTGCGCACCTGTGGAGTTGGTGCCGCCGCTGCGCGAGTAGTCGAAGCCCGGATTGAGCGTCCACACGTCGCGTGTCGTGACGCGCAGGTCTACCTTGCCATCGTGGTAGTGGGTCTCCTGGATCCAGGCGTCGTAGAAATAGCCGTCGGCCCGCAGAATGCGCTCGGACTCGTCGATCACCCGCCTCGAATAACGCTGACCGGACTTGAAGAGCAGCTGATGTCGAATGACGTTCTCGTGGGTTCTCAAATGCAGCCGGTCCGCAAGCCGGAAGAGGCTGGTGTTGTCCTTAGGATCCTCGAGGTTGAAGATGTTCTGGTTGTCGATGACGATCTCGCCGATCACCGCGCCGGCGGCCTCAAGATCAGCGGGCGCGGGGATCCCTGCGATCGGTGCGGGCGCGTACCTGCGTGCCGGACCTGCGCCGGAACTGGCGCTATCCGGGGCACCGTCCGCGGTGCTCTCCGCGACCAGGTCCGCGACGCCCGCGGGCCCGGTAGCCGATGCGGTAACACCGCTGGCTGGCTCTGGGGCCGCGTTCGCCATGCGCGCCAGACACAGGAAGCCCACTACGCCCATGAGCGGCGCGAGGATCGCACGCCGCCCGTGACGGTTGGCGATGCGATAGGGCGGCCTGTGACCCGTCATGGCCAAATCAGTTTCCTGGCGCCGTCGGTGCGCGAGGCGAGTGCATCCGGGCATTCTGCCGTGCTGGTCGGGGGGCGCCGTAGGCGCAAGTAGCACTTCGACGTCGGCGTCACGGCTTAAGATAAGCGCGGCGGTTGCGACGCCGATCCTTGACAAGGTGTTTTCCGCTGTTCCTGCTGCAAAGGAGGGGTTGATGCTCAGCTCGCAAGTCCGTGAAGTCCTCGTCCTGAGGGTACTCGGTGCGCTTTGTGCCTGTGGAATTGCCGGGGCGGCAGTCGCCGCGGGCGCTGCTGTGACCACCGCGCCCGCGCCCGAGATGCCCGTACTGGCGGCCGACGGCCCAGGCGCGCCTGGGCAGGATCCCACAACCCTGCTGGTGTTTGCCGCGGCATCGCTGACCGATGCACTCGGGGCGGTGGACGGTGCCTTCACCGCCCGAACGCATATCGGGGTGCGCGCATCGTTCGCCGCCAGCTCGGTACTCGCAAAGCAGATTGAGGCCGGAGCACCGGCGGATGTGTTCTTTTCCGCCGACCTCGGATGGATGGATTATCTTGAGAAGCGCGACCTGCTCAAGCGCGGTTCACGCCGTGACGTGCTGGGGAACTCACTGGTGCTCATCGCACCGCTCGACAGCACTGTACACCTCACGATCGCGCCGCGTTTCGATCTCGCCGGGACATTGGGCGGCGGGCGGCTCGCAACCGGGGATCCGGATTCAGTGCCGGTTGGCCAATACGCACGCGCTGCGCTTACGCAGCTGGGCGTGTGGGATAGCGTGGCGCCGCGCCTGGTGCGCGCCGAAAACGTGCGCACGGCACTCGAATACGTGGCGCGGGGAGAGGCGGCACTCGGCATCGTGTACCGCACCGACGCGCTGGCCGAGAAGCGTGTGCGCGTGGTGGATACGTTTCCGGCAGACACTCACCCGCCCATCATCTATCCGGCTGCCGCGACCGCCGGCGCGCGGCCGCAGGCATCCGGATTCCTGGAGTTTCTTGTGAGCGATGAGGCGCGGGCGCTTTTCGCGCGCTATGGGTTCACGCCGCCGCGGTAGGACGAAGCCATCCGCCCGCCGCAGGGCGTCCTGCACCGGCGTCGCCAGGGTTACCTAGAATTTCCCGTCCTGAAAGTCGCTGAACGCCTGCTGCAGCTCCTCACGCGTGTTCATCACGAACGGCCCGTACTTGGCGACCGGCTCACGCAGCGGACGCCCCGCAACCAGGATGGCGCGCGCGCGCTTGCCATCGGCACCCGCCGTCAGCCCCTTGAGCCGGATTTCTGCGCCTTCACTCAGGACCGCGAGCTCGTGGGCGCGCACCAGGCTCGCGCCCGGATCGGTGCCAACCTGCAGTGTCCCTTCGAAAACGTACAGAAACGCTGCGTAGTCAGGCGGCAACGACTGCACGAACTCGGCTCCCGGCTCGAGGCCAAGATCCAGGTACGTGGGGTCGGTAGCCGGCTGCAGAATGGGTCCTGCGATGCCTGCCACCTGGCCGGCGATGATCTTGGCGGTGACGCCGACGGCGGGAGTCGTGACCGGGATGCGCTCCGGGCCAAACTCCTGGTACTTCGGCGCCGTCATCTTGTCGCGTGCCGGCAGGTTCAGCCACAGCTGGAAGCCGCGCATGCGGCCCTCCTGCTGCTCGGGCATTTCCGAGTGCACCAGGCCGCGGCCCGCGGTCATCCACTGCACGCTCCCCGGGACGAGCACGCCCTCGTTGCCATGGTTGTCGCGGTGGCGCATGCGCCCATCGAGCATGTAGGTCACCGTTTCGAAGCCGCGATGCGGGTGGTCGGGGAAGCCCGCGATGTAGTCCTCGGCCTTGTCGGTGCCGAACTCATCGAGCATGAGGAACGGATCAAGATCGGGAAGTTGCGGCTGGCCGATGACACGCGTGAGCTTCACCCCGGCGCCATCCGAGGTCGGCATTCCCTTGACGACACGCTTTACTGAGCGGCTCGCGAGGTTGGTGTTGGTCATGTCATACCCCTTAAAAATGATGAAAGCATATGTTGAAAATGGGGGCGGCCACGGCCGCTATCAACTGCTGCGCCTTCAGGCTGCCTGTGCCGCCGGTGTTGCGATCGCGGCCAGCGCCGCGCGGATGCCCGCTTCGCGATGTTGCGGCGAAAGCCCCAGGCCCTCGGCACGCACGAACGCCACGTTCCTGATGCCAAGGAAGCCGAACAGGAACTTAAGGTAGGACTCGCCGAATTCGCCGGGCGCGTTCGGCGCGTACACACCGCCGCGCGACACAGCAACGATCACATCCTTGCCGCCTGCGAGTCCAAGAGGCCCCGTCTCGGTATAACGGAAGGTCCTGCCCTTGACGGTGATCCGGTCGATCCATGCTTTGAGTTGCGAGGGGATGCTGAAGTTATACATCGGGGCGCCGATCACCACGACGTCTGCGGCCAGGAATTCCTCCAGCGTTGCCGCATTGCGTGCCGCCTCCAGTTCATCCACCCCACTCAGTGCCTCTTGCGACAGGTGCGGGAGTTCCTGCGCCGCAAGATCCCGGTAGGTCACCTGCACATCCGGCCGCGCGGCCTTCCAGCGCGCGACGATCTGGCGCGTAAGAGTCCGGCTCGCGGAGCCTTCGCCCTGGATACTGGAATCTATGTGCAGCAATTTCATGACCTTCTCCCTACCGCCTCTTGGGCGTGTGAGAAGGCTAGTCTGTAGGACGATATTTGAGTATCCGGGTAGAATGGAACAGATTGTCCTGTACTTGGATCTAATAAGGGTGCCCAGTGCAGCCGCTCGAGGGATTCTATTATTTCACGCAAGTGGTTGATCACGGAGGCTTTGCCCGCGCGGCGCGGGCGCTAGGCATCCCCAAATCACGCGTGTCGCGCCATGTGGTGGCGCTGGAGGCGCAGCTCAACGTGCGCCTGGTGAACCGCTCCACGCGGCGCTTCGTCGTCACCGACGTGGGGCATGAGGTCTACCGGCACGCGACGGCGATGCTCGCGGAAGCCGACGCGGCACTCGAGGCGGTGGAGTTTGCGCGTGCAGCGCCCCGCGGCATCATCAAGGCGAGCTGTCCGGTGGCCATTGCGCAGACCGCGCTCGCATCGATCCTGCCGGATTTTCTCGTGCAATGTCCCGCCGTGCGCCTGCAGCTGCATGTCAGCAACCGGCGCGTTGACGTTTTAAGCGAGGGCTTCGATATCGCCCTGCGGGTGCGCTCACAGCCCACGGGCAAGGACGGACTCGTCATGCGCAGTTTCGGAGAGTTCGCTGAAGTTCTGATCGCGAGCCCCGGATACCTTGCGCGCGCGGGCGAGATCACCGATCCCGCGCAGCTCGCGCAGCGCGAGACGCTCGACTATGCGGGCGAATTCGACCGGCGTCCGTGGCAGCTCGTGGGGCCGCACGGCGAGATCGCCGCGGTCGAGCCTGTTCCCCGTGTCGTCTGTCACGACTTCGTGGTGCTGCGCGCGGCGGTGCTGGCAGGCTTGGGTCTCGCGCGGCTGCCGGAAACGGTGGTGCGGGAGGATCTCAAGCACGGTGCGCTCGTACGCGTGCTGCCCGCGTGGAGCAGTCCCCAGGGCGTGCTGCACGTGGTGTTTCCCAGCCGGCGCGGACTGCTGCCCGCGGTGCGGGCGTTCATCGATTTTCTGGCGGAGAGATTGCCGGGGACGATGTGACAGCGGTACCGCACAAACGAACAGTCTGTAGCACCTTGAAGGACTAGACTGAACCGACCGGTGTCGCTGCGAAATCCGCCACCGGCGGCAGTGCGTTCTCCCTTTATGAGGCGCTACAGATTGCGGATGAGGACTCGCTTGTTACCACGCCGGATTACGCTTGCGGCGCTCGTGGCTGTCTCAGCCATCGGTGGTGCGCGGGCGGATGACGCTGATCCGCCCGCAGCTGTTGCGGGGCCGGGCGATGCGGAGGGGTCCGTGGCAGCCCAACCCGCGGCGGCGCAGCCACCACTTGCGATGACGCCAAACACAAGGAACGCGACCCCAGCACGCGGCGGTCCTGCGTCGCGCACGCAGCCGACATCGCTGCAGTGGCGCGCCCGCAAAGCCATGCCGTCGTCCGCGCATCACCGCCTGACGCCAGCGCCGCAACATGTCGGCGCGCCTGCAGCCGCGGCCGGTAACCAAGTCCGCTCCGCGTCCGCGCCGGTCAATCGCCCGCGCCCGGCAACTGCGCCGTCGCAAGCGACGCGTCAGGCAACAAGTCCGGCGCCGTACGCCGCGCCTCCGCCGGTTGCTCACGAGGCAGAGCCTGTCGTGACGCAAACGCAGGCGAACGATCCGGACCCGCGCGATGCAGGTCCGCATGCGGACAGAACCTCGCGGGATAGGGCGGAGCGGTAAGTGACGTTTGCCGTGGTTCGCGGCGTGCCGCGCTTGGTTGGCTTGGCGTTCTGGTGGGACGAAAGCTAATGCAAATACCTGGAATGACGGTCTGAGCGAGGCGATCTGTCGCTGTAACCCAGGCACATCAGGCTGATCGCCGTCCGTTCAAACGCGCTGCCAGACCGCGTTTCACGACCTTACGCAACTCGTTATTGATCTGAGTTTGGTAGCCCCGACCCGTGGCACGAAAGTACTCAAGCACGTCGGCATCCAGGCGAATCGTAGTAGAGACTTTAGTCGGTTTTCGCTGAGGGCCGCGCCCCCGTTTGACAACAACAGGACTCAACATCCCTTCCGACCAGGGAGGATTGTCCGGGTCCTTAGTCTTGGCCCTGAAACCCTTCGGCTTCCGCAATGTAGTAGCGCGCTTCATACTTTTCAGCCTTACGCAGAGAGATGATGTGAGGTCCTCCGCGACGTTCGGTATAAACCACAACAACAACCTGACCGTTTAGGCGCCCAAAGGTGACCAGCCGCTGTTCGTTGTAGCGCTGGCGTATGTCCTCACGCGTTAGCGTGAAATCGTCCCAGGATGGCCTCGCAGCCGACGAAGTCCAATCCGTGTCGCTTGGTATTTGCGAGGCGCTTCCTCTCATCCCACGTAGCGTCTGGCATAGTGTAGTAACAATATGTATTTTGGGCAAGCGAGTAATCGGGGTGCGCCTGGACCGATCAAACCGCGCGCGCACAAGCGTGCTGACCCGAGATTGAACGGATGTCGCAGTGGACTCATGTCGCACCGGCCCTCGTCTTACGCCCTATGACGTTAGGGCGTCATCCGCCTGCCCGCGTGGCTCAGTCCTCATCGTACTGCAGCGCGTCGCGCTCCAGCTCCTTGAGGAAGTCGCGCACCTCCTCGCGCGTGCACACCTTCCCTTCCAGCAGCGCCTGTAGCAGCGTCTCAAGATGCACCCGCAGTGCCACTGCGAGCACGGTCGGCGTGTAGTGTTGTAGCCCCGCCAGCAGGTCATTCAGTTCGTCGAGACACTCCTCGACAGTCCCATCACTTCGCGTCGTGTCTGCAAAGGGCATGGCGTACTTCTCCAGTGACTCGCCGATGAAACCATACACGACTCGATGCGGCGGCGAGGTAGCGCTCGAGCCGCCGAGCGATTTTCTGCACAAACACGTAGCCAATCGCGATTCCAATTCCGTACGGCCTGCATAGACTTCCGCCTCCACTGTGAAACCAACACATCACTCAAGGAGGCAGGATATGAACAGTTTTACTCTTACCGCAGTTGGCAATCTGGCGCGCAACCCAGAGCTGGTTGCGAAGAACGGCACGAGCTACACGCGTTTCTGTCTGGTGGGCAACGACTACGCTGGCAAGGACGAAGAGGGCGCGGCGCGGGAAGTCGTGACCAGTCTGTGGTTCGTGGCTTTCGGTCCGCTGGGGGAGGCCCTGGCGAGGAACGCGCGCAAGGGGGATCAGCTGTTTGTGGAAGCCCGGGTGCGCGCCAGCAACTGGACCGATAAGCAGGGCGAGAAGCAATACGACCACTCTTTCATTGCCGAGGGATTTCGTTTCGGCGCGCCAGGCAAGGTAAAGCGTGAAGAGCGCGACGCGCATCGTGATGGCGAGGTCCCTCATGACCTCGGCGCTACGCATGCGGTGAGCGAGCCTTAGGACAATCATTCGGGAGAGCCATGATGCGAGCGAAGCTCAAAGGCTGTGTTGTGCGGGCGCAGCACAGCGCAATAGGCGCACTGCTGCTCGCGCTGCCGGTGGCTGCATTCGGGCAGGCAGCATCGCCATTCATGACCGGGGCAACTGCGCTCCAGACCAACATTCTCGCCTGGTTGACGCCGATCGCAATCATCCTGGTCATGGCCTTGGGCGGCATGGCAATGGCAAATCGAATGTCTTGGGGGTGGTGCTTCGGAGCGATTCTGGGCATCGCAATCGCATTTGGCGCGCCGCAGATCGTTACCTGGGTACGCGGCATGTTCGGCGTGTAGGGCTGCCATGACAGTACGCAACGCAGGCCTCACCGCCGATCCCCTGTTTGTAGGGGCTACCCGCCCGCCGATGCGATGGGGCGTCACTTACTCGGCGCTGCTGTTCAATCTGGTTTTTACGATGGAAGCATTTCTGCTGACAAGAAACCTATTGACGCTGCTGATGTGCGCACCGATCCACGGCGTGTGTGCGTTGCTGTGCGCGGGCGATCCGCGTTTCTTTGATCTCTTGTTGTTGTGGGGCCGGACGCGACTGCCCGCCGTGGTGACGACCCTGCGTGTATGGAAGGCGAGCAGCTACAGTCCGCTGGTACTTGACCTGCCCGGCCGAAACGGGCGCCGCCGCCGCGCGCCCCACGTGCAGCTGTTCCCGGCAAGGAATGCGGTACCGCCATGCTGAGGACCCGACGCACCGCTGCGCTGCGTCGTGAGCGCACCGCGGCCGAGCACATTCCCTACACCGCGCACGTGGCGCCCGCAGTGGTCAAGACCGTGTTCGGCGACTATCTGCAGGCGTTCCAGCTTGGCGGCGCGAGCTTCGAGTGTGTCGACGACGAGCAACTCAACACTTGGCACGAGCGGCTGAACGTGCTGTGGCGCAATCTGGCTAGTCCGCACATCGCGTTATGGACGCACCTGGTTCGGGGACCGCAGCCTCCGTCACCTGTGCAGGCAGCCGGCAACGGATTCGCCGACCGCCTGCATGCGCGGTACTGCGAGCGGCTGGCCGGGCAGGCGCTGATGATGAATGAGTTGTATCTGGCAGTTCTTTACCGGCCGGCGGCCGGCCTGACCGCCGGCATGGTGTCGCGCGTTCTGGCGAGAACCCAGCCGGCCAGCGCAGGCCTGGAGCTCGCGGACGCGCTTGAGACCTGCGCCAAGCTTTCCCAGACCGTGTGCGCATCTCTGGCGAGGTACGAACCGGACGCGCTGCAGACGTATCGCCGCGGTGACGTGTGGTATTCGGCGCTGCTCGAGTACTTGGCGCTGCTCGTGAACGGCGAGCGGCGCCCGGTACCCCTACCCGGCGGACCGATCAACGAGGTCCTTGCCACCACGCGAGTGCTGTTTGGCAACGAGGCGATCGAGTACCGGCTCGCTGGATCCACGCGCGTGGGCGCAATTCTCGGCATTAAGGAATACCCCACGCCGAGCGTCGTAGGAATGTACAACCGGCTGTTGTCGGCACCCTTCGCGCTCGTGCTCACGCAATCGTTTGCCTTCCTCTCCCGGGCAGCGGGGCAGGGGCTTTTGCAGCGCCAGTTCAACCGCATGACGAACGCCGGCGACTTCGCCGTCTCGCAGGCAACACAACTCAAGGATGCCCTCGATGCTCTGAGTAGCAATGAGTTCGTCATGGGCGATCACCACCTGTCCCTGCAGATCCTCGCCGATATCGGCGAGTCATCCCGCGAAGTGCCGGATTCGTGGCGGCTGAAGACGCTGAACGACAACGTCGCGCTTGCCCGGGGAATGCTGGCCGATACCGGGATGACCGTCGCGCGCGAGGACCTCGCCATGGAGGCGGCGTTCTGGGCACAGCTTCCCGGCAACTTCGCCTTGCGCACGCGTAAGGCGCCGATCACCTCGCGCAACCTCGCCGCCATGGCGCCGTTCCACGGCTACCCCATGGGGCGCGCGAGCGGCAATCACTGGGGTGAGGCGCTTGCCCTGCTGCGCACGAGCGCCCGTTCGCCCTATTACTTCTCGCTGCACGCGAGCGACCCGCGTGCGGAGGACGGCGGCAGCCGCA
>Ga0182015_10006142_pt1 | contig 12171 bp, 10 predicted proteins | sample 712P3MmetaG_FD_120478 | JGI IMG/M metagenome (GOLD analysis project Ga0182015, IMG submission 120478) | Permafrost microbial communities from Stordalen Mire, Sweden - 712P3M metaG | ecosystem: Environmental > Terrestrial > Soil > Wetlands > Permafrost | place: Sweden: Stordalen | collected...
GCCGAGATCGGCGTGGCCGTCGTCGCGTCGACGGCGGCGCAGTGCACTGAGGTGCTGGCGGCGTGCGAGCGCTTCGTGGCCGGGCGCCCGGAAATCGAGCTGCTCTCCGCACGGCAGCGGCTGTTCAACGAGGAGGAGTGAGCGGCTCATGGACCCAGCCAGGGCACGAAAGCTCGGTGGCCGGATCGCTCAGATCGTGGCCGAGATGCTGGAGCGGCGGATCAAGGATCCGCGGCTCGGCTTCGTCACGGTCACCGAGGCGCGGCTGACCAATGACCTGCGCGAGGCGACCGTGTTCTACACCGTCTACGGCTCCGCCGAGGAGCGGGCCGGCACGGCGGTAGCGCTGGCCAGCGCGGTCGGCGTGATCCGGTCCGAGATCGGCCGCCAGACCGGGCTGCGGCATACCCCGTCGCTGGAATTCAAGCCGGATACCGTGCCGGATAACGCCAGGAACATCGAGGAGCTTGTCGCCAGGGCACGCGAGGCGGATGCCGCGGTGGCGGCCGCCCGGGAGGGCGCCCAGCCGGCCGGCGATGCCGACCCGTACCGGGTTCCGGCCAGCGCAGCCGAGGACTTCGCGGACGAGGACTTCGCGGACGAGGACCTCCCGGCGGAGGGACCTGCCGGGCGATGAGCCCGCGGGCGGGGACTCCGCGGGCTGGCGGCCGGCCGGACGGCCCGGGCAAGACGATCATCTCGCCGAAACCCCAGCAGCCACAGAGCGCGGCGCGGGATACTCGCGGTCGTGACACCCGAGCACACGCAGGTCCAGGGCCACGCCACCCCGGGGCGAATCCCCCCAGACCGCCCGCTGGCACCCGGCGGCGCGCTCCCCGCGGAAGCGACCGGCAGCGCGCCGTGCGCCGCGCCGGACATGGCGGCCGACTGGGCCAGGGCAGTGGCGATCCTGACCAGCGCGCCCGAGGTCTGCCTGGCCTGCCACATCCGGCCGGACGGCGACGCGCTCGGGTCGATGCTGGCGGTGGCGCACGCGCTCCGCTCGCGGGCCGGGTCGGCGGGCCAGCGGATCATCGCCTCCTTCGGCGACCAGCCCTTCGAGATCCCCAAGATCCTCCGGTTCCTGCCCGGCGCCGACCTGCTCAGCCCGCCGGGCTCCTACCCGGCGCGGCCGCGGGTGATGGTCACCTTCGACGCCGCGAGCGCGGACCGGCTCGGCATGCTCGAGGCCTGCGCCGCGCGCGCGGACGAGCTGATCGTGCTGGACCATCACGCGTCCAACACCCGGTTCGGGACGCTGCACCTGATCGACCCGGCGGCGGCGGCCACCGCGGTGCTCGCCTACGACCTGATCGCCGCGCTGGGCATCCCGATCACCAGGGACATCGCGTTCGGCCTGTACGCCGGGATCGTCACGGACACCGGCTCCTTCAAGTACTCCACCACGTCACCGCGGGTGCACCAGATCGCCGCGCAGCTGCTCGCGACCGGCATCGAGCCAGGGGCGGTTGCGCTGGAACTGTGGGACCGGGTCCCGTTCGGGTATCTCGGCATGCTGTCCTCGGTGCTGGACCGCGCGGTGCTCGAGCCGGACGGTGCCGCGGGCCACGGCCTGGTCTGGACCACCGTCAGCCGCGCCGACCGGGCCGCCTTCGGCCTGCACTATGACGTCGCGGAGTCGGTGATCGACGTGCTGCGCCGCGCCGAGGAGGCCGACGTCGCGGTGGTCTTCAAGGAGTCTGACGACGGCCAGTGGATGGTGTCATCGCGGTCCAAGGGCAAGGTGGACGTGGGCCGTGCCTGCACCAGGGCGGGCGGCGGCGGCCACCGCAGCGCGGCCGGTTTCACCGCCCGGGGCACCGTCGAGCAGGCCATGGCCTTCCTGCGCGAGTACCTCGCGGACGGGGCGGTCAGCCGCCGGTGACCGCCGCAAGCGGACTGGTCATCGTCGACAAGCCCGCGGGCCCGACCTCGCACGACGTGGTGGCGCGGATCCGCCGCCTGGCCGCCACCCGCCGGGTGGGGCACGCCGGGACCCTCGACCCGATGGCCACCGGCGTGCTCGTGGTCGGCGTCGAGAAGGCGACCCGGCTGCTCGGCCACCTCGCGCTGACCGAGAAGGACTACGCCGCCACCATCCGGCTCGGCCAGGCAACCAGCAGCGACGATGCGGACGGCGAGATCACCTCGGCCGCGTCAGCCGCCGGCGTTTCGGCGGAAACGCTCGCCGCGGCCCTCGCCGCGCTGACCGGCGAGATCCGGCAGGTCCCGCCCGGCATCAGCGCCATCAAAATAGCGGGGAAACGGGCCTACCAGCTCAGTCGCGAAGGCAGGCCGCCGGAGCTCGCGGCGCGGACCGTGACCGTGCGGGTGCTTTCCCTCCTCGCGGTCCGCCGGCACGGGGACCTGCTCGATGCCGACGTCGAGGTGACCTGCTCCAGCGGCACCTACATCCGGGCGATAGCCCGCGACGCCGGCGCCGCGCTCGGCGTCGGCGGGCACCTGACCGCACTGCGGCGGACCCGGGTAGGCCCGTACACCGCGGCGATGTCGCGGACCCTGGACGAGCTCGCGGCGTCCTTCTCGGTGCTCCCGCTGGCCGACGCCGCCGCGGCGGCTTTCCCACGGCGGGAGCTGTCCGCCGCGGAGGCGGACAAGGTCTCCCACGGCGCCCGGCTGCCCGCGCTGGGGACCGGCAGCGCGCCGGTGGCCGCGTTCGGCCCGGATGGCACACTGGTCGCGCTGCTGACCGAGGAGGCAGGCCAGGCGCGTTCGCTCGCCGTCTTCGTGCCCTAGGGACGTCTTGGTGCCCTAGGGCGTGTTGCTAAACCCGTTCTGCCGCGTCGCGGGCGAGTCTTGGGTCGTGTCGCGTGATGTGATCCCGGATGAGGCGTGGGCGGTGATCGGACCGTTGTTCCCGACGGTGCAGGCGACGGGTCGTCGGCCGGTGGATCGACGCATGGTGGTGGAGGCGACTGCGTGGCGGTACCGGACGGGGGCGCCGTGGCGGGATGTGCCGGCGCGGTTCGGGAACTGGAACACGATCTACAAGAACTTTAACCGGGTGGAACCCTCCGCTGGCTCACCACCGGCGTTAGGAATACGCCCTAGGCGCTCCGGCGTAGGTCCCGCACGTCAGGGAGTTGTTGGAAGCCGGCCGACTTGTAGGTGGCGACGGCGCCGACGTTGGAGCTCTCGGCGCACACGATCGCGCTCGACGAGCCCAGTTCCCGGAGGGCGGCCGCCGCGGCGACGGTGATCGCCGTGCCGTAGCCGTGACTGCGATGTTCGCGGTGCACGCCCATCGGTTCGAGCAACCCGGGCCTCCCCGGACCGGCCGACCACACCGTCGCGGCCGCCACCGCGGTGTCCTGGTCGTCGTACGCGACCAGACACTGGGCTTCGGCGTACGGCGATCCGGCGGCCATCGCGTGCCAGCGCTCGTCCGTGAACGTCGACCCCTCGAACGCCGCGCGCTGAACGGCGGCCCGCACGTGGGCCCGCTCCGGACCTGTCAGCTCGATCCGCACGCCACAGTCCTCCACCAGCTCCGCGAGGTCGCGCTGGAGCGGTGTCCACGGCTCGTCGGCGTCCCACCCTTCATCGAACAGCAGCCCTCGGAACAATGCGCCAAATCGCGCTTCGATGTATACGTTCCCCTGCGGCAGGACGCCGAGCTCTGGCTGAGTCACGTCGGCGACCATCTGCTGGGCCAGCTCCTCGTCGTGTTGAGCTGCTGGCGCGATCGCCAGTCGTAACAGTCCGGGACTGTCCAACAGCCCGACGGCGAGAATCTGTCCATCGCGGCTCCAGGTCCGGACCGCCGCGGCCGTCGCCTCTGCGCCGAACCGCCAGTGCCAGCCCAGATCCCCTGGATGCAGCTGCATCGGTGCCCCGTCGTACTGCCACTCCCGCAGCACGCGCACAGCCTCGCTCAGCCCATCGCCTCCTGGTTTACTCAACACAATCGACACACTTTGATCAAACACCACCGCCCCGTCAGGCTCGCCCAACGCGCCGAAAGGGTTTAGCAACACGCCCTAGGAAAGGCTGCCCGGACGGTGCTGCTGCCGGGCCGCCGGCCGCATGGCAGGCTTGGGAGTACCGCCGTGCGCAGCCGGATCGCCGCGGCAGGCACGGCCTCGCCTCGGCAGGCACGGCCTCGGCACCGACGGCACAGCCGGAGCGGCGCGGAAGGGAATGGCAGATGCAGCGGTGGCAGGGCCTGGCCGACGTCCCGGGCGACTGGGGCAGGTCAGTCGTGACCATCGGCGTCTTCGACGGCGTGCACCGCGGTCACCAGCGCGACGTCCACCGCGCCGCCGAGATCGCCGCCGCCTGCGGGCTGCCGGTGGTCGTCGTGACCTTCGATCCGCACCCGGATGAGGTGGTGCGGCCAGGCTCGCATCCGCCGTTCCTGTCGACCGTCAGGCGGCGCGGCGAATTGCTGGCCGGGCTGGGGGTCGACGCGGTCTGCGTGCTGCCGTTCACGCTCGGATTCTCCCGCCTCGGGCCGGATGAGTTCGTCCAGGCGGTGCTGGTGGACCGGCTGCACGCGGCCCGGGTGGTGGTGGGGGAGGATTTCCGGTTCGGCCACCGCGCCGCGGGGGACGTCGCGCTGCTCGGCGAGCTCGGCGAGAAATACGACTTCGCCGCCGAGGGAGTGCCGCTGCTGGCCGACGCGGGCGAGACGATCTCCTCCACCGGCATCAGGGACCGGCTCGCCGCCGGGGACGTGGCGGGCGCCGCCCGGGATCTCGGCCGCCCGCACCGGGTGGAGGGCGTGGTGGTCCGCGGGCACCGGCGCGGCCGGTCGCTCGGCTTCCCCACCGCCAACCTGGAGACGCTCCCGCATACCGCCATCCCCGCCGACGGCGTCTACGCGGGCTGGCTGGCGAGCCTCGACACCGGCGGCCGCGAGGAGCAGCGCTGGCCCGCGGCGATCTCGATCGGCACCAACCCGACATTCGACGGGCGGGACCGCACCGTCGAGGCATACGCGCTGGACCGTGACGATCTCGACCTGTACGGCGCGCACGTGGCCGTCGACTTCGCCAGCCGGCTCCGCGGCACGGTCCGGTTCGACTCGGTACCTGAGCTGGTCGCCCAGATGCACCGGGACGTGGACGCGGCCCGCCAGATCACGGCCGGGGGCGTGGTACCGTAATTGCTGGCCGGAAGTTACCGGCTCGTTTCAGCCGTGCCCTTATGTGGCTGATCATTCGCCGACGCCTGGCCGTCGCCGCAAGGCGGCCCCTGCCCAGGCGCGCCATCCAGACTCCGGGGCACTCGACGATCAGTGACGACTATGACGATGAGTAACGACATTAGGGAGCAACGTGCCGCTTGAGACCACGGTGAAGAAAGAGATCATCGCCGGGCACGCAACAAGTGAGAATGACACCGGCTCGCCGGAAGTCCAGGTCGCGCTGCTAACCCGGCGGATCACTGACCTGACAGAGCACCTCAAGGTGCACAAGCACGATCATCACAGCCGTCACGGGCTGCTGCTGCTGGTCGGCCGCCGCAGGCGGCTGCTGAAGTACCTCACCAAGGAGGACATCACCCGCTACCGCGCGCTGATCGAGAAGCTCGGCCTGCGCAGGTAGGTTGGCAGGGCCGCTAGCCGGCGACAGCCAGCGGTGCACCCGCCCCCCGATGGGCGGGTAAGGACGGGCCGCCCGCACGCCGGGCGGGCCGATAACTGAATACACCACGAAGGAACAAGGAACGACGTCCCGCGGCCCCGGCCCGGAGCGCTCAGGGCGCCAACGCGCCGGTCCTCGGTAGTGGTCCTCGGGTCAGGGACTCGCCAGCGCTGACCAGCGCGGCGCGCCCGGGCCGAGGACTTCGATCGAAGACCGGCCAGCCAGCACGGCTCGAAGCCGGTGCATGGCGCTCCGCTGGCGGCGGGCAGACGGCGGGACCTCAATCAAGGAGGTCACCCGTGGAGGGTGCAACTACCGCCGAAGTCGTCATCGACAACGGCGCGTTTGGCGTACACAAGATCAGGTTCGAGACCGGCAGGCTAGCCCGCCTGGCCGGGGGTTCCGCCGTCGTGTATCTCGACGACGAGACCATGGTGCTGTCGACCACGACAGCTTCCAAGAAGCCGAAGGACAACCTCGACTTCTTCCCGCTCACCGTCGACGTGGAGGAGCGGATGTACGCGGCGGGCCGGATCCCGGGCTCGTTCTTCCGCCGTGAAGGCCGGCCGTCCGAGGACGCCGTCCTTACCTGCCGGCTCATCGACCGCCCGCTCCGGCCGTCTTTCGTGCACGGGCTGCGCAACGAGGTCCAGGTCGTCGAGACGATCATGGCACTCAACCCCGAGCACCTGTACGACGTGATCGCGATCAACGCGGCCTCGCTCTCGACCCAGCTGGCCGGGCTGCCGTTCTCCGGGCCGATCGGCGGCGTCCGGGTCGCGCTGATCAAGGGCCAGTGGGTCGCGTTCCCCACCCACCCCCAGCTGGCCGACGCCACGTTCGACATGGTCGTGGCCGGCCGGGTGCTGGAGGATGGCGACGTCGCCATCATGATGGTCGAGGCCGAGTCCACCCCGAGCACGCTGCGCCTGCTGGCCGATTCCGGCAGCGGCGCGGTGGCCCCGAACGAGGAGACCATCCCGCAAGGACTGGAGGCGGCGAAGCCGTTCATCAAGGCGCTCTGCGAGGCGCAGCGGGCCATCGCCGCGCATGCCGCCAAGGAGACCGCGGAATACCCCGTCTTCGCTGACTACGGGCAGGACGTCCTCGACGCCGTCGCCGCGCAGGTGACCGACGAGCTGGCCGCGGCCATGACGATCGCCGGCAAGCAGGACCGGGATGCCGAGAGCGACCGGGTCAAGGCGCTGGCCAAGGAGAAGCTGGCCAGCCAGTTCGAGGGCCGCGAGAACGAGATCAGCGGCGCGTTCCGGGCACTGACCAAGAAGCTGGTCAGGCAGCGGATCATCGCCGAGGGCCTGCGCATGGACGGCCGCGGGCTGGCTGACATCAGGCAGCTGTCGGCGATGGCACGGGTGCTGCCGCGAGTACACGGCTCGGCGCTTTTCGAGCGCGGCGAGACGCAGGTGCTCGGTGTCACGACCCTGAACATGCTCCGGATGGAGCAGATGATCGACACGCTCAACCCGGAGCGCACCAAGCGCTACATGCACAACTACAACATGCCGCCGTACTCCACCGGCGAGACCGGGCGGGTCGGCTCGCCGAAGCGCCGCGAGATCGGCCACGGCGCGCTCGCCGAGCGTGCCCTCGTCCCGGTGCTGCCCACCCGCGAGGAGTTCCCCTACGCGATCCGGCAGGTCTCCGAGGCCATCGGCTCCAACGGCTCGACCTCGATGGGGTCGGTCTGCGCGTCGACGATGTCGCTGCTGGACGCCGGCGTGCCGCTGAAGGACATGGTGGCGGGCATCGCGATGGGCCTGATTTACGAGGGCGGCGAGTACGTCACGCTGACCGACATCCTCGGCGCCGAGGATGCGTTCGGCGACATGGACTTCAAGGTGGCGGGCACCAAGGACGTCATCACCGCCCTGCAGCTGGACACCAAGCTGGATGGCATCCCGGCGTCAGTCCTGGCCGCGGCGCTGACCCAGGCCCGCGGCGCCAGGCTGACCATCCTGGACGTGATGCGGGAGGCCATCTCGGCGCCTGGCGAGATGAGCCAGTACGCGCCGCGCATCATCACGGTCAAGGTCCCGGTGGACAAGATCGGCGAGGTGATCGGCCCGAAGGGCAAGATGATCAACTCGATCCAGGACGACACCGGCGCCGAGATCACGATCGAGGACGACGGCACTATCTACATCGGCGCCACCGACGGCACCTCGGCCGAGGCGGCCAGGGCGGCGATCAACGCGATCGCCAACCCGCACATCCCCGAGGTGGGCGAGCGGTTCCTCGGCACCGTCGTCAAGACGACCACGTTCGGCGCGTTCGTCTCGCTGCTGCCCGGCCGGGACGGCCTGCTGCACATCACCCAGATCCGCAAGCTGCATGGCGGCGTGCGCATCGACAACATCGACGACGTGGTCAAGGTCGGCGAGAAGATCCAGGTCGAGATCCGCGAGGTCGACGACCGCGGAAAGCTGTCGCTCGTCCCCGTCGAGGTCGTCGAGCGCGAGGCGGCGGGCGAGGACCTGGGCGGTCACGACGACCGCCGGTCCCGTGACGGCGGCCGCGATCGCGGCGGCGACGGCGGCGGAGACCGCGGTGGCGACCACCACCGCACCCGGGAGCGCAACCGGGGGCCGCGCAACTCATGAGCGACCACACCGGACGGCAGGCGGGTGGCGAATCCACCGTCACCCGCACCGTCCTCCCCGGCGGACTGAGGGTAATCACCGAGTCGCTGCCCGCGGTCAGGTCCGCCGCCTTCGGCATCTGGGCGGGCGTCGGGTCACGTGACGAGGGCAGCGCTCATTACGGCGCGACGCACTACCTGGAGCACCTGCTCTTCAAGGGAACGCCGCGGCGCACCGCGCTCGACATCTCGGCTGCCATGGACGCCGTCGGCGGCGAGCTGAACGCATTCACCGGCAAGGAGTACACGTGCTACTACGCACGGGTGCTCGATGCCGACCTGCCGCTCGCCATCGACGTGCTCTCCGACATGGTCACCAGCTCGCTGATCGAGCCGAAGGACGTGGACGCCGAGCGCGGCGTCATCCTCGAAGAGATCGCCATGAACGATGACGATCCGACCGACACGGTGCACGAGGCATTCGCCGCCCAGCTGTTCGGCGACACCCCGCTCGGCCGCCCCATCCTGGGCAGCGTCGACTCGATCAACTCGATCAGCCGTGAGCAGATCGCCGAGCACTACGCCGCGCGGTACACGCCGGACAACCTGGTGATCGCCGCGGCCGGCAGCCTTGACCACGACGAGGTAGTGGAACTGGCCCGCCGCGCGTTCAGCCCGGTGCTGACCGGCGAGGTGGGCCCGGTGCCGCCCCGGCTGGCCCCGCCCGGGCCATCCCCGACCGAGGCGGGCACCGGACTGCGGCTGGTCTCGCGCGGCATCGAGCAGGCGAATCTCGTGCTCGGCTGCGTGGGACTGTCGCGTACCGACGACCGCAGGTTCGCGCTCGGCGTGCTGAATGCCGCGCTCGGCGGCGGCATGTCGTCGCGGCTGTTCCAGGAAGTGCGGGAGAAGCGCGGCCTGGCCTACTCGGTGTACAGCTTCAGCTCGCAGCACGCCGACACCGGGATGTGGGGCGTCTACGCGGGCTGCCTGCCGGCCAAGGCCGACGAGGTGCTCGCCATCTGCCAGGAGGAGATCGCCAAGATCGTCGCCGGCGGCCTGACCGACGGCGAGCTCGACCGGGGCAAGGGCCAGCTGCGCGGGTCGATCGTGCTGGGACTGGAGGACCCGTCCTCGCGGATGAGCAGGCTCGGCAAGTCCGAGCTGGTCTATCCGCGGCTCGAGCCGGTCGATGAGATCCTCGCGTCGATCGAGGCAGTGACGCACGACCAGGTACGCGCGGTCGCCGCCGAGGTACTGGCCCGGCCGAAGGTACTCGCCGTCGTCGGCCCGTTCGACGATGCGGACGCCTTCGCCGGCGCGCTGGCCTGAGCCCCGCTACGGGCGCGCTGGCCTGAGCCCCGCTACGGGGCGGCCGGCAGGTTGCCGGCGCCCACCAGCGTCTCGGCCCGCTGCAGCAGCCCCTTGAAGCTGGCCTGCAGCTGGGACAGCGCGGTCAGGTTCTGGCTGATGAGTGCCAGCTGGTAGGCGGCTTCGACGGTCAGCCAGGTGTTCGTCAGGTTTGTCTGCGCCTTGCACGTCACGTCCGCGACGGCAGTGGCGATCTCGACCGGGGTCGGCAGATGCGGCCAGTTCTTCTGCTCGGCTTCCTGCGGGGTGCCGTAGCCGAACCCGCGGGCCGTCATGCAGCGCGACCACGCCTTGTCGACAGCGATGGTCCTGGGGTCGCTCTGCGTCCACTGCAGCGCCTGGAAGGCGATGCCCGGTACCGGATCGGGGTTGGAGCTGCCGCCATCCGGACCGTACAGCTCGCTCGTCACCAGCTGGACGCAGCCTTCGTGATGTCCCGCGTTCTGCTGCACGGGGCCGGGGCTGAACCCGAGCAGGGCGGTCACCCAGGCGGCCCCGTGGTCCTGGATCGCCTGTCCGAAGACCTGGCCGCCCACCAGGCCGAAGAACACCGGCCCGCTGCTGCCCGTGTCGGTCTTCGGCGTGGCGTAGCCGTAGATCTGCGCCTGGCCGAGCTTGACGAGCCCGACCGGGCTGTTCTCGGTCTGCTGCAGGGCGCTGAGCTCAGTGCTGGGCTGGGCCGCCTCGGCGTAGCTGAAGCCCCGCGCGGCCATGCAGCTCTGGGTGAGCAGGCTGGTGGTCTCCACCAGGACCTCCTGCTCATTACCCGCGACCTGCTCGTAGCTGTCCAGCGGCATCGCGATCGGGCGGGACGAGCCGGCCGGCGGGATCGGCGGCACGGAGATCTGCGGGCGCCCGCTCTTGCCGCCGCCCGGCAGCCCGCCGATGGCGATGATGCTCACCGGCCCGCCCCCGCCGCCGGCGATCGCGATGAATCTCCGGCCGCCGATGAAGCCATGGAGCCTGGCTGCTCGCAGCGCCTGGCTAGCCCCGGCCCTGGCGCTGCCGCTCCCGGCATGGCCGCCGCCTGAGCAGGCGGCCAGCAGGCAGACGGCGGTAAGGCAGGCGACGCAGCGCAGGATCAGCGCGGGTGCCGCGTTCCTGACCTGCCCCATGCCGTCCTCCTTCCGGTCGCGTCAGCGGCGCAGTGCTTCGGCCGGCTCTACGGTGCTTGCCCGCAGCGCCGGGTAGAGGCCGGCCAGCAGCCCGACGATGCCGCCCGCGATGGGAGCGGCTAGCACCACGCGCGGGTCGAGCAGCGCGGTCCAGTGGTGGTAGACCGTGACTATGAGCGTGGCGAGTACGCCGAGGCTGGCGCCGACCAGCCCGCCGAACAGGCCGAGCGCCGTGGATTCGGCCAGGAACTGAGTCCCGATGTGCCGGGGGCGCGCGCCGAGCGCGCGGCGCAGCCCGATCTCGCCGGCCCGCTCCAGGACCGCGACCAGCGTGGTGTTGGCGATCCCGATGGCCCCCACCACGATCGCGATCCCGGCCAGCGCCAGGAACAGGGTATTGAGGCTGGTGGCTACGGCATGCCGTAGCTGGGTCGGGCTGGGCGGCGCGGCGGCGGACAGCAGCTTCGGGTTGTCCGGCCGGAGCGCGATGGGCACCTGCCCGGCCACCACCTGGGCCGCGCCGAGCCTGGTCTGGATCAGCATGCTGGCGCCCTGGCCGGCCAGCGGCTTTCCCCACAGGCGCTGCGCCGTGGACGTGGGAACGGTCACGCCGAGGTTCAGCTGGGGCAGCCGCGGATCGCTGGCGATGATGCCGATGACGGTGAACGGCTGGCCGCCGATGAAGATGGCAGGCTGCTGCTGCAGGCTGAAAATGCCGAGGTCGGTAGCCGTCGTCTGGCCAATGATGGCCACGTTCTGCGCGTGCGCCTGATGGAACTGGTTGAACAGCACGCCCTGATCGAGTTTCGCGCCGCTGGCCGCCAGCGCCCCGGGGGTGGCGGCCGTCACCGGCAGGCTGAGCTGGGTGCCCTGACCGGCTCCCGGCCGGGAACTCACCGCGGCGTTGCTGAAATGGACGGTCCACCACACCCCGGCGCCGATCACGCCGTGGATCCGGTCCACGATCGCGTCGGCATCGGCCGGGAAGTCCAGGGTCGGCTTGCTCGCCTGGTTCGCCCCGGTGTCGCTCACCGTCACCTGGGTGGCGTCGAGCGCGTTGAACTGCTTGCCGATCTGCCCGGTCGCCGTCTGCGACAGGCCCACGATGGCGACGAAGGTGCCGATGCCCAGCACCGTGCCGAGCATGGTCAGCGCCGACCTGCCCGGGCGCTGCAGCAGCCCGGCCATCGCCTCGCTGCCCAGGTCACGCAGGCGAAACCGGGAAGCGGCGCCGATGACCCGGCGCCGGCTAGCCCGCCGGGCGCGTCTCATGCTCACCGTCCTGCCCGCCCGGCCAGCTGTCCTGCCCGACGGAGTTCTCGTCCGGCCGGCCGGGCCAGGTGTCCTGCCCGCCGGGCCGGCCGTCCTGCCCGCTAGCCCCCTCGCCTTGCCCGCCAGGCCGGCCGTCCTGCCCGCCGGGCCGGCCGTCCTGCCCGCTAGCCCCCTCGCCTTGCCCGCTAGCCCCCTCGCCTTGCCC
>Ga0182015_10006143_pt1 | contig 12171 bp, 13 predicted proteins | sample 712P3MmetaG_FD_120478 | JGI IMG/M metagenome (GOLD analysis project Ga0182015, IMG submission 120478) | Permafrost microbial communities from Stordalen Mire, Sweden - 712P3M metaG | ecosystem: Environmental > Terrestrial > Soil > Wetlands > Permafrost | place: Sweden: Stordalen | collected...
CTGGCGCTCCAGTGCGTCGAGACGCTGCTCAGGTGTTAGCTCCTTAGCGCTCATATTCGTAAATGGTCCTCGCGGATTCCTCCGGGACCGGGTGACATTCTTCACCCGCTCACACGCTGACTCATGAGCGACGCAGAGGCGTTCGAGCGCGGCCAACCGCGGGCTCGACGCTGACCCCGCTTTCTGGCGCCCGTCCAATCAGATGGGCGTGATGAACACCGATCTCGCACGCAACTGCACGCGCCGTCCTGCCGCCGGAGCTGAGCGCGCCGCAGTCGTCAGTCTTCGACGTCGACCATGTCGCCGACCGCAAGCTGGTCATAGACCCGCTCGGCGGTCGCGATCGGTAGCTCGACGCAGCCGTTTGACTGCGGGAAGCCGTAGGACGCGCGCGGATAGCCGTGCACGGCGTCGCCGCCGTTGAAGTAGTTGACCCAGGGGATGCCCGGGTCGTCATATTTGGTGCCGTCGACGTTGGTGCCGATCATCGTCGTCGAGACGTAGCGGACGTAGATCGGAAACACCCCGGTCTGCGTCGTCGCGCCGGGCACGCCGGTGTTTGTCAGGCTCTTGATCACGACGTGCTTGTTCTCGTGTACCTCGAGCCACTCGGGGTCGGTCTGTTCGGTGACGGTTACCCAGGTATAGGGGCGCGGGTTGCGGACGTTGTGCGCCTCCTCGGCCAGCAGCTTCGCCCAGAGCGCCGCGTTCGGCGGGGTCCCGTCTGGGATGTCGTGATCCTGATCCCAGATCTCGAGCGCTCCCGTCGTCGTCGGGTCCATCGTGCCGAGCCGGAGCGGCGGCACGTTGCGGTAGGCCGCCCGCATGTAGCCACGCGGCGGCGTGTAGGCGCGCTGGGCCGCGAGCGCCGTCGTCAGCGGCACGTTGAGATCGATGCCCGAGAAGGACTCGAACTTGTAAGGCAGGTAGTTGAGTCGTGCCAGCGCTTCCTGGAGCGCCTTGACCGAGGGGCAGGCGACGGTGAAGCTCGCCGCGACACGGTTGCCGAGCGGCTGATCGTTGCCCACGGCGGTGTCTTTGGCGATCGCCAGCTGATAGCTGCCGCATGGCGTGAGCGTGCTCGTCGGCGTGAACTTTTCGTCGTCGCCGACGACCGACCAGGTTCCGGCGACGCTCGGGTGTAGCGCCGGCGTCGGTCCGGTCGCTTCCGGCGCGCCGTTGAACTCGACCTCGATGCCCGCGGTGCCGTTGGCGACGGTCGCCGGCGGCAGCTTCAGCACCCGCGTCCGCGTCGCGCCCGTCACACCGCTAGCCCCACTCGTCCCACTCGTCCCGCTAGTCCCACTCGCGCCGCTCGAGCCACTGACGCCGCTCGAGCCACTGACGCCGGACGCGCCGCTGGTGCCGCTCAGCCCGGTCGGCAGCACGCCTTGGGCGGCATGAGCCGCGATCGCGCCACTCGCACCAATCGCACCACTCAACACGAGGAGTGCGGCACCGCCCAACACGAGGACTGCGCCCGCCGCGGTCCCGAGCACCAAAGGGGAAAGCACAGCGCGTCGCGTGCGCACCTCACCAGCCGAGCTGGTCGGTAGCTCGCCACCCGGGCTCGTCGGCACCTCACCACCCGGGCTGGCCGGCACCTCGCCACCGAGGCTCGTCGGCACCTCGCCACCAGGGCTCGCCGGCACCTCACTACCGGGGCTCGCCGGCACCTCACCACCAGGGCTCGCCGGCACGTCACCACTAGGGCTGGCCGGCACCTCACCGCCGGGGCTCGTCGGCACGTCACCACGCGGACTGGTCGGCGCGTCACCAACCGGACTGGTCGGCGGCACCTTGCCCGTTTGATTTCGCGTCAAATCGCCGTTGTCACTTGGCATAGTTGGCATAGCAAATGGTAATCACCGAGCGGCGTGAGCGGGACGGCTCGCCCCAAACGGCAAGATCGATCTCACCCAGGGCTCCCAACCGCATCCCCCCACGCGCGCGCAAATGGTGTTTGCGGCCGCGAAGGTCGGGTAGCCCTACAGCGTCTACTTGAATCCCCAAATGCCTAGACCTAGGCAAGCCAAGGAGGAGACATGGGACTTGGAACGAGTCTGTTGCTATTTGCAGTCGGCGCGATTCTGCGCTTCGCCGTTTCGGTAACGACGACTGGGTTCAACATCCACACCATCGGCTTGATCCTGATGATCGTCGGCGTCGCCGGACTACTCTTGTCCGTCCTTTTCTGGAACACCTGGGGCGGCATGGGCAGCGGCGGCTACCGCCACCAGCGTCGCGTCATGAGCGACGGTAAAGGCGGCTACGTAGAAGAGGATCGCGGCGACACCATCTAGGCCTCGCGGAGATGCGCTCGATGGCGCTGCTGCGCCGGCGGCCTACACCCGGTCGCCGGCCGTCGGGTTCGATGGGCAGTACTCGGCCAAAACCGGCACCGCCCGCAAACGGGCGGTGCCGAACCGTACGATTTGCGGGTGGCACAACACGCCACGTATTAACCGGTAATCACCCCCGCCGCCGTGTACGGCACCGACAGTTAGGATGCGCGTCGTGACTGGTGTGCTGAAGGAGTTCAAGGTCTTCCTCTCCCAGGGCAACGTCGTCGACCTGGCCGTCGCCGTCGTGATCGGGACCGCCTTCGAGCTGGTAGTCAAAGCACTGGTCGCCGACCTGTTGACGCCGATAATCGCGCTGATCTTCGGCAAGCCGAATTTCGAATCGCTCACGTTCACGATCAATCACAGCCACTTCTTCTATGGCGACTTCATCAACGCACTCATCGCCTTTGTCTCAGTAGCGGCGGCAATCTTCTTCTTCGTCGTCAAGCCGCTCAACGCGATGGCAGCCCGCCGCGCGGCGAGCGGCCCGGATCCAGACTCCAACACGCGCGCCTGCACGGAGTGTCTCTCAGAGATACCCAAGGCGGCCAAACGCTGCTCCTTCTGCACATCAGCGCAGACGCCGCTCCCCCAGGCCACACCCTCCTCCTAGGTTCTCTCAGGCGTGCGAGCGGCTCTGAGGTGCTGTGAGACCACCTGAGATGCGCTCACTCAAGGCCCACGCGGCTCACTACGCGGCTGGAGGTTTCACGGCACCGCTCGTATTCGCGCTGCGCTACACGCGACCCCCCGGCTAGACCATGACAGCGACCATTTCCACACCGAAACTGACAGCCAGCAGACGATTCTTAGGTTGCTCGACCGCTGCCTATACTACGCCGCCAATGGTCCTCGTCGGGCATGCCGCACGACTGGCCGAGCCGCTGACGCGCCGCCAGCGTGGCGCGCTGGCCGCAGTCGGCACGCTGCTCGCAATCGCCGCAGTGGGCATCACCGTGTGGCTCGCGACACACAAGGACCCTTACGTGTCGCGCGACGGCTGCGTGTACGTGATGGTCGCCGGACCGACCGGCGGAGACCTATTGAACAAGTGCGGCGCCGCGGCGCGCGCGTGGTGCGCGAGCGAGCTCGGCGCCCACGATCTTCTCGCGCCTAAGCTCCTGCCACAGTGTCGACTGGCCGGCATCTACCCCAGGGGGCCCAGGCCGGCAAAGTCGTCCGCCGGCTGATCGCAGCTCTACGCGACACCCCGCTGAGAGGCTCAGGCGTCCGGAGGTTGGTATGGCGACGCGACGCCCCAGCCCCATCGCGGCACCGATGCGTGCTCTACCACCTCGGCGCCAGGCTGTGAGTTATGGACGGCCAAGCGCGTGCCCCACTCGGCGTAGCCCATGATCGCGGCGCGAAACTCAGGATCGCCGGGAAGACCGGCGTCGTCGGCGGCACGGCTGAGCAAGGTCACGAATGTCAACCGCTGTTCGGCGGTGATCGCGAGCGCACGGTGGCGCGCAAGCATGTGCTCATAGTCCCCGCGACGCGCGGTGTAAGCGGCGGGGCCGCCCATCACCTCCACCCACCAGTCCGTCACGTGGGTGCGGTGCTCGGCGCTGACATGCCCGCCGAACATGGCCGCGATCTCGGGAGCTTCAAGCTCAATGAGGTCGTAGAAGCGATTCAGCCAGCCCTCGAACGCGCCCCGTCCGCCGCCCCATTCGTAAATCGTTGGGACCGGATCAGCCACCGCTGGGACGCTACTGGATCGTCGCCAACTCGCCGCCACCACATGAGGTGATTACGGTTGCCGACCGCTGGCTCGGGGCTGATCGTAGCTCTACGCGCTCCCCCGACGACGCGGCAAAGCTAGGTTCTCGTGGCAATCGCTACGATCTCCACTCCACTGAGATACCGAACGGAGGGTCGCGATGACGGTAGGGGAGGCTATGAGCGTTGTTCGGGTCACCGTGGGCACATCGCACACGCTGCGCGAGGCCGCTCGTCGGATGATCCGCGGCCGCGTTGGCTCCGCCGTGGTGCTCGACCCGACCCTGCCCGGCCCGGGAATCATCACCGAGCGCGACGTGCTGCGCTGCGTTGGTGAGGACGGCAACATCGACCGCGCCCTGGTCGGCGAGTATGTCGCCATCAACGTGGTCTACGCGACAGCGGACTGGCCACTCGAGCGCGCGGCCGAGCAGATGACAGCCGGCGGCTTCCGCCACTTGATCGTCCTCGATGGATCAGAAGCAGTTGGCGTCCTCTCGATGCGCGACATCGTGCGCTCCTGGGTCGAGACCAGCACGCCAGCTCAAGCGACTGCGCTCGCTGGCTGAGCTAGTTTCGCCAAGCGCTCGTCGGTACCCGGCTCGCAGCGCTCGGGGAAAGCTGTGGCGCGCCGTACCTTTGAGGTTGGCCATGGGGCCGAGTCACCCTGTGATGACCGTCCCGAAGAACACGCAGCCCGCATAGCTCCCCAGCGACGGTGCGTTCTGGTAGCCGACGTTGCCGTTCACGATCTGGCCGGAGCTGTTCTCGTAGGAGAAGGACGTCTCGCCGGCACTCGCCGGTCCGAGCGTGACAGGCGTCGATCCGAGCGTGGGCGTCTCGCTGCCGAAGTAGTTCCCGCCGCTGTTGGCATACCCGCTCACGGTGAGCTCGGAGTTCGCGCTCGCCGGGCCGGTTGCCTGCAGGCTCGCCTGACCTGTCGGCGCCGAACAGTCGGCGACGATCGTCAGGCCGTCACTGCTGTAGAGGTTCACGCTCGACGAGGTCGTCGTCGGGGTCGGCTCCTCGAGCTGAAGCTTGGTTACGGTTTCGCCGTCGACGGTGCTCGCCGACATGCTCGTCGGGCCTGTTGCGCCCGTCCCCCCTGTTGCGCCAGTCGGACCGGTGACGCCCGAGGCCGCCCACGCGAGAGCCACCCTCGTGGATGCGCACTTGTGCCCGACCTTCCAGATGTTCACCTCGCCGCCGTTTTTCGCGACGCAGCTGTTGATGTTCCCGTGCGGGCCAACCAGGGGGTTCGAGGCATACGCGACGCCGCCGAGCGCGATGAACAGCGCGAGGCCGGCGATTAGGTGGGCTGACGTGATGCGACCGCGAAGGCCGCGACGCTCCTTGCGTTGATCGTGCATCTCGCCTCCAGTGTCAGAGCGTTGATCTGTCCGGGCTCTAACGCGGCGCACCAGCAGAGGTTGCGCTTCTCATGGAGTTCTTATGGGGCGCGAGAGAGGGATCCCGAGGCACGCACCGGGTTTGCACGCGGTGAGCATTCGCGACGTTCCTGGCGCGGCTGGGCGCTGCTGTCCTCCGCCGTTTCCCCAGCAATTCTGGGCGTTTTCCCGTGTTTGCTGCGGATTCGACGCTAGGCCCGTTTTGGCTAATATGGGCGATACTGGGCTCGAACCAGTGACCTCCGCCTTGTCGAGGCGGCGCTCTCCCAGCTGAGCTAATCGCCCTGGGAGCCGGCTAGCGTAGCAACGCGCCGAGTGCAACCCAAGCTCCACGAAAGCGCCCGCGCTGACTTTCGCCAAGCGCGCCGATACGCTTCGTTGCAGCGCTGGCGACGTGGCGGAGTGGCTACGCAGCGGCCTGCAAAGCCGTCTACGCCGGTTCGATTCCGGCCGTCGCCTCTAAGCCTGTAATGGGCCTTCGCGCTACCCCTAGAACGTCTGTTCGTATTCCGTAGCTCACCCCCGGCACCGCCGCGGCGATCTCATCCAGGCTCAGCGGCCCCAGATAGATGTCGGTGGTGGACAAGCTGGCATGCCCGAGAAGACGCTGCGCCGTTCTCGTATCCACTTTCCGGGCTATCTGCCCCGCGAACGCGTGCCTGAGCAGATGCGGGTACACGTGAGCACCGATCCCGGCACGCTCCGCCACCCTCCGCCACCCTCATAACAAGGCGCCGCTGCGCGGCGCTCCCATGGTGACGACCCGGGGTGCGGCGGGCGGTGCGGCGCCGGCGCGCGCCGCGGGCTGCGCCTCGCAGGCGCGCGACGGCGTTCGCTCCGGTCCGTCGTCCCTCGCTTTCGGCCCACGGTATGACGCGTGCTCGCTGCGCTGTGCTGCGATGAGATCGCGTTCGCGCCAGCAGAGCGGGCTTGACCCCAACTAGGCCCAGAGAAAGGTGGACACGTGCGCGCGGTTCCCTCCACGCGGAAGCGGGCGCGTGGTCGGGCCCGTGTTGCGCGACTCCTTTCCCATGGAAATCTGCGGCTCGATCCGCACGGACCGGGTGCGGTGCTGCTCGTCCGACGCGAGCATGTGCGAAGGGCCTGTACGTACGGACGCTTTGTTGCGCGCACACAGCCTGCAACGGCACTGTCAGGAAATGTTAAGAGTTCATTGGGATGTTGCCGATGAGTGCATGAAGGTCGCCCGTCGCGCGACGAATCAATGCCTCGGAGGATTCAATGCAGCACAAGCTGCTTCGACGCGCACAGAGCGAGCGAGGGTTCACGCTCATCGAGTTGCTCGTGGTCATTTTGATCATCGGTATTCTCGCGGCGATCGCAATTCCGTCGTTTCTGGATCAGAAGACCAAAGCGTATGACGCGTCGGCGAAGGAGCTCGCGCGTACCGCTGAGACGACCGCGGAGACAATCGCGACTGACAACGGCGGAAGCTACAACCAGTTGAGTCAGGCGAGCCTTTCCGCGTACGAATCGACGATCAGCACGTCGAGCGCAGGCAACAGCAACGCATGGATCAGTGGCGCTGGCCCGCTCTACGGCGGTCAGGGCTATTACGTCACGGCGACTGCCTACAACACGGCTGATCAGTTCGAGGTCATTCGTGCCGCCAACGGCAGCATCGCCCGATGGTGCAACGGTGGATCTCCGCCTGTACTTAACGGCGTTGCCGCCACTGGCAGCGCCCTGACCACGGCAACAGGCGGCTGCGTCAACGGCAGCTGGTAGCGCCCCGACACCACCGGTCCCGTGGTGAGCAAAAGCCCAATATCACGTCGAGAGAGCGACTCCGCCGGTTCGATTCCGGCCGTCGCCTCTGGTGCCCTCGGTCTGCGGCGATTACGGGTGCACGACACCGCTAAAGTGTCTGGCGTGGACGAAGGCTTCCCGATCGCCTACCAGGTACTCGAGAAGGACGTGCCTGTTTACGCCTCCGGTGCCGAACTCGTGGGAACCGTCGACCACGTCGTCGCGGCCCCCGACCAGGACATCTTTCACGGGATCGTGATCAAGATCGGCAAAGACCGGCGGTTTGTCGCGGCCGATCAGATCACATCGCTGCATGAGCACGGCGTCGATCTGAGCATCGACCAGGCGGAAGCGGCTGCGCTCCCCGAGCCACACGGCGGTGCACCGATCTTTCACGACCGTGAGCCCGGCGTTAAGGGACCGAGCAGCTGGAAGCACTTCGTGCACAAGATGGAGGGGCACGCCAGCCGCGACAACTGGACTGAGGAGAAGTAGCGCAGCCCAGCACGCAATCGCGTGCGCGTGCCACGGTCCCCAATCCTGCGCCTAGCCGCCGTTCTCGTCGCTGCCGCGCAGCCAATCGTTGATCTGCTTGCCGACGTCCTCGATCGAGGAAGTGGCGTCCCGTACGACGCCGCGGAAGCGCTCGGCGTAGTGCGCGACGGCATCGCTGGCCTCGGCTCGGGGCCGCACCGGCTCGTCGCGTGAGACGAAGGATCCACCTACGATCCGGTCGTATTCGCCGGACTTGACCCACTCCATGAGCTCGTGGATACGGCGTACCGGCATCGGGTGCGTCAGGTTGAGATCGAGCAGCAATCGGCTCAGACGCTCGAAGCCCGAGCCCTTCTCCCGGTACTCGGCGCCCTGCGCCATGAAGGCATCAAGGTCGAGACGCTCGGCCTCGGCACCGGCCGCGATCACCATCAACATCTGACAGACCGCGACCGGTTCACGCGTCACGAGCGCAGCAGCGCGATCGCAGCTCAGCTCCGCGGCGCGCGACCATTCCAGGAGCGCGTGGCGGATTGGAAGGAGCGGCAGCGGGATCCCGGGCAGCGAGCTGAGCCGGATCAGGATCTGGAGCGCCGTCGAGTACATCACGTGGTCGGAGAGGATGTGCCCGGCCTCGTGGGCAAAAACGGCGCGCAACTGTTCAGCGTCGAGGAGCTTGACCAAGCCCGACTGCACGACGACGATCGGTCGGCTGGCGCCGAGCGTCGCGGCGTTGGCGATCGGAAACTGCGTGAGGTAAAGATCGGGGACCGGCTCGAGGTCGAGCGTCGCGTACGCCCGCGCGTGCGCATGCCAGACGTCGGCGAGCTGGTCCTCGCCTAGGCGTACCGACGAACCGAGGTAAGCCTGGCGCAGCGCCCGCTCGTAGCCGAGGTCGATCAGCTTGCGCACCACGCGGTCGAGATAGGGAACCGACTGCAGCGCCGCGGTCGCCGCGCGATCAGCCGGATGCTCGTAGGCCTTCGCCGAGATCCGCTTTAGCTGGTAGCCCTCGACCGGCAGGTTCATCGTGGCTCCTCTGCCCCACGCGCTGTCCAACCACACTAGCGCCTACGCGGCGAGATCAGTGCGGTATCCGGGCAAGCTTCTTGCCGGGGTTAAGCAGGTTCTTCGGGTCGAACGCGCGTTTGATCGCGTCGTGCAGCTCGAGCGCGGCCGGCGACCACTGGCGCTCGAGCTGACCGCGCTTGACCCAGCCCAAGCCGTGCTCGCCCGAGACCGAGCCCCCCAGCCGGACGGCGAGCGCAAAGAGCTCGTCGGCGGCTTCGCTGGCGCGTTCACGCTGGTGCGGATCGTTGCCCGCGATCAGCAACGTCGAGTGCAGGTTGCCGTCACCGGCGTGCCCCCAGCTGCAGGCCTCGAGCGAGTGGCGCGCGCCGATGACGATCGTCTCCTCGATCGCCTCCGCAAGCCGGTCGAGCGGGACGACGATGTCTTCGCTGAGCTTGCCGCCGAGGTAGCCATCGATGACCATCGAGACGCCGTCGCGCCAGCGCCAAAGCGCGTCCACCTCGCCACGCGTGTGCGGCGTCCAGATCCAGGTTGCGTCCTCAGTGAGCGCCGCGACCAACTCCTCCGCGAGCCGCCGCGCCTCGGCGTCTGAGCCATCGGCCTCGGCGAGCACCATGAAGCCGCCCGCTGCGGGCAGCCCTCCCGGAAAACCGCGGCCACCCAGCTCGATCGATCGGTTGTCGAGATAGTCAAGCGCCGCGACCGCCAGCCCGCTGCCGATCACACGCTCGACCGCGGCGCAGCCGCCCCGCGGATCGTCATAGAGAGCGACGACTGGCAGCACGATCTCGGGAGCCGGAACGAGCTTCAGCCAGGCCGCGGTGATCACCGCGAGCGTTCCCTCGGAGCCGACGAGCAGGCTGCGCAGGTCGTAGCCTGCCACGTCCTTGCGGATCGGCCCGCCGACGCTGATGACCTCGCCCGAGGGCAGCACTGCCTCGAGCCCGGATACCGCCGACCCGGTGACGCCGTACTTGAACGCGTGCGGGCCGCCGGCATTGGTCGCGATGTTGCCGCCGATCTGCGACTGCTCGGCCGCCCCGGGATCGGGGCCGAAAAGCAGGCCGCTCTCGCGCGCCAGGCGATGCAGCTCCGCGGTGCGCAGACCAGCCTCGACGTTGATCCGCCACAGCTCCGGCGTGAAGGAGCGAATCGCACGCATCCGCTCGAGGCTCAGCACGACTGCACCGTCGAAAGGCACGGCGCCGCCGGCAAGGCCGGTCCCGCCGCCGCGCGGGACGATCACCACCTCGTGCGCGTCTGACCATGCGAGCAGGCGCGAGACCTCGTCCGTGCTGGCGGGCAACGCAACCGCGCAGGCATCGCCGCTGACGCCGCTATTTTCGCTCGCATCGGTGAGGTAAGGCGCGGTGCCCGCGAGGACCGCTTCGTCGCCGAGCAGCGTCCGCAGGTCCGAAGCGAGGGCCTGGTCAGAGGAGTGGACGCTGCGAGCTGTCGCCACGCAGGAAGCCTAGAACGGATGACGCTGGATGTATCGCGCCGTAGGCTTCATTAGGCTCGCCGCCAATCCCAGACCCGACTGAGCGCGTCGCCTCTTGCCCACACCTCGCCAGCCCCGAAAACCGCGCCGCCGCAGCGCGACTAGCCGCAACTCAGCGTCCAAGCACGCCTCCGACAACGCTTCCAAGTCCTCCTCGGTGGCGCCCGAGCACGAAGGGTCCGACCAAGGCTTCGACCCGGCGGCGACGGTTCCCGGGCTCGATGAACAGGAGTTCGCGCAGCTTTGCAAAGTTGGCGAGCACTGGAAGCGAGTAGTCAGCGAGCACAAGGAGTGGCGCCAGCCGCTGCCGGTCAACTCCGATCTGGTCGCCGTGCCCCGAAGCCGCGGGCGCTACACCGACGTCCAGTTCGCAACGGGCGACGCTCCCGACGAGCTGCTCGCCACGCGCGAGTCGCTCGAGCCTGATGACGTTTGGGGGCGTGTCGCCTACCAGCTCCATCGCGCGATCGTCGGTCCACCACTACGCAGCGCCGCGGTAGCTCACGAACGACTGCGCAAGCTGGTCGCGCTGCCGATCCTCTCGGCCGACGCACTCTCATCGGTGGCCTACGGGCCAGAGGCGATGCTCACCGTGCTCGTCGTCGCCGGTACGGGCGCGCTGGCGAAGTCGATCCCGATCGGCTTCGCGATCGGCGTGCTGATGCTTGCCGTCGGTCTCTCCTACCGTCAGACCGTCCGCGCCTACCCCCACGGCGGCGGCTCCTACACGGTCGCCCGAGAGAACCTGGGCGAGATCGCAGGCCTCTTCGCCGCCGCCGGGCTGATGGTCGACTACGTGTTGACGGTCGCCGTTTCGATCGCCTCGGGCATCGCTGCGGTGACCTCGGCGGCCCCGAGCATCGCCTCGGCGACGGTCGTGCTGGGACTGATCGTGTTGGCATTCATCTTCGCCGTGAACATGCGCGGGATCCGCGAGGCGGGAGTCGCCTTCGCCGCTCCGACCTACCTCTTCGTGCTCGCGATGTATCTGATTGTGGCCGTCGGACTCGTCGACGCCGCGCAGCACAACTTCCACACCCCGCCGACACGCGTCATCCACGGCAGCGAAGCGCTGGGCTTCGTGCTCGTGCTGCGCGCCTTCTCCTCCGGCGCCACCGCAATGACCGGCATCGAGGCGATCTCGAACGCCGTGCCGGCGTTCCAGCCGACATCGTGGCGCAACGCGCGCACGACGCTGAGCTGGATGATCTTCCTGCTGATATCGATGTTCGCTGGAATCATCGCGCTCGTGCGCATCGACGGGCTGGCGCCGGAGCACGCGCAGACGATCCTCTCCCAGCTCGCGCACCGCAGCGTCGGCTCGGGGGTGCTCTACTGGTACGTGCAGGCGGCGACGGCGCTGATCCTGCTACTCGCCGCGAACACTGCGTTCAACGGCTTCCCGCGGCTGCTCTATTTCATGGCCCGCAACCGTCACGCGCCGGCGCTCTTTCTGCGGATGGGTGACCGTCTCGCGTTCAGCAACGGCATGCTCGTGCTGGCCGTGCTCTCGGGTGCGATCTTCGCTGCTTTTGGCGGCAACACCGAGGCGCTGATCCCGCTTTACGCGGTCGGCGTGTTCCTCGCCTTCACGCTGTCGCAGACCGGGATGGTCGTGCTCTGGTTGCGCACACGCGAGCCGGGATGGCGCCAGAGCATCGGCTTCAACGCGGTCGGCGCCGCGCTCTCGGGGATCGTCCTCGTGATTAGCGGCGCGACTAAGTTCGTCGAAGGCGCCTGGGTCGTCGTCATCGCCGTCCCAGTGCTGGTTCTCGCCTGCCTCGCCGTCCGCAACTACTACACCCGGGTGCGCGTGGCGATCGCACTCGGCCCTCCGGGCCACGAGCCGGCGTTGCTCGTCCCACGGCTGCGCAGCGACCCGGCTTCCGAAGCCAAG
>Ga0182015_10006144_pt1 | contig 12171 bp, 8 predicted proteins | sample 712P3MmetaG_FD_120478 | JGI IMG/M metagenome (GOLD analysis project Ga0182015, IMG submission 120478) | Permafrost microbial communities from Stordalen Mire, Sweden - 712P3M metaG | ecosystem: Environmental > Terrestrial > Soil > Wetlands > Permafrost | place: Sweden: Stordalen | collected...
TCAGATCCCCAGACCGCGAATTGGCTGGCGAATACATGCACAGAGAAGGCTTGATGGAAGCGGCTGATCTGGATCGTGTACGGCAGATGTTCGTGGCTTACAGAGACGAGGCTATTCGGGAACTCGGCTTCCGCTCAGATGACCAAGCCTACACTCATGCTGATGATAATCAGTTTGATCCGACCGACTTGAACGAGCTGCTAGAACTCCTCCCAGGGGATAGCCCTTGGCGCCGGTGGCTACATCGCGACTCGTTTGTTGACAATGATCTTGATGATTTTAACGTAAGCGAAATGGACTCAATTCCTACCGGTTCGACTAAAGCTTATAATCTCGCTGGCATTCGGAAGTCGGCTGCCAACGACGCGATCAATGCGACTTCTTTGGCCAGAGTTGTTGAGGCTCTCCGCGCGCGCAATATTCCGATTATGTGCCATGTAATCCCCGACGGCACTCCGCGCCGTTTTGGCTGGCGCACGGCATCGAGACGTTTTGAGGGAGGCGCAAATCTTACTGCGCAAGGGCCAGAAATAGCGCTGCTGGGACCCTCTGAAGGCCTTGTCAGAAAGCACTGGAACAGGCTACCCATTGGAACTTACGCGGCGTTCGCGAGACTTGCCCTGATCCCAATCAAAAACATTACACCAAGCAATCAGTTGAGCTACGTGGCGCGGTTCGAGGCGGAAGAACAAGGAATTATGGTAACAGGCGATGCGGGATGTGTCGATTTCAAACCTTCACGGAAGGCGCCATACTATCCAGAGTTGGTCGATTCGCTCCTGCCTCTGCACGTGGTGCAAGTTGCCCATCACGCTGGTAATAACGCTCATTTTTACCGGGTTCTGTTAGAAGCTAAATATCCCCAAGAAGTCACACGCTCCTTTTTGCTGGTCTCTCACGCAACGAACGACAGACATCGTCCTTCGCGCGAGTTCGAACAGTTCGTGCAAGACATCCGGCAGGATCCCGAGACTGTCAGCGTGTTATTCACGACGCAGCCGAGGGCTGAGAAGATCCGCGACTTCAGATCCCTTGTCCATTCCCCGACCGGTCCTCAGGTTGCAACGGAGGGCGATGTCCGTCTTGAGTTTCGAAATGGAAATTGGACGGTGATAAAACACGTCATTTCGGTGTAGCCGCTTCCTCAATCGAATGCTTCATTAATTGCCAGCAGTGACTTGCCTTCTGCGAAGCATTGCCTCCGCTGGGCTGAACCAAATACCCTTGGGTTTGTTACGCGCGCTTTGATATCGAAGCGCAGCTGCGCGGAGACCCCGCCTTGTTTAGGGTAGATCGATTGAGCTCGATTATTCGAATCAGAGAGTTCCTGGGACGGCCTCGTAGACCTTTTGAAAAGCCAAAGCGCACCGCTGAACGGTCCCAATCGAAGTATCAAATCGCTTTGCCAACTGGCGGAAGCTAACTTTCCGGTACCAGTAAGCCTCTGCAATGGTTTTGCGGTCTTCGGGAGTCAGTTGTGTTCGCGGAGGTCGACCGATCCTCTTGCCTTTCGCGCGAGCGTTGCGCATCCCAGCGCGAACTCGCTCGACGATCAGGCTACGCTCAAGCTCAGCCACGGCACCCAAGACCGTGAAGACCATCTTGCCGGTCGGCGTGGACGTGTCCAATTGCTCCGACAGACTCACGAACTCGATGCCCAGTGCTTGGAAATTTTCAAGTGCCCTTAGCAGATGTGATACCGATCGCGCGAACCGATCAAACTTCCAGACCACAACAGCATCGAAACGCCGGATGTGAGCGTCACTCAGGAGCCGATCGAGTTCCGGCCGCTTCTCTTTTGTGCCAGAGATCCCGACGTCCACGTATTCGCCGACGACGGTCCAACCTCGGCGCTGACAGTACTCGGTCAACTCGCGAGTCTGCATTGAAGGATCTTGGCCATTATTCGCGGTTGAGACTCGGGCGTAGATCGCAGCCCGAACGACGCGGGAATGAAACTTTTCTTGGGGTAGAATCGCGACAGCCATCGTTGCCTCCTAGTACGGCGACTTTGGTCAGGGGCGCGTTCGGTGTTCAAGCACCGGCGCGTCCCGTTTCATCACTTTCGAGATTTTTTCTTTCTTCCCCGACCCTTTCGGTAGCGAACAGCCTTGTATTGTCGAGCTCGCCTGAGGTCGCCTTCGCTCCAAATCCGCACCGAAACTCCACCGACCTTTTGCTTTCGTGGAGCCTTAAGACTCTCGCGAAGCCAACGATGCAGAGTGTCTCGGCCAACGCGGAGCTTTTTCGCAACTTGGGCCGTGGAGTATGCCGCCATCTTTGCTATGTATCCTACAGGTGTGAGTGATTGTCAACCCAGACCGTTGCAAAGGCGCGTAGGCACTCGACGACACCCGGAAGTCTCGTGTGTGTAGTAACCTCGCTAACACCGCGGTATTCGGGCGGCATTTGATTCGAGATCGAATCAAGTTGGGTATCACCGACGCACGATCAACGGGAAAGAAGCCTCGAGCGGCCTCGATTGAGGCTTGTCCACAAATCCCTCACGAATCGCAGACAGGTTGACGCTGCAATCGCGGTAGGTTAGGCGAGGAGATTCACTGTCCACAATCAGATGATTATGAGATCAGCGAACGATTTCATCGAAATGCCAGACTTCCGCTAATCGAGTGCGAAGTTACGTGCCGAGATCTAGTTCGCGCGCGTCCGAATCTGAACGGCGGTCCTAATGTCATGAATCTGGACGTTTCGTGCGAGCAGGTGCGTCCGCATTTCATTGAACACCGGTTCTTTTTGCGTGATTCCGGAGATTGAAAGTACGACCGTGAAAGGAACGCCTGCGGTCGGAAATTTTTCTCCAGCTCGCAGGATCGGTTGCACAACCAAACACCAATTTGACGAGCTGCCTTTGCCTCGCGGAAATATTCCTTCGTAAGTCTTCAGCGGCCACCATTTCAGTCCGTGTCGGATCAACTCGGCTTCCGTGCTACCCCCAGACTTGGGAATTAGCATCTGACGTAGTCGGCCTGTCCAGCTCTCTTTGTCTTCCTGACGGAGATGGGCGTCTAGATTTACGCGAACGAACTCAGAGCCAAACCGCGCGTCCAGCGGAGGTCTGTACGCGAGCGTCATCTTTACCCGACCGATGCACGCGCCAGTTCCTTCGCGGACGAGAGAGCTAGGCCACGTGAAGGTAAACTGGAGTTCGTGGCTGCGTCGAATTATATCCGAGAACACCAGCGTGATTTGGTGATCGGGAGTCTCCAGCATCGTCGGGGACTCTGCCGGCACTCCGAAGCCAACAAACTGCCTCGCGACTTCATGAAGTGTGGCGTGATTGAGTATCGTCGGTAGGGCCGCGTTGTGAACAAGGAGGGCATTGATTGTGTTGGGCGGCAGGGCTCCAATGACCTGACTTTCCAGAGAAGCTGCACTCTTGGCTACGAGTGGGCTGGCGTAGCTCGTTCCCAAATCATCTATCCTCGCGCCCGAAGAATCGCAGGACGTTAGGCCCGTTCGTCTGTGCCCATTCGGTGGTGCTCCGCCGAAATGAGCCAAGTCTGGTTTCATGCCAACGCGCATCCCGGGACCTCGACGTGAGTAACACGTTGGAGCACCGGCGATGTGGGGGGCGATACCAGGTGGGTTAACAGCTCCTACGCTTAAACACCGAGCGCTCTCGGCGGGTTGAAGAAGCGTTTCCGGTGCTGTGCGGGATGCGAGAATCCTTAGGGCGGCAGACGCATCAGAAGGCCAGCTTTGGCGCCAATCAGATGACTTGAGGTTTCCCGCGGAAATCACGAACAGAACGTCATGTTCATCGGCGATCTCGTCGAGAATCTCCGCGACAGCACCGTAGCTTTCGTCGGCTACTGGGCTCTCCAAGTTCAAGCTCATATTGAAAATGCGGACTCCGTGCTCGCGTTTTGCGAGTTCCACGGCATTCGCAACTTCTTGCATGACATCCGTAGGCCCGTTGGGGTAGTAGTCGGCGAATGGAGCGTCCTCATCCGGCAAAATAGCTATGTCGAATAGTTCACACCCGTCGGACTCGAAACAGATCTGTCGACCGTTCAGGCTTCGGCCCGATACCAACAGCCCAGCGATGAAATCAGCGTGCGAAGTGTCGAGATGCTCGGGTGCGACCGGTGAATGCGATCCGAGAATCCAGGGTGAGAAGAAACTCGATATGCCACCGTCCACTACTCCTACCTTGGGGTAGCGCACACCCTCTCTGTGAATTGGCAGCGTGAATTCCGAATCTCCACGGACGGGCACCGACGTTGTGGCTGACCGCGTTATGATCGGCGGCAGCACAATCTGGCGTACATACACCTGTTCCTCAAGGGCACTCAAGAGACGCTGGTGTTGTGTTGGGTCAGCAGAGTCTCGTTTGAGCCTAACACCCAATATTCGCGCTATGCGATCTCGATCGCCGCTCCTTAACGTGATCGGCAGAACCTCAATTTCGAGGCCTGCTTTGTTAGCTTCGCCGATGAGCGCGTCTCGAATCGCTGAAGTATAGGCCCGTTGCGTGAGGTCGTGGTGAGATGACGTTAATAGCGGAGCTTCCGCCTTCTGCGTGAAAACTTCGACGAAATACATCCGGCCCGTTCGAGGATCAGCGAGCCACCGGACTCCTTCTTCGGCGGAGAAACTGCGTTTGTCCGAGGCGGTCGGGAGTTTGATTGATTCGACCGCTCCGACTTCGCTGCGACGGGAACTGACAGTATCTTTGGCTTCGCCAGTTTCTCTGTCGAGTTTTTTCTTAGGGTGTTCCTCCGCTTTTTCGACCTCGGAGCTGATCTCCCGAACGTCAGCAGTGGTCACCATGTAAAACAGCTCGCCGATTTTTCCGGCGCCGACGCATGGTCGCTTACCCTCGGGGAACAGGACCTGTCCTGGTCGGTGCGTTTTCGCCCAAGCCCCCTTGCGTAGTACAACCTTGACGAACCCCGCCTTGATACCGGACTTTTGAAATGCCGAATTGACGGTCGCAAGTTGCCGTTGCAACCGGTCTTTGTGGACAACGAATTCCGGGTCTTTTCCTTCGAAGAAGTCCTTCGTCGATCCGCCTGGAGGTTTGTCCGGAATAGTGAGGAAGTTGCGCGAGTTGAGAACGATCTGGACGGGATTATGGGGCATCTTCTACACTCCAACGGTTTCCTTGTTCACCCAGCGGCTTATCGTGGTTTGGTCCTTACCCATGATTGCAGCCAATCCTTCTTGGGTCAGCCCGAGTGTTTCGTCGGACATGACAGCTCGTGCGACGCATTGGGGGGTGCCTGACAGGAGCGTCAGGCGTTGATCGTTCCCGCTAGTTCCGGCGTGCGTCAGTGCAAATCTGCGGGCGAGCTCAAACAGTGTTGGTCGATCACCGTTTTCGAGTCCCGTTTGGCGCTTCATCGAGTTTGTCATCGTCTTGATGTCGCTCCCGCTCATTCCTGCCGATAACCATGCCAAAAAACGGAGCGTGTCCGGCTCGACCTCTAAAGGAGGTAGATACACCTTGAGAATTTCTTCCCTGATTCCTTGTTCTGGCAGCGGAAGCGCAAGTCTGATTTCGAATCTTCTCCATACGGCCTTGTCTAGCAGGGACTCATGATTCGTAATCGCGATAGTGAGTCCGCCATTTGCGCGGTTATCGATGTTCTGGAGTAGTGTATTTACGACTCGTTTTATTTCGCCGACTTCTTGTGGATCGTCCCGGACCTTTGCGATTGCGTCAAACTCGTCCAAGAGCAACAGGCATCGGTACCTGTTGCAAAATTCGAATAGCGTCCCGAGATTCCTCGCGGTGGTACCAAGGAAGGAACTAACGAGCCCGTCCAACCTAGCAAGCACGAGAGGCATGCGCAGTTGACCGGCGATGTGGTATGCAAGGTGCGTCTTCCCTGTCCCTGGTGCCCCGAAAATCATGCAGGTTCGAGGCGGGGTAACTCCCATCTCTGCGAGGCGCTCCCAGTTCGCCCATTCGATGATCAGCGAACTCACCACGGACACAAGTTGCTCCGGGAGCACGGGGGCTGATATCGAGCGCGCGTCCACGAAAAATATCTCAGCCAGCGCGGCACCAGTCTCGCGGTCGATCGGGGGCTGCACCTTAGCGGAAAGTTCCTCGACGCCCGGGGCACGGCCCGAAGCAATCAATTTGCTAGGGGCCATTGCCTTCTGTCTCGCTGTTGCTCGGAGAAGTCGGTCCAGACTCGCTGCCTCATCGCTTTCGTTTTCGGCGATGAGGGATTTACGTAACCGCTCCACTTGGTGGCGGAATGCAACGTTATCAGTCGCCAAGCCGATTCGGCAGAGGCTCTCTATGACAGGGAAGTACTTCATTATGCTCCATCTCCGCATTTCATGCCTGCTAGTAGATATATAATGCATCAAACAGGCAATTATATGCAAGACGAAAAATGCGGAAAATTACTTCACTTGCGCTCATTATTGAACCATTTCATTCGTTTGTACTTACGGGCCGTCGCTGGTGACGTGGGAGGATGTCTGAGCGGCGAGTTTGCTGGAATGTTGGTGAGCGGGCCGAGCAGCCCGGGCAGGTGTCTTGGGTTCAGGTTCAGCTCATCAACGTTTAGCTTGACCGGCGTCAGGATCCCTGTAACAGCGAACGATCCGTTGCTGTGCCCAATTTTGTGCCCCACCTCCATAACAAGCCGTAGCAAAGTGGGCACAATCAGAGCGGAGAGACAATCGCCGCTATCCTCATAGAAAATCAACGTGATATCGAACTGTCGCACTCAGTAGCGACATCGAACGCCGCAACTGTTAACCGAAGGGTTGCTAGTTCGAATCTAGCCCGAGGAGCCAACTCCTTTCGAGCACTTGCGCGCCTCTCGTGGCCCAGACGTTTTGTTGTTGCGTCCAGCTGTGGGGACTTTTGTGGGGCACCATCTCCAGCTTCTCCGCAACACGTATTCCATAACTAAGAGGAAGCGTCCCGCGGAGACAGCACCGTTCAGCGGCCGTTGCGTGCTAGGATTCCACGGAGCGTTTACCGCACATGGACATTCTTCCCGATAACAAAAATCCAGAATTGTTTATTGGTCTGGTCAGCGCCACGGGAACTGATCTGGCGATCGCTAGAGAAGGCCTGGAGGAAGAGCTTGGGGAGTTCAACTATCGCACTGAAGACACTCGCCTGATCGAACTGCTGCATGCAATTGATAAATGGCGCGCTTTACCTGAGACGCCGATTGATGACCGGCTTGAATCGCATATGGACGCCGGCAACGAATTCAGGAGAACCCTTGAGAATTGCGCGGCAATGGCATTGCTTGGAATAAGCGACATTCTGAAAAAGAGGAAGAGTATCAACACTTCGAAGGCATCAGACGAACCCATTCCGCGATGCGCGTACGTGCTGAGAGGCTTAAAACATCCATCAGAGGCCGAAGCGTTCAGGCACATATATGAAGAAGGATTCATGCTAGTCGGCGTTTACGCTCCCCAGCATGCACGCGTCGATTATTTGGCTCGTAGGATTTCTGAGTCCAGACATGATTTTCTCATCGACCCCTATCGGTCCAAGGCGGAACACCTGATCCACCGCGATCAGGAGGAAAGCGGCAATGCCTATGGCCAGAACGTGCGTGACACTTTTCACCGGGCAGATATCTTTGTAAACGCCACCGATCCTTCTCTGTTGGGCAGTTCTCTGAAGCGCTTCGTCGAACTTCTTTTCGGGAATTCCTTCCACACACCGACCCGTGACGAATATGGTATGTTCCACGCCCAAGCTGCCGCTCTCCGGTCGGCCGAACTCGGACGGCAAGTGGGGGCTGCCATCGCTACGGATGACGGAGAAATAGTCGTGGTCGGCACTAATGAAGTGCCGAAGGCGGGCGGTGGCCAGTACTGGACACAAGACGAGCCGGACCATCGTGACTTTGTGTTGGGATATGACTCAAGTGACAGGCATAAAAGGAACATATTGGCAGATTTGCTTGAGCGTTTGAAGAATGAAGATTGGCTTTCGACTGAAAAGCGGAAACTATCGACAGAAAAGCTTGTCGACCTAGCTCTCGCGGACAGCTCCGGGGCATCATTGCGAAAGGCGCAGATGATGTACGTGCTGGAGTTCGGCAGGGCAGCTCATGCTGAAATGGCTGCGCTGATGGATGCTGCACGTCGGGGTGTTTCAGTCAAAGGCGCAACCTTGTATTGCACAACCTTTCCGTGTCATATTTGCGCTCGGCATATTGTTGCTGCGGGGATTCGTCGGGTTGTGTACATCGAACCTTATCCAAAGAGCCTTGCGGCCCAACTTTATCCCGAGTCCATCGCGGTCGAATCCCCCACTGGGCGGCCTCACCACGTTTCGTTCGAACCTTTCGTTGGGATCGCGCCGCGTCAATATCTGAACTTGTTTACAATGGTTCGCAGGAAAAAGCCGGACGGGACTGCGCTTTCTCCGGATCGCCAAACAGCAACGCCAAGGTTGCAGAGTTCACCGCCTACCTACATTCGAAATGAGAAGAGCTCCTTAGCGTGGTTGGACCAAGCGATGCGAAAGAAGGGGCTGCTTCCCGGGAAGGAGAAGCAAGATGGCTGACGAAAAACGATGGCTGGACCAAGTGCTTGAGGATGCGACTTCTGAAGTGCGATCGTGGCCGAATTGGTTAAAGGATGCTCAAAGTGAAGCTCCGGCTGAAAAGCAGTCTGCCGAAAAACCAAAACTCCGAGCTGCCGCCGCTGGCAATGGCGGTACCGAACGGCAATCGGTAGATTGAACGCAGTTTGGGACTTGCTTCGACAATCGTGCAGGCAGATCCGCACCTGCCGTCAGCTCGATGGAACGGCCCGGCAATGAAGACAAGTGTTCGCTTTTCAGTACGCCTAGCCATAATTTATACAACGGGTTCAATTCCGGTGCGTGCATAGCCCCGAACGCGAAGGGAACTTCGAGCTGCTGACTCCAATGGATTCCTCGGAAACCGCCTACCTTCTTGTACTCTGGGACCGCAATATCTGCCCATACTGTGGTCAGCTTATTGGCGAGGGGAAACGGGTCGGAAGTGGGCGCAAGACCGAGGGAGGCTTCTGTAGTCTCCAGTGTTACACTGCCTATTATGAGTCCGATCTCAGTGAGAGAGCCCGTCGGCTCCAACTGCGCGGGAACTGCTAGGGAGTGCGGACCGTGAAGGAAGCAATGGCCCTCAGCCTGTTTTCAAAACTGACGCGGTCCGAACCTCGCAAGGCAGGCATTCTGCCGTCCCAAGAGATTAAGGAACTAATCGATAATGGCAAGATCCGCTCTCGCGTCGAAATCACCGATGACCAGATTCAACCCGCAAGTGTAGACGTGCGGTTGGGAAATATTGCCTATAAGATTCGGGCAAGCTTCCTTCCTAACGCGCGGACACCGATCGAACCACGAATCCGGGAATTACTGTTGGAGGAAATTGACCTGAGCCGGCCTGCTCTGCTGGACAGAGAAGCCGTGTACATTGTTCCACTAGTCGAGAGTCTGGCGCTCCCATCTGATATGCGTGCGAGATCGAATCCCAAGAGCACTACAGGTCGCTTGGATATCTTCACGCGACTTATTACCGACGGCGGCGCCCAATTCGACGACGTCGATGCGGGGTATTCCGGGGACCTTTATGTGGAGATCGTCCCGCGGACTTTTCCGATCATCGTCAAAGCAGGGGCGCGACTTAATCAACTTCGATTTCTCAGGGGCAATCCGCAATCTGACGACGAGCAATTGCGCAAGTTGGCGCAGAAGCAACAACTCGTCTACTATGAAAACGGTAATGCTCCAATTCGACCGATTATCCGCGAAGGTCTAAGGGTTTCCATCGATCTCCAGGGGCATGAAATGAACGGCCTTGTAGCTTACAAGGCCAGACAGGCCCGCTCACCGATCGACCTAGCGAAGGTAGGCGCATACGAAGTGACGGATTTTTGGGAGGCCGTCTCTACGTGCGATCCGAGCAGCCTGGTGCTTACTCCTGGCGCCTTCTATTTGTTAGCCTCAAAGGAGAGGATCGGAGTGCCCCCTGGCTACGCGGCAGAGATGGAACCCTATGACCCGACGATCGGCGAATTTACAGTCCACTATGCAGGGTTCTTCGATCCAGGTTTTGGCCATGGGGTTTCTGGCGAAATCAAAGGCACGAAGGCAGTGCTCGAAGTCCGGGCCCACGAGGTTCCAATCTTGTTAGAAGACGGACAGACGATAGGGCGCCTCGTGTATCATAAGATGGCAGATGTCCCGGACAAGCTTTATGGTCAAGCGATTGGTTCGTCCTACCAACAGCAAGGATTGGCGCTTAGCAAGCAGTTCATACCGACTCGCAGAAGTGACGCTCCCATTAGCGATTTGCTACAGTCGCATAAAGCGTAGGACTTTCACTTTACGTTACAACGTCCTTAGAAAGCCTATCTCGTATGCACTGGTTGTAACAGTGCACGCGAAACGCGTAACGGATCTTTACAACCGAATCGCCCAACGGTATCGCACACAGCTAGAGCCTCTCAGGCCGATCATCCGGCTTCCAATCCGGACGTCGTGAAATCCAGAAACCGATAATCCTATGTTGGGCCGGTTGAACCCGAGAGTCCTGCTCTTAGGAATCCCAAGGACGTACTGCGAGAAATTGGTGTCGATTGTTACCGCAGTCCCCACTTTCCGGATTGTCAAAGCGCCGAGTCCGGAACCAAGCCGCTTAACTTTCGCACCTGAATTGTGACGTAAATTGTGACGTCACCAGCCCGTATAGGCCAGAATTTGCATCTGTGTGCAGCAGTGGCGCAGAGCCTACAAATTAGCGCTTACCGTCGGTTGCATATGGAATTGCAGCCTAATGCTGCTTATCGCCGCTGATGTCGTTTGTTAAATTGACACGGTAGAGGTTCGCGGTTCGAGCCCGCACTCGTTTGCAGCCGCACATATTCGCTTGCGATGTTGCTTCTTCGATTTTCGATTCCGCTCTTATTTACTGACGTGGCGGGAGCAGCGGCTCCTGCGCTCGAACCGAGTTTCGACCTTGCGATTCTTCAGCCGCCGTCCGGAGAACATGCCGGGCTGGCTGGATTTCATTGAAAGCACGACAGTCAATTACTTCAGAATCCGGGCGAGTGGTAAAACGAGGGTAAAACCAAAGAACGATCAGAGTCAGCTCTAAGCAGAAAGCGTCGATTTACAAAGGAAATTGGTGGACGTGGCCGGGATCGAACCGGCGACCCCCTGCTTGCAAAGCAGGTGCTCTCCCAGCTGAGCTACACGCCCACGCGGTGCAACCAATACACTCTCAATAGTTTACAGCGAGTTCTTCAACTGGTCCAACTTCGAGTTTCGGTCCATTCAGTCCAACAACGGCTTTTTCGGACGGGAGTTCGAAGCCCAAGCCCACTTTCTCGGCTACTTGCTTGCGAAACTCCGCGTCGTCCTTCAGCTTGGAATAGCTGTCTGTCACCGTTTTTCCCGCGTGGCCATGCCAGAACGTGATGAGGTCCTCGGGGACCAAGTTCTTGCGAAGCCATGTAATGCGGAAACGACGGAACGCGTGACAACCCGTTTTCGGCTGTTTGAGGTTAGCAAGGATCGGATGCCGCGAGCGCCGCAGGATGTTCGACTGGTAGAGTTGTCTCCCCGTTCGAGTGGAGAACAGGTGGCCAAGCACAGTTGCCGGTGATAACGCGATGAAGTTCTGAATCCGATTTGCCAACGATGAGGATGGACTGGGGTAGCAACGCTGGAGCACCGCGCAGTTCCACTTTCTTCATGACCCATGCGGCACATTCGCGTGCGATCCAGCGAAGTTGAAGGCGATTGCGAAAAGGGCGATCCTTGTCGCTCCCAGTCAGCCCGAGTGCGTCTCCATCAGTTGTTGGGAGCACGACGCGACAGGCATCGAGTGTCTCCAGCAGACCACGCAGCTCCGCGAAGGCGAAGAGGGAAAATGCAGGGGAGGCCATATCGAGGGATGACTGCGGCGGGAGGCCCTGCCGCAATTCGTCAATGACCCTGTCGTTGCCTGAGTTCCGAATAAGCTTCATGACGAGTCACGCAAATATTTACCATTCCGCGCCCTGCTCCGTTCAACCGTTTCCTCGGTTGGAATTTCCCGGAGTGCGTCCGTGATCTGGAGGTCTTTGAGGCGATCCAGGTCGTCTACCGTCAGTGGCGTGCTCCGGGCAAGAAATTGCACCTATTTACCCAAAGATGCTCCGCGAGCCACCCATAGTACA
>Ga0182015_10006145_pt1 | contig 12171 bp, 7 predicted proteins | sample 712P3MmetaG_FD_120478 | JGI IMG/M metagenome (GOLD analysis project Ga0182015, IMG submission 120478) | Permafrost microbial communities from Stordalen Mire, Sweden - 712P3M metaG | ecosystem: Environmental > Terrestrial > Soil > Wetlands > Permafrost | place: Sweden: Stordalen | collected...
CGGGATTTCGTGAAGCAGTCGGCGGTGGTGGGGGCAGGGTGTTTATTGCCGGGCGCGCGCGCTGAGGATTGGTTGGGTGCGGCCGGGGCTGCCGTATCCGCAGAAGCGGATGGTGGCTGGTACGACCGGCCGATGCGGTGGGCGCAGCTGGCGTTTGTCGAGGACGATCCTGGGAATTACGATCCGCAATTTTGGCTGGACTACTTTCGCAAGGTGCATGCGGACGCGGCTTGTTTAAGCGCGGGTGGGGTGGTGGCGTTTTATCCGACGGAGCTGCCGCTGCAGAAGCGGAGCGCGTGGCTGGGGGATCGCGATGCGTTCGGCGATCTCGCAGCAGGCTGCCGCAAGATGGGCATGAATCTGGTGGCGCGGACCGATTCTCATGCGTGCTGGCAGAAGGTGTATGACGCGCATCCGGACTGGATCATGGTGGGGCCGGATGGGGAGAAGCGGCGGCATCCATCGGATCCGCAGTATTGGCTGGGGTGCGCGCTGGGGCCTTACAACTTTGAGTTCATGACGGCGGTGCATGAGGAGATCATGCGGAAGTATCGGCCGGATGGGATCTTCACGAATCGCTGGGCGGGCAGCGGGATGTGTTATTGCGAGCATTGCCAGCGGAATTTTCGGGAGTTCTCAGGGCTGGAGTTGCCGCGCACGGGCGATCCGCAGGATCCGGCGCGGAAGCAATACATCGTGTGGAATCAGAAGCGGCTGTTTGAGCTTTGGCGTTTGTGGAACGAGAAGATTCGGGCGATCAATCCGAATGCGAGCTACATTGCGAACGCTGGCGGAGGGGCTCTGAGCCCGCTGGATATGAAGACGATTGGGGAATTGGCGCCGACTTTATTTGCGGATCGGCAGAGCCGGAGAGGATTGATGCCGCCGTGGGCGAACGGGAAGAACGGCAAGGAGTATCGCGCGACGATGGGGAACAAGCCGATTGTCGGGATTTTCAGCGTGGGTTTCGACGATGAGCACCGCTGGAAGGATTCGGTGCAGAACGGCGATGAGATCCGGATGTGGGTGGCGGACGGAATGGCGCAGGGGCTGCGTCCGTGGTTCACCAAGTTCAACGCGAAGCCCATCGATCGGCGATGGCTGCCGGTGGTGGAGGAGATTTATTCGTGGCACTACGAAAACGAAGCGTACATGCGGAATGTGCGGCCGCTGGCGCGGGTGGGGCTTGTGTATTCGCAGCAGAGCGCGTGGTTTTATGGCGGGGACAAGGCGCAGGCGAAGGTCGAGGAGCCGGCGCTGGGATTTTATGAGGCGCTGGTGGAGGCGCGGATTCCGTTTGAGATGGTGCACGACCGGTGTCTCGACGCTGCGCGGCTGGCGGACTTCCGGACGCTGATTCTGCCGAATATTGCTGCGCTGTCGGAGGAGCAGTGCGGCCAGTTGCGGGATTTTGTGGAGCGCGGCGGTGGAATGGTGGCGACGTATGAGACTTCGCTGTATGACGAGTGGGGTGTGCGGCGGAAGGATTTTGGGCTGGCGGATTTGTTTGGGGCTCGGTATGCGGGCCGCGTCGAGGAGAACATGCTCAATTCGTATCTTGCGTTGGAGAAGGAGCCGCGGGCGCTTGAGACGAACGGGGAGCATGGGCTGCTGCGAGGGTTCGAGGATGCTGGGCGGATTGTGAATGCGGCGAATCAGGTGGAGGTGACGGCGGCGGATGAGAGTGGGGTTGCGCCGCTGCGGGTGGTGCCGAGTTATCCGGATCTGCCGATGGAGTCGGTGTTCACGCGTGCCGGTGCGGCTGGCAAGCCGGGCGCTTATTTGAGGCAGGTGGGCAAGGGGCGCGTGATTTATTTTCCGGGGGACATCGATCGGACTTTTTGGCAGGTGCTGGATGTGGATCACGGGAAGCTGCTGCGGAATGCGGTGGAGTGGGCGACGAATGAAGAGGCTCGGGTTTTGGTGGAGGGCAACGGGATTCTGGATGTGGCAGTGTGGGAGCAGAAGGATTCGATGACGGTGCATCTGGTGAATCTGACGAACCCGATGATGATGAAGGGCCCGGTGCGGGAGATCATTCCCATTTCGCGGCAGAAGGTATCGGTGCGGGTGCCGGATGGGCGGCGGGTGCGGCGCGTGCATTTGCTGGTCGCCGGAGGCGAGGTGGCTCATCGGGTCGAGGGAGAACGCGTTGTGCTGGATGTGCCGGAGATTGGGCTGCATGAAGTGGTGGCCGTGGATTTCTGAGTCGGCTTGCCGGATCGGCCGAGTGGTACAGTGTTCATCTCAACCATTCCCTGAAAATTTTAGTGTTCTGTGATTTGGTGTTGCCGCTTCATGGAACCGAAAGGTGTTGGTCGCATGTTTTCTGTCTTCGTAATCCGCCGTGGTGCGATGATTTTGGCGCTTGGTTCGTTGAGTGCGCTGGCTGTTTTCGGTAGCGATGAGGGGGCGAAACGGCCTGGCTATTATCGCGAGCCGGCGGTGCATGGGGACATGCTGATCTTTACGTCAGAGGGCGATCTGTGGTCGGTGAGTGTCGAGGGCGGAGCGGCGCATCGGCTAACTTCTGCGCCGGGGCAGGAACGGTTTTCCACGATTTCGCCGGACGGAAAGACGGTGGCGTTTTATGCGCAGTACGAAGGTCCGAGCGAGGTGTACACGATTCCGATTGGCGGCGGAATTCCGCAGCGGCAGACGTGGGACAACGATGCGAAGCCGGTGGGATGGAAGCCGGATGGGCGACTGATGATTGAGACGGGCCGTTATGCGACGCTGCCCGATCCAAATTTGGTGCTGATTGGGAGCGACGGGGCGCGCGAGATGCTGCCTCTGGCGACGGGTTCGGAGGCTTGCTATTCGGACGATGGGAAGACGCTGTTTTTTACGCGCTTCGACAAGCAGTGGAGCAACACGAAGCGGTATAAGGGCGGGTTCATTCAAAATTTGTGGCGATATGACGGGAAGGGGGAAGCAGTTGCGCTGACCTCGGATTTTGCGGGCACGTCGCATGCGCCGATGTTCTGGAAGGGGCGCGTGTATTTTCTCTCGGACCGCGATGGCGTGATGAATGTGTGGTCGATGGATCCCAAGGGACACGGTTTGAAGGAGGAGAGCCACCAGAAGTTGTTCGATGTGCAGACGGCTTCGGTTTCGGAGGGGCGAATTGTGTATGCCAGCGGCGGTGATCTCTGGTCGCTGGATTTGGGTTCGGGGCGCGAGGCGGTCATTCCGATCACGCTGGTTTCGGATTTCGATCAGCTGCGCGAGCACTGGGTGACGAAGCCGATGAGCTACATCACCGATGCGCACATCGCTCCGGATGGAAACAGGGTTGTATTCACGGCGCGCGGCGAGATTTTCACGATGCCAGCGAAGACAGGGCGCGTGATCAAAGTTGCCGGGGACTCTAGTGTGCGTTATCGCTCGGCCCGGTTCCTGCCGGATGGGAAGAGCATTGTGGCGTTGTCGACTGGTAGCGGGGAGACGGAGTTCTGGAAGTTTCCAGCGAATGGCGAGGGCACGGCGGAGCAGTGGACGAACGACGCGAAGGTGTTGCGGTGGGATGGCGTTCCTTCGCCCGACGGACGTTGGCTGGCGAACTACGACAAGGACGATCAGCTTTGGGTGTTCGACACGAAGACGAAACAGAACAAGCGCATCGCGCAGTCGATGAATGGAGGGTTCTCCGATTTGGCCTGGTCGCCGGACAGCCGGTGGCTGGCGTATGTGGAGGGCGCGGACAACGAATTCGATCAGATCAAGGTGCTGAATCTGGAGTCGGGGAAGATCGAGACGCTGACGTCGGATCGTTACAACAGCGAGAGTCCGGCGTGGAGTTCGGATGGGAAGTGGATGTATTTTCTTTCGGACCGTTCGCTGAATACGACGGTGCCTGCGCCGTGGGGGCCGCGGCAGCCTGATCCGCATTTCAATCATCCGGTGAAGATTTACGAATTTGCGCTGGTGGCGGGAGGGCGGTCGCCATTTTTGCCGGCGGATGAGTTGCATCCGGATACGCCGGCGAAGGACGAGAAGAAAGACACGGCGGACGCGTCGAAGGACAAGGCGGTCGATGCGGCAGCGAAGGACGCGAAGGCTCCTGCGGCGAAAGCTCCCGAGGAGAAAAAGCCCGACGAGAAAAAGTCCGATGAAAAGAAAGTGCCCGAGGTGAAGATCGATTTTGCGGGCCTTGGAGAGCGGCTGGCGGAGGTACCGGTTCCGGCGGGAAATTACGCCGACCTCGAAGCGACGGACAAGCGGCTCTGTTGGGTGAGTGGGACCGATGAGCTGCGTCCGAAACGGGCGCTGCAGTGCCTGAGCATCGATAACAAGGGCGACGAGCCGGACACGGTGATGGCGGAGGTGCGGGGCTACGAGATTTCTCAGGATCGGAAAAAGCTGTTGATCCGCAAGGGCGAGGACTTCCTGGTTTTTGATTCCGATGTGAAGGGTTCGGGACTCGGCGATGCGAAGGTGCTGGCGAAGGCGAAGGTGGATCTGTCGCACTGGGAGCTGACCACGACGCCGCGCGAGGAGTTTCATGGAATTTTTCTGGATGCGTGGCGGCTGGAGCGGGATTATTTCTACGATCGGCACATGCAGGGTGTGGATTGGGTAGCGATGCAGAAGCGTTATTTGCCGCTGGTGGATCGTGTGTCGGATCGCGATGAGCTGAACGATGTGATTGCGCAGATGGTGAGCGAGCTGTCGGCGCTGCACACGTTTGTTCGTGGAGGGGATCAGCGGAAGCCCGCGGATGACGTGGATGTGGCGACATTGGGGGCGCGGCTGCGGAGGGATGAGAAGGCGGGAGGGTTTGTGGTGGAGCACGTCTACCTGCACGATCCTGATCTGCCGAACACGGCGCCTCCGCTGGCACGGCCGGATTCATTGGTGAGCGAGGGCGAGACGATTGTGAGCATCGATGGGCGGGATTTGCTGAGCGTGCGCGACGAGCGGGAGTTGCTGCGCGGCAAGGCTGGCGTCCAGGTGATGCTGAAGGTGAAGTCGGCGAAGGGCGAGTTGCGCGATGTGCTGGTGAAGCCGATTAACGAGGAGCAGGACGGGGATCTGCGGTACACGGAGTGGGAGTACTCGCGGCGGACGAAGGTGGACGCGGCATCGGGCGGGAAGATTGGGTATGTGCATTTGCGGGCGATGGGTCCGGAGGACATCGATCAATGGGCGCGCGAGTATTATCCCGTGTTCAACCGGGAGGGGCTGATTATCGATGTTCGCCACAATGAGGGCGGCAACATCGATTCGTGGCTGCTGGGTAAGCTGCTGCGCCAGGCGTGGTTCTATTGGCAGCCGCGCGTGGGCCATCCCACATGGAATATGCAGGACGCTTTTCGCGGACATATTGTCGTGCTGTGCGATCAGGAGACGGCTTCCGATGGCGAGGCGTTTTCAGAAGGGTTCAAGCGCATGAAGATGGGCACGGTGATTGGAATGCGCACGTGGGGCGGCGAAATCTGGCTGAGCGGGAGCAATCGGGAGGCGGACGGCGGCGTGGCCACGGCGGCAGAGACGGGCGTGTACGGGCCGGAGGGTAAGTGGCTGATTGAGGGGCACGGCGTCGATCCAGATGTGGTGGTCGACAATCTTCCGCACGCGACGTTCGAAGGCAATGACGCGCAGTTGCAAAGTGCGCTGGAGTTGCTGACGAAGCAAATCCAGGACGATCCGCGACCGGTGCCGGCGACCCCGCCGTATCCAGACAAGAGCTTTAAGTATCAGTGACGCAGATCGGCGGCGGTTGAAATTTGTGTCGATCGCGAAATACTGCGAAACGGCGGAGCCTCTTCCTTCACTTACTAACTGAATCTATCTCGTGGACCGGCTGGCGATAGCTGGTCCGCGGGCGAGGCTGCCTAAGTGCGGCCAGGAGAGAGGTGCGCACGCTTCTCTTCGATTCAGGAAGGAGCACGCAATGGCGGGAACATGGAATCCACTGGGGCATCAACCCCCGGTGTCGATCGATACGATGGTGCTGCTGACGGATGGCAGCGTGATGTGTCACGAGTATGAAGGGCCAGGTGGGGCGATCACGCCTAACTGGTATCGACTGGCGCCGGACGCGTTCATGAATTACGCGAACGGGACCTGGCACAGGCTGACACCGATGCCGGCGAATGCTCCGCTGGGGCAGAACGGGCCGGTGAATGCGCCGCTTTATTTTGCGTCCGCGGTGTTGAAGGATGGGCGCGTGTTTGTTGCGGGCGGCGAGTACAACGTGAGCGGCGCGGCGAGTGTGGATCTGCTGGCGTGCTCGATCTACGATCCGGTTGCGGACTCGTGGAAGAGCGTTGCGAATCCACCGGGATTCGCAAATATTGGCGATGCGCCGACGTGTGTGCTGCCGGATGGGCGCGTGCTGCTGGGGGACATCAACTCGGTGCACACGCAGATTTTCGATCCGGAAACGGAGACGTGGAGCGCCGGCGGCGACAAGCACGATACCAGTTCAGAAGAGAGCTGGACGCTGCTGGGAGACGGGACGATCATCGTCGCGGAGGTAAACAATCATCCGCACGCAGAGAAGTATCTGATCGCGAACAATCAGTGGATCAAGGCGGGGCACACGCCGCCGGGACACGATCTGGTGTTGAACGAGCCGGGAATTTCGATTGAAATTGGGCCGGCGATTCTGATGCCGGACGGGCGCGTGTTCTGCACGGGCGCGACGGGACACACGGCCATCTATCAGCCGCCGATGAACCCGACGCATCCTGGGACGTGGATCGCGGGGCCGGATTTCCCGGTTTCCGGCGGGAAGCTGATGCGGGCGTTCGATGCGCCGGCGTGCCTGCTGCCGAATGGGTCGGTGCTGGTAGCTGTGGGACCGTTCAATGCGGGATGGTCGGGACCGCCGACGGAGTTTTTCGAATTTGACGGGGCGGTGCTGCATCCGCAGGCGAATCCGGCGAGCGCGGCGGCCGAGCCGACGTTCAATGCGCGGCTATTGCTGTTGCCGAGCGGTGAGGTGCTGTACTCGAACTGCACGGGCACGATTGAGATGTACACGCCGTCGGGCGGACCGCATCCTGCGTGGCGTCCGCGGATCACGGAGGTGCCGCGGCATCTGCATCCGGGGGGGGCATTTGAACTGCGCGGGCAACAACTGAACGGCCTGTCGCAGGCGAACGCGTACGGCGACGACGCGCAGATGGCGACGAACTATCCGCTGGTGCAGTTGCGGGGGACGGGCAGCGTGGGCATGGTGTTCTGCCGGACGTTCGATCACTCGACGATGGCGGTAGCGACGGGCAGCTCGATTCATCACACGCATTTCAAGGTGCCGCCACATCTGCCGCACGGACGGTACGAGCTGGTGACGATTGCCAACGGCATCGAATCGGAGCCGATGGAGGTGCACGTGGGCGAGGAGGAACGGCACCACGAGCACGAACTCGAACATAAGGAACACCACAACGGATGGTCGAAGAAGCACGAGTACGTTCACGAGGAGGAAGGGAACTTGAAGCTGGAACTGACGCTTCCACTTTCCGGCGCAAAGAACTAACGCCTGTTCACCCGCGGGGTCCTCGATGATGACGGTCGAGGATCCCGCGGGTGATGTTTCGTGCGAATCTTTCGCGTTTGCGCCTTCATCCAACGGACAACTGGAGGCGAGAAGATGGCTGCGTTTTGTGGATGTTGTGGAGCAGAGATCGCCGGGAAGGCCGAGGCGTGCCTTGTTTGCGGAACGCCGCGGCATGGAATGATGCGGGCTGACCGGGTGCCTGCGCCGGATTTTGGGACGAGCGCTGCTCCGGAAAAGGTGAGACTCGGCGATGATGTGTGCGGGCTGGGCTGTTGATCAGTTCTGGTCATGGACGCGGCAATAGCGGAAAATAGAGGGATGCACGACGCGCGAGTGATGACGGACGTCCCCGGGGCAATCGCCGAGATTCAGGCGGGGCGGATGATCGTCGTGGTCGACGACGAGGATCGCGAGAATGAAGGCGACCTGACGCTGGCCGCGGAGCATGTGACTCCCGAGGCAATTAATTTTATGGCGCGGGAGGGGCGCGGGCTGGTTTGCCTGACGGTGACCGAGGAGCGGGCCGATTATCTGCGGCTGGGACCGATGACGGCGCAGAATTCTTCACGATTTGGAACGGCGTTCACAGAAACCATTGAGGCGCGCGAGGGCGTGACGACGGGAATCTCCGCATACGATCGCGCGCAGACGATTAAGGTGGCGATCGATCCGCGGTCGACGGCGCAGGATTTGGCGCGGCCGGGGCATGTATTTCCGCTGCGAGCGCGGAAGGGCGGGGTGCTGGTGCGGGCTGGGCAGACGGAGGCGTCGGTGGACCTGGCGCGGCTGGCGGGGTTGATTCCGGCGGGTGTGATTTGCGAAGTGATGAAGGACGACGGCACGATGGCGCGGGTGCCGGACCTGATCGAATTTTGTAACAAGCACGGTCTCAAAATGCTGACGGTGGCGGAGCTGATTCGCTACCGGCTGCAGCACGAGCGTTACATTGTGCGCGTGGCGGAGAGTCCGATGCCGACGGAGTGGGGCAATTTTCTGATGATCGCGTACGAGAGCGAGGTGCATGGCGGAGAGAGCCATGTGGCCCTCGTGCGCGGGGATGTGAACCAGAGCGGCGCGGAAGCGGATGAGCCTGTGTTGGTGCGGGTGCATTCACATTGCCTGGCAGGCGATGTGTTTGGGACGACGATGTGCGAATGCCAGCGGACGATGCAGCAGTCACTGAAAATGATTGCGGAGGCGGGACGCGGGGCGCTGGTTTATCTGCACAACGCGAGCCGGGGATTTGAGATTGATCGCACGGTTTCGCCGCACCGGATTGTGTTTCATCGTGAGGCGCGAGCGCGAGAACGGCATGAGGATCGGCACCAGCGGATTTTGCGCGAGGTGGGGCTGGGCGGGCAGATCCTGGCGGACCTGGGGATTCATCGAATCCGGTTGTTGAGCAATACGCCGACGCATGTGCCGGCGCTGCAGGGATTCAGCGTGGAGATTGTGGAGCAGGTGCCGATCTTGCTGCCTGCACGGGCGGACGCGCCAGAGCAATTCTCTGAGATCAACCGCAGCTAAAACATAACCCAGTAGAAATTCACGACTTGCTGACGGCTGGCGCGAGGGGCGGACTACTTTTCGGCAGGGAGCGGGTCCGGGAGTTCTGCGAGGAGACCGCGGTGGGCGAGGTCCTGGCGGAGCTGCGCAATGTTGCTGAACTGGATCGCGTGCAGACCAACGTTTTCGGCGCCACGGATATTAGGGAGTTTGTCGTCGAGGAAGAGGGCTTGGTTGGGTTGGACGCCCAGGGCGTCGCAGGTAAGGGTGTAGATGGCGGGGTCGGGCTTGGCGACGCCGAGTTCGCAGGACCAGGTGAGGTGGTTGAAGTGGGCGAGCCAGGCGAATTCCTGGCGCATGGTGCGCAGGACGTCGGGGCCCATGTTGGAAAGGATGGCGGTGAAGAGGCCGGCGTTCTGGAGTGCGGCGGCCCAGGTGAGCATGGGCTCGATGAGGTTGCTGGTCCACATGAGGACGTCATTTTCGATGAGAGCTTCGATTTGCGCGGGGGTGAAGTTGAGACCAGCGTCGCGCGCGAATTTAGCCCAGTAGCCTGGGCCGTCGAGGATGCCGAGGTCGTAGTCGTGGCGGTCGCGCCAGTAGAGGCGCTCGAAGGCGTCGTTGTCGAGGCCGGTGAGCGCGAGTAATTGGCGGCGGGCGGCGGGGTCAGCGGTGCAGAGGACCTCGCCGTAGTCGAAGATGACGGCGCGCATAAAGACAGGGTACAGGGTGCAGGTTACACGGAACAGGGTTTGGTTCAGCGATGAATCCAGAAGTCAGGCGTAGCGCGCTGTGAAAAGATGAGGGCGTGCGATTTTCGTCGAGGACGGATTGGGATGTTGCGGAGACGCGGCTGGCGCGGGTTTTGCGGGAGCGTCGCGCTGCGGGATTGCCGATCCTGGACTTGACGGCTTCGAATCCTACACAGTGTGGATTTGCTTACGATGAGGCGGGAATTTTGGCGGCGCTGGGGGATCGCGCGGCGCTGACTTATGATCCGGAGCCGCGCGGGATGTTGCGGGCTCGGGAGGCGGTGTGCCGGTATTACGCTGCGCGTGGCGCCGACGTTGGGGCGGAACAGATTTTTCTGACAACGAGCACGAGTGAGGCGTACAGCTGGGTGTTTCGGCTGTTGTGCGATGCGGGCGATGGGGTGCTGATCGCGCAGCCGAGTTATCCGCTGTTTGATTTTCTGGCGCAGATAGAAGATGTGCGGTTGGTGCCGTATCCGCTGGTGTATGACCATGGGTGGCAGATTGATTTCGACGATTTGCGGGAGCGGATTACGGCGCGGGCCGAAAGCAGAATCAGGGCCATTGCCCTGGTGCATCCGAACAACCCGACGGGGCACTTTACGAAGGCTGAGGAGCGGCGGGAGCTGGAGCGGATTTGCGCGGAGTTTGGGCTGGCGCTGATTGTGGATGAGGTTTTTCTGGATTACTCGGTGCCCGGGAATGAGGCGCGCAGTTTTGCAGCGGGAGAACACTCGACGCTGACATTTGTGCTGAGCGGGATTAGCAAGATTGCGGCTCTGCCGCAGATGAAGGCAGCGTGGATTGCGGGGTTCGGGCCTGCGGGCTTGCGTCCGGAGGGGGAGCTGAAAGTGGCTCTGGAGCGGTTGGAGATTGTCGCGGATACGTTTTTGTCGATGAATGCGCCGGTGCAGTGTGCGTTGCCGACCTGGTTGGCGGGTTGCGCAGGGATTCAGGAGCAGATTCGGGCGCGGACCCAGGCGAACCTGCGGAGTTTAGATCACGCATTGTTACGAGTTCCGGCGGTGATGCGGCTGGAGGTCGAGGCGGGTTGGTATGCGGTGCTGAGGGTTCCAGCGCTGGGATCGGATGAGGATTTGGCGGTGCGGCTGGTGGAGGAGCGCGCGGTGAGCGTGCATCCTGGATACTTCTTTGGATTCGGTGGAGATGGGTGGCTGGTGGTGAGTTTGCTAACGGCGGAAGAGGACTTTCGCAAGGGAGTTGGCGAAATTTGCGGGATGTTCGAGGCGCGGGAATAAGGATCGCGTTGTGCGCCGACTTCCATTCACCCGATTGAAGGCTGGTACCGATCCCACATCTCAAAATCGAGATGTGGGGCACCCAGAGTCTTCCACGATCGAGATGGATGGCACCCGGATTGACGCTTCGACTAGAGGATGTTGACGGCGCGGGCGGCTAGCAGGGCGATGGTGGCGAGGGAGATGAGGGACTGGATCATCATGAGGACTTTAGCCCAGCGCGAGAGGACCGGCACGTCGGTGGGCGAGAAGGCCGTCGAAGTGTTGAAGGCGAGGAAGAGGTAGTCGATGAAGCCGGGGTTCCAGCACTCTTCGCCCATGGTGCGTTTGGTTTCGGGGGTGAGGGTCATTTGGGGGAAGAGGAAAGCGCCGTCGGTGTGGACGCCTTGCTGGTCGCGGACCGCGGGGCCACCGCCGTCGAGGCGCCAATACCAGGAGGCAAAGACGATGATGTTGGTGATCCAGAGGGCGCCGGCGGATTCGAGCAGAGCAATGGGCGTTTGCGTGTGTTTCGGGAGTGCCGCGATGAGCAGACCGAGGGACCAGATCATGTCGGCGGTGACGATGGCGGCCATGATGTAGCCGAGGATTCTGTTGAGGGTGTCGAGGCCGCGGACGTGAGCCCAGATGGTGGGGATAGAGAAACCGCCGATGACGGCGAGGAGGAGCCAGTCGGGGCCGTAGGAGAGGGATTCTGGGAGAGCGAGGCGGAGTCCGCCGACGGCGAGGAGAGCGACGATGGCGGGCCAGCGGGGCTCGGAGCGGAGGGTCGGTTTTGCGGACGTGGCGGCCATGGCTCGGGGAATATGGGTCAGAGGTTGTGGAGGTAGTTGACGATCTCGGGAGTGGTCCAATCCTGCGCGCCGATGAATTTGCGGCGGATGACGCCATGGGTGTCGATGATGTAGGTTTCCGGCGGGCGGGTGGTGTCGAAGGAGTGGTTGGATTGCTGGGAGAGGTCGAGGATGGTGGTGATGCCGGCGATGTGGTTATCGGTGACGTATTGCTGATAGGCGTTGGCGTCGGTATCGAAGCTGACGGCGAGGACGACGATGTTGGGCATGCGGCGCTGGAGTTCGATGAGGGAGGGGAACTCCTCGAGGCAGGGTGGGCACCAGCTAGCCCAGAAATTTAAGACGACGAC
>Ga0182015_10006146_pt1 | contig 12170 bp, 10 predicted proteins | sample 712P3MmetaG_FD_120478 | JGI IMG/M metagenome (GOLD analysis project Ga0182015, IMG submission 120478) | Permafrost microbial communities from Stordalen Mire, Sweden - 712P3M metaG | ecosystem: Environmental > Terrestrial > Soil > Wetlands > Permafrost | place: Sweden: Stordalen | collected...
CGCAACAATTCATTGTAGCGTGTCGGCGGCATCTGGCGCAAAGCGCAGGTGAGATTCGGTGCGCGTGGCGCTAGCTTGCCGCATCGGTTCGCGCGTTCTATGATGGATGCGCGAGGACAAAATGCCTGATAAGGCCCCTATTCCTGGAGTGAAGAATCTGATTGCTGTCGCTAGCGGCAAAGGCGGCGTGGGGAAGACGACCGTCGCTGTGAATCTGGCGATCGCGCTGCAGCGGACGGGCTCGAAAGTCGGGTTGCTTGATGCCGATGTGTATGGGCCGAATGTGCCGGTGATGCTGGGGACCACGGAGCAGCCGCGCGCGGTGGACGAGCGGACGATTATTCCCGTTGAAGCCTACGGCGTGAAAATGATTTCGATGGGGCTGCTGAATCCAGGCGACAAGCCGCTGATCTGGCGCGGGCCGATGCTTCACAGCGTGATTCAACAGTTTTTGCGCAGCGTGCAGTGGGGCGAACTCGATTATCTTGTGGTGGATTTGCCGCCGGGGACGGGCGATGTGCAGTTGACGCTGATTCAATCGGTCGCGGTGACTGGGGCGCTTATCGTGACGACGCCTTCGATTGTGGCGCTTGCCGATGTGCGCAAGGCTATTGAAATGTTCCGGCAGGTGAATGTGGAAATTCTCGGCGTGGTCGAGAATATGAGCTATTTCAATTGCCCGCATTGCAAGGAGCGGATTGACGTGTTTGGCCACGGGGAGGGTGCGCATTTGGCGAAGGCGTTTGGTGTGCCGTTGCTGGGCGAAATTGAGATCGAGCCGCAGATTCGCATCGGCGGTGATACGGGGAAGCCCGTTGCTTCGCTGGGCGAAGATGCGCCGGGCGCGCCTAGTATTTATGCGATGGCGCGGAATGTGGCGGAGCGGGCTGCGATCGTGAATAAGACTTCGACTGGGTCAGTTGTGCAGATTCTGTAACGCTTCCTTACGAGCAAACGGAAAAACCTGCCGGGCTGAAGGCCGGCGCTACAAGTGCCGCTTGGTATGTAGCGCCGGACCGGTTTTCGTCCGGCAGGATGGCATGCAAAATACGGTACGGCGCTACACGCGATGAGGGCAAGTGTGCTAATTTGCCTGTTCGTCTTCAGTGCGCTGGAATTTGCCAGTGTGCGTGGCGCCGCGTCAGGGGAGTTCGGAATTGATTCGCGCGTATCTTGGGCGGACGCCCGCCATCGCTCGATCCGCATACATCGATGAAGCCGCCGTGGTGATTGGCGATGTCGCGATTGGCGAGGACGCGAGCGTGTGGCCGTGCGTGGTGATTCGCGGCGACGTGAACTGGATTCGGATCGGCGCGCGCACGAATATTCAAGATGGTTCGGTACTGCACGTGATGCGGGACGAATATCCGCTCGTGCTCGGCGACAATGTGACTGTGGGCCACGGCGTGATTCTGCATGGATGCACGATTGAAGCGCGCTGCCTGATTGGGATGGGCTCGATTATTTTGAACGGCGCGAAAATTGGCACGGGCAGCATTGTTGCCGCGGGAACGCTTGTGCCTGAGCGGACGATTGTGGCGCCGGGGAGCCTGTTTATGGGGCATCCGGGGAAATTCCGGCGGTCGCTGACGGTGGAAGATCAGGCGTCCATTGATGCGTATGCGGAACGATACGTTGGGTACAAGCAAATGTACAAATCGAGCGGCGGTTGAAGTTGACGTCGTAGGGACGCTGCTTTCTGCGCCCCTTCCGCTCGAAACGTCAAAACCAGGGCGCAGAAAGCAGCGCCCCTACAGGCTGAGAGCCGGTTTGCGCGCAGTTAGCAGTTAACTGATATGAAATTTCAAGCCATTAAGGGCACCCGCGACATTCTGCCGCCGGATTCGGCGCTGTGGAATCGCGTCGAGCAGACTGCGCGCGATGTTTTCGGCACGTATGGCTATAGCGAGATTCGTACGCCGATTTTCGAGCAGACGGAATTGTTTGCGCGGTCGATCGGCGCCGAGACGGATGTCGTCGCGAAAGAGATGTACACGTTTGACGATCGCGACGGCGATACGGTGACGTTGAGGCCGGAAGCGACGGCGAGCGTGTGCCGCGCGTATATCGAGCACGGGATGCACACGCTGCCGGGGAATGTGAAGCTCTACAATATCGGCCCGATGTTCCGGCGCGAGCGGCCGCAGAAGGGGCGCTACCGGCAGTTCTTCCAGATTGACGCGGAAGTGCTTGGCCAGTCGGACGCGCCTGCGATTGACGCGGAAGTAATTGAAATGCTGCTGGTGTTTTTCGAGCGCGTGGGACTGAGGGGCGCGACACTTTCCGTAAATTCGATTGGCGACAAAAATTGCCGGCCGAAGTACGTCGAGCTGTTGCGCGAAGAATTGCGCAAAGTGAAAGACTCCCTCGGGCTGGACAGCCAGCGGCGAATTGAAACGAATCCGCTGCGCGTGCTTGATTCGAAATTGCCGGAGGAGCAGGCAATCATCGAAACGCTGCCGCACATCGCAGACTATCTTTGCGACGATTGCCGTGCGCATTTTGCGAAGCTCCAAGCGGAGTTGAAACTGCGCGAGATTTCGTACGAAATTAATTGGCGGCTGGTGCGCGGGCTCGACTATTACATGCGGACGACGTTTGAGATCATCGCGCCGGGACTCGGGTCGCAGAATGCGGTTTGCGGCGGCGGACGGTATGATGGTCTCGTTGAATTGCTCGGCGGCCCGCCGACGAAGGGCATCGGCTTCGCCATCGGTACTGATCGATTGATTTTATCGCTGCAGGACGCGACGAAAGACGCAGCGCCGGAGAGCGCGCTCGACGTTTTCATCGCATGGATGGGCGAAAAATCATACGCGCCTGCGGTGCAGCTTGCGCGGCAATTGCGCGACGCGGGATACGCCGTCGAATTGCCGCCGGAAGAAATGAAATTCAAGAAATCCATCGGATTGGCGGACAAGCTTGGCGCGAAATATGCGCTGATCATCGGCGAAGATGAAGTCGCATCGAAGCAGTATTCGCTGAAGCGCCTGGCGGATGGGCAGCAAAACAAGTATTCGATGGCCGACCTGCTGCAACACTTGCACGGCGCGCGAGCTAGTTAGAGTTGTCATTCCGAGTCTGCCGCAGGCGTGCGAGGAATCTGCAGTTCTGCTTTTGATTCAATGAGGCCGAAATGCAGATTTCTCGGCCGACCCTCGTCGGGTCGTCCTCGAAATGACACCGCTCCACATACGCGAGAGGGATATGCTCGATTCACTCGGAAATCTGAAACGAACACACTACTGCGGCGAATTGCGCGCGGGCGACGCGGAGAAAGACGTCGTGTTAATGGGCTGGGTTCACCGGCGGCGCGATCTTGGGCAGCTTATCTTCATTGATTTGCGCGATCGCGAGGGCATAGCGCAGATTGTGTTCAACAAGGAATTGGATCCCACGACGCACGCGAAGGCCGAAGGTCTTCGGACAGAATACGTGGTGGCCGTGAAGGGCCGCGTGCTGAAGCGCGGGAAGTCGAATCCGGAAATTGCGACGGGAGAGATTGAAGTCGCGGCGAGCGAGCTGTTATTGCTCAATAATGCGAAGACGCCGCCATTCGTGATCGAAGACGAAGTGAACGCGAGCGAAGAGACGCGGCTGCGTTACCGCTATCTGGACTTGCGCCGGCCGAAACCGCACAAGAATCTGGCATTGCGCCATCGCGTCCTGCTGGAAATTCGCAAGGCGCTCGACGAACTCGGCTTCTACGAAGTGGAAACGCCGATGCTGACGCGCTCGACGCCCGAAGGCGCGCGCGATTATTTGGTGCCGAGCCGGGTCCATCACGGGCAGTTCTACGCGCTGCCGCAATCGCCGCAGATTTTCAAGCAAATCCTGATGATCTCCGGTCTCGACCGGTATTTTCAGATCGTGAAATGCTTTCGTGATGAAGATTTGCGCGCGGACCGGCAGCCGGAATTTACGCAGCTCGATCTTGAAATGTCGTTCCCGCGGCAGCAGGATATTTTCGAGACGATCGAGCACGTGATGACGCGCGCGTGCGCGGTGATCGGCGTGAACGTGAAAGGGCCGTTCCGGCACCTCGATTATCATGAAGCGCTCCGGCGCTACGGCTCGGACAAGCCGGATTTCCGATTTGGAATGGAATTGCAGAACGTGACGTCGTTCTTTGAAGCAGCTCGCGAGACTTTTCATTTCGAGGGCAACGTGCAGGCTATCGTCGCGCCCGGCGGTGCGGCATTCTCGCGCAAGCAACTTGACGAGCTTTCGGAATACGGGAAATCGGCGGGAGCGAAGGCGGTTTACACGGCGAAAGTGACCGCGGAAGGCGTCGCGTCGTCGCTCGAAAAGACTCTTGGAGCAGAAAAGTTGAAAGAGCTTGCGGCAGCCGTTGGTGCGAAACCGGGCGATCTGATCGTTGCGGCCACCGCGAAGGAGCAGATTCCGCACAGCGATACATCGCTCGGCGTCGCGGGGCTGTTGCGGCTCTATCTCGGCGACAAATTGAATTTGATTGACCGCACGCGCTGGGAATTTTTGTGGATCACCGGCTTCGCGCTATTCGAGTGGAGCGAGACGGACAAGCGCTGGGTGAGCGCGCAGCACCCGTTCACCGGAATCGTGGAAGAAGACCTCGATAAGCTTGAGACAGCGCCGTGGGAATGCCGGTCGAAGGGCTACGATCTGGTGTTGAATGGCGTCGAGCTTGGATCGGGAAGCATCCGAATTCACCGGCAGGATATTCAGGAGCGCATGTTCAAGGCGCTGGGGCTGAGCCCGGAGCAGCAGCGGCAGCGATTCGGATTTTTTCTCGATGCGCTGACGTACGGCACGCCGCCGCACGGCGGTATTGCGTTGGGACTAGACCGCGTGGTCACGCTGCTTGCCGGGGAGAAGTCCATCCGCGAAGTCATCGCGTTTCCGAAAACCACAGCGGCGCAGGATTTGATGGCCGATTCTCCGAGCGCAGTTGATACCGCGCAATTGGATGATCTGGGCATCCGGCTGAAGTGATGGCGGTGGGCTTGATTGCAATTATGCAAAAATGGTGAACTCGACACGATGAGCCGGATCCGCATCCTTCCTGAGAATGTCGCGAATAAAATCGCGGCTGGCGAAGTTGTCGAGCGGCCGGCATCCGTGGTGAAAGAGCTGCTCGAAAATGCGCTCGATGCGGACGCGCGCTCGATCAAAGTCGAAGTCGAATCCGGCGGCAAGCGGCTGATTCGCGTGACGGACGACGGCTGCGGAATGAATCACGATGACGCGCTGCTGGCGTTCGAGCGGCACGCCACATCGAAGCTGCGCACGGCGGACGATTTGCTGTCGATTGCCACGCTCGGATTTCGCGGCGAGGCGCTGCCCTCAATTGCCGCGGTTTCGCGGCTCGTGCTCGAGACGCGCGCGGCGCAAGACGAGCAGGGAACGCGCGTCGAATTCGCGGGCGGAAAGCTGATTAACGTCAAGCCGGCGGGGCTGCCTACGGGGACTTCCATTAGCGTCGCCGACATTTTTTATTCCGTGCCGGCGCGGCGGAAATTCTTGAAGTCGGACACGACCGAGCTGGGCCACATCGCATCGCTCGTCACGCATTACGCGCTCGCGCATCCCGAAACGCATTTCGTCCTCAAGACGCCGACGCAGGAAATTCTGAATGCGGCGCCGGTCGAGAAGCTGGCGGAGCGCGTGTATCAAGTGTTCGGGAGGCAATCGCTCGGCGAATTGGTGGAAATTCCGGCGGCGGAAGGGCCGATGCGCGCGGCCATCACCGAGCAGGCGATGGAGCCTGGCGAGGAATCGGCGCGAATTCGCGTTACAGGATTTGTGTCGCGGCCGGAAGTTCATCGCACGAATCGCAATGGGATCTACGTGTTCGTCAACCGGCGGCTCGTGCGCGACCGGCTGATCCTTCACGCGATCGGCGACGCGTATCGCAACATTATTCCGCCGGGCGTTTTTCCCGTCGTGCTGCTGTTCATCGAGTTGCCGTATCCGGAAGTGGACGTCAACGTTCACCCGTCGAAAATCGAAGTGCGATTCCGCCACGCGCAATTCGTACACGATTTCACGCGCGATGCTGTGAAGCATGCGCTCTCGAACGCGCGCTCGATTCCGGGATTTCCGGCGGCGCGCGCTGCAGCCGCAGCAGTTGGCGGAAATGGCGCGGAGCAAAGTCATTCCGTGACGCCAGGCGGCGGTATGAATGATGCCGCTGGAGATGGCGCGGGATCGGTGCAGATCGGGCCGCCGCGCGCGATCATTCCGCCTATGCCGGATCTCGGCGGGCTGGCTGCGACGCCGGGTGCCTATTCGGACGGTTTCGAATTGAGCGGCGAACCGCAGCAGCCGATCGCCCAGCGATTGCAATTTGGGTCGGAGAACGCGATTGAGTTTCCAGCCGCAACTGCAGCAGCCTACGCCGCGGCAGTCGCAGCTGGTGCAGGCGCAGGCGGTGCGAGTGCTGCCGGTTCGGCTGCTGCAGCTGCGCCCGCGCTTGAGCGCGTTGAATCACCGGGAGCGCTTCCGCGGCCTGAAGACATCGCGGATTTGAAGCCGCTTGGACAGGTGAACAACAGTTTCATCGTCGCGGTGAATTCCGAAGGGCTGTGGATCATCGACCAGCACGTCGCGCATGAGCGCATTCTCTTCGAGCAGCATCTTCAGGCGCGGCGCGAAGGAGAACTCGGCGGGCAGCGGATGCTCGTGCCGATGATGGTCGAGCTGACGCCGCGGCAGCTCGTAACTTTCGAGCAGATCGCGGAAGAATTGCGTGCCAACGGATTCGAAGCTGAGCTGATGGGCCCTCGGACCGTGGCGATTCACGCGGCGCCCGCGGGAATTGCGGCGTCGGACGCGGAAAAGCTGCTCGCGGAAATTCTGGACGGCGTGGCGCGCGAGAATCAGGCGATCTCGATTGATTCGCTGCAATCGAAAATCGCGGCCTCGACGTCGTGCCACGCGGCGATCAAGGTGAACACGCCGCTCGATCTGACCAAAATGGAGTGGCTGCTGGCGGAACTCTCGCGCACCAATTATCCGATGAGCTGCCCGCACGGGCGACCCGTGGTGCTGCGCTATTCGATGCGCGAAATCGAGCGCGCCTTCAAGCGCATCTGAGCGATGACTCTTAGCCTGGCTATCGAGTACTCCGACGGGATATTCTTGGTCCTGCTGATCGTTTTCGTGTTCTTGCAGCAATTCATCATTTCTCGAGTCAACCGCGCGCTGTCGCCGGATCAAAGATTTCCTCGATTTCGCAAAGGCATCCTTCCGTTGAGCTATATTCCGAGTGTCGTTCATCCGAGAAGCGCAATCGCTGATGATTACGATACTTTATATCCAAGAACGCGTTTGCTCCTTCTCAATCGCGTGCTGAGGGCAGCAGTGCTCTGCGGGATCGCGGGATTTTTGCTTCTCATGGTGCTGCAAACCTGGGTGCGACACTGAGCTAAATTGATGAAAAAACTGATTATCGCGATTGACGGCCCGGTCGGCTCGGGGAAAAGCACGGTGGCGCGGCGCGTGGCGGAAATGCTCGGCTACATTTATGTGGATACGGGCGCGATGTACCGGGCGCTGGCGTTGAAGGCGCGGCCGAAAGGCATGGTGCTCGACTCCGATGACGATCTCGCGCGCATGGCGGCTGATACGCACATTGATCTGCGCAACGAAAACGGCGCGCAGAGGATTTATCTCGACGGCTTGGACGTGACTTCAGCGATCCGCGGCCCGGAAGTTTCGCAGGCCGCTTCGAAGATCGCCGTGATACCCGGGGTGCGGCGAGTGCTGGTGGCGGAGCAGCGGCGCGTGGGGCAACTCGGCGGCGTGGTGATGGAAGGGCGCGACATCGGCACGATCGTTTTCCCCGATGCGGACTTGAAAATTTATCTTACGGCGTCGGCAGAGGTGCGCGCCGAGCGGCGTTGGCGTGAGCATCAGCAAAAAGGAGATTCGATCAATCTCGAGCGCACGATTGAGGAAGTGCGCGATCGCGACAGGCGCGACATCGAGCGCGAAAATTCGCCGCTCAAGCGCGCTGAAGATGCCGTGCTCGTTGACAGCACGGCGATGGAAGCTGAAGAAGTGGCGCGCCTCATCGTTCTTCTTGCCCAAGAAAAACAAGCCAAGAGTTAGCCGCAAGCTAGGCGAGTCGCAAAAACCGGCCGCCCAGCCGGCCAGCCCTACGAAGATCGCGGGCGCATTCGTGGCGCCGGCATCTTGCCGGCGATTCAAGCGCGTGCGCCGGTCGGACGTTAGTTTATTCGGGAACTGAATTCAGCGAGCGGAGTCTAACGGATTATTGCGGGTGTGTGCGCAGGGGGGGGCCGCACAATCACAATCTCGAGGGAGTGGCCATGCCGAATATTCCCTTTTCGCGGCACATCGAAACGATTCTTGCGGACGCCCGGTACGGGATTCGCGGCCTGCTGCGTGAGCCGGGATTTGCGCTGACGGCGCTGCTCGCGCTCGCGCTCGGCGTCGGGTCCGCCGTCGCTGTTTTCAGCGTGGTTGATCGCGCGCTTTTTCGGTCGCTGCCGTATCCCGAGGGAGAACGGCTGGTCACAGTCGGCTATCTCGCGCCGATTGAGCAGCGCGAATTTCTGCTGGGCTCAGACTACGTTGTCTGGCGCGATCAACAGTCGCCGTTTGCTTCGATGACGTCGTTCAGCGCCACGGGCGTTTCCGATTGCGATCTCACCGCTGAGAAACCAGCGCGGCTCGGATGCATGTACGTCGAGTCGAATTTTCTCACGACGTTCGGAGTGCAGCCGTTGCTCGGCCGAAATATTTCGCGCGAAGAGGATCAGCCGAATGGCCCGGAAGTGGCGTTAATTTCCTACGGGCTGTGGAAGAGTAAATTCGGCGGCGATCCGAGCGTCGTCGGGCGGACAATTTCTCTCGATAAACAACCCACCACCATCGTGGGTGTTTTGCGCCCGGACTTCGAGCTACCGACGCTCGCTCCGGTGGACGTGCTGCTGCCCCAGCGACTCAATCTTGCGGCACAGCACAGGCCGAACACGGGCGCGGTGCTGCGCGTGTACGCGCGATTGAAGCCTGGAGTGAGCGCGGCGCAAGCGGCTGCCGCGCTCGAGCCATTGTTCGAGGATTCTCTGCAATTCGTGCCGCCGCAATTCCGCAACGACGTGAAGTTGAGTGTGCGGTCGGTTCGCGAATTGCAGACGCACGACGTGCGACTGGCGTTTTGGATTTTGCTGGGCGCAGTTGGCGCGCTTTTGATGCTGGCGTCCGCGAACGTCGCAAACCTGCTTCTGGCGCGGGCTGCCGTGCGGCGGCGCGAGTTTGCGATACGCGCTCGGCGCGAGTCGCGGCCGGCTCGTACGGCAAACATTGACGGAAAGCCTTCTGCTGGGGTTGGCGGGCGGGACGTCTGGCGTCGTGCTCGCTGCATGGCTACTGCGGATCTTCATCGCCATAGCGCCGGAGGGAATTCCGCGGCTAAGCGAGACGGGTCTCAATCTGCGGGTTCTTGTGTTTGCGCTTGGCGCGTCCGTAATTTCGGCTTTATTTTTCGGGCTTGTGCCCGCGCTGGGTAGTCGCAGCGGGGAAACGCTAACAGGCGGACGTTCTGTGGATGCCCGTTCGGGATTGCTGCGCCAATCGCTGGCGGCGGCGCAGATTGCGGTTTCGCTCGTCCTACTAACTGCGGCGAGCCTGCTGCTCCAAAGTTTCCGAAACGTGGAAGCCGTGCCGCTCGGAATGCAAAGCGAGCACGTGCTGACGGCGAGCATGAGTCTCGGCGAAGCGAGTTATCCGCAGCCCGAGCAGCGCCAGGCGTTCTTCGAACAGCTCGAGACGCGACTTAGTTCGATGCCGGGAGCCGATGCGTTTGCTTTGAGCGACGAGATTCCGCCAAGCGGCAGGATGCACGCGAAGCCCTACAACGGGCTCGAAGTATATGGCGAGCCGCGCCAAGGCGACGAGGCTGGCGGCATGGTCGGTTGGCGGATCGTGACGCCGGGATATTTCAGCGCGCTCAGGATTCCAATTATTCGCGGACGCGGCTTCAACGAAACGGACCGCACGCCAAACGAGAGTCTTATCGTGGTGAGCCGGACGCTGGCGCAGCGGCTTTTGGGAAATCGCGACGCGCTCCGCGCGCGAATTCGCCTGGAGCCGGACGGCCCCTGGTACACGGTGATCGGCGTCGCTGAAAACGTGAAGAACGCGGGCGTCCTGGCCGAGGCCGATCCCGAGTATTACGTCGTGCGAAAACACGAAATCGGCGCTGCGGCGAGCGGCGACCGCTCTCCTACGCTCGATCGGCGCGCGAGCATCATCGTCCGCAGCAGCCTTGCTCCCGCGACGATCGCCAACTGGATTCGTGAGCAAGTGTCTGCGCTCGATCCAACACTTCCTGTCGAAATTGAAACGATGAACGAGCGAGTGGGGAAACTCGCGGCGCGCCCGCGATTCAACGCGTCGGTGCTGACGATTTTCGCCGTGATCGGCGTGCTGCTTGCGGCGATCGGCTTGTACGGCGTTGTCTCGTTCCTGATCGCACAGCGCACTCAGGAAATCGGAATTCGGATGGCGCTAGGCGCGACGCCGCGAGATATCACGCGCCTTGTGCTCGCGCGCGCGTCGCGTTGGACGGGAGCGGGAATTTTGCTTGGGCTTATCGGTTCGCTGGCGGCGGGACGAGTGATGGCGGTCGTGCTCTACCAGGTCTCCGGCGGAGACGCGCGCACGCTCGCGGAATCAATGGCGATTCTGGCGGCGATCGCACTGCTTGCGGCTTGGATTCCGTCGCGAAGGGCGGCGCGGATCGATCCCGTGGAAGCGTTGCGCCGGGAATAATCGCCGTAGACCGAAGGACGAGCTCGGAAGTTTAGGAGGGGCCGCCGGACATCGAACCCAGGAATTCGGCGTTGCTCTTCGTCTTGACCAAACGGCCGAGAAGAAGTTCCATCGCTTCGACGGTCGAGAGCGGGCTCAAAACTTTTCGCAGCACCCACACGCGATTCAATTCATCGGGCGGAAGCAGCAGTTCGTCTTTTCGTGTGCCCGAGCGATTGATGTCAATCGTCGGGAAGACGCGCTTATCCACGAGGCGGCGGTCGAGATTGATTTCCATGTTGCCGGTGCCCTTGAACTCTTCGAAAATCACGTCGTCCATGCGGCTGCCGGTGTCAATCAGCGCGGTGGCGATGATGGTCAGCGAGCCGCCGTCTTCAATATTTCGCGCCGCGGCGAAGAACCGGCGCGGCCGCTGCAAAGCGTTGGCATCAATACCGCCCGAGAGCACTTTGCCCGAAGGCGGCGTGACTGCGTTGTAGGCGCGGCCGAGACGCGTGAGCGAGTCGAGCAGAATCACGACGTCGCGCTTGTGCTCGACGAGCCGCTTCGCCTTTTCGAGGACCATTTCGGCGACTTGAATGTGGCGCTGGGGTGGTTCATCGAACGTCGAGCTGATAACCTCACCCTTCACCGTACGCTGCATGTCCGTCACTTCTTCCGGGCGCTCGTCAATCAGCAGGACGATCAACGCAATCTCTGGATGATTTGTGGTGACCGAGTTGGCGATGGACTGCAGCATCATGGTCTTGCCGGTGCGCGGCGGCGCGACAATCAATCCGCGCTGGCCTTTGCCGATGGGGCAGAGCATGTCGAGAACGCGGCCAGTGAGATTTTCCTTCGTCGTTTCGAGCTTGATTCGCTCCTGCGGATAGAGCGGGGTCAGATTGTCGAAGAAAATCTTATTGCGCGCGACTTCGGGATCCTCGAAATTCACCGCTTCCACTTTAATAAGCGCGAAATACCGCTCGCCATCCTTCGGCGGACGCACCTGGCCGGAAACAGTGTCGCCGGTGCGCAGGTCGAATTTGCGGATTTGCGAGGGTGAAACGTAAATATCGTCCGGGCCCGGCAGGTAGTTGTACTCCGGCGCGCGGAGGAAGCCGAAGCCGTCCGGGAGGCATTCGAGAACGCCTTCTGAGAAGATCAGGCCGTTCATTTCGGTTTGCGCGCGGAGGATCTGGAAGATCAATTCCTGCTTGCGCATGCCGCTCGACCCGGGAATGTTCAATTCTTTGGCGATCTTCGCCAGGTCGGTGATGTTCTTATCTTTCAGTTCTGCAAGACTTACACTCATCGAGTTTTTTTCCTTCTTCACGCCTAAACATCCAGGCACAAGTTAATTCCGATTGGACTCCGGGCAGGAGAACATTTCCACCAGCGGCTGCGTC
>Ga0182015_10006149_pt1 | contig 12168 bp, 10 predicted proteins | sample 712P3MmetaG_FD_120478 | JGI IMG/M metagenome (GOLD analysis project Ga0182015, IMG submission 120478) | Permafrost microbial communities from Stordalen Mire, Sweden - 712P3M metaG | ecosystem: Environmental > Terrestrial > Soil > Wetlands > Permafrost | place: Sweden: Stordalen | collected...
GTCCGCAGCCGGCGCTGCTGCGCGACCGGGTCGCCTACTTCATGATGGGCACGGACGAGTGGCGGTATGCACACACGCTCGAGGCGGCTTCGTCCGGGGAAAATCTGATTTTCTACTTAGAAGATTCGGCGGGAACGCCGCAGGACGTATTTCATTCAGGCCGGCTCGCGGCCAAGGCGCCTCGTACCGAGCCGCCGGCCGTCATCGTCAGCGACCCGCGCGAGCTTCCGGAGCTCGAGGTCGCCCAGTATGCCGCGCGTGAGGATGCGAGAAGTCAGTTCCGGGCCTTTCAAAAACGAGCTATTACCTTTCACTCTGACCCTTTCAGCCACGCTACCGAAATGGCGGGCCAGATGCATCTGACACTGGAGTGCGCAGCGGACGCGCCGGATTTCGATCTCTGGGCTCAAGTGCTGATCCTGCTTCCGGACGGCTCTGCAGTGCGTTTAGGAGAGGACATCCGTCGCGCACGATTTCGCAACTCGCAGTTCAAGGAGGAATTGCTCAAACCGGGGCAGGTGGTTAAGATTCCGTTCGATTTCAACTGGACGGCGTGGCGGATTCCGGCCGGCGCGCGGCTGCGTCTGATCATCGCTCCGCTCAACTCGCCCAACTACGAGAAAAACTACAACACCGGCGGCCGCGTGGGATACGAGAAACTGGAGGAGGCGCGAATCGCGCAAATCAGAATCTTCCACGACGACAAGCATGCCAGCCAATTGAGCGTGCCGCTCGCGGCAGCATCACAGTCGACCCCGGTCCGCTGAGGAAGGGTGGTGCAGGTGCGCCGGGATTTCACGACTCGAGAACGCAGATTCGCTCGCCGTGACGTTCTGGCGTAGGGGATCGCTAGCGCTTCGCGCGCCTCTTGCGGGAAACTCCCGGCCGCTTGCGCGCTTTGCGAGGCCGTTTCTTCTGCTGCGCTCGACGCACCGTAGTGGCTCGCGCAGGTTTCGGTCGTGCATGGCGCGGCTGGTAGACGCCGAGCTTTCCGCCACCAGGCAGTGTCAATTCCGTGAGCAATCCCCAGCGTTCGTCGCGCACCGGGGTACATACGAGCGAGCGGGCACGCATCGCCTGAATGAACGCCTCCACATCCTGACACATGAGGTAGAACGCATGGCTCGCTGCGCCCTCGGTCGGATGAATAGCCACCTCCGATGGCGGCAGTCCGAAGATCAACCAACCGCCGCCGACATCAACATAGGGCAGCTTTAGAACGTCGCGCAGAAAGGCGCGGTCAGCCGCGTCATCCCGGCTGTAGATGATGACGTGCGAGCCCACGATCATGGCTATCTCCTCCCAGCGTGCGCGCTCGATGGGCCATTCTATCCGCCAGCAACGACACTTAGGTAGTAGGCCAACAGCAGGCCGTGTGCCTTCCGACCCACACTCGACAAACAGCGTCTTTGCCCTCTGGAGATGAAGCGTGGAGGTCGCGGTAACCAACGGCCGCGCTCGGACGCGCATCGAGCGGCATCCTGCGCGCACCGGCGCCGGTCGCGCTGGCCTCGCGCCGCGCGGGAAAGAGCCACCCCGCCCGGCCACGCTCCAGCGCTCGTCTTGAGCGCAAGGGGCCGCTTACAGAGGGCTGTAGCTTTGAGTTTCGGCCAACGCCTTAGTTCCGATCTCACTTGTATTTGCGATGCGCGCCTTCGCAGGCGCGTTTGCGACGCTGCCTTGATTCAGTCGGAGCGGTTCGAGCGATGTTTGCAGGAGGGACGGGAAGCGTGTTGCAAGCCCTGCACGCCCCACCGTCGCTGAGACGGTGCCGAAGCTCATTGAAAAGCCAATATCCACGACATACCATCCACAACCGCGAGGTAAATCCATGAAGTCACTACGTTTGCTCTGCTTGGTGTCCCTGCTGACGATGGTCGTGCCTGCGTTTTCCATGCCGTTAAAGGCGTATAAGGTGGCCCGCAAAGCGGACAGCATAGAAAGCATTGAGACTTACATTGATGGCGTGGGCAATGGCTTCCTCTTCGCAAGCTCGGCACTGCAGGCGGAAAGCAAGGAGCCGCTCTTTTGCATTCCCGATCTGGCGCTGAACGAGGATAACTATCTGGCCCTGCTCGATCGTCAAATTAAGGACGGAATGCCGACCAAGGCCGCGTGGCGCGACGACGACCCTATCGAGATCATTCTATTGCGGGCGTTGCAGCGTACCTTTCCATGCAAGAAGTAAGGTGCTTGCTGCCGTAGTGACTCGATGCTTCAACACCGCTCGGATGTCAATTACGGAGATCGAAGAAACTACTCACCCGCCGACAGTGATTGACGCGCAGGCACGGCAGCCATTGGGATCGTTGCGGCTTACTGCGGGGCTGTGGCCAAGTGGAGTAGGATGGCATTGAGGAGACCAAGATGCGAACCAAGAGAAGCCGCGCAACCGCGGAGTCCAATATCCGAAGTGATTTCGCCGCGCATGTAAAAGCCAACCGGCGCGCGCACGAGTGGGCCGCGAAATGCATCGCCTACCGCGACGCTGACAAGCCCGCGCTGGCGAAGAACGCTGAGCAGAAGGCGCGGCATTGGTTAAGGCAGGCGATGATTCTCGAGGCGAAGGGGAGCGGCAGATCGCGCCTGGTGAATCGAATCTGAATCACGCGACGGCGCTCTCGCGGCCAGCGAGCAGCCATGTCCGAAACGATCGCGTTCCAAAAGACCTGTCCCGTTTCACACACGACATTTACGAACGTGTCGACGCGACGCGCACTGCGCCAGCTCCTGAAACAGGGACTGGCGATTGAAGTCTTCTGCCCCAGCTGCGCTCAGCTGCACGCGCTCGACGCTCACGAGCGTCAACGGCTTTCTCAACTACTCCTAGCCCCAGAATGACAATACCAAATCGGCCATGCTTCGCGGACGCCCGGCCGTATCCTGTTGGCCCATTGCACAGTCCCGCGTTGACGCCCGCGCCTTAAGTGACTGTAACTCGACTATCGGCCAAGATTGCGCGAAGATCCGGCTCAGTTTTCCGGGTATTCGGAGTCACGCTTGTCGCCTATTGGCGCCACCCCCAAGCGTGTCATTGAAAGATTTCGCGTCACGGCGGTAAGCCATTCGTAAACTGTGACGTTATACGTTTCATGGACGCAGACGGCTGCGTACCCTGCGTTACAAACATCAGTATGGCGGGCAACATGGCGAAATTATTGAGAAAATTGCAGTTCGTGACTCGACCCCTGCGCGGGGCGACATGGATGTTGGCAGCGGGGATTCTGCTGGCTGCCTGCGTCGCTGAGGTGCGTGTGCCGCCGCCTCCGCCACCTCCCCCGCCGCCACCGCCGCCCCGAGTTTACGTCCCGCCTCCGCCGCCACCGGCCGCCGCACCGGCCGTGGACGTCGAAGTGCAGGCCACCGAACCGCCGCCGCCGTTACCGGAATACGAACAGCCCGCGGTTCCTGCGCCGGGCTACCTGTGGACTCCGGGCTACTGGGCCTACGCACCCGCCGGCTATTTCTGGGTGCCTGGAACCTGGGTGGAACCGCCTACCGTCGGCCTGCTGTGGACTCCCGGTTATTGGGGCTATGTGGGCGGCGTGTACGCATTCAACGGCGGCTATTGGGGCCCGCACATCGGCTTCTATGGCGGCGTCAATTACGGCTTCGGCTATGTCGGTGTAGGTTTCTTCGGCGGCCGCTGGGTCGGTAATTCGTTTGCCTACAACCAAGCCGTCACGCACGTCAATGTGACCATCGTGCATAACTCCTACAACGAGACAGTGGTTAATCGCACCACGGTCAACAATAGGGTGAGCTTCAACGGCGGATCCGGCGGGATCGCTGCAGCGCCCACTGCGCAGGAGCGCGCCGCAGCAAAGGAGCAGCATGTGGCTCCGACCCCGATGCAGCGGCAGCACGTTCAGGAAGCGGCGAAGATCCCGACGTCGTTCGCAAAGTCCAATGGCGGCCATCCTCCGATTGCTGCCACACCGAAACCTGGTGCGTTCCACGCCCCTGGCGTCGTGGGGGCCAAGGGTGCGAGCACTGCGCCCCCGCGTCCTGCTTCGGCAGAGCAGACCCGCGCTACGCCCGCGACACACCCGCCGGCGGGCGCGCCCAAGCCGGGCGCCGGCAAGCCGAACCCGCCTAAGCCGAATGCGGCGAAGCCGGGAGCCCCGAAGCCACCTCCGAAAGCGCCCCCGAAAGCCAATCAAGGCGAGGGCGAGAACAAGTAGGTACACGGAAAGTCGCGCCCATGCCGGCCACGAAGCCGACATGGGCGCACTTGCCCGGCGCAGGTTCCCTACTTTCTTTTGGTGCATGGCGAGGTCCGCGAAGTGCGGACCTGTTGGGAACCCTACCCTCTCTTCATTGAAGACCGCGCGCGCCACCGCCTATGTGGCGCGCACCGGCCACACCCCACGGGTAGCCTTAGCCGCGCGAGCTTACTGGCCGCCCTTGTTGATGAGGGCGGCCGCCGCCGCGCACACCGCTTCATCCTGCGAACCGGTGCCCCCGGAGCAGCCGATCGCCCCGATGACCCTGCCGTTCTCGGTCAGCGGGATTCCGCCGCGCGACGCAATGACGTCATCGAGGCTCAACACGTACTTGTAATCGGATTTTTGTACGGCATCTTCAAAGGCCCGCGTGGGACGGCGGTACTTGGCCGCGGTGCGCGCTTTATGCTCAGCGACTGAGATTGAGGCGAGCTGAGCGCCGTCCATGCGCAGGAATGCCACAAGATTGGCGCCAGAATCAACGACGGCGATGTTCATGGCCCAGCCTTTTTTGAGGGCCTCGGCCGCTGCGGCCTGAATCAACGACTGTGCACGTTGCGCGCCGATTGGCGCGCCGTAGGGATCGCTGAAGGGCATCTTCTCAGGAATGGCATCCAGATTGGCGGGCGGCTGTTGGGCCTCCACGCCAGCGGCGACCAGGAGCGCTGCGCCGACGAGCAATGAGACCAGAATCTTGTTGTGCATTGCATGCTCCCGAGCTAACGAAGACTCACTGTACAACGCAATTCGACCGAGGAGAAATGTTCTGCGACACGCGGGAGCCTGCGCAGTCACAGCCGTCGAAACCCACCGACGCGTCGGACCGCGCCCAAGGCGCAATTGATGCGCATGGCCGCCCCCAGCCCTCATCACAGCCGGCTCGTTAAATAAAACCATGGGATTTCTCATGCCGCACTGCTGCTCATGCGGGCTGTTTCTGAGCCCTAGATGGCGGCACGGGAATAAATCCGGCTCCTCGGCAGTCTTGTCCATAGATAGCAGGCGTTAGCCGCAGCGCGGTGGCAATCCGCTGGCGACGAGCGCAGCTCATTGACAAGAGTGAGAGCAATTCGATGAAACGGGATAGACCCAGGAACGGCCTCGTCGCATGCGCACTCCTCGCGGGCACCTGCATCGCCGCAGCATCGATCGCGTCGGTGAACGCCACCTTCAGCGGCGATGTGGCCCGTGGTCAAGCGCTATATAAAGGATGCGAGGGTTGCCATTCCATCAATGACAACGATATTGGCCCGAGACACCGCGGTGTCGTCGGGCGTCGTGCGGGAAGCGTCGAGGATTATGCTTATTCCGCGGCCCTCAAATCATCCGGTTTGATCTGGGATGAGGCCACACTGGATCGCTGGCTCACCAACCCCAGCGCACTGGTTCCAGGCACAAAAATGTTCTTCAAGATTGACGACCCGCAGTCCCGCGCAGACATCATTGCCTACCTCAAAGAGCAAAAGTAAACAGGGATATCCACCGCGCGAACGGCGCGGTCCCACACGACTCAGTGCGATTCTGGCTGCAGTGCTCGACCGGCTTGAGGCGCACTTTTCCGGCAGCGCCGCTTCAGAAGGGAAGCTTCTTGCCACGCGTCTCGAGGCACAGCGGCAGCAGCAGCAACCCGACAAGAAACGCAAGGGCAGTAGCAGCGACCGGCATCCCCATGCTGCCATAGGCGTGGACGCCGGCGCCGATCAGAAAATTGACGCCGGCGCCGATATATCGCCCGAAAGAGGTCACGAAGGCGAAGGCGGTTGCACGTATGGCCGTCGGATACTGTTCCGGCAGCCACAGGCTGTACATCGCGAAGTTGCCGCCAAATACACCGAGGAAGAAAAGACTGCCGATGAAGAGGGCCAAGCCGTTGGCGGCATAAAACGCCCACCCAAAAGAGAGCCAGATGCACGCCGCCATGCCCATGAAGAAGAGCGCCAGTGTCCAACGCCTGCCCCAGCGCTCCGCCAGCAGTGGAACGGCGAGACAGCCGAGACAAGTGCCGATCGACAGCAGTCCCGTTCCGAACGAGGCCAGGCGCGTTGCCTCCACCGCGCTGTGCCCCGCTTTCTTCGCCAGCGTGACAATGGCCGACGGCTCATACACGGCTGCAGCCCATAGCCCAATGATCGAGACCGTGACCAGGCCGGCATTTAGTATGGTTCGGCGACGGTACTCGCCGGCGAAGATCTGCCGCAGCGGACTGGCCCGCGGTGCAGACTGCGCCGCCTGATGCCACCGGTCCGATTCTCTGATTCGGGAGAGCATATAGAACGCGAGCAGTACGGGAGCGCCGCCGCAAAGGAACATGGCCCGCCAGCCGTAGCTCGCGCCGACCGTGTAATTGAGAGCCGCGGCCAGGAAAAACCCGACGTAGTACCCGGTCTGCAAGTACCCGGCGCCCATCTTGCGGCGGGACTCGGGCCATACTTCGGCGACGTACGTGCCGGCAACGGCCCATTCGCCGCCGATGCCGACGCCGGCGAAAAAACGAAAAACACCCAGTTCCCAGACGTTTTGCGCCAGCGCTGCGGCGGCGGTGAATAGGGCGTAGCAGGCGACGGCGGCGGCGAGAGTCCGGGTTCTTCCCCATCGGTCGGCAATGGGTCCCCACACGAGAGAGGTCCCCCAGCCGGCTAGGAACACGGCAAACAACACCGAGCCTGCGAAAACCACGCGGCCGGGCGAACCGTCCAGTCCCGATTTTGGCAAAAGCTCCGTCAATGCAGGAGCAAGAACCAGCGCGAATATGAACGAGTCCATGCCGTCAAGGGTCCAGCCCGACCACGCCGCCCAGAACCCGCGAACCTGCGCAGACGTCAGCGGCACACGGCCCGCTGCCGGCACTTGAAGTAGTTCAGTCATATCAGCTCCAGCCGTCACTGTGTTCCAGTCCACCTGCGTGTGCCGCCGACATCCTGCGGAGCACGCGCTCAGGGGGCTCGATAAAGGGATGCATAAGTTGCGCGCAACGCACTTTTCTGGACCTTGCCCATGGTATTTCTTGGCAATTCATCGACGATGAGGATCCGCTTTGGGATCTTATAGCGAGCCAGCCGCGTCTGGACGGCATTGATGATGTCAGCCTCCGACAAGGCGGCACCGGCTTTGCCCACGACTGCCGCCGTAACACCTTCACCAAAATCCGGGTGCGGGACGCCGAACACGGCACTCTCCAATATTCCCGGCAGCGCATCCAACTCCGACTCGACCTCTTTCGGATACACATTGTAACCGCCGCTGATCACGAGATCCTTGGCGCGGCCCACGATGTGCACGTAGCCGTCGGAATCGATGCTCCCCAGATCACCGGTTTTGAACCAGCCGTCCGCCGTGAATTCGCCACGCGTTTTATCAGCATCTCCCCAGTAACCGGCAAACACATTTGGCCCTGTGACCTCAAGCAAGCCCATGACATCCGCTGCGGGCTCAATGGGGCCGGTCTCAGGATGGGCTATGCGGATCGCAACTCCCGGCAGTGCTCTGCCGACCGAACCCGGCACGCGCACCCCGTCGTAGGGATTTGATGTGTTGATCAGGGTCTCGGTCATACCGTAGCGTTCGAGAATCATGTGGCCTGTACGCTGCAGGAATTCGCGGTGCGTCTCGGCGAGCAAAGGCGCCGATCCTGAGATGAACAAACGCATGCGCGCGGTCGCTTCGCGATTCAGACCAACCTGCTGCAGCAGGCGCGTGTAGTGGGTTGGAACGCCCATGAAAACCGTGGCGGCCGGCAGATGTCTCAAGGCAATCGCGGCATCGAATTTCGGCAGCAACAGGAGACTCGACGCCGAGGCGAGCACTGTATTGATGGCCGCAAACAGTCCGTGGATGTGAAACAGGGGCAGCGCATGTAACAGGACGTCGTGAGCGGTGAAGCGCCAGGCCTCGACGAGCCCCGCGGCATTGGAGGCGAGATTCCCGCGCGTCAGCATGGCCCCTTTGGAACGGCCGGTCGTACCGGACGTGTAAACGATCGCCGCCAGCGAACTCGCGGCGGTGCGCTGCGAGGGTTCGCAGGGTAGGTCGGAATTCGACACGAGTTCGAGCCACGAACCCTCACCTTCCGACCCAAGTGTCTCGAGGTGGCGTATGCCAGCGCGCGCGGCCACAGGTGCGAGCAACGTCCGATCCGCCGGCCGAATCACTGCAAGTCGCGGTCGCGAATCGCACAGAAAATAATCAACTTCGCTGGCTGTATTCGCAACGTTGATCGGCACGAACACCGCGCCCATGCGCAGGCAGGCGACGTAGAGCAACACGGCCTCGGCAGACTTTTCCACTTGAACCGCAACCCGGTCGCCGGGCACGACGCCGCGCTGCATCAAGGCTGAAGCGAAGCGACCGGACTCCTCGCGAAGCGCCGCATAGGTGTATGGACGGCCGGCTGGGGAGTTGAGAAATAACCGGCGTGGGTGCTTACGCGCGGCCTCTTCAACCCAGTCGGCGGGATCGGTTACCACAGACACGGTATTGGAAGTGCCGTTATGAGAGGGCTATTGATGATCTGCCCGCCAGTCACCCGGACATGGGCCGCCTTTCCTGCTTCCGGAGTCCTCCGCGCCGGCGGCCCTAGTAAGGTTGTGGCCAGGCATTAAAGAGATTGGTGGCATCCACGGAGCCAAGTCCGGTTGCCAGGTCGTAGCCGACCGTGGCCGGGTAGGCAGGCTCGTTCTTCGAATCCGAGGATGAAAGCTCGCCGATGATACGGCTGCCCAAAGCACCGAAGCAGTTGTAAAACTCGCCATCGGGACTTCGCCCGCAGGGGATGTCCATATCGCCGCGGGTGATGTCGTGAAAGACGCAATTACTGGCGGGAAGAACACCGTCGGTCTTGCTGGCATCACACTCGAAAGCGTCGGACTTGCTGAACTGGCGGCGCGCGAGGGCGTAGTAGACGTAGTTGGCGTTCCCCTGCCGGCCGAATTTCTGGTTGATCAGGGCTTGAATGCCGGCCATGGACGGAGCGCTGAAGGAGGTTCCTCCTCCGCCTTGCACGAAGGCGTCGTTTTCGAGGGTACAGGGCGCGCCGCCCTGGCTCGCATCGGACATGCATTCCAGATAGAAGCTACCCCAAGCGCCATTGCTGGCAAAGAGCGAGATATCGGGTTGATCGCGCAGGCCGTCGTTGGGGACTCCCGGAACGCCGAACTGGTACGCCGGCTTCGGATTGCCCTTGCAGGTGCCACTGACGACGCCGGGTATTGACGGCTTGCCTGTAAAGCAGGTGCTAGGGCCGCCGCCGCCGGCCACATCAATCAGAAACTCCTTCTGCCCGAGAGGCGAATTGCAGAAGCCAGTCGACCCATAGGAGTGGGTAAAGCCGCCATTTACCGGATCGCTATAGATGAGTTCGCTGGTACAACCATCGTTCCAGGGGATTTCCGGAATGTAGGAAAGCGCCGATGCCTTGGTCGTGGGATTGTTCGTGGCGCTCCAGTAATTGCTGACGGGGATGCCGTGGACGTCAGAGTTGTACTGCGCCATGAAATCGGTACCCCCCACGTCGACTGCATAGGCGGAGGCGGTATTGTCTCCGCCGTTGATGCCCAGGATCGCGTAGTTTGTCGGCTCCACCGGAGCGCATTGATCCGCGCCGTCGTCCCCCTCCGCGATGAAGAATGTCGTGCCTTCCGCCGTAGCCAATTGCGCCTCGCGGTTCTCGAGAGCGATCTCGGCGGCGCCGGTGATGGTTTCGCACAGGCCGTAGCTGTCCGTGATGATGTCCGGTGGACGGAAGTCGATAAGACCCAGAATCGCCAGATCCAGCCCGGAGGTCGTCGCCGTGTTCGCGCAGGCCGAGAGTTCGATATTGGCATCGGGCGCGGCGGCGCTCGACCATTCGACATCGAGCGCGGCCTCGGTCTCATCGCCATTCTGGCCGGGATTGGTGCAGCCGGGATAAATCTGCCCGATGTTGCCGGACTTGAATTTGTCGAGACCGAAGGTCTTGCGGAATTGCGCCCAGTCGCTGGGACGCAGCAGATTGCTATCTTCGACGGCGGCAATGGTCACACCCTTGCCCGTAAAGCCCTGCTGCCACAGCGGCAGAAGGTCGTAGATGGTGGCGAAGTCGTATGGGGCGAGCGTGTGGTAGACAGTCCCATCAAATTTTATGTTGAAGTGCGGTTTCCAGGTGTTGCTGGTGCTATCAAAACTCACAGGCCCGAGAGCAACGGAATGCGATCGCGGAAAGAAGTCATGCAGCGACGCGACACCTTGAATCGCGGGCGCGAGCGCGGCCGGAATTTGCGGGTCGCGGATATTCGCGATGTGGCGTTCGCCATTGGGCAGCACCAAGTGGTGAATTTCCGTATGAAAGGCTTCGCGGACCTGGGCAGCGGAGCCGGAGAAGTCGATCACGAGAGCGTTTGCGTATAAATGGTTGACGGCAAAGCCTTGGGATTCGAGCCAGCTGCGCACGGCCTGCAGAGCCTCGGGCGCGAGACCGAAGCGCGCTCCAAGCTGCTGCGGCGTCAGCCACTTGTGATATTCGGCAGAAGCGGAGTCGTTGTGCATGTCGTCAATCAGCTTCTGCAGCGCCGCTTCGCGCGCCGCCGGCCGTTTGAGCACGAGCAGCATATGCTCGAGCTGCGTCGTGTCGTCTATGGGGCCGCGGTCGTTCTCAGGATGCAGCGCCGCGGGCGGTGTATTGCCCTCCAGCGTTACCGTCTGCGATTCCACGACACCGTCCGCAAGGCCGGCCTGCTGCGCGAAGGCAGCCGGCGCGCACAGAACGAGAAAGGTCAAAGTAAAAATTGAAGCGAAGAGGTTGCGCATGGTCCACCTACGTTGTCGACACTCGGAAAACTACGATAGAAGCTGCCGCGCTGCGATCTTGGCGCCATCGAGCAAAAAACGGCGCGTCACACTTCTTCGCTACTCTTCACATCGCGCCGCGGCATGCTTCAGAGGTCAGCGCGGTTAATGAACCATGGCGGATTGAGATCTAACCGCTACCCAGCTGCCTTGGCGCTTCACAAACACATCCATCCAGACCCATTTTCCGCTGCTATCCTTGCCGTTCAGCACGCTCTTTTCGATATCACTGCCCTGCACAACGGCGACGTTTCCCAGGATTTTTACGTCCATGGGACCGATTTCGATGGACTCCGCTTTGTCGCGCCCGGCTTTTACATCTGCGAAAAGCCTCTGTTTCGATATCTTGCTGCCGTCGTAGCTGATTCCCGTCCAATCGTCGGCGACAATCTGAGCGACCTTATCCAGATTGCCGGCCGTCATGGCGTCAGCCCAATCGCGTTCGATTTGTTTGATCCCCTCCGGGACGCTTGCGCCCTTGGCCAAAGCGTCCCACGAGGCACTTCATTTTTCTTCTCTCCGATGGAACTACGGGCGCGCAGCCGCTCTGACAGTAGTCTATACCTCGACCTCAGATTGTCCAAAAAATGCGCCCAGCGTCCGCCAGTTGTCGCAGCGTCCCGATTCAACCGCGTCGGGCCCGCTGTTGTTATCGTCGTGACGGGCAAGGAGAAGCCGGTGTGGGCCCAAGAGGAAATACGCCAGCACGCGGTACACCTCTTGTCATTGCGACCGACACACTGCACGCTCGACCCTCAAGCACTGGAGTACAGGACATGAGCACGCACAAGCGAACGGCCACTATTGCAGCAGCCATGGCTGCGATATTCACCGCTGTCGGCATGGCACAGACGCCGGCGCCCGACGAGACGGCGTTCCGCGAACTTTACCGGCAGCTCGTCGAAATAAACACCACGCGCTCGGTCGGCAGTTGCACGCAAGCGGCTGAGGCGATGCGCGCGCATTTGGCTGCGGCGGGCGTTGCCGCCGCCGATATGCAGATTCTGGCGCCCCCGGAGCGCCCGAAAGACGGTGCACTTATTGCCGTGCTGCACGGCCGCGATCGCAAAGCCAAGCCGATACTTCTGCTGGCGCATATCGACGTGGTCGAGGCAAAACGAGA
>Ga0182015_10006150_pt1 | contig 12168 bp, 11 predicted proteins | sample 712P3MmetaG_FD_120478 | JGI IMG/M metagenome (GOLD analysis project Ga0182015, IMG submission 120478) | Permafrost microbial communities from Stordalen Mire, Sweden - 712P3M metaG | ecosystem: Environmental > Terrestrial > Soil > Wetlands > Permafrost | place: Sweden: Stordalen | collected...
CGGATGCGCAGCATACCGAACTGGCTGTGCAGATTGGCTTCGCTGCACGCTTCGATCTGGACGAGCTTGAGGCCGAGACGATCCGCTTCTTCGTGGACGACGAGGCAACGCTGGGCGATCCGTTCGCAGAAGATGCGCACCTGCGAACTATCCACGCCAAAGTGCTTCAAGAGTTAGGCTTCTTTTTGGTCCCGGCGTCGCGCACATGGGACCGCTGGATTTCCTTTTCGTCGGAGTTATTCCGCCGTGTGGTGGCGACGCGCGGGGACATGCCCGCGCAGGCCGTGCGCGCCGAACGACAACGCCTCTGGACGCCGCCCGAAGGGACGCGGCTTGAAGATCAGCCGGGGCTTTCCGAGATTGTCGACGCGGCCAACGACGAGTTGCGCGCGCTCATGGCCAGCGCGCCCAGACTCCAATTGCGCCTGACTTCGACAGACAGCGACTCCGTACTGGAAAGCGTGGTCCCGCACTTCGTGCAAGGCACGGGGCCAACCCTTCCCTCGCAACGGCAAGGCACGGGACTTGTCTCGCTGCAAAGCCTTCTGTTGCTCATGCAGTTCGGCAAGGCGCGCGCGGAAACGGGCCAGTCCTTCGTTCTAGCCGTCGAGGAACCCGAACTGCACATCCAGCCCTCGCAGCAAAAGAGGTTGGTCAACCGCCTCAATGCGCTGTGCAACCAGACCATCGTGACCACGCATTCGCCCATCGTCGCCGCGATGTTTCCCGCGCCCGACACACTCTTTATCGAAACGCGCGGGGGAGTCCTGAGCGCAAAGCCGCTTATGGACCCCGTGCCTGCGCAACCGACCAATCACGAGCAGCACTTGCTCTTTGCATGGCGGCAAAAGCTCGTGGCTGCGCTCATGCACGAGTGCGTCCTGATCCCCGAAGGGGTTTCAGACGTGGCGTGGCTTGAGGCGCTGCAAACCGCGCTGGAGTTGCATCAGGGCTGGCAGGACGCCGGAGACGGCGCACCACTTCTCTCCACATTCGTTGGCGTCGTGCCTACCATCGACGCTAAGATTGCCGATACATTCGCGATCGTGAACGCTGTTCACGCGCGCCCTTGCATCCTCGTTGACGGGGACAATGACGGGCGCAGTTACTTTGATGCGGTGAAGGTTAGCACTCCGTCGCCGCGCTGCGTGGTGTTCTGGCCGCAGGGCTGGGCAATGGAGCATGTGGTTTCCTGGATTGCAGGCGCAGACGAAGCCGCGATGCTGGCCGCGCTCGGGGCCTCGTTGGGAACTACGTTTGCCGACACTCAAGCGCTTATCGCGCACTTACTCACTCAGAAATCCTATGCACCTACCCATGAGAGCACCGCCGTCACCCTCATGGGAAATGCGGCCTGCCGAACTCGCGCCGCTCAGTTGCTTAACGCGTTGTGCGCCGTGCTACGCGATCCCACGAACGCCAACACGCCGCTCTTCACGCGCATTGCGGCGGACTCGACAGCCAATATGCACGTCTTCAGGTTTGTGCCGCCGCCATGACGTTCGATTTCTTCGAGGGTGCAGCAGGGACAGGAAAGACCCACAATCTCGTGGGACGCGCGGGAGAGATCGTTCAAGGCGGGGCGCTGGGCGAAGGCCACAAGCTTTTGGCGCTCACCTTTATGAATGGCGCGCGCCGCCGTCTGGATGCGCGCCTTGGCGAGAACGCGGCATTCCGCCGGCGCTTTGATTGCCAGACGTTCGATGTGTTTGCCCGAACGCTGGCCGCACGACGTAGAAGCCTAATTACGCCAGCAATGAAAGCACAGGCCGACGCTCTGAGCGAATTTGACGGGCCATGCGCGCTGGCGGCTGCGCTCTTGGAACAGGAACCCGTGCGCCAATGGGTGGCGCGAAGCTTCCCGTTGATCTTGGTGGATGAAGCGCAAGACCTCGACGAACACCGCCTACGCATTCTGCAAGGGCTTTCGCCCTCATGCCGGATCGTGGCGGCGGCGGACGCCTTCCAATGCCTTCACAACGGTCGCGACACCGCGCCCCTCATGGGCTGGCTTGAAGCGGCGGGCCAAACCCACCGTCTCACGCAGGTTCGACGAACGACACAGCAGGGATTGCTGGCCGCCGCACTGGCCGCGCGTGAAGGCCGGGATATGAAGACCGTTCTGACAGCCAACACGTACAACAACCGGACTTCATGGAACGGCGCGGGTTTCCGACTTCAAGACGCTTCTGCGACGCAGGCGAACACCGGGCTTCTCGCATGGGCGATTGCCAACGAAATAGCGCAGCGCCAAGGCGCGGTGGTCATTCTCACTCCGGATGGAAGCAATGCGATCATTCGCGCCGCGCTTACCACCGTTCAGACGAGACAATGGACGCGCAACAACGGCGCGGCCTTCGGGCCTTATCCGCATACTTGGGATCGCCACGACAACGAAGAAGCGGACGCCTTGCTGGCCAATATCGCTTTGCCTGAAACTGCGTCTTGCGCCGATCTGCGCGCGCTCCTAGCGCCCGTGGCCGCACACGCGCCTATAGCGCAGGCAATCAGCCGTATGGACCGTTTGCGCCGTGCTCACGGGCAAGCTTCCTTCACCGCCACGCAAGTCACCGACTTCGTGCGGGAGTCTGTGCGCAACCGTTCGCGTCTGGGATTCCGGCAGCAACGCGGTCATCTGGCTATGACGATCCAGCGCGCCAAGAACCGCGAGTTTCCGAACGTCATCGTGCTTTGGCCGCACACGGCGACGGGTAGTGCCGAGCATCTGCGTAGGCTGCTCTACAACGGCATCACGCGCGCGCAGAACCATTGCACCGTAATAGTTCTGGGACAGAACCGCACGAATGCCGCTCCGTTTGCGTAGCTACGATTTGGGAGAGATTGGCTTTTTGATCGACATTGATGAAATACGAAATGCGCAAATAGAGACGTATGGCTTGTCGAAGGCTGACGAATCTCACACATTTTATCATGACGAAACGAACAACATCAAAAAGCTCCGTCTTGACGCGCAGGGCCTAAATGTTGCCGAGCCAGCCATCTTTGTCTTGGGTGGCGTCGTCCACGACGGCGCGCCGCGCCCGCTTGATATTCAGCCGTTGCGCGACGCGATGCGCATCCAAAAGAGCGCGGACGAAATCAAACTCAAGCATGTGGCCAAAGGCGAGTTTCTGGACTTGCTCAAGTCCGACAAGTTGACCACGTTCCTGAAATGGATTCCCGATAGCGGCTTGGTGGTCCACTATCATGCGCTCGACCCGCTCTACTGGTCGCTGATCGATATAATGGACTCGATCCTCTACAGGCTAGGCAATCCGCGCCTGGTGGAAGTTCACGCTGTTCTGAAGGCCGATCTGGCCACGCTGCTCCGGGCCAATCTGCCAGCCACAACGAGCATATTTTTCCGCTACAACTATCCCGACGTTGCACCGGAAAACCGAAAGCCTTTCCTCGATGAACTTCTCAGGATGTTAGAGTGCAGCGATGGTGTGTTGCCCGAGTTTAACGCGATGATGCTCAAAGGCATGCTGCAAGCCGGACGCAGCCTTCCGAGCCTCGACTTCATCGAAGGTTTTACGCCCCATCTTCTGATCGGAAACTTCGCCACTTTCTATCTGAACCGTATAGCAGTCTTCAAATATTCCAGCCACATCCTCGACATGGAAGATTCCATTCGGGATGAAATTCAAGCGATGAAGCCTTCATCCAATGGCGTGCCAGTAACGCACTACAGGTTCGCTGACTCCAAATCGGAACCTGGGATACAGGTCTCCGATATTGTGGTTGGCCTCATTGGCAAAATGCACAGCTATTTTGCGCAGTCCGTGCGTGGTGAGGTCGCTGAAGTCAGGGCCTCACTGAGCGGTACAAGCCTAAAGAATGCTGAGCTGTTGCGGGATTTGATCGACGCATCGCACGAGGCAAATATTGCGTTCCTCCACCATGTTGCCAGCATCGGCGACATAGACAAGATGAACTTGTTTTTGCGAAACAGCGGAAGCGTTTATGAGGAGTGATGTTCCTCAAGCAGAGAGCCGTTTACCCACGAGCCCCGCCTAGGGAAGCGCCAGCAGCGGGCCGTCCTTGCGATGGCCTGATCCGGTATGCAGCTTCGAGGCGGTCCCGTCGGGCGGGATTTCGCAGAGGAGCACCACGAAATCGCCGATCCTGAATTCTTCCTCGGGATGCCACGGCGCGGTGAACACCGGAAGGTCGTTTTCCAGCCCGAGCCGGTAGCTCCGCACATGCCATTTCACCAATTCGGAATCGCCGCCGCCGAGCGCGGCGAGCCGATGGGCATCCGCGCTGTTCAGCGCGAGGCCATGCACATGCAGGTAGAACCCGTCCCCGAACTGCGTTTCGTAGACATCTTCGTTCAGCACCGCCCAGACGGTGAGGATGCCGCCAGCGTCCTTGATGCGCTGGCGCGCGCTCTCGACCATCGCGGGGGTAATCTCGACCCGGCCGGGATACTGGGGCGGGCCAAGTTTCAGGATATTACGGTCGTCTGGAAGCGGCATCGCTGTACTCGCTCGGGCGGCAAGATTACCAGATGAGCATGGTCGCGCGGAACGCCAAGACAGGTGCGAAATCGCGGGCACAAATTTGGCACACCGGGCCGCGACAAATAGCGATTTACAGCGACATCCAGCGATGCTAACGTCTTTAAATCGTTGAATATTTCAATTAAATCAGTGTGCTAGATTACCCTCCGAAGGCAGAGGCCAGGGGTTCGAATCCCTTCGGGTGCGCCACCTATTGCTGTGTACGGTCCGGAGAGATGGGTAACGGATCGTCCCTGAGACATAGGTGACAACCTCGGGCCGAACGGGTTGTCGAGGGGTTGCAAGGTCTTCTGTTCCAGATCGATGTATCCGAGATCGTAGGTCATAAAGCTGACGAGCCGTCGTCGGCTTCCTCGATTTTGAGCCTTTGGCCGGCGAGCGCGGTCGAGATGTTGATCTTCTTGCGGTGCATGCAGAGGCGGCCGCAGGCGGTGACGAGACACTCGCGGCCGTGGAAGGGTATTTGAGGTCTGGCAGGCCGCAAGCGGCACTTCGGGGGGTATGGCATTCGGCTTTGCACTTCATGGCGAGGGCCTCGCGCGGCCGTTCGCAGTTGAACTCTTGCCTAAATCCATCGAATCGTTCTTGGCTCTGCAGGATGTTCATGCCGGACGGCCTCGTCGTTTCCTTTTTGAGGGTGAGGTGCATGCGCTCGTGGCGGCCGTTCTGCCGCGGGCGGCCTCGCTTGATGCGCTCGATGGCGATGCCGCCACCAGACGGCGAGCTTGCGCAAGTTGAATAGGGCATTAGGCGAGGCGAAGGGGACGCCCTTGTCGGAGCGCATGGCGTGCGGCTGGAAATGTTCCTCGAACAGACGCGCGAAGGCGGTGAAGGCAAGTTCCTCATGGGTCGAATCGCGTGCTTCGCAAAACAGGAGAAAGCGCGAGGCGCGATCGGCGACGGCGAGGGGATAGCAATAGATACGATTGCCGAGGCGGAACTCGCCCTTATAGTTGGCGCACCACAGGTCACCTGCTGCGGCGCACGCTGACCGCGGCGCACCCACTAGCGTGCCGGCGTCTCGGCCGCATGCGCTCTCGAGGCCATGCCGGTCGAGCACGGCATGGGTGGTGCTTTTGGCTGGCACCGGTTTCGCAACGTGTGCTTCGGCGTCTGGCTAGAGTTAGGGCGACTGGTTCGTTTGACCGCGCGCGCCCTGCCCGCTTGGGAACGACGGCGCTCCGCCCTTGCGTTGGCGCGGTTGTTCACGCTAAAAATGCACACATATAGGAGTGTAGCTCAATTGGTTAGAGCACCGGTCTCCAAAACCGGGGGTTGGGGGTTCGAGTCCCTCCTCTCCTGCCAGGAATATCAATGGGCTATTACGCGTGCCGCCGCTATAAGCCGTCAAAACGCGGCTTTGGTTAGCGGGGGTACGCAGAGTGCGGGAACTGGCCGGTTTGCGATGCCATGTGGCATCCGCCACTTTGCCGTGCCGGTCGAACTCGCCAAAAACCAAACCCTTGAGTTTTGGCGTAAGCCGGGGGCCGCTGCGGTCGGTTGCGCCCAAGCGGCGGGGTTTTCTCGCCACGCCAGATCGCCCGGCGACAACCGTCCGGCTCGGGCGGAAGGTTCGCAAGAGTCCCTTGCCAGCGTGAACGCAAGATGGCGAGCACGAGTTCGTCCTGATGCGCTGGGGCTTCCCATCGCCGCTTCGCCCTAAAAGCGCGGCCCCCGAGTATCTAGTTTTGATCTAGTCTAAAGACGGAATCCGTCTTTACATTGGAAGTACTCTAATTCTAGAACATAAAACTTGATTTCGTTAAATCTACATCTAGGAAAGGACGATCAAGCCAAATCAATCTAGTCGAGGCTTTGAAACCGATTGATCGGAGGCTGCCTTGAATTACCTTCCACCGATCTGCTTCGGGCAGTGGCGTTGGATCGCGGTTGCAACGCTGCCTCTCTTTTTTCCCGCGGTCGCATCGGCGCAATCCGCAACACCCGGCCAAACACCCGATTCGTTTAGGGAACTCGAATCCAAAGATATTTTCGGCTTCACGCTCGGCTCGGACGTAGGCGAGGAAGGCGAGCTCGAGCTCGAGAACGAGACCAACATCGCGTTACAGAAGCGAACCGGTACATATAGTGCGCTCGAGCACGAAGCCGAACTGGAATATAACCCATTCGATAGTTTCCAGATCGAGGCGGCCGCGCACGGCGTCTACACGTGGTTCAGCGGCGTCGAAGGATTGGAAGACCGCCACGGCGCCAATTTTGGCGGCTTGTCGACGGTGTTTAGATACCTCGTGATTGGGTGCGGCCCAGGAGCGCCAGTCGGTCTCCAAATTGCGGTCGAGCCTGAATGGTCGCGTGTCGATGACGCGGGGAAACTGACCACGGATTTTAATGCAGAAACCTCAATCATCGCCGACACCGAACTTGTTCCAAATCGTCTATTCGCGGCGTTCAATGCGACCTACACTCCCGAGATCGCAAGGGAGTTCGGGACTCCGGAGTGGCAGGGCGCGTCCACGCTTGGGCTGAAAACGGCAATGACTTATCGGATCACGCAGAGTGAGGCGCTTGGCGGCGAGCTTGAATATTACCGTGCTTACGACGGGGCCGGGTTCAATCGTTTCGCCGGAGATGCGCTCTTTGCCGGACCAACATGCTTCATCGTGTTCACGAACAAGCTCTTCCTTTCGGCCGCCTACTCGACCCAGTTTGCGGGTCATGCGGCGGGCGACGCAAATCGCCTCGATCTGACCGATTTTGCCCGGAACAAGGCTCGATTGAAGCTCATCTGGGAATTTTGACGTTTAGCTGGGAAGGTTTCGATGCATGTACAACGCACCATTGTTTGGTTTGCGACCGCAGCGACGCTTCTGTCATGTCTTGGCCAAGTGCCGGCTGACGCTCAAGACGCCGTTGCGGCGCGCACTTCAATCAAGGACCATCGATTCGCGCCCGCCGAAATTAGAGTGCCGGCCAACACGCCGATCACCCTCGTCATCCGCAACCTCGATCCAACTCCAGAAGAATTTGAAAGCACGACGCTTCGGGTCGAGAAAATCGTGGCGGGCAAGTCCGAGATCACGATCCGCCTCCGGCCGCTCGCGCCCGGCCGTTATCGCTTTTATGGCGATTTTAACGAGGCGACCGCCGAAGGCGCGATCGTCGCGGAATAAGCGACAGTGCTGCGCTTGCATTTTGGACGAAGGAGAGCGCCGTCGGCCGCGCGTACGGCTTAGGGCAAGACTTTGGCCTTTATCGTCGGATTGCCCGGCATTTTCGCGATGCACATGTTCTGCTTCGAGACGAGAAATCCCTTGTCAGAATGCGCCTTGTTCGCCGGGAAACGACCGGGCGCCCGTCCGGGACGCGGCCAACCGGTGTAGACAACACTTTTATCAGCAGATCACCCATGACTCGCAAGACAGTCGCCGAGGAGCGCGCGAAGCGGGCCCCTCAAAGGATGCGCCGCGCCGCGGCTCTGCACGGGCTCCGCATCATATGTGAAGCCAGCATGGCCGGGCCGGCAAGTGTCCTCGATCGTGTCGTAATTTCTGGAGCGCTGATCGGTGTTCCCGATCAAAAGCGTGACCAGCGTTCCCCTCACTGGGCGTTTTTCGTCCTGAAAAACACCTGAGAGGATTTTGTCCGGCGTTGCGATGTTCCCGCACGTTCCAGTACGTGAGGAAACCAGCACAAGCCGCGATGACTAATGCGGAGAATGTGACGAGGAACTGCATGAAGGAAGTCATAGGGTGCGGTTGCATCGCGGTCTCTCCATTGATCAGCCCATCGTAAATGCTCATTGCCAGCCAAGCACTCGTAAGCTTTTCCAAACCGCCTCGCATGAAGTGAGGCAATAGCTTAAACGGCACTCTGCGGCCCACGATTGACTTCAATGCTATCATTGATTAAAGTGCAATCATAATGAGCCGTTTTCCATGAGCGCCATTACGATCCGCAGGCTTGATCCGGCGACAAAGGAGCGCCTGCGGGTCCGCGCGGCCGAGCACGGCCGCTCCATGGAGGCCGAGGCGAGAAGTATCTTGCAGGTCGCCCTGAGCGGTTCGGGACGCGCCAGAAGCCCAAACCTATACGAGCGCATTCACGGGCGCTTCGCGCCCTTTGGCGGTGTCGATCTTGAGCTGCCCCTACGCGGGCAGGCACGCGAGACGCCCCGCTTCGAATAATGTACATCCTGGATACCAACATCCTGTCCGCCATAATGGCCCCAAATCCGGCGCCGGAGGTGGTGGCTTTTGTAAGCGGGCAGCCCGCAGAACTGCTGTTCACTGCTTCCATCTGTGAGGCGGAGATCCTCTCCGGCGTCGCGATCATGCCGGAAGGGCGCCGCCGGCTCGACCTTGAGGCCGCCGCGCGAGCCATGTTTTCCGAGGATTTCGAAGGACGCGTGCTCCCCTTCGATGAGGAGGCGGCCATCGCCTATGCGGAAATCTTCGCGGCCCGCAGGCGGGTTGGAAGGCCAATTGCGGCCGTCGATCTCATGATCGCCGCCGTGGCCTTCTGCCGGAACGCTACCGTCGTTACCCGCAACGCCGCAGATTTCGAGGCATGCAGCATCACTATCATCAATCCGTGGAGCAAGAGATCCGGTCAATGATTTTGGTAGCAGGCGGAGGCCCTCACCCCTTCTCCCGCAGAAGCCGTCCCTTTTCGCGGTTCCAGTCGCGCGCCTTTTCGGTCTCGCGCTTGTCGTGCAATTGTTTGCCGCGGGCGAGCGCGATTTCGATTTTCGCCCTGCCCTTTTCGTTAAAATAGATTTTTAGCGGCACGATCGTCATGCCTTGCCGCTCCGTTCCTTGTGAAAGCCTGGCGATCTCGCGCGATTTCAAAAGCAATTTTCGCGGGCGTTTCGGCTGATGGTTGAAGCGGTTGGCTTGCAAATACTCCGGAATATTCGCATTGACCAGAAACACCTCGCCTGCGCGATCGACGCTCGCATAGCTTTCCGCGATGGTGGCCTTGCCGGCGCGGAGCGACTTCACCTCGGTGCCGGTCAGCATCAGCCCGGCCTCGAAAATTTCGCCGATTTCATAATTGTACCGCGCCCGCCGGTTGTCCGCGGCGATTTTTAGCGGGCGCTCTGGCTTGGATGTCATTTAAGAATCCCCGAGCAATTCCGGTTTGTCACGCGTGAATGAGCCCGGCATGGATCATCGCCGCCTTGACCGCGGCTTGCGCCGCCTCGGACGCCGGCAGCATCGGGAGCCGTATTTCGCCGGAAATTTTGCCAAGCACGCTAAGCGCATATTTGGGCCCAGCGGGACTTGGTTCGACGAACAAAGCCGCGTGCAGCGGGGCCAGACGGTCATGCAGTTTTAAGGCCGCCGAAAAATCGCCGGCAAGGCAAGCCTCCTGCATCTGCGCGCAGAATTTTGGCGCGACGTTCGATGTCACGGAAATACAACCATGGCCGCCATGCGCCATCACCGCGAGCGCCGTCATGTCCTCGCCCGAAAGCTGGATGAAATCTTGGCCCAGCGCCTGGCGCTGCAGCGCCGTGCGGGCGACATTACCGGTCGCATCCTTGACGCCCGCGATGTTTTTCAGCTGATAGAGCCGTTGCATGGTGTCGATCGACATATCGACGACCGAACGCGGCGGAATATTGTAGATGACGATTGGAATGCCGACCATATCGTTGACCGCCTTGAAATGGCGAAACAGACCCTCCTGCGACGGTTTGTTGTAATAGGGTGTGACGATCAAAAGTCCATCGGCGCCGGCGCATTCCGCGAACCGCGCAAGGTCGATTGCTTCCTGCGTATTGTTCGAGCCTGCGCCAGCGATAACCGGAACCCTGCCTTTGGCCTCGCCAATGCAGGCCGCAATGACCTTGCGATGCTCCTCGTGCGACAAAGTAGGACTTTCCCCCGTCGTTCCAGCCGGCGCGAGACCATGCGTGCCGTTGACGATCTGCCAATCGACGAGGGCGCGGAAACGATCCTCGTCGAAGCGCCCATCTTGAAATGGCGTGACTAGCGCGGTGATCGAACCCTTAAAAGCCGTCTGTCTCCTAAATGCCACGGTTTTGCCTTTCCGAAATTCCGCCCAAGTGACGCCGTAATTCGCGGGCTCTGTTCAAGCAACAAGCGCGCCAGCGAAAACAAACGCAAAGCTTGGACGCAAGATGAGACATAGACTCTGAATCAGCTCCCGAAAAGGCCTCTTTTGTCGAGACCGGACCGTCAATTCTGCCGAGGCCTGAGCTTTCCGGCGGTCAAGGCGGCTTTTTACCGCAGAGGCGTCGTTTGCCGTTTATTAAGAGGGAATGGTTCAGGTTTGTCCGTTTCCGGGCCGCTTTGTAGGATTGGATAAACCATGCTCGCAAGGCAATTTCGTTTCGGGCGCATCCCGGGACTCGGCGCAGTAGCGATTTGCGCCCTCGCCGCGGGATGGACCGCGGGGCAACGCTCGTTGTTCGTGGCGAGTCACCGCGAGAAGCCGTCGTCCTTTTCTCCCCCTCTCGCCCCAGAGCGCGATTCCAAGGGACCTGCGTCCGCCGAGCCTACCGCCAAGGCGGCGCCGCAAGCTTCCATACTCCCGCCGGACATCGCGTCGCAACCAGAACGCGACCTGACCGGCCTTGCCGAGGCGATCACGTTTTATAAGGCCGGCGACCTTGCGGGTGGCGACATCGCGGCGGCGACCGCGAAAGACAAAATTGTCAAGACTGCCCTTGAATGGATCGCGCTGCGGAGCTTTCCGCGTGAAACCGGCTTCGAGCGGTTGCAGGCCTTCATGCAGGCGCATCCCTCCTGGCCCGCGCTCGACTGGCTGAAGAAGAAGAGCGAGGAAGCCCTCTTCGGCGATCGCAAAAGTGGCGCGCTCATCAAGACTTTTTTCAGCGGCGCGGATCCCGAGACTGCGGCAGGCAAGCTCGCTCTTGCGCGCGTTTTGACCGACGACGGCAAGACGAGCGAGGCGGCCGCCCTGGTGCGCGCGGTATGGCGCGAAACCGACCTCAACTCTCAGCTCGAAGCGAAGGTGAAAACGGATTTCAACACCTATTTGGACAGAGCCGACTTTAAGTTTCGTGCCGATCGTTTGCTCTACAAGGAGCAGTTCGCTGGGGCTTTTCGCGCCGCCGCCTTGGCAGGGCCCGATGTGCTGGCGCTCGCCAAGGCACGCGCCGCCGTGGTCGAGGAAGGGCCGAGCGACAAGCTTCTCGCCGCGGTTCCCTTGGCCCTGCGCACCGACCCTGGCTTTCTTTTCGCGCAGATCCACAAACTTCGCCACGCTGACAAGATCCGCGCGGCGGCCGACATCATGCTGGCTGCCCCGCGCGATCCCGCGCGTCTCATCGACGGCGACGCATGGTGGATCGAACGCCGGCTTCTCGCCAGAAAACTCCTCGATCAAAATGACGCGGTGACCGCCTATAAAATATGCGCCGAACATTCCGCGGTATCGCACGAAATGCGGATCGAGGCCGAATTTACCGCCGGCTGGATCGCGCTTCGCTTCCTTAACGACCCGGCGCGCGCGGCGACGCATTTCGACGCCATAGCCAAGCTCGCCGAGACACCAATGTCGCGGGCGCGAGCGGCTTATTGGCAGGGCCGGACCGTCGAGGCAACCTCCGCGAACGACGCCGCGACAGCGGCCCGCACGTTCTACGAGCAGGCGGCGGTTCATCAGACAACCTATTACGGCCAGCTTGCGC
>Ga0182015_10006151_pt1 | contig 12167 bp, 11 predicted proteins | sample 712P3MmetaG_FD_120478 | JGI IMG/M metagenome (GOLD analysis project Ga0182015, IMG submission 120478) | Permafrost microbial communities from Stordalen Mire, Sweden - 712P3M metaG | ecosystem: Environmental > Terrestrial > Soil > Wetlands > Permafrost | place: Sweden: Stordalen | collected...
ATTTCCGCGACCGCCACCGGTTTGCCTTTCCGGCGTCACATCCTAACCCGGTGGGATCACCGCACCTGCAGCGTGTCGCCCTCGAATTCGAGGCCGAGGGAGGGGATCGTCACCGCCTTGCGGCCGCCGTCCCGGCGCACCCTCCCCGCGAGCCAGGCGTCGTGGCCCGACGCGTGGGCGGCCTCGAGCGCGGCGGCGGCGGCGGCCGGCGCCACGTAGACCGCGAAGCCTATCCCCATGTTGAACGTGGCATACGCCTCCCTTGGACTGATGGGGCCGGACTCCATCAGGAACGTGAAGAGGGCCGTCGCCGGTCGCGGCGCCGTGATCTCGTAGACGAGCGGCTCCTCGAGCCGCATCAGCTTGCGCCACCCGTGCCCGGTCACGTGGGCGGCGTAGTTCAGGCGCACCCCGCGCCGCTGGCACTCGCGGACGAAGGAGACATAGAGGGTCGAGGGGGCGAGGAGCGCCTCGCCGAGCGTCCTGCCGTCGCCGATGGGAGTGGAGTAGCCCGCGGGCAGGTCCTCCGCAATCTTCCGGCAGAGCGTGAGTCCGTTCGTCTGCACGCCGGAGGACGCCAGGAAGATGATCGCGTCCCCGTCCGCCACGTCGCCGACGATGCGCAGCGACTTGGGCGAGATGCGGCCGACGGCCGAGCCCGCCAGCACGATCACCCCGGGCTCGACGAGGCCCCTCAGCGCCGGCGTCTCCCCCCCACCCCATACGGCGCCGGCCGCCCGGCAGCCCTCCGCGAAACCCTTGACGAGCTCCCCGGCCCGGTGCTCGTCCCGGAACCAGTCCGAGCTGCCGACCGCGGCGTGCATCGCGACCGCGATCGGGAGCGCCCCGCAGGTGACCAGGTCGTTCGCGATCGTCGCCACGGTGTCGATCCCGATCGCCCTGTAGAAGCAGCCGCCGCCCTCGGCCTGGACGGCGTCGGCGACGAGGTTCTTCGTCCCCAGCCCCTCCTCGACGTGGGCCAGGAAATGGTCCGCGGCCTCGATCAGGTAGGCGCTCTCGCCCCGCACGGTCGAGGGCTCGGCGAACCCGTGCCCCGCCAGGAGGTCCGTCGTCGTCAGCGCGGCCTTCTGGCATGCCCGCTTGAACGCGTCCAGGGGCCCATAGCTGACGCCGGAGGATTCATAGGAGAGAGACATCCCTAGTAGGAGCGGCCCTCGCTCTTCTCGTAGTAGTTCACGTAGGCCTGGTTCACCACCCGGTAGCCGCCCTCGGTCGGGTACTTGCCGGAGAAGTACCAGTCGCCCGTGTGGCCGGGGACCGCCGCGTGCAGGTTCTCGATCGTCTGGAAGATGATCTCGATCTCGCCGTGCCAGTCGATCTTGGGCGGCCTGACGAGCCTCGAGATCCGCGCCGATATCTCCTCGGCGCTGAACGGCTCGTAGAGCCGTCGCACAGGGTTGACGCTCCCCTTCCTTGCGATCTCCTCGACGCAGGACCTGTAGACCTCGGTCAGGAGATCCGTGCGGCCGCTCTCCTTAAGGAGGTCGACGACCGCCTCGAACGCCACGAACTTGCCGACCTCGGACATGTCGATCCCATAGCAGTCGGGGTAGCGGATCTGGGGCGCCGTCGAGACGATGACGATCTTCCTCGGGTTGAGCCGCGCGAGGATGCGCAGGATCGAGCGCCGGAGCGTCGTCCCGCGCACGATCGAGTCGTCCACGCAGACCAGGTTGTCCACCCCGGCGCGGACCGAGCCGTATGTGATGTCGTAGACATGGCTCACGAGGGCGTTCCTCATGGACTCCTGCCCGATGAACGTGCGGATCTTCAGGTCCTTGCTGACCACCTTCTCGCCCCGCGGCCAGTTGCGAAGGATGAGCTCGTCCAAGAGCGGCTCGGTGAGCGCCCCCTCGCCGCTCGCCTTGAGGATCGCCGCCTTCACCTCGTCGCGCCGGACGCTGCGGAGCGCCGACATGAGCCCGTAGTAGGCGACCTCGGCCGTGTTGGGGATGAAGCTGAAGACCGTGTCGGCCCAGTTGTTGTCGATCGCCTTCAGCACCTGGGGCGCGAGCTTCCCGCCGAGCGCCTGGCGCTCGCGGTAGATGTCCACGTCGTTCCCCCGCGAGAAATAGATCCGCTCGAACGAGCACGAGGCGCGCGGGAGCGCCGGGGTGAACGGCTGCTCCGAGATCGTCCCGCGGCGCTTGATGACGACCGCGTGGCCGGGCTGGACCTCCCTCACGTCGCCGACCGCGAGGTCGAACACGGTCATGAGGGGCGCCCGCTCGGAGGCGAAGGCGACCACCTCGTCGTTCTGGAACCAGTGGCAGGGGCGGACACCGGAGGGGTCCCGGGCGACGAAGGCGTCACCGTTGCCGACGAGGCCGCAGAGGACGTAGCCGCCGTCCCACTTCTGCGAGGCCCTGGAGAGGACCCGCGCCAGGTCGAGGTCCTCGCTGATCCTGCGCGAGAGGTCCTCGCCGGCGAGGTTCCTCGTCCTCAGGTACCGGTAGATGTCCTCGTGCTCCTCATCGAGGAAGAAGCCGATCTTCTCCAGTACCGCCTGGGTGTCCGTCGCGAACACGGGGTGCTGGCCGATGCCGATCAGCGACTGGTTCAGGTCGGCCGTGTTCGTCAGGTTGAAGTTGCCGCAGAGGGCGAGGTTGCGGGTCGCCCAGGGGCTGCGCCTGAAGTACGGGTGGCAGGCGCTCAGGTTGTAGCCGCCGCTGGTGCCGTAGCGCAGGTGGCCGAGGAAGAGCTCGCCCCCGAAGTCGAAGTTCCTCTTCACGGTCTCGGGGAACTCGGGGTGGATCGCGCCCGAGGCGACCTTCTCGTTGTACTGGCCGAGGAGGTCCTTGAAGATCCTGTCCAGCGGGTTGGACTTCACGTTCCTCTCGCGGAACATGAAGGGCTCGCCCGCGGGGACGTCCAGCTTCACGCAGGCCACGCCGGCGCCGTCCTGGCCCCGGTTGTGCTGCTTCTCCATGAGGAGGAATAGCTTGGTGAAGCCCCAGAGGGGCGTACCGTACTTCTCCTGGTAGTAGGACAGGGGCTTGAGGAGGCGGACGAGCGCCACCCCGCATTCGTGGGAAACGAAATCGCTCATGGCGCGGCTAGGAGAGACCGGGACGCTTCATCGCCACCTCTATACTGGTCTCCCAGCCCGTTCGCAACTCGGCGACCGGCCATTCGAGCGCGCCCTTGGCGGTCTCGACGCGAAGGAAGGCGTCGTCAGTCACCTTGCCGATGTCGTGGGCCACGATTCCCGCCTCCTCGGCGGCGGCGATGAGGCCGTTCGCGTTCCCGGGCTCGGACGATATGACGACCCTGCCCTGGCTCTCCCCAAAGAGAAGCGCGTCCAGGCGCGCGGCGGTGAACTGCGCCAAGTCGACCGACGCGCCGAGCGTCACCGCCCCGAAGAGCTTCTCGCTGATGGCCACAAGGAGGCCGCCCTCGCTCAGGTCGTGGGCCGAGCGCACCCGCCTGCCCCTGATGTGGGCCAGGATGAAGTCCTGGAGCGCCTTCTCGGCGGCGAGGTCCACCCTGGGGGCGTCGCCCGTCTTCTTCCCGTGGATCAGCCCGAGGAACTGGCTCCCGCCAAGCTCGTCCGGCGCGCCGCCGAGGAGTATCAGGCGGTCTCCCGCCGAGCGCGCGAACTGGCTCGTGACGTGCGCCTCGTCCTCGATGAAGCCCACGACCGACACGGTCGGCGTCGGGTCTATGGCCCCCTCCGGGGACTCGTTGTAGAGGGAGACGTTGCCGCCGACCACGGGGACGTCGAAGAACCGGCAGGCCTCGGCGAGGCCCTCCACGCACTCCTTCAGCTGGTAGAAGTTCTCCGGCTTGTAGGGGTTCCCGAAGTTGAGGTTGTCCGTCATCGCGAGCGGCGTCGCCCCGGCGCACACCAGGTTGCGCAGGCACTCGACCATCGCGATCAGGGCGCCCCGCCTGGGGTTCAGGTAGCAGTAGCGCCCGTTGCAGTCGTTGCTGATCGCGATGAACTTCTCGCTCGAGCCAAGGCGCAGCCGGACGACGCCGGCGTCGCTGCCGGGCAGGAGGACCGTGCCGTGCTGCACCATGTGGTCGAACTGCCGGTAGAGCCACCGCTTGGAGGCGATCGTCGGGTGGGAGAGGAGCCTGAGGAGCGCCTGCCTGGCCCCGGCCGCGTCCAGGTCGGGGAGCCCGGATCCCTCCAGCGTCCAGGCGGACGTCTCGTCCAGGTAGGACGGCCTTTTCGACTCGCGCTGGTAGACGGGGGCGTCGTCCGTCAGCGCGGAGGCCCGGATGTCGGCGACCACGACCCCGTGCTGCGTCACGACCATCCGGCCCGTGTCGGTGACGGTCCCCACGTGGGCCGCGTGGAGGTCCCACTTCGCGAAGACCTGCTCTATCTCCTTCTCGCGGCCCTTCTGGACGATGACCAGCATCCTCTCCTGGGACTCGGAGAGCATGATCTCGTAGGAGTTCATCCCGGGCTCGCGCTGGGGGACCTGGTCCAGCTCGATCTCGATCCCCGCCCCGCCGCGGCTCGCGGTCTCGCATGTCGAGCAGGTGAGCCCGGCCGCGCCCATGTCCTGGATCCCGACGACGAGGCCCGGGACGTCCATCATCTCGAGGCATGCCTCGATGAGGAGCTTCTCCATGAAGGGGTCCCCCTTCTGCACCGCCGGCCGGTCCGAGGCGCTCTCGGCGCTCAGCTCCTTCGAGGCGAAGGCGGCACCGCCGAGGCCGTCGCGCCCGGTCGCCGCGCCCACGTAGTAGACGGGGTTGCCAAGGCCGGTCGCCCTGCCGCGCCGGATCTGGTCGTGGCGCAGCGTGCCAAGGCAGAGCGCGTTGACGAGCGGGTTGCCCTCGTAGCAGCGGTCAAAGTAGACGTCCCCCGCCACGGTCGGCACCCCCACGCAGTTGCCGTAGTGCGCTATCCCGGCGACGACCCCCCTCAGGAGCCGCTTCGTCGCCGGGGAGTCCAGCTCGCCGAACCTGAGGGAGTTCGTGAGGAGGACGGGGCGCGCGCCCATCGTGAAGATGTCGCGGATGATGCCGCCGACCCCCGTCGCCGCCCCCTCGAAGGGCTCGATCGCGCTCGGGTGGTTGTGCGACTCGATCTTGAACGCGATCGCCCAGCCGTCGCCGACGTCGATGATGCCGGCATTCTCCTCGCCCGCCTTCACGAGCACCCTCCCGAAGTTCTCGGTCGCCCCCTTCTTCTCCGTCGGGAAGCCCTTCAGGAGCGGGCGCGTGTTCTTGTAGGAGCAGTGCTCCGACCACATGACCGAGAAGATCCCGAGCTCGGTCAGGGTCGGCTCGCGCCCCAGGTGCTCCCGGACCTTGACGTACTCCTCCGGCAGGAGGCCGTGCTTCTTGACCAGCTCCGGCGTGATGGGCTGATCGAGGACCGGGTCGGGATTGGGCGGGAGCGCCGGTCGGTTCATGCGGACATGCGCCCTATCTCCGGGAAGCGCAGGGACAGGACCGCGCGCGCCACGGCGAGCCCGTCCTGGCTCGGGTGAAACCTCTCGAAGGCCCTGTCGGGGTGCGGCATCATGCCGAACACGTTGCCCTCCTCGTTGCGGATGCCCGCGATCGCCCCCATCGAGCCGTTGGGATTGTTCAGGTAGCGCAGGATGATCTGGTGATGGGTCTCCAGGCTCTCCTTGCCGGCCGCGTCGATCCGGTAGTTGCCCGCGCCGTGGCCGATTGGCAGCCGGATCCGCTTGCCGAGCGTCCGGGTGTTGAAGGCCTGCCCCGCCTCCTCCACCGCCAGGTCGCAGGTGACGCATCGGAACTCGAGCGAGCTGTTCAGGATCAGGGCGCCCGGCAGGAGGCCGGCCTCGCAGAGGATCTGGAAGCCGTTGCAGATGCCGAGGATCGTCCCGCCCTTCTCCGCGAACTCGCGGACGGCGCCCATCACCGGCGAGAACCGCGCGATCGCGCCGCACCTCAGGTAGTCCCCGTAGGCGAAGCCGCCGGGGACGATGACCAGGTCCGCCCCGCCGAGCCGCGTGTCCTTGTGCCAGACGAAGCGGGTCGGCAGCCCGAGGCCGCTCGCGAACAGGTGGTAGGCGTCCTGGTCGCAATTCGAGCCGGGAAATTGCAGGACGGCGATGTTCATGCCGGCGCCGTCACTGCCCCGCGATCTCGTACGTGTAGTCCTCGATCACCGGGTTGCTGAGGAGGTCCCGGCAGAGCTTGTCCAGCTGCGCTCGGAACTGCGGCGAGTCGGCCCCGTCCATCTCCAGCTCCACCACCTTGCCCACCCGCGTGCCCTTCAGGCCCTTCAGTCCCAGGCTCTCGAGGGCGTGGCCCACGGCCACTCCCTGGGGATCCAGGACGTTCTTCTTGGGTGTTACGAAAACTTTGATCTTCACGGACCGTTAAAGGCAAACGATGACGCCGTGAATCCCCAAGCGGTCAAGGTTTTTGGCCCTCCCGCCGCGTCATTTCTCCTTATTTCTGGGATGGAAACGGGAGTGCTGGTCGAGGAGCCTGCGCCCCTCGACCGCCGTGTAGATCTGGGTGGTCGATATGCTGGCATGGCCGAGCATCTCCTGGATCGAGCGCAGGTCGGCGCCCCCCGTCAGGAGGTGGGTCGCGAAGGAATGGCGAAGGAGGTGGGGCTTCACCCCCTTCGTGATCCCCGCCCGCTTCGCGTGCTTCTTCACGATCCCCCAGAGGGCCACCCGAGAGAGGGAGGTCCCCCGGCTGCTGAGGAAGAGCTCGCTGCGCGTCCTCGGCTTCACGTAGTGCGGGCGCCCCGAGGCGATCCAGGCGGCGACCGCGTCCCTGGCCCGGCCGCCGATCGGGACCACCCGCTCCTTGGAGCCCTTGCCGAAGACCCGGGCAAAGCCGTCCTCCAGGTCGACCTGCTGGAGGGTGAGCTCGGCGAGCTCCGAAACCCGCAGCCCGCTCGAGTAGAACAGCTCAAGGAGCCCGCGGTCGCGGAGCGACGCGGGGTCCCCGCCGGAGGGGGATGCGAGGAGCCGGCCGATCTCGGCCGGGGTGAGGGTCTGGGGAAGGCGCCTGGCCGGCTTCGGGCCGGTGAGGAGCGCCGTGAAGTCGTCCGGGCGCAGCCGCTCCCTGACCATGAACCTCGCGAACATCCTGAGGGCCGTCAGCTTGCGCGCCTGGCTCGACGCGGCGCCCCGGCTGAGCGAGCGCACCCAGGCCCCGGCGTCCACGGCGCTCACCGAGCGCCAGTCCGCCACCTTCCTCTGCGCCAGGAAGCCGGCGCACTGGCACAGGTCGCGCTGGTAGCTCTCGCGCGTGTTCGGCGACAGCCCGCGCTCCAGGTCCAGGTACGCGAGGTATGCGTCGATGTCGGACGCAAAGGCGCTCGGTTGCATGGGGCCTGCCGGCCCGCCTCAGTAGCGGCGGCGCGGGGGCGGAGCGGGCGAACCACCCTGCTCCTTCATGCGGAACGTGATCCGCGCCTTCTCCAGGTCGTAGGGGCTCATCTCCATCTTCACCGTGTCGCCCGCGGCGATCTTGATGAAGTTCTTCCTCAATTTCCCCGAGATATGGGCAAGGACCACGTGGCCCGGGCTCTTCAGCAGCTCAACCTTGAACATCGTCCCCGGAAGGACGGCCACGACCTTGCCCTCGACTTCAATTGCGTCGTTATCGGGCATGGGTCGGGGAGGCCTGGGTCATCGCTTGTCGGGGAGGTTCCAAAGGTGGACTGTCTAGAGGCGTCATCCCCCCCTCGGAGTCAAGGATTTACCTCTGGGAAGCGGGGCAGCCGGCCTACTTGATGCCGAGCCGGCGCCTCATGAAGGCCTTCATGGCGGCCGGGATGAACACGGGCTTGTAGAGCACGTGGACCGTCCCGTCCTTCAGGGTCACCGTGAAGCGGTAGACCCGCACGTTGTTGTCGAGGTTCAGCATCCACTGCACGTGCTCGTCGTCGGGGGCAAACGGCCGGCTGAATCCCCCCCAGATGTTGGCCTTCGCGAACTTCGGGTTGTCGTCCTCGAAGATCTGCAGGATGGGGTCCTCGGTGTCGTCCTCGATGACGATCTTCGCCGGCACCGCCCCCGGCTTGAACTGGACGACGAACGTGTACGCGAGCGTCTTCGGCTTGTCCGGGTCGGCCTCCCAGGGGGCGAACTGGAGCGAGTTGACGGTCACGACCTCGTCGGTGACCGGGGCCGGCGCCGTGCTGAGCGGGACCTCGAGCTTCTGGCCGTCGGCCGCCGTCACCGATACGGCGACGCTCGGCTGCATGAGGCAGCCGCCGAGGGCGAGGGCGGCGAGCGCGAGGGCCCCGGCAAGGGCGGCCGGGGACGACCCTCTCGAGGCGAAGTTTCTTTGCTGCAGGGGCATGGGGCACGTTCCGCGAGCGCGCGCGCCACGGCAAGCCGCAAGAGCCCGCCTCATGAACCCGCGGGCAGCCGGGCGCGCAGGGTGTCGGACCCGGGGGAGCTCTCGAGGATCACGCCCAGGCCGTCCGGCTCCGCCGCGCCGCCCTCGACCGACTCGACCGAGCGGACGCCGGCCAATTGAAGCCGCCATTTCTTGGCCGAGCCCTCGAGCGAGGCCTCGATCGAGCGGCCCCTGCGGTGGACGGTCAGGGTTGCTGCGGTCCTCCCCTTGAGGTCCGTGACGGTCGCCGAGGCCTCCGCCCCGTCCGCGAGCGCGTAGACCCTGAAGGTGACGCCGTCCGGGTAGGGGTAGTCCGGCCTGTCGTCGACAGACCCCATGGCAAGGACCCGGCCGGGACGGACGAAGATCGGCATGCCGAGGAAGCCGTAGGTCCCGTGGTGCCAGCGGCCGCCCTGCTGGACCTCCCCCGTCAGGAGGTGGGTCCACGATCCCGCCGGGAGGTAGTAGTCGACCCTCCCGCTATCCGAGAACACCGGCGCAACGAGCAGGGAGTCGCCTAGCATGTACTGGCGCTCGAGCGTGTCGCTCGCCGGGTCGCCCGGGAACTCGAGGATCATCGCCCGCATGACGGGGATGCCGGCCTCGTGCGCCTCGACCGCCTTCGAGAAGAGGTACGGCATCAGCCTGCACTTGAGCTTCGTGAAGAGCCGCAGGACGTCGCACGCCTCGTCGTCGTAGTTCCACGGCACGCGGTAGGACGAGCTCCCGTGAAGCCGGCTGTGCGAGGACATGAGGCCAAAAGCGAGCCAGCGCTTGTAGACCGCCACCGGGGGCGTCCCCTCGAAGCCGCCGATGTCGTGGCTCCAGAAGCCGAAGCCGCAGAGGCCGAGGGACAGCCCCCCCCTCAAGCTCTCGGCCATCGACTCGAACGTGGACTGGCTGTCGCCCCCCCAGTGGACCGGCAGGCGCTGGCCCGATGCGTGCGACGACCGGGCGAAGACGAGCGCCTCCCCCTTGCCCCGCTCCTCCTCGAGGAGGTCGAAGACGGCCTCGTTGTAGAGGATCGAGTAGTGGTTGTGCATCTTCACCGGGTCCGAGCCGTCGAAGTAGGCGACGTCCGTCGGGATGCGCTCGCCGAAGTCCGACTTGAAGGCGTCGACGCCCATCCCGGCGAGGCGCCGGAGGTGCCCCTGGTACCAGGCGCGCGCCGCCGGGTTCGTGAAGTCGACGATTCCCATCCCCGGCTGCCAGAGGTCGGTCTGCCAGACGCTCCCGTCCGCCCTCTTCAGGAGGTATCCCTTCCTCGCGGCGTCCGCGAAAATCGACGAGCGCTGGCCGATGTAGGGGTTGATCCAGACGCAGACCCTCAGGCCGCGCGCGTGGAGCCTCTTCAGCATCCCGGCCGGGTCCGGGAACACCCGGGAGTCCCACTGGAAGTCGCACCAGTCGAACTCGCGCATCCAGAAGCAGTCGAAGTGGAAGACGCTGAGCGGCAGGTCGCGCGACTTCATCCCCTCGATGAAGCTGGTCGCGGTCCCCTCGTCGTAGCTCGTCGTGAAGGAGGTGGTCAGCCACAGCCCGAAGGACCACGCCGGCGGGAGCGCGGGCCGGCCCGTCAGGGCCGTCAGCCGGGAAAGGATCGCCTTCGGGTCCGGCCCGTTGATGACGAAGTACTCGAGGCTCTGCCCGGGGATGCTGAACTGCACGCGCCCGAGCTTCTCCGTGGCGACCTCGAAGGAGACGGGGCCCGTCTCGTTCACGAGGACGCCGTAGCCGCGGTTCGTCAGGTAGAAGGGGACCGACTTGTAGGCCTGGTCGCTGCTCGTCCCGCCGTCCATGTTCCAGTTCTCGATCACCTGGCCGTTCTTGACCAGGGCCGTGAAGCGCTCCCCGAGGCCGTAGACGCACTCGCCGACCCCGAGGGAGAGCTGCTCGTGGACGAAGTTGCCGTGGCCGGGCCACTCGATGTAGCCCATCGCCTTCGCCCCGCTGGAGGTGAGCGTCCGCCCCCCGGACTGGAAAGCGAGCCCCCAGGCGCCGCCCCTCACCACGTGGGCCGAAAGGCCGCCCGACCTGAGGATCGCCTCCTTGTCCGTGATCTTGATCGAGAGCTTGGGCTTCTTCTCCGGGAAGATCGGGATGTGCGGGCCCGTGTCCGCGGCCCCCGTGAAGTGCTCGATCCGCACCCGGATCACGTCCGTCATCGGGGAGTCGATCCGGATCGTCAGGAGCGGCCCCTGGAGCGTGTCCCCCCTGTGACGGATGGGGCGGACCGGCGCGTGGAAGACGAGGGACCGGCCGCTCACCGACGCGTCGTGGACCTCGGCGGGATAGTGGGCGACCACGCCCGGCTGCAGGAGCCAGTTTCCGTCGGTGAATTTCATGGGGGCTTTGGGAGGGGGGTCGCGGCGGGGCCGCGGGGAGCCCTGCAGTCCTGTGAATGCACCCCGCGGGGAGGGTTTCAATTCCCAAATCGCCGCCGGGGCAGGCGCAACCGAGGGTTTGCCCGCGGCCGCGATTTCCGATTGATCGGGAGGTCGTGGAGAAACCAGAGACCCCCGCCTGCCCTTTTGAGAAGCGATTCCCGTCGCAGCTCGTCCGCGACGACGCGTTTTTCATGAGCCTCGCCTACAACCAGGCGATCGACGCCTGGCGCGGGGACGAGGTGCCGATCGGCGCCGTCGTCGTCTCGGCCGGCGAGGTGATCGGGGCGTCCCACAACCGGGTCGAGGGCGCGAGGGACCCGACCGCCCACGCCGAGATGCTGGCCCTCACCCAGGCGGCGGCCAAGCTCGGCGACTGGCGGCTCGAGGGGGCGACCGTGTACGTGACAAAGGAGCCCTGCCCCATGTGCTCGGGCGCCCTGGTGATGGCGCGCGTGAAGAGGGTCTGCTTCGCCGTTTCCGACCCGAAGATGGGGTGCCTCGGGGGGGCCGCGAACCTGAACGACCTCCCGAGGTCGAACCACCGCCTCGAGATCTCGGCCGGGGGCGTCCTCGAGGACGAGTGCAGGGCCCTCCTCCAGGCGTTCTTCCGGCAGAGGCGTGCGGAACCGGAGGGCTCCTGAGGAGTCGGTTCCAGTCCCAAGAGCGTCATATCGACCAACCTAGTTGACGCCAATTAACCCAAGTGTAACCCTATAGGACCATGGCCTACGAACTTCCCAAACTGCCCTACGCCTACGATGCGCTGGTTCCCCACATCGACGCCAAGACGATGGAGATCCACTACACGAAGCACCACCAGGCTTACATCACGAACGCCAACAAGCTCCTGGTTGACCACCCCGCCCTCGCGGCCCTGGACGTGAACACCCTGATCGCCGACCTCTCGCAGGTCCCCGAGGGCATCCGCACCGGGCTCCGCAACAACGCGGGCGGCCACAGCAACCACTCCTTCTTCTGGACGATCCTCGGCCCCGGCAAGGGGGGCGCCCCCAAGGGGAAGCTCGGGGACGCGATCGACTCGGCCTTCACCTCCTTTGACAAGTTCAAGGAGGAGTTCGCGAAGACCGCCGCCGCGCGGTTCGGCTCGGGCTGGGCCTGGCTCTACGTGAACGGCGAGGGCAAGCTCGCGATCGGCTCGACCGCGAACCAGGACAGCCCCCTCATGGGCAAGGCCGTCGCCGGCATCGAGGGAAAGCCCGTCATCGGGCTCGATGTCTGGGAGCACGCCTACTACCTGAACTACCAGAACCGCCGGCCGGATTACGTGACGGCCTGGTGGAACGTGGCCAACTGGGACGCGGCCGGGGCGAACTTCGCCAAGGCCACCGCCTAGTCAGGGCTGCCGGGACCAGACGTTCGCCTGGAGGGCGGCCCCGAAGCTCGAGGGGCTGACGGGCGTGCTCTTTCCCGTCTCCGTGTCGAGGATGCAGATGC
>Ga0182015_10006153_pt1 | contig 12162 bp, 25 predicted proteins | sample 712P3MmetaG_FD_120478 | JGI IMG/M metagenome (GOLD analysis project Ga0182015, IMG submission 120478) | Permafrost microbial communities from Stordalen Mire, Sweden - 712P3M metaG | ecosystem: Environmental > Terrestrial > Soil > Wetlands > Permafrost | place: Sweden: Stordalen | collected...
ATATCCAAGGTTGCTCCACCGACGGAACAAAGGAAGAAACCGCTAGACCAGAGAGTGCGACTATGACGGCCCCAAAAGAAAGAACCGAAACGATTGAGATAAGCGGAAGCACTCTTGCTTTTAAGCGTGCCAACAACTGCGCTCAGATTGACGGTGGGTGGGTATCTCAAGAGAAAGTGGATGTGGTCTGCTTCCCCACCGAATTCAATAATCGCACAGTTGATGCTATCAGCGACGGAGTAAAGCGTCTCACGGAGAAAAGGAAGGTCAGCAAGAATCTTCCTGCGGAACTTAGTACAGAAGACGACGTGCACACAAAGATGGTAGACACAGTGACTTGCTGTATCAAAGTCAAGTGCCCCGATTCTCTTCGTGCCGTACTTGATGCCTTGGTACCCAAGGCTCGTATCTGTGTTGATAGGATGTTGGCTCATCGTCAAGAGTCCTCTAGTAAATTCTATCATGAGGTACCATGCGTCGTCGGCAAGAGTTTAATCGCTAAGTACCAAAGGAACACAAAGTGTAAGTCGGTGACTAACTTAGTGCTGCCAGTCTGCGGAGACAAGGGTAAGCAAATCAAGTTAGAAGCAGGCGGCATACGAATTCCTGCGCTGTTCAAGAAAGAAATTCTGCCCGTTGTATGGTTGCGCTTGCCTATCGGGTTTATTCGTAGCGCAGAGTTTTTCATGCGCCGAGGTGAGTGGTATGCCGCCGTCTGCTACAACGCAAGAGCGGAGAAGCAGTTCGCTTGCACGGGAACAATAGGCGTAGACCGTAACTCAGTCGGTGCGGTCGCTACACTAGCAGACCCGCAAACAGGAAAAGTTTTGCACTTAGGATTTAACCCTGCGTACACCAAGAAGGTGTGGCAAGGAAGAAAGGCGAATTTACAAAGTCTTGGGAAGATGCGTCTGCTTCACAAGATTCGCAACAAGCAGTCCAGACGCACAAAGTACGAAAATCACGTCGTGTCCAAACAGATAGTGGACTACGCCGCAAAACATCGTCGGTGCATTAACGTAGAGAAACTGGATACAGTTCGCAAAGGGAAGATTCGCCGCTACTCAGAAAAGAGTCAGTGGAGTTTCTATCAATTGCTACAGTTCATTCTCTACAAAGCCGCCTTGCGTGGCGTGATGGTAGTTGAGGTAAATCCTGCGTACACATCGCAGGAGTGCTCTCGCTGCCATAAGTTATCCAAGCCCAACGGGAAGTCTTACCGCTGCGCTAGTTGCGGACACAATGACCACCGAGACGCTAACGCGGCATTTAACGTGGCAACACGAGCGATGCCTATCGGTGGAGTAGTGCGAGACTCAGTGCGCTCGCATTCGGCTCTATTGGTGGAGCCGTTTCTGGGAACCGAGGTGCAGCAATGCGCCTAGGCAAACAGAATCCCAGGGCTTGCCCTGGGAGCATCAAAAGGGTACGCTCCGGGTGTGGTCATCAACAGAATCAAGAATTAGTGCACTCCATGGAGATTATAGCGGGTGAAATCGAAGCGCTCCAGAGTCGAATCAAGCCATCCGCTTCCAGTTGAGAGTGGTGACAGGCTGCTTCTCGCTATAGTCAAATTCGGTACTAAAGTACTATTGCATTCTTTCTGGACTCTGGTATACTTTGAACATGGAGAACGTCATGAACAAGTTTACCGCAATCTACAAAGGCCGGACAATCGAAGTGGAAGCAAGTTCTTCCTACATGGCGCAACAAAAGGCGGCTGCGATTTTCAAGACGAAGAAGCCCTGGCTGATTGCTCTCATGGCGACGGTGGTTGACGGCAAACCAGTGGTACACAGCACCACGAACCTGTAAATTTTTGAGAAGGCAGTACCGGGCGGGACCAGAGACCCCGCCCCCTTAGATAGATGCACTCAGAGCCGAGCCCCTGTATCCGGTGCAACAAGCCCGGGCATACTTCGAGCCGCGAGTAGTGCATCTTTCTAAGGTGAGGATATCCCTACGAAACGGGTGCAAGCGCAAGCCAGTCTGTCGAATCTGGCAGCTTTACTACGGTTTGCACCGTATGGCGACTATATCGAAAGTCGTGTTGGGTGGGAAGCATGCCCCACGCATCGCACTCCATGCCGTGAATCGTTGCCACGTTAAACAATGCGAGCCTCTAGGCCAGAGGGAAGCGAGCAGCGAACAATTTTCGGAAATCTATTTGGAGGGTGCTCGCATGACTTCTAAACTGGCACGTGAGCGCAACCTGGACGTATACACCTTTCCCGAGCATGCCGCTGCAGCCCGCACCCGATTTGTATTCGATGTGCGCTCGCAAGGTCGGGAAGTGTTTGTATACGATGAAGAATTTCACACCGGTGGCTTCACATTTTTGTTTCTGTGTGTGGCCGTCGGACCCCGACCGCAGCACGGACAGACTGCGAAGACCGTACGGGAATTCATCCAGGCGCAGTGATAATGCTTTACATTCTGTCCGGGATTCTGTTATGCTCGTTTGTGGACACGGTATTGAAAGGAATAAAATCATGGAAAAAATGACAAGAAATTCACGCACCATCGCATTACTGGATGATGTGAAGATTGTCGGGCGCGCCACGGCTAATGTCCAACCCCGGCAGGAACTATCCCTGACTGCGTCCGGCGAGTCTCAGGAGATTCGCCCGGGTGGCAAGTGCGAGCACGGTGTGTATATTCCCGCGTCCTTTCTGTACGCGGACCGTGCGCCGGACTGCAGCATCTGCCGTCCGTACGAGATTTTAGCGAAGTCAACTCACAAAGCTTAGGAGATTGTATGAAGACTCTGAACAAGAACACGTGGGAGAGGCGTGATAGCAGCATCCCCCGGCACAAGGACCGCGTGCAAGTGGAGCGGCAGCGTGAGCAAGACACAGACATATACGCCGCCATCAAGTACCACGCACGGTGGGAAGCGTACCGCACGCAGCGCGCCTTCACCCGCGTCCAACAGCCGGAACCTCACAAGTGGGCGATGCTTGACATCGCTAGAATTTTATGAGAGCATTATACACAGTAGACCCCGCAGAGGACGGCATCGAAGTGGTGCTTATCAATTTTTTCGGAGTCTTCCCTGAGGGGATTCGCTTTGTGCCGCGCATGTTAGAATTCGGTTTGAGAGGACACCATGATAAACAAGCTTTGGAACGTCTTCGTACCGTCCAGAATGAAATTCTATCCCGATGAAGTCTCGGGCATTCTGGCGTACCATCAGCGAGTGCAGCGTACGGACCCCCTGAGGGAACGCTTCACAGAGTCCAGCGCCGTGCGGCATGTTGTCAACTTGGAGTATGCAAACAGTGGTTATCTGAAAATCCAACTGGAGATAAACCGTGAAGACGAAACTCGTGGCGGCTTTTCTATTTGTGACATTCGTGGCAAGTGCAGCACCCCAGCCGGACGTTAAACGGCAGAAACAAATCAGTGCAGCGCTTACCCAACACGGATTCAAACCCGGACGGGACTGGAGCGAGACGGTGGAAATCCTCCGTGGCATCGCCCAGGAGCACAACTGGCAACGCACACATGTGCCGGACGCACGCGTTCTGATTCTCCTGGACCTGGGAGGCCGGAACGCGGACAAGGACGTTCTGACGGTCCCGCCTAGCATTCTAGAGCCCGGGCTACAGGCTGAGGCCAAGGCGCAAGCGAGGCATCAAGTACTGGTTGCCGTACAGTAATAACCCCGCGTGCATACGAACACCTTTTGAGCACTATGCACGCGAGAGATGCCCAAAGGGCGCGACACCTAGAGGTAGCATTCACTTTAACCCCGTCTGAGTGGGAGCACATCCTCGCCTATCAAGGCGGGGTTTGCTTCGTCTGTAGAGAGCCTCAGAAGCCCACCAAGAAAGGCCCCAAGCGCCTAGCGACGGACCACAGCCACGATACCGGTCAAGTTAGGGGACTGCTTTGCAATCGGTGCAATGCGCTCTTAGGGAAGCTGGAGAACGCTTTCAAGCGGTACGGCCTAGGCAAGGTCCTAGGCTTCACGTTTGTTATCGCGCTCCGCCGATTGCTCGCATACTTGGAGCATCCACCGGTGACGGAAGCGCTAGGGCGCGTGGTCGTCGGGTACAAAGGCAAAGTGGGAACGAAAGAGTACCGCAAGTGGGCTCGGAAAAGGGCGAGTGTATAGAAACAGAAAGTGAAGACATGACAATAGAAACCACAACCGCTTCCGCCTTCAGCAAATACCTCGCCTGGTTCAAGTCGCATGAGCGTCTGGTTTTGTTTCTCGTCGCCGGGTTCTTCGCTGTCCACTTCTACAGCGCAGGTCTCAATTACTTCATCAAGCACGACCAGACGCAAGCGCAGATTGCACAGATTCAGGCAAAGAGCGCAGCGGATAAAGTCACCCTGGACGCCACGTCCAATCAAGCTCTCTTAACACAGCTTGCGCAAATCCAACAGCAAAATCAAATCACGAATCAGCGCATCGATACGCTGATGAATCAACGCGCCCAGCAAACAAAAGTTCAGAAGCAGCAAGACGACCAGGCGTCCTCTGCAGAACTCGCAGCAAGAATCCAAACATTATTAGCCGTGGGCACTATCAAAGTTGAAACGCAGCCAGCACCGTTGCCCGACCAGCTTGTGTATTCACTGGACGCAGCGCATGCGGACGCGGACAAGCTGGAAGACCTGAGTCAAGCGCAGGGTGATGTCAAGGACCTGAACACAAAGCTGGTGGCGTGCAACACACTGACGGGCAAGCAGACTGATACCATCACAGGTTTGAATCTGGCAATCCTGGACGGCGGAACGGCGCTGAAGACGGAACAAGCTTCACACGTTGCGGATGTGAAGTTGGAGAAAGCCAAAGCGAAGCGCGCATGGATTCGAGGGTTCAAATGGGGAGCAGTCGCAGGATTCTTAGGCAGCATGTTCGTGCACAAGCCTTAATTAATCGGGGTGTGCGCTGGGAGAAAGAACAGCCCCGATGTAGGAAGCACCCCGAGCGACGTTGCCAAAAGAGTGCCTTTGTTCATAATAGGATTCGGGTGTGCAGTTCCTGCAGCAATCGACGCCCTAATCTGGCTATGCGATGGGAGAAAGAACAGCCCCGATGTAGGAAGCACCCCGAGCGACGTTGCAACAAGAGTGAATTTATCCGTAGAGGGGTTCGGGTGTGCAGTTCCTGCAGCAATCGGCACCCGGACGGTACGCATAAAAACGTATATGCCAAGAGCCAAAATCGTCGTCGGTACCGTGTAATCCTGAAGAACCGTTTGAAAATGAATAGCAGAATGTACGGTATCAAATTATTTGAACGCATCACCGGACTGAGTGTCCAAGGACTTTATGAAAAGCCAAGTCGGGGCAGTTGATTATATTCGAGACTATCAAACAGAATTGGAAACTATCCAGGCGACTTTCAAGCCGCGAGAGTTTACACGTTGGAAGCCCAAGTCCGATTTTCCTGAGTTGATTATCACGGTGCCGGACAAGCACGATGAATTGATTCTTGCACCTGTGTTCGATGCGCACCTAGGCAGCACACAGCACGACGAAGAGCGCTTGCTGAAAGATTTGAATTGGATATCTGAGACACCCAACGTGCTCTCATGGAATGGCGGAGATGCAACAGAAAATATCACAAATTCTAAGATGGGCCACACAACTTTGGACAACGAAGAGCAAATCCTTCTTGCCACCCAACGCTTCGGGCTTATTCAACACAAACTCATGTGGTCTCACCCTGGCAACCACGAGGACCGTACGCGCCAGCTTAGCGGCGTCAGTTCAGGTAGGCGAATTGCTGATAATCTCAAAGTCCCCTATTTCACAGATTACTGTTTCGCGACAATCAAATGGAGAGGTAATAATTTCCGTATCCTTTCCCATCACGGCGCTGGAGGAGCGACAACTGCTGGGGCACAACGGAATTCTGCCCGCAAAGAACTTGTGTGGCACCAACCTGACATATTGTGGACCGGGCACCTACACCAGCCACTGACGGACACAATCTTAGTCGTAGACCACGACCAGGAGAGCGGGCGATTATACGAGCGGGAATCCTTAGTAATCATCAGCCCCAGCTACCTGAAGTATTTTGGTGGGTATGCAGCGAAGTTTAGGCTCGCCCCGGGCAAGCGCGGACTCTCTGCAGCAATCCTGCAATCAGACGGGCGCATCGACGCTAATATCCATGCGCGAGGGAAGAGAATCTAATGAGGCCCGGTCTGCGCGTCAAACACGGAGTCTACGGTCTAGGCACTATCATTAATGTGGAAGACTCTGTGAAGATGGGAGATGCTAACAACTGGCCCAAGACATACCAGTCCAGCATCAATCCCGTAACCAACGGAAGCTCCCGGTATACAGGCGCTTTGAACATCGCCGTCAAGTTTGACACGGGCGGCCCGATGGGATGGGCAGGGAACGCGAGCAATAATATCGAGGAATTGGAAGTTATCGACGTGAACGAGGCCCTGCTGCACTTTAGAGAGCTAATCGAATCTCTGCAAACGTCGGAGAAACCATGAAGTGCGAAATTCCTGTAGTGGTTAAAGGCCCGATGGGATGGGCAGGTGTTTATTACGATGCTTGCGGTAGAGAGGCGGTCGGAAAGTTAAGATTCGACCCACATTGGCAAGTGTTCGCAGTTTGCGCGAAGCACGCAAAAGAGTACGCAGCAAAAGGAAAGCTGCTCGTTCTCGGAGATGAAGATTGAGAGAAACCATGAAGTGCGAAATATATATCACGAAAAAGCATGCGGACTCACCGCAGGCGTGCGGTAGAGAGGCGGTCGGAAAATTAAAATTCTGCCGCGTCGCAGTTTGTGCGAAACACGCAAAAGAGTCAGCCATACTCGCACTAGGAAAGCTGCTCGTTCTCGGAGATGAAGATTGAGGAACTGTTGACATGAAGTGCCAAATATGTATGCCGATGAATGCGAATCATAAACACTATGGGACACGTATCCTGCTGTGCGGCAAGGATGCTGTAGCCAAAGTGGTACTTAGAGTCCCAGGCCGGTATGACCATCCGTTTCCGGTTTGTGAAGAGCATCTTGAAGTGTATCGTGATGACGATAGGTACAAAGTACTTTCACTCGGACGAGGTGACAAATGAGCCAATGTGAACCGCCGAACTGGGAACTGAAAACACCTCAGATTGTGCTGCGCGTAGTTATGCCGTGTGGTGAGGGCGTGCTAGCACGCTCCACACTACTACGAGACCTATATGAGCTAGAATTGTGTACCAAATCAGAAACTGTGAAGACCGCATACTTGCATCGTAAGAGTATTCCAAAGCTAATCGAATTTCTGCAAACGTTGGAGAAACTGTGACACTGATACTCGGATTCGGAAACAAAGCTCGGCATGGCAAGGACTCAGCGGCGCAGGCCATCACGCATTACTATGCCAGCAAGCCACTGCACATCGGTCAACGCCCTTTGAAAGTTGAGACGTTCAAGTACGCGGCAGCGCTATACGTTGAAGTGAACGAGTTTTTAGCAGCATTCCCCGGCCCCACTTGGGAGAACGTAACACTCTACGGCGATAATACCAGCGTTCAACTGCCCGAGTGGGTACGACCGGACCCGATGGCTGAGAAGTCCGCGCTAGCGCCTTATGGCAAGCATCCTAAGCTGCTGCAGTGGTGGGGCACAGAGTATCGCAGAGCGCAGGACACGGACTACTGGGTGAAGAAGATGTTCGCCAGCATCCCGAGCGGCCTGGATATCGCCATGATTACGGATGTGCGATTCCCGAATGAGTTTTATGCAATTAAAAAACGTAATGGCTACACCATACGCGTGACCCGTGGTAACTACGACGGCAGACCGTATGTGTCTGAGGACCGTCCGGCAGACCATCCTTCCGAAACTGCCCTGGACAGTTTTAACTGGGACTTCGAGATTGATTCTCCAGCAGGGCATGCAGTGCTCGCAGGAGAAATAGCAATCACCATCGCGGAATACCTGAGAGGGCGGAGGAACCCCGAACCGTGCTAAAGCCAATTAAGAAACAACAAAAGGTCAAGCCCGCTCTCACAGGATTAATGGAATGCCAGAAGGGGCATCAGTGGTTCGTCACAGATTTGAACCCGGAGCGCACGACGGTACTGTGCCCGGTATGCGGAGACAACACGAGCATTCGACAAGCGTTCAAGAACATCAAGTGAGCGTCATGAATAATACTAAGAAATCATACATCATCACCTACACAGGAAAACAGTTCAATTTGCTAGAACCAGAGACTACCAGTATCGACATCATCGATATTGCGCACTCCCTGGCGATGCAGTGCCGATGGACCGGGCATTGCAAGCATCACTACAGCATCGCGCAGCACGCGTATTACTGCAGCTTCATCGGCCCTACGAACAGCGCTCTGCAGCGATTGATGCACGATTCTTCTGAAGCTTACCTGGGAGACATGAACCGGCCATTGAAGCACTACACGGAGGCTGGAGATGCGTATCGCAGAGTGGAGTGGCCCATTCAGAATTTGATTTACACGTCTTACGGCATGCCCAAGCAAGAAGCAGCCAGCGTGGGACTAGCGGACCAGGCGATGCTGTATGCAGAGCAGGCACAGTTATTACCTCCCGTGACTTTTGAGATTTCTGACCCGGAGGCTAAGAGCAAAGCGGCGAACGTATTCATCGAAGAGTGGACGCCTAGGTCTGCAGAAAAGATGTTCATGACTAGATTCATAGAGTTGTACCTCAATAAAGGGAGAACTAATTAAGTGCCTACGATTCAATCAACATTCGTAACTGTATCGTGTGACGCGGCAGGTTGCGGAAAAACAGTAACCTTCCCGGCAACAAAACCAGGCCAGGACGAGGCTTTGCACGACAATCCTTGGCTTTCTTCTCTGAGAGAGATTATGCTTCCAGACGGCAGGAGATACTCCTACTGTTCGGATGTGTGCGAAGCTGACGGAATTGCGAAGGGCACGCACAACAAGCGGGAAGAAAAGAAAATCATCGAGGTAGGCGGACCGCAGGCTGCGAGCCTAACAGCGAAGGCAGCAGCGCAGGCGGCGGCGCTCACTGCGGCCATGAAGGTCGGCCAGGGCATCCAGTTAGTAGAATAATATGCAAAGCTTATTCTCAACGCCAACAGGCCCATCGCTCGTATCCGAGGAGTTTGTCAACATGTGTGTGGATGCACGTGTTGAAGCCCGGGTGCAGGCGACTCCCAATCCGGGAGACCCTTATAGAGCCATGCGGTTAATCACCTTCAAAAATTTTTCTGAAATACCAGCGAAGGTCACGCAGTACAATAAGAAGAATCAGACTCATATCATCCCGGGTAAGGGTGAGCTTCAAATCATGCTGACCCCGGATGAGCAATTGCCTCTGGTAGAAAAAGGACCCAATGCCACTTGATTATCTATTTGAATTCACCGCTCACATTGACGAGCGCAAGCGCCCTGAGGGATTTCCGCGTAAAGTTTTTGTCCGGGAACAGTACGACCAGGTTCCAGCAGAAGCCCTTCGAGAGTTATACAATAATCGCGCTAAGGCGCTCGTCACCTCTGTTGGACTCTCCGTATTCCTGAACGACCCCGTTCTCACGGACCCGCTCGGCATCAACCAACGTGTGTTTATACCTTGGCACATGATTACCCACTTCCAGGGAGAACTCAAACCCATAATGCCCAAGCCAGAGCCCATCCTGCTTGAGCAACTGACCCCGCCTAACGGACCTGCGCCTAAAGAAGCTAAGAAGGAAGACATAAATTGATTCTCTGCTCGCTAGACTTCGAAAGCACGGGACTGGACACGGCGAAGGATGACGTAATCGAATTCGGTGCCGTGCTCTGGTCCACCACGCAGAAGAAATGCCTGGACAATCAGGGCATGCTCGTACGGACGGACAAAGTAATCACGCCTAAAATCACCAAGATTACGGGCATCACACAAGCAGCCTTGACCCGCTTTGGATACGAGCCAGGAGATGTTCTGTCCATCATACTCGGAATGATGTCCAGCGCGGACGCAATCATTGGGTACAATGTTCGCCGGTTCGATAAACCTCTTTTGTATTCATGGGCGGAGAGAATCAATAAGACGCTCTCAAGAGAAGAGCAGCTTGTAACACCCCCGGATAAAGTCTGGATAGATTTGTTCCTGGACCTGCCTTGGGACGTTCTCACGGGCAAGCTATCTCACACGGCAGCGGACCACGGCATTTTGAATCTCTTTCCGCACTCAGCCTTGGCGGACTGCCAGACGGTACTCGCAATTGCGAGTAAGTATGATGCAGACTTACTTCTCAAGCGCGCCCAGAGCCCTGTAGTAATTCTGAGAAGTCTGGAAGAACGCTCCAATAACGACGCCGTGAAGGCGGCCAAGTTTCGCTGGAGTCCAGCACCCAATAAGTTTTGGTGGAAAGCTGCGAAGCAAGCGGACGCAGATGAAGTAATCGCAAATTGTGGCATTCGTTGTGAGATAGACAAAGAGCATACGCAGGAGGAGCTAGACATTTGAGTGACTATAAAGAAAAGTTCAAAGAAGGTGATATTGTAGTCTACACCGAGGACCCCAATTGGGTGAAGTGCAGGATGACGGTTCAATTTTTATTCAACATTCATCACCCAACGAATATGCAGCGTATGGTCCAATGTGTTTGGTTTAATCGAGAAAGCAAATTATTGAGCCAATCATTCGGGGCAAAATTTTTAAGGAAGGTAATCAAATATGAGTAGCAACGGTGGAAGATAAATGACGGAAATCGAGGCGTATCAATACGGCTTTATAGCAGGACGCCTTTCGGCTTTAGAAGAGCGCCTTGTTTTAGATAGTTTAGCGAAAAACTTATCCGCACGAACGCCTAAATATGGGTGTCTCAGATATCCAAAAAGAGATTTTAATTTGCAACTCACTGGCGAACCAATTAAAGAGGAGGAAAGAGATGTCAAGTAATGGAGGTGGAGACCAGCTAGCACGCGGCGCGATTCGAGCACAATTCAAACCGCCAGACGTGTCTGATGAAGAGTGGAATCAGATATTCGAGGAAGCAGAGCGCAAGCTTGCTCAGATGTCCGATGAAGACAGGCAAAAGCTGGAAGCGGAAGACGCGGCCCGGCTGTTGCTTATCGAAGAGCAGAAGAAAGTTCCAATAGGACAGGTTCGAATCCGGGCGGTTCAAGACAGAATTATCGTCCGCCGCGTGGAAACGGAAACGATTACCGGCAGCCTATTTCTTGCAGATGAAAGCAAGGAAAAGCCAGCAGAAGGTATCGTGCTCGCACTCGGCCCAGGAAAGTTCGTAGACGGCAAGCTCGTACAAACCAGTATCCAGGTCGGAGAGCGCGTAGTCTTCGGAAAATTCTCAGGGCAGGAAGCGAAGCTCGGACTGGAAGTTGTCGTAATCCTTCGTGAGGAAGACATTTTCTTCGTGAAGGAAGCTGTACCAGTAGAACCACCAGTAGAACCAATAATACCTGCAGTAGAATCCAAAAAGCCAAGTCGAAAGAAAAAGGAATCAAAGGAAAATTAAATGAGCCTTCTAGCAACCACGAATAACGGAAAGACGTTCGAGAAAGCAAACAGCGGTATGTATCACGGCATCCTAGCGGACATTCAAGACCTAGGGCCGGTTACAACCGTATACAACGGCCAGAGCAAGACGCAAGAAATGGTGCGCTTCATCTGGGTTCTAAACGCAACGGGCGCGGACGGACAGCCTCTGACCGTCGCACAAAAGCTGGGCAAGAATCTTCACGAGAAATCCAATCTGTACAAAACCGTGAAGCAGATTCTTAACTCACCTCCACCCCTGCAGCTTGACTTGGAGACCTTGGTAGGACAGACGCGCCAACTGCTAGTCGTCCGCGAGACTTCCGGCACAATCAACACGGCAGACTACAAGGACTTCTCAAACGTGCAAGGAATCGTGCCAGCACAAGCGAACGTCACTGTTGCCATCCCGGCTGATTTCATCCGTGACAAGAACAAGCCCGTGGACCAGCAGATTCGCAACAAGAAAAAGGGCAACTTTACTCAGCGACCGGCAGCCGCTGCTCCTCAGGCCCCTCAGGCCCCTCAAGCCCCTCAAGCCGCTGCTCCTCAGGCCCCTCAAGCAGACGTAGCATTTTAATCAACCGCGAAAGCCAGCGAATAGGCTTGACAAGCAGGGAGAGACCTGCTATAAATTTCGTTTCTGGAGACCGCCATAAATGGGTCTATTCAAAGACATCGCTACACCCTTGGTAA
>Ga0182015_10006155_pt1 | contig 12160 bp, 12 predicted proteins | sample 712P3MmetaG_FD_120478 | JGI IMG/M metagenome (GOLD analysis project Ga0182015, IMG submission 120478) | Permafrost microbial communities from Stordalen Mire, Sweden - 712P3M metaG | ecosystem: Environmental > Terrestrial > Soil > Wetlands > Permafrost | place: Sweden: Stordalen | collected...
GATTTCTCGGTGAGCCTGGAGCCGAATCCCTATCGGCTGGTGGTCGAAGTGCGCAAGGTCGGGGCGGGTCCCAAGGGCACGGTGAATCGGTTCCCGAATGCGACCGAAGCGGAGAAAAACAAACTATTAACCCTGGCTCCGCCGCCGCCGCAGGAGGATTTGCAGCTGCAGCGGCGTGTTGGCAAGATGTGCATCGTGGTCGATGCGGGCCACGGTGGTCGAGACGGGGGCGCGGTGGGGCGCGACGGCTTGTTCGAAAAAGATCTGGTGCTCGAGATTGGGCAGCGGCTAGGCAAGTTGCTCGAAAGTCGATTGGGAATGGAGGTAATCTACACACGGCAGGATGACAGCTATATTCCTCTGGCCGAGCGCGCCAGTATTGCCAATCAGGCGCACGCCGACCTATTCGTTTCCGTGCACGCCAACCACAGCGATCTTCCTTCGGCGCGCGGGGTGGAAACGTACTACACAAGCTCCTTCATGGTGCCGTCTTCGAAAGACGTGGATATGCGGCCAGGCGCAGGCGGCGCCAGGAACGCGGCGACAGCATCACTTTCGCCTGCCGACTTGCAAGAGCGGGTTGAGCAGTCGCGAAGGCTGGCGGAGAGCGTGCAGCGCTCCCTGTACGGGACACTGTCGGCGCAGAATCCGGGTCTGCGCGACCGCGGCATCAGGGCAGCCACCTTCCGAGTGCTGACGGAAAGCGCGATGCCGGGGATCCTGGCGGAAGTTTCGTTCGTCAGCAGTCCCACGGACGAGCAGAAGTTGCGCAGCGATGGCTACCGCGAACAGGTCGCCGAAGCGCTGTACAAAGGCATTGCAGGCTATGCCGCTAGCTCCCACGGCATCAAGGTCGCGAGCGCGCGACGATAGTGTGCAACCGCGAAAGCAGTAATTCGACAATGCTCAGGGCGGAACAATTTGTTTCTGCCAAGGGCGTCCAAAGCGGACCGGGTAGAGAATCTGTCGCGCTCGCATGGCACGGCCTGCGGATCCACATTATTCGATCTGGTCCTTTTGCCAACTGGCAACACGATTTCGGAAGTATTGTCGGGAACTCTTACCTTGGGATGACTCAGATTCAACGCGACGAAACGACCGTCCTCAGCTTTATAGACGACACCCATCCCGCCGCCACCGAGCTTCTCTACGCTGCGGTAGTGCGAGATGGTCTGTCCGATCACTGGCGCGAATCCTACATCTGTGAAACGGGCAAGTCGATGAAAGCCGCAGAGTTGGGAGCACCTCAACAGGATAGTTGGCGTAACATCTCGATTACACTCATTGACCCGAATCGGCCAATTCTCAATGAGTGTAAACGTTCCCATTACACTAACTGACTCCGGTCAGGAGTGTCCTCTATCCGCGTGCTCTGCCTTCGGACACTCTGCCGTTTTGACCGGCGGTGCCGGGCGTTCAGTTTCCGGACTTTGGGGGATCGCTTTGCTCTAACCGGCGTTCGATACGTCCGCGATCCAACTGCTCCTCCATGCTCTCAAGGGCTTGGGCCGTTTCGCTGGACCGATGGCCGTCGGAGATTTCGCACGAGGCGACGTGATAAGTGAACCCATGGCTGCCGGCATTAAGTTTGTCGGCCACGGATTGTGCCTCCGCCGCCGTATCGTAGAGTGGGCTTTCCACACTCGGTTTGATGACACAAAACTTTTTCATACTCGTTGTCTCCTGCCTTCGATGTTCGCTCGTTGTGGTCACTTTAGCAAGTGGCTTTGCTCGACCGTTTTTCTCTGTCGTCTAGTTCGCTTCTTCGGTCGTGAGCGCTAACGCCTGTGGGTGTTGAAAGACTTTCTTCCCGCGGAATTCGCAAAAATAAAATCGCGTCAGGATGCCCTGCAAACGACTTTCTCAGGTCGCCTAGACATTTTCTATCCCCCAATCTTGACGAAAGCGAGTTTTTCAACCCCCACGGGTGGTTTCGACATCTATCTCCGGCTCCGGCCCGTTTTCGGGCCGGATACCCTGGGACATCTGATAATAGAAACCATGGTCGCTGGCGCTCCCGATGACGCCCGCCGACCAAAAAAGCGGGCTCCCTCAATGAAACGCTTGCGTGCTGAAATGCACTACCAAGTGTGTGGTGTTGTGCAGAGTGGGTCCGTCGCAGGCAAGGAAGCCACGGCCAACACCGAGGAGGTTGACATTGGTTGCCCGGAAAGTTGCTGCGCGTTTGAAACCGAACTCGCTTAGGGAATTTTCGAATCTCATGGAATATGAGATTCTCCCCTGGCTGCGAGAGCAAGAAGGCTTTTTAGATTTGATCACCCTGGCTGTCCCCGCCAGCAGAGAAGTCGCAATCATCAGCTTCTGGGATCACAAAGGGAATGTGCAGGCTTACAACTCAAGCGCTTATCCGGAAGTGTTGAAGATTCTCGCAAGACTCTTGGACGGGACTCCTTACGTTAAGACGTTTGATGTTGTCAGCTCGACATTTCAAGGGGTCGCCTTCGCGCAGACACCGGAAGCAGACAACTTGGGCCAAGAGTATCGTAGTTGATCGCGAAGAGCCGCCCAGATCTTTCCGTTTATTGTTGTTGCAAAATCCCCCGTTACACTCATTGACCGGATATAGCCAACGAATAAGGGGAATCAGCAGGCGCTGGCAGCTAACGTCCGTTTTCGAACCGGTAGCCGATTCCGCGCATCGTTTTCAGATAGCGGGGATGCCGGGGATCGCGTTCGATTTTCTCCCGCAGACGTCGCACAAAAACGTCAATCGACCGCGGCGTCACGAACGACCCTTCTTTCCACACGGCGTCAAGTAACTGGTCGCGGGTAAAGACGCGTCCCCGGTGCCGGGCGAGATATTCCAGCAGCCGGAACTCGCGGACCGTAGTAAGAACGGTTTTACCCTGCACGCGCACGGTCATCGAAGCGATATCAATTTCCAAGTCTCCCAGCTGAATGACTTCGTGACTGGTCGCATCCCGCTGCGCGAGGAGAACATTGCGGATGCGCGCAATCAACTCACGGGGACTGAAGGGCTTGGTAATGTATCCGTCGCCACCGGCGTCGAAGGCCTGCAGACGGTCGGGTTCCTGAGCTTTCGCGGAAAGAAAAATGACGGGCGTCTTGCCCAGGTGTTCGTGCCGGCGGATCTGGCGGCAGAGGTCGAAGCCGCTGATCCCGGGCAACATGATGTCGACAAGAAACAGCGCCGGTTGCGCCACGGCTGCCTGCGAAACCACGGGCGCTCCGGAGAAAAATGTGGAGACCTCATAACCGGCGATGCGCAGGTTGTGCTCGATCAGGCACGACACATCGGGATCGTCTTCGACGACATAGATCAGATTGGGGATCGGATCGGGGTGACGCGGTTTGTCTGCTGCCTCAAAAGGTTCCATGGTCAGAGGGACGCGCCGAAGAGACGCACGCGGAGCTTTATCGTCCCCTTGGTTGATAGACCCAATGACACTAGAGGGACTTTGTTGCTGCAATGTTGCGCCAGAGTTAAAGAAGAGTGAATCAAAGAAGAGTGAATTTGATCGTCGGATGTCTGCACCCGGCGCAGGAACCGAGACCCGACACCCGACACCCGACACCAGAGATCTGCCTTTGCCTGTCCCCGGCCCAGGCGTTACACTGCGACATATGAATACGGCGAACCAACCGAATGTGAAGTTTGTGCAAACCCCCGACTACCGCGAGGCCTATTCCAACAGCGTGCAGATCCGGGTGAATGTTTGGGATTTCTTCCTCGTTTTTGGGACGATGCAGCAGAGCTCGGAGACGCAGGTGGAATTGCGAAACTTTCAGGGAATCTATCTCAGCCCGCAACAGGCTAAGGCGCTCATGGCGCTCCTGCAGCAGAACGTGACGAACTACGAGTCTGCGTTCGGTGAGATCAAACTTGATCCGCGCGCTCCGGGTGGACCCATTCACTGATGCACCGTTCACTGATGCGCCGGTCAACGATGCGCCGGTCACTGATGCACCGTGCAACGATGGCGTCGCGGCCGGTGGCGCAGTCCGATTCGAAGACAACCTCCCAAACGGCATCTTCCGCGTCGTTACCCCACGCCTGGGCGCAGCAGTTTCTTCTGTTCGCGCTGTTCTTTGCGGGATTGATGCTGCTGCACGCGCCGCTTCTGCGCCTTCCTTACTTCTGGGATGAGGCGGGCTATTACGTTCCGGCCGCGCGCGATTTATTTCTGACCGGCACGCTAATTCCGCAGTCCACGCCCTCGAATGCGCATCCGCCGCTGGTGATGGCCTGGCTGGCGCTGGCCTGGCGCGTTGCCGGATACTCGCCGCTCGTCACGCGCACCGCCATGCTGGCGCTGAGTGCATTTTCGCTGTTGGGATTGTTTCGACTTTCACGAATCGCCGCCAATCTTCCTGTAGCCTGGGCAACCACCGCGCTGGTGGCGATTTATCCGGTGTTCTTCACGCAGAGTTCCATGGCACAGGTTGACTTGCCCGCCGCCGGATTTACGTTCTGGGCCCTGGCCGCGTATATAGCCGCATATATAGAAGACCGTCCCTGGAAGCAAGTACTCTGGTTCTCACTGGCGGCGTTGGCGAAAGAGACTGCGATCCTGGCTCCTCTGGCTTTTTTTGGCTGGGAACTGCTCGGTGATTTCATTCGGCCGCGGTGGCGAGAAATTCTTCCGCCCGCAGGCAGACGCACGCGTTCGTTCTATCTGCTGCTTCCAGTCGTGCCGCTGGCGGTCTGGTACGCCTACCACTACTACAAGACAGGCTTCCTGCTGGGCAATCCCGAGTTCTTTCGCTACAACGTCGCCGCCACGCTCAATCCTCTGCGCATCCCCCTGGCTCTGGGAATGAGGCTCTGGCAACTCTTCGGATATTTCGGCCTTTATCTGCTCACGCTGGCGGGATTGCTGGCCATGCTTCGTCCGCCGCGGATGCTAACCGAGAAAAAGAACGGGGCTACTCGTCCACGAATTCCATTCTGGATGCAGGCAGCTTTTCTTTCCGTGGTGCTCTCCTATCTGGCCTTTATGTCGGCAGTGGGCGGAGCGGTGCTGGCGCGCTACATGTTGCCGGTCGTCCCGCTGGTGATTCTGGCGCTGGTCTCGACTCTCTGGCGGCGCGCGCGGTATTGGAAATTGATTGTGGGTGCGGTCGCAATTGCGTTTGTCGCGGGACTATTCAGCAATCCCCCGTATGGATTCTCTCTCGAAGACAATCTGGCCTATCGCGACTACATCATGCTGCACGCGGAAGCCAGCCGTTTTCTGGCGATGCGATATCCGGGTGAGCGCATTCTGACCGCGTGGCCCGCGTCCGACGAACTCACCCGGCCATGGCTCGGCTATGTCAATGCTACTCAGCCTTTCCGCGTCGTGCGCATTGAGGATTTCTCAGTCTCGCAGATCGATGTGGCTGCAAAGTTTCGCGACCGCTTCGACGTGGCTCTGGTTTTCTCCACAAAATACGAACCGCCCCACGCGTTCTTCGATCTTGGAATTGAAAATTGGGATGCGTGGCAGCGTATCAAAGAAAAATTCTTCGGCTACCATCGCGACTTGCTGCCCGAAGATATCGCGCGACACCTTGGCGGAACGATTTCGTATCACAAGGAAATGAACGGCCAATGGGTCGCCGTGATCGCGGTGGAAAGGTAGCCTCTCCAGTCAGCAGCCAACATTCAGTGCGTGTGGTGCGGCGCAGGGGTGCCCAGACGGTGACTTCCGAGGTGGCGACCATCCGGAGTTGCCGCAGGATGGAGTCCAGCCGGTTATTTCACCCCAAGCTCGCCGTCATACTGTCGGATAACCTCGTAGCACTCGCAGGCGGAGTCTTCAAGTTTCTTGCGGTTCAGGATCTTCACTGCGCCGCGTGTGTATTCGATGAGCCCCTTCCTCTGCAAAATACCGGCGGTCACGCTCACGGTAGGTCGATCGGTCCCGAGCATCGTTGCGAGAAAATCATGCGTGATGGGTAGTGACCCAGAATCCACTCTGTCCTGAGTCATTAGCAACCACCGCGCAAGGCGCTGTTCAATGTTGTGCAACCGATTGCACGCCGCGGTTTGTGCAATCTGCATCCCCCGAATTGCGGCATAGCGGCTCAACATCGATTGAAGGTGAGGAGCAGATTCCAAAATACTTCGCAAAGTCCCAACGGTTAGCCGAAATCCGTCACCCGTGATTTGCATCACCGCCCGCAGCGGGCTCCTCCTCAGGCCAACCGCCGCCGCTGTTCCGGTAAAGCCCTCATTGCCAACGATGCCAGCTTCGGCCGTTTTTCCATCTTTCATTACGACTACAAGAGAAATCAAACCCCGGTTCGGGAAATACGCAAATTCCAGTTTTCCACCCATCTCGTGAAGGACCAGATGGTTGGGCAAATTGACGTGTTCAAGATGAGGACGAAGCAATGCGTAGTCGCTATCGGGGATCGATAGAAGCATCAGGTTGCTGACGGGCTTCCCTGCGGCATTCGTGCGCTCGCCGGACTGCACGATTTGGAGGTCTTTGTTCGCCACGAATCAAAACCGGGAAGCCTCCCGGGCGCGGATGAACTCACCCGTCAAGGTCTGCGAAACGCAACACTGCTGATCCGCAGTAAGCGCCGAATTATACAGGCCCAAAATGCGACGCTTCTGTAGGGTATCCTACATTTCTTTCGCCGCTGCACGCGCAAGAATCGCGATGCACGAAACCTGACCCAGTTATGGCAATTCCGTTCACTTCAGACGAGCCCCCGAAATCAGATCACTCCCACGAACAAAACCATCGATGTTATGTGGGATGCCCTACAGACCTCCCAAAATTGGCCCATGTAAACTTTGCCATCCTTTTTTGCGCATACCGCGCCGCGGAGGTTCTGCCGCAATCAGGCAGCACACCCCGCGGAAGGAAATGTTATGGCGAATCAGCGTTTCGTTCCTTGACACCAAGCCTACCAGGAGGGGAACGGACGGCGATGGGGCGTAGACAGAGGCGGCCATGGGTAGGAAGCTGATATGGATTGAACAAGAGCGTTTCCGGGGTTTTGGTTGTTCCGAATGTGGCTGGCGATTCAAAACTTCCAATGCGCCCACGGGTAAATCTTACGATGAAATGATGCGCAACTTCGAGTTGCAGCGCGACAGGGAATTCGCATCCCATGTTTGCGCCCATCACTCCGAGGGGGTTAGGTAGTACCAGTCCGAGTTTCTGCCACCATCGTGCTCACGTACCCATCAAATGGCAGGAATGCGTCTTGACCACGACCCATACGCTCTTGCCGGGGCCAAGTTCGAGCGCGTCGCGCGCCGCTAGCGTTAAGTGAACCTCGAACTCCGTGCCCCCGCAATCTACCAGTGCCGAGACGATGACGTCTCTCTGCGCCAGCCGCCGAATCGTTCCCGGCAAAATATTACGAGCGCTTAGCCCGTGCGGCTGTTCCGTAGCCAGCAGCAGATCGCCACCGCGAACGCCCACGCGTAGACGCGAGCCAACCTCTGCCCGAACCAGCGGCGTTTCTAATTCCACCTCGCCGGTTTCGAGGCGGCAGGTCATCGTGCCGCGATCTTCGTGCAGGGCCAGCACCGTGGCGTCGAAGATGTTTTCGAATCCTGACAGGTGCGCGACGGTTTCCAGACGCGGAGCGTGCATGACCTCATGCGGCTGTCCTTGCGCCACGATTCTTCCTGCGTCCAGCATAATGACCTCGTCGCCCAAAGCAAACACCTCCTCACCGTTGTGAGTGACGAAGAGAATCGGGACGCGGTGATGCTGGTTCCACTGCCGCAGATCGCCGACCAGCAGCGACTTCGTTGGACGGTCCAGCGCAGCCAGTGGCTCATCGAGCAGTAACGCGCGTGGCTGGGTTACCAGAGCGCGCGCCAGCGCGACGCGTTGGCGCTCGCCTCCCGAGATTTGCGCCGGCCGCCGGTCGCGCAAGTGGTCGATGCGAAACGCCTGGAGCATGTCGCGGCTGCGCGTCCGCCGCTCGTCCGCGCTAAGCGCGCGCAGCCCGTAAGCGACGTTCTCTTCGGCGGTCAAATGCGGGAAGAGCGCCAGGTCCTGATGTACGTACCCGATGCGCCGTTTCCAGGCGGCGACGTTGCGCTTCTCTTCCGAGTCGTAAAGGTCTTCACCGCCAACGGCAATGCGTCCTTCGTCCGGATCGCTCAGTCCCGCGATGCAATCGAGCAGCGTGGTTTTTCCCGCGCCCGACGCGCCGAAGACAATCGTGAAACCGGCCAGCGCGCGGAAGTGGACATTCAAATTGAAGCTGCCTTCGGGATTCGGAAAGCGTTTGCGGATGCGGACTTCGAGGTCCGCAGACATAGGGACGGGTTCAATCGATAACTGGGAGACCGATCGCGCCGGGATGATAATCTTTACCGCCACGGCCCCACCACCCACGCCCGCCGGTTCACGCCATACACCACTGATAAGACGGCAAATGAGATGAGCAGCAGCACCAGGGCCGTCTGGTTCGCGCTGGAATAATTTGCGGTCTGCACCTGATCGTAAATATCGATCGAGATGGTGCGCGTAACGCCGGGAATGTTGCCTCCCACCATGAGCACCACTCCAAACTCGCCCAGCGTGTGCGCGAAGCTGAGCGCAAATCCCGTGACCAGCCCCGCTTTTGAGAGGGGAAGCACGATGCGGTGAAAGGTTTGCAGCGGCGAATGGCCAAGCGATGCCGAAGCGCCGAGCAGCGAGGGTTCAACCGCGCCGAATGACGCCGCGAACGGTTGCACGGCAAATGGCAGACTGTATAACAACGACCCGATCACCAGCCCTTCGAAAGTGAAGGCGAGGGTGTGGCCGGTGAGCGACTCCCACCAGCGGCCGAGCGGGCTCCGCGAACCGAGTGCGACCAGCACATAAAAACCCAGTACCGTCGGCGGCAGAACGATGGGAAGCGCGACTGCGGCCTCGATCAGGAATTTCCAGCGCCAGCGCGAGTAAGTCAGCCAGTAGGCGATAGGGATTCCGATAGCGATCAAGAGCGTCGAGACGAGGCCTGCGAGACGCACGGTCAACCAGAACGCCTCCCAGTTCATTTCAGTGCTTCTCCATTTCAACGTTCTCCGCAGGCAGGCTGAAACCGTAGCTGGTGAGCAGGGAAGTGGCCTCGGGGCTGCGCAAGAATTCCAGAAACTTGCGAGCTGCATCCTGCTGTTTTGATTTTGAAAGCACGACAGCTGCCTGATTCAGCGTGGGGTAGGCATCGAGTGGAACCGTCCAATAACGGCCTTTACCTTTCATCGCGGGTGCGAGCGCATGAGAAAGCGCGATCAAACCCGCTTGCGCATTGCCGGATTCGACGAACTGCGCCGCTTGCGATATGTTTTCTCCTACGACAAACCGGCTGGAAACCTTATCGTAAATTGCGAAGTGTCGCAGCGTGGCCTCCGCAGCGCGGCCGTACGGAGCGGTCGCAGGATTCGCAATCGAAATCTTCTTGACCGAAGGATCGAGCAGAGCTTGAATCCCCAGCTTCGACAAATCCAGTGGCGAGTCGTTCGGCACCCACAGCACCAGCCGGCCGATCGCATAGCGGTAAAGCGTATCTTTCGATGCAAGTCCCTCGGCGATTAACTGCTGAGGATATTCTTCATCGGCCGAGAGGAAAACATCGAACGGCGCGCCGTTTCGTATCTGATTGGTCAGATTGCCAGACGCTCCGAACGAGAGTTTCACCGTTTGCCCGGTTTTCTTGGTGTAGGCTGCGGCCAGTTCCGGAAGCGCAGCACTCATGTCCGCCGCTGCGGCGACGGTGATTTCCTGGGCGGTGGCGAAAGTTCCTGTGAGCAAGAGTGTTAGCGCCAGCAATTTTCTCATCGCAGATTCTCCGTTCCCGTACAGACGCGGCTTGCCGCGTCTCCCGCCCGTCATATCCTAGTCGCAGCGCCCGAAATGTGGAAGAGTGGAACCAGCGACTGAACTTAGCCCTGTGGCACTCCCCTGCGATCCCTGTGCCCTCTGTGGTTAGGCCTTCTGCCGACACCAGTGAGCCGTCATATAATCGTCTGTCATTCGTCATTGCGGAGGAATTTTGGCCTACGACGATCTGCGGGACTGGATCAAAGCACTCGACCGAGCCGGCGAACTGAAGCGCATCCGCACCGAAGCGGACCCAATTTTAGAGATTACCGAAATTGCCGACCGGGTTTCAAAGAGTCGCGACAAGCACGGAGCTGTAGGCGGCAAAGCGCTGTTGTTCGAGAACGTAAAAGGCTATCCCGGCGCGCAGCTTCTTATCAACCAGTTCGGCTCCGCCCGCCGCATGCGGCTCGCGCTCGAAGTGGATGCGCTCGATGAAATCGCCGAGCGCATCCGCGGCTTCATGGACGTGAAGTCTCCGCAAGGCTTCCTCGACAAAGTGAAGATGCTGCCCATGCTCGCCGAGATGGGCAAGTTTTTTCCGAAGACGGTCGCCACGGGCCCATGTAAAGAAGTGATCAAGCGCGACCATTTCTCGTTGCTCGATTTTCCAATCCTGCAATGCTGGCCGAAAGATGCCGGACGCTTTATCACACTGCCCTGCGTGATCACGCGCGATCCAAAGACAGGGAAGCGCAACGTAGGCATGTACCGCATGCAGATCTACGACGAGCGCACCACGGGAATGCACTGGCAACGCCAGAAAGTAGCGGCGGAACACTACCGCGACAATATGCGCAATGCCGCGTCCGCCGCGAACCCCGTGGGGACGGCCGCCCCCGGCCGTCCAGTCGTGCGGAGCGCGGCAGCGGCGGTCGACATCATGGCCAGGTCATCCGGAGGCGCAATGCTAGCCACCGGTGATCACCCGTCCGGCAAAATGGATGTAGCCGTAGCCATCGGCACCGACCCCGCGCTAACGTTCTCCGCGATCGTGCCCGCGCCGCCTGAGGTAGAAGAATTCATCATCGCCGGATTTCTGCGCCAGAAGCCGGTCGAGCTAGTGAAGTGCGAAACCGTCGATCTGGAAGTCCCAGCCGATGCCGAGATCATCCTCGAAGGCTATGTCAACCTCGACGAACTCCGCACCGAGGGGCCGTTCGGCGATCACACCGGCTTCTACTCGCTTGAGGATGAGTACCCGGTGTTTCACGTCACGTGCGTGACTCACAGAAAAGATCCGATCTATGCGACGACCGTTGTCGGCAAGCCGCCGCAAGAAGATGCATGGATGGGCAAGGCGGTCGAGCGCATCTTCCTGCCGCTGATGAAGCTGACCATTCCTGAACTGGTGGATATCAATCTGCCGATCGAAGGCGTCTTCCACAATCTGATGATCGTTTCCATTCGCAAGTCCTATCCCGGACAGGCGCGCAAAGTGATGAACGCGATCTGGTCGCAGGGGCAGGCCATGTTCACCAAGTGCATCATCGTGGTCGACGAAGACGTGGACGTGCAGGATGTGGGCGACGTCACGCTAAAAGTGCTGAACCACATCGATCCCGAGCGCGACATCCAGTTCACGATGGGCCCGGTCGATTCGCTCGACCACGCCTCGCGGCTTGCGAACTACGGCTCGAAGATGGGCATCGACGCCACCCGCAAATGGTCGACTGAGGGATTTGGGCGTCCATGGCCGGACGAGATCGTGATGGACGCTAAGACTCGCGCGCTGGTCGATGGGAAGTGGCGGGCGCTGGCGCGGGAGTTGGGGTTGGAATAGATAGGAGGTATCTAGCGATGAAGAAAGCGCACACGGAGGTCAAGATTTCTCCTGAAGACATTGAGGGTGCGGAAAGAGAGTACGAACGAGTGGCGGCGGAGGCCAATTCTGTTTACCGGCTTGTCGGTTATTCGCTGAAGACGCAATGGGGAAAAATTCCAGAGATGGTTGATGCCCTGACGGTGCTGCTAATAACGTGGAACGGGCGCTTTTACAACCCCGGATTGTTTTCTCAGCAGGCCCTGAATGAATGGCTATCGGACCATTTGAAGATCCTTTCCGAGTTGAGAGAACGAGATATCGCCACCCTAAATGACAGCGACGACGTGAAAATTCACGAACTTTTTCGCGGCCTGCTGCCTGTTCTGCAGCCGGCATCAGGCAAGTGGAAGGACCGTGCTAGTCCCGTATCCGTCGGCAAGTCCCTGCACCTTCTTGCGCCGCGATTCTTTCCCGCATGGGACGGATCTATAGCTTACCGTTGCGGATGCGACTATTCGAAAACACCAAACAAGGGCAAATCGAACGTTGACGTTGCATGTGAGGCGTATGTAAGGTTTTGCCA
>Ga0182015_10006158_pt1 | contig 12157 bp, 8 predicted proteins | sample 712P3MmetaG_FD_120478 | JGI IMG/M metagenome (GOLD analysis project Ga0182015, IMG submission 120478) | Permafrost microbial communities from Stordalen Mire, Sweden - 712P3M metaG | ecosystem: Environmental > Terrestrial > Soil > Wetlands > Permafrost | place: Sweden: Stordalen | collected...
ATCCCCGGCCACCAGATCGTGGGCGAAGTCGCAGGCGGCGCGACCGCAGCCCTCCCGCTCGGGACCCGCGTCGGCGTCTCGTGGATTGGCGGAGTCGATGACAGTTGCTGGTACTGCCGCCACGACGCGGAGAACTTGTGCGACCAGCCGGCTTTTACCGGGTACACCGTAAACGGAGGCTATGCTGAGTTTGCCGTGGCGCGAGCGGACTTCGTCTTTCCGTTGCCTACGGGATTGGACAACACCCACGTGGCTCCCCTGCTTTGCGCGGGCATCATTGGCTTTCGCAGCTTGCGCGTAGCCGGCGTGGCCCCGGGGGAACGAGTGGGACTTTTCGGCTTTGGCAGTTCCGCCGGATTAGCCATCACCATTCTGCAATCTTGGGGTTGCCAGGTCTATGTTGTGACCAGGGGAGAAAACCATCGCCGGCGTGCGGAAGCGTTGGGGGCTACCTGGGTAGGCAACGAAGAAGCAAAACCGCCTGTGCCCCTCGATCGCGCGATTACGTTTGCTCCCAGCGGAAAAGTCGTCGTCAGTGCCTTGGCGGCGCTGCGCAAGGGTGGCGTGGTTGCCATCAATGCCATTCACCTTGATCAAATGCCTGCCTTCGACTATGACAAACTGCTGTGGGGTGAGCGGCAAATCCGCAGCGTGGCCAATATGACACGCCAGGACGCCCGCGATTTTCTCGCGCTTGCGCACGATCTGAAACTGCATCCGCAAACCGCAGTATTTTCCCTGGATCAAGCCAATCAAGCGTTACTCGCCGTGAAACATGAAACCGAGAACGGGTCCGCTGTAATCGTTCCCTAGCGTAGCCCTGTCGCAGTGGTCTGCCGCAGAGAGACGTTAGCAGATGAATTGTCATCCCGACCGAAGCGTACCCGGATTTCCTGCCACGCGGCACTCACCAACGTCCACGTGTGCGGCTTTCGTTAAGGAAAGCCGCATGAGGTTCGCCAACGCCATCAACATCAACAGGAAATCCGGGGGAGCGAAGTGGAGTGACCTGCTTTATAGAATATTTGAGCGGCAGATTTGAGCAACCGGGGATGTATTCACGCTCCGGGAGCGATCGGCGCCATCATAGAGGAATCGAATATGGTTTCGGGATATTCAGGAACACCCTTAGCAAAGAAACTTGGTGTGAAAGGCGCACAGCGGACCTGGCGGTCCGGTATGCCGAAAACTGTTGCCGAAGAGATCGGGCTCAGCGGGATGAGTCCCGTTCTGCTGGCGTCTCCGAAGAGCGGATTAGAGATGGCCCACATCTTCGTGACCCGCAGAGTGGATTTGTCAAAGATTCTTCGCAAACTGCGGCCTTTACTGGAACCCGGTGGCACGATTTGGGTCTCGTGGCCAAAGAAAGCCTCGAAAGTGCCTTCCGATGTGAACGAGGACGATATCCGGGCCGAGGCGTTTCCGCTGGGTTTGGTCGATGTCAAGGTGTGTGCAGTGGACGAGACCTGGTCGGGTTTAAAGCTTGTGATCCGAAAGAGCGAGCGTAGCAGAACGTGAGGCGCTTCGATTAAGCGCAGTGGCTGAATAGGCACACAACAGGTCCCTCCACTGCGGTCGGGATGACAAGTCGTAAGGTGGTTGCTTTGAATGGGATCGGTTTGAGGTGGTGGGTATAAATGTATCCTCAACAGATGAACCAAAAAAGACTTCTATGGGCAGCATTCGGAACGATGTTCGCCTGCTCTCTGTCAGCCGCTGCGCAGGAACAAGGACCATGGCGTGCAGCGAGCACGACGGCCCAGTCCATCACCGGCGACGTAGCGCTATCGGATGCGAAGCTGGCGATCAATTTTTCCAGTTTTACCATCGCCCGCATACGCGCGCTTGAGCCCGGCGAGGTAAGCGCAGTGTTCGATGTAGACAGCAACATTGGTGGGCGCGGCAATCTCTATCGCCTGAGCATACCGGCGGCCAAAAAATTTCTACACAAAAACACCTTATGCGGGTCCGAGGATACGCAGTGGATGGCCGCTTTTGTTTCCGGGCGTCTCTTGCATCTCGCGTTCTTTTCCGGAGAAAAAATGCCCGTCTTTACGCCCGAAGCGGTCGCCAACACAACCGATCTATGCGGCACCTTCTCCTATGCACGATAAGTGAAAGTGCCCTAACCTAGCGGTCGTTCGTTGGTACTCCCAACTCTCTCGATAAGAACTCGACCGTCGCCTCATCGGCTTGCATCCAGTTCTTCCAGCGGAGAAAGCCGTGTATCTCGTTTGGTAAAACGAGCTCTTCGAACCGCGTGTGTTGCTGCTCAAGGCGGTGTGCCAGCTCCACCGTCTGATCGAAGGGCACATTGCGATCGTCGTCCCCCTGGATCAGCAGTACGGGCGATTTCCACTTCGCTATATCCGCATCCGGCGAAGCGGCAAAGGCGGTAGCGATCGCCTCTTTCCAATCTGCACTTACTTCCCACCAATGCTCAGGAAGAGCCCCATCCTTTTCGAGGTCCGGAACCCAGTTCGCAATTCCGTGAAGGTCCACGCCTGCCTTGAACACATCCGCGTTTCGGGCGAGCGCGAGGCCGGTGAGATACCCCCCGTAAGACCCGCCCCAGATGCCGATGCGGTGTGCATCGACGCCCCTGACGTGTTGCAGATACCGAGCCCCGGCGAGCACGTCCTGGTACTCCGATGCGCCGGCCGGCCCGGCATGTTCAGGATGTTGAAACGCCCGGCCGTAGCCGATGCCCAGCCGGTAGTTCACCGAGAGCACGGTGAAACCCTGGGCTGCCAGGTACTGGTTCACGGCATAAGCGTTGCTGTAATAGTCCCTGTAGTGCCAGCCCAGCAGCATCTGTCGCGGCGGCCCACCATGCACAAAGATCACCCCAGGCTGCTGCGCACCCGCACCGGCCTGACGAAATAACTGCCCCTGAATCGTAAATCCGTCAGGGGACTTGAAGCTCACTAACCTGGGAACCACGAGCGCACTGGACGGATAGTCTTTGAGGCTTCCCGTATCGAGCACGCGGCTCTCTCCTCGCTGCGTCCAAACATCCACCAGCGCCGGCCGCTGTGCGCCAGCCCCGATGTACGCGACCTTATCCCCAGCCAACGCTGCGGGCGACCACTCGAGCGAGTCCCCGCTGGTAATTGCTTCCGGAGCATGCCCATCCGTTCCGGCACGATAGAGGTGGCGTCGATCTTCGTCGTCCGCCGTGTTTCCTACGTTTGCGCTGTACACCACCCTGCGATGATCCGGGGTCTCCACCACGTTCTCCACCATGAAGTGGCCAGGCGTCAGGAGCCGCGCGTCGCCGCCCGCTGTGTCTACTGCATAGAGGTGGGGCCAATTGTCAGTTTCCGCAAGAAACACAAGCTTGTTGTCTGCCATCCAGAACAGCGGTTCGTTGCTGCCGACGTTTGGCAGTGAGCCCTCGAGTGTGTTCGGCGAGCTCCAAACCTGGCGGCATTTTCCCGTAGTCACGTCTGCCACCCAGAAGGCAAACGGATCGGGCCGCTGCACCAGGAAGTTCTCGGGCGAATCGCCATGGCTGGGCTGGCGCATAAAGGCGAGCGAACCGCCATCCGGTGACCAGACCGGTTCGCTATCAAAGTTGGTGGAAGGAGTGAGGTAAAGCAGCGGCTGCGCCGGCGCGGTGTATACGCCCACAAAACTGTGGTCGCCGCGGCCGGAAACGAAGGCGAGCCGCGTACCGTCCGGCGACCAGACTGGCGTGTCATCTTTCCCGCGGTCGAAAAAAAGCCGCTGTGCGTTGCCCTGGGCCGTGTTGGTTGCCGTGTTGCTTACGACGGCCGCTCCGTGCCCGGGAGCGACAGTCCAGATCTGCCCATCCTTTACGTAAGCCAGTTGTCCCTTCGAAGACAGGGCTGGGCTGTCTCCCTCCGCCACCTGCGCTGGTGTGCTCCCAGCGTCCGCCACCGAGACCGACCAGATCGTAACCTTCGCCTCGGACGTGCTGTTATCCGGATTCGGCGCAAGATTTCCCTGGGCAGGCCAATTCGCGTCATGATCCCCGCCTCGCACGTAGAGCAGCGTTTGCCCGTCGGAGGAAAACGTGAGCTGCGTCAGCTCCTGTCCATCGTCAACGGTGTAGTGCGTGAGCACGTGCGGCTGGCTATCTGTCGCGAGTGCCCACCAGATATTGCGGATGCCTCGCACATTCTCCACCCAGGCGAACCGGTCGCCCTTCTCAGACGCCACCAGTCCGCTGACATAGGGGTAGCCGAGCACCTGGTCCAGGGTGGGCCCCGATGTGGGTGTCGACGTGGGCGCCGATGTGGGCGTAGACGCCGCGAGGAGGACGGGCGAACCCGCCACTGTGACTGCGAACACGGCGATCAGTAAAGCCAGAAGTGCATAGCGGGGAATGAACGGAAAGAGGCGCATTCTTTGTACGATACAGCCATTTATTTTGGAAAGCTCTCAAGAGAAAGCAGCGCTCTCAATAAGCGGGCGCAACGCCATCAGCACGCATCTCGCTTGCTGCTGCGTTCAACCCACTTCATGCGGCCTTTCCCACAAGTTTGTCCTTTCATATGTATCTGATCTGGTTGCGAGCACACGTTACTTTCGTTTTCTCCGATTCGTTTCTGCAGCAAAACGCTTCGTCGCTTGGGCATCGTACTTAGGGTATGAGTACCAATTGCTTTTGTGGAGGTTGAGCGATGCCCTGTAAAGAGAGTTTGGAGCTTGAAGAAATTTGGCGAAAGCACTACGAACGAGCCGAGTACGTTGAGCGAGGCGGTCTGTTTGCCGTCCCGCTGATCGGCAAGTCTCATGTCTTGATGGTGCGGCAGCACAGAGCCCAACAAGCCCAGGCGGCGAACGCCATTCTGATGCATCGCAGAACCTGTCCCGTCTGTAGCAACGACAATCGAATCGAAGCAGGTGGCTGGTTTGCGAGCCGTGCTTCGTAGGTGCGCACGACTCTTTTGACCAACATCCTGGTGATACGACGTTTGCTTTGGAAAGTTAACTGGGAGCACTGATCGAGCTATCGCAATTGAGAAAGCCTCTTGTTACACTCTGCGACGCCTGCCTCCACGCGGCATTTGGCATAGAGTTCGCCGGCCTGCTGGAAGAGCGATCTGGAAGCATCCGGCCTGCCTGATGATTCGGTCACCAAAGCTAAGCCTCGGAGAGTGTTCGCCAGGTCAAGCTCGGCGTCTTCACCTTGCTGGCGATAGATCCCCTCGGCTTCCAAGAAAAGTGGTTCGGCTTCCGCAGGCAGACACAATTCCCGCAGTATGTCCGCTTCATGTCGGAGCGCGTAAGCGAGTCGCTCCGGCGGCCCGATCTGGCGATACAGCACCGCAGCGTTTGCATATTGGTGACGAGCGGCCTCGAGATTCCCAATGTCCCGCTCAGCCTGCCCGAGACCGCAAAGGGCCTCAGCCAGAGACGGCCGGTCTCCCACCTCTGAAGCATCGCGAACTCCTTTAAAAAAAACCGCTCGCGAGTCTGCTGTTCGGCCTTCTCTGCGGGCCTTATAACCTTGTACGAACAGCTCCTTGAAGGTCTCACCCATATGCGGTAGCTTAGCATCCCAGAAAAGGGTTGCATGCCGGGGCTTCGACCCGAGGGGTGTAAGACGCGCAAATGACGGTGGGGCCGGTCGCAAGCGAACACTGCAACCTGCCGGCAATGTTCGAAGTCTTACGTGAGACAAGAAAGCTCAGAGCAGGGGAGAAGCCTTGACGAGGCCGGCGGCCCGGTCTCTGGCGCGGCGACTCACACTCCTGGCACCGCGCTCTGCTGAACCAACGGGCGAGAGACCGTCGAGCAGGGTATTGAGCGTGCATCGCGCATCTTCGCGGGCTCTCGATGATCCTTCGATCCGGCTGATTAGCAGACTGCCTTCCAGAACAGCGATAAACGTATTGGCGACCCGGACGGGGTCAACGCTGCTCACTACCTCCCGGCGTTCAAGGCCATCCTTCAGGATTTGCATCAACCGGGATTTCCACTCCTGCAAGGCTTCCTGGGTAAGCCTGCGGAGTCGTGGGCTTCCACCATCCGCGTCGATCGCGGCATTCATGAGAGGGCACCCGCCTTTCAAGGGAGAAGGCGTGGAGATGAACCGATCCACCAGGTAGCGAAGCTTGTCGATCGCGTTTGGAACCTGCTCTGCGCCGCCGGTGCGCGCCTTAAACACCAGTAGAAGAGAATACTTGAGGCATTCTGCCGCCAACTCCTCTTTACTGGAGAAATGCCGGTAGAGTCCGCCTTTTTCAAGGCCTGTGGCATCCATGATGTCCTGCATGGAACAGCCGGCGAGTCCGTTTTGATTAAACAGAGGCGCCGCCTGAACGATGATGCGCTGCCGGGTAGATTCTCCCTTTCTCATAGTCCCAACAGCGTAGCAAAAAAAGACGAATCGGTCTCTTTTATTTCGAATCAAATTACAGAATGAAAATGCCAGAGTTTCCCAGGCCTCTTGTCTACGTCGACGGTTGCCGCTTGCTGCGTTCTGAAGGAAACACGTGGCCACCAGCATAGCCACACCCGGCGCCCGGTCAGAACGAGCGGCGATCAACCCTTGGGTTGTTGCCCTGACCGTGACCCTGGCGACGTTCATGGAGTTGCTCGACACATCAATTGCCAATGTCTCGTTGCCTTACATCGGTGGCGGCCTGGGCCGATCGTTCGACGAGGTCACCTGGATACTGACCACCTATCTGGTAGCGAATGCAGTCGTGCTGCCCATGTCGGCGTGGCTGTCGCGGGTTTTCGGGCGCAAGAACTACTACACGGCCTGCGTGACCCTGTTCACGATTGCTTCTCTATTCTGCGGTCTGGCTCCAACCCTCAGTGTCATGCTCATGGCTCGAGTTTTTCAGGGCGTTGGTGGAGGGGGCCTGGCGCCGGTCGAACAGGCCATCCTGGTGGATACCTTTCCCGCGAACAAGCGGGCCATGGCCTTTGCGCTCTACACTGTTGCCATCGTCACCGCTCCGGCGATCGGACCGGTGCTCGGCGGCTGGATCACTGACAATTACACGTGGCGATGGGTTTTCTTTATCAACATACCGATCGGCGGCTTGTCGCTTTTCCTCACCAACCGGTTCGTTCACGATCCGCCATCGTTCGCCGAGGAAAGAAAGACCGTCCGATCGGCAGACGGCAAGCTCAAGATTGATGGAATCGGCATCGCCCTGGTCGGGCTTGGCTCGGCCGCGCTCGAGTTCCTTCTTGACCGCGGGCAAATAGACGATTGGTTCGGTTCCCCCTACATCCTCTGGGCGGCGATTATCGGCGGAACCTGCTTAACGGTCGCCGTCTTCTGGGAACTTGGACATCCGGATCCAGTCATTGATCTTCGCTTACTCAAAGTGAGGAACTTCGCCATTGCCAATGTCTTCTACTTTCTTTTCGGCATCGGCCTGTTTGCCTCGACCACGATGATTCCGCAACTACTGCAGTCACTCTACGGCTATCGCGCCATCGATGCAGGTCTTGTCCTCGGGCCAGGCGCTTTTGTCATCACCTTGCTGGCGCCGGTGGGAGCACAGTTAGTGCAGCGCGGCATCGTTGTTCCGCGCATACTTCTCTTCGGAGCCGTGGTAGTGGTGGGCATTTCGTTCCTGCATTACAGCCACTTCAATTTAGCTACGGATTACAGCCACTATGCCTGGGCTCGTGCGCTGCAGGGTTTCGGGTACGCCTTTTTCTTCGTTCCCTTGAGCGTGATCGCGTACTCACAACTGAAGCCAAATCAAAATAACAAGGCATCGTCGCTGACCAACTTCTTCCGCAATTGGGGTGGGAGCGTGGGAATATCGTTGGTCACAACCATGGCGGAACGCAGGCAGGACCTGCACCAGGCTCGGGTCGGTGACAATCTCACCCCATCCACTCCCGCATTGCAACAGGCCGTAAACCAGACCGCGGCCTTTCTGCAGCAACGTGGCTTCTCCCACGCGGATGCAATGAGCGCTGCCTACAATCACTACTACACTCAGCTTTTGGACCAGACCAAACTGCTGGGTTTCATGGACTGTTTCTTCCTCCTCGGCGTGATGACCTTGGTTGCTGCCCCATTGATTCTCCTGACCAGAAGTTTCAAACTCGGCGGCAAGCCCTCGGAAGCACATTAGCCAGATTGTCAGCTGTTAATCCAGGGGATCCCTCCTCTGTTCGTGCGCATTTGCCAGAAGACACGCGATTGCCCAATTTTCCGCGGCATGACGCCTTTCTTTTCCGCCGGTAGCAAGAAATAACTTGCAAAGCTATTGCTTTTTAGCGTACATACTTATGAATCGTTACGAAGGATGATTCCCTTTTGACTTGTAAGGCAGTTTTGGTCTCGGGCAACCGGACCATCCCGCAATCGGGATGGAGTCGGTTGAAGTGGACCCGAATGAACCGGTGATGACGCGAAAGGACGAGGTGTTAAGTGGACTCTCGGCAAGCGACGCTATTGAACCTGTTCGGTAAGCTCCATGGCCGGCTGCTTACTCTTTGTTTTCTGTTGTGTGGGGTCGGCCTTGCGAGTGCGCAGAGTACTGCTACCGGCGATATACGCGGGACCGTCACCGATGCGACAGGTGCCGTCGTGCCCGGTGCCACCGTTTCGGTCGTCAATGTCAATACCGGCGAAAAGAAGCTGTTCAAAACCAATCGCGACGGTCTTTATGACACGAGTTCGACGCCCAACGGACAATACCTGGTTACGATTGGCGCCCCCGGTTTTGAACAGCTTGTGCTCGGCCCCATCACACTCGACATCGGCATCATTACTCTGAACGGCCACCTCAAAGTTGGCAGCGAGCAACAGCAGGTAGTGGTCACAGCCGACACGGCCTCGCTGCTCCGGACAGAAAGCAGTGAGCAGTCGACGACACTCGACGAAAAGACCATGCAGCAACTGCCCCAGGTTGGTGCGGATTGGGCAAACTTCACCATCCTTCTGCCGGGCAGCGCCGGAGCTTCCTCTACCGGAAATGCCGTGACCAACCCCGGAGTCTCCGTATCGCTGAATGGCGGCATGCCCTTCAGCGGTAACTTCCTTTCGGATGGTGGCTCCGTCACCAACCCGCACAGCGCCGACGTGGAGACCGATACTTTTGACACCGTTTCTGAAGTAGAAATCGATGATTCGAACTTCTCCGCGCAGTACGGGATTGGCGGCGCAGTCTTCAACCAGGTGACTAAAGGCGGGACAAATCAATTTCATGGTTCTCTCTACGAGCACTTTCAGAACGATGCTTTGCAAGCGAGAAGCTATTTCAATGCACCCGATCAGCATGTGCCACCCCTAAAGTTCAATCAGTTTGGCGGGTCTATCGGTGGCCCGATCTGGCGCAACAAGCTGTTTTTCTTTTTCAATTACGACAAAACGCTCGATAACAGTTCGTACACCGGCTTCGTTTCCATGCCCACGGATCAACTCAAGGGCGTAAATACGCCGAACGGTCAGTTTGACCTGACGCAGTTGATGCCTCTGGATGGAAACGGCAACAAGATACCGGTGACTGATGGCAATGGGAACAACATTACCAACCCATGCACCAACAGCGTGGTGTATCAGGGGGAGATATTCGATCCGCAAAGCCAGACCACGGTCGGCGGCCAGATGTGTCGCTTTCCCTTCGCTGTGGACAATGTGATCCCTTCGGGCAGGGTCGATCCCGTGGCCAAGAACCTGCTTAAATATTTTCAACAGCCCAATCAAAACACCAGCCTGGGAATCAATGGCGACTACTACTATGTGATTCCAACTCCCTATCCTTCCACCCGCATCTTTGGAAGGATTGATTACCAATTCAACGACAAAAATCGTTTAACCTCCTCAATCGCCGTCAGGGACGCGAATTCTCCCGTCTACGATGAATGGACCTGCCCCGTGGCCTGCTATCACGATGACACCTCGGACTATTCGAGCCAGACTTCCGACGTATGGTCCTTCAGTTCCACGTTCGTGAATGAACTCCGTTTCAGCTTTAATCGACAGGGCAGTTTTCTTACGCCTTACTCTTTGAACGAGGGCATACCATCGGCCATAGGCTTGCAGTATGCAAAGGCCAATCTGTTTCCCAACATCAGTATCACGGGCAATATTTGCTGTGATTCACCTTACGCCGGCACCAATACCATCTACGCCCAGAACGTCTATCAGCCGTCAGACGTAGTCACGCTGATTCGCGGCAAACACATTCTGCACTTTGGCGGCGAGTTGATCATGTTGCAGGACAATTCGACCAATTGGGGCAATGTCGACGCCGGGGACTTCAGCTTCTCCGGGCAATATACGCAGGCGAGCCTCGCGGCTTCTGGCAGCGGCGCCGGATGGGCCGACTTCCTGCTGGGCGATGTGCAAAGCTGGGGCGCCAACAATTCGCCCCTCTTCGGTGGACGTCAGAAGAGCCCACAGGTGTTTATCCAGGATGACTTCAAACTCCGTCCGAATCTCACTTTGAATCTCGGTCTTCGCTATCAGATTCAGAGAGGCTGGAGCGAAGTGCATGGACGCATGGGAGATTTCGACCCAACCATCTTCAATAATGTCTCCGGCAGCTACGGCGCCATGTGGTTTTCACCGGCCGCCCACCGCACCCAGGCGCAGGCAAACGTCTATAGTGGTGTACTTCCGCGCATCGGCGTTGCCTATACGTTTCATAACGACACGGTGATTCGTGGCGGATGGGGAATGTACACCACTCCCTGGAGCGTCGATCAATACGGAAATGCCAAAGGCGTCGGCTACGGACAATCGGGGAGCACGCAGGATCAAACCAACGGCATCACTCCGCTCACCACGCTCTCTGGTCCGGGCGTCTTCTACGGAACAACGACTCCGCTGCCGTACGTGAATGCCTCCACTTCGGCGACTGCATACAACGGCCAGAACACACCAAATTATGATCCTTATCACACGCCTATCACGTACCTCTACTCCTGGTCGCTGAGCGTGCAGCATGAATTCAGTCATGGCATCACGTCCGAAATAGCGTATGTCGGGAAACATGGCTCCAATATGCAGTTCAAGGCCGATATCAACCAGGTTACGGTACAAAATCTGTCACCCGATGACGACCCGGACGGACGTCCCTATCCACAATACGAGTCCATTGGCGGCAGCACGTTCAACGGCCTTTCCAACTACAACTCGCTCCAGGCGCAGGTGCACAAGCGGTTGGGGAATGGCATTGCGTTCGGCAGCGCGTTCACTTACTCAAAATTTCTGAATGAAATGGATGTCTCTCCCTTCAATGGACAGGGCGGCACCATCAACTTCCAGAACGCTCATGATCCGGGCAGCAACTATGCGCCCTCTAATTTCGACATACGCGACTCGCTGAAGAGCAGCGTCGTGTACCAGTTGCCATTTGGCAAAGGAAGAACCTGGCTGAACAAAAATCGCCTGGTGGATGAGGGCGTCGGCGGCTGGCAAGTCTCGGCCATCGTCATCAACCAGACCGGCAATCCATTCACGGTGACGTACAACGGTGCGAATAACTCCTATTCGCAGGCGGGTGCGTGGTATCCGAACGTCCTGCGCCCGGCGCAAAAGAACATAGCGAAGGGCCTCAATGAGTGGTACGACCCAACTGCTTACGTGGCGGCGCCAAATGCAACCTTCGGTGATTCGCGGCGTAACTCTCTGCGTGCGGCTGGCATCGACACCACCAACCTTTCGCTGGGAAAAACTTTCAACTTCAACGAGCGCATCGGCCTGCAGCTACGTGCGGATGCCTCCAATGTATTCAACCATCCGGATTTCGATGCTCCGGACGGTAACTTCAACGATCCGGTAAATCTCTCAACCCCGGGCAGGCCGCAGGGCGCGGGAACGATCGGCGGTACGACGGTTGCCGGTCGTAACATGCAGATCAGTGCTCGGATAACCTTTTAGGCAATCCTGCCTGGTTGCCGGGTGACAGAACCCATATCCTCGACGAAAAACAATGTTTCCTTGCAAATGAATTGTCATCCCGACCGAAGTGTTCATGGGCCTGGGCCCACCTAAGGTGATGAAAATTGGCGGGAGACACGCAGTTCCCTCCACCAGCAATCGAATTTAAGGGAAGCGCCACCCTACGACTTGTCGTCCCGACCGAAGCGCACCCGGATTTCCTGCCACGCGGCACTCACCAACGTCCACGTGTGCGGCTTTCGTTAAGGAAAGCCGCATGAAGTTCGCCAACGCCACCAACCTCAACAGGAAATCCGG
>Ga0182015_10006159_pt1 | contig 12155 bp, 15 predicted proteins | sample 712P3MmetaG_FD_120478 | JGI IMG/M metagenome (GOLD analysis project Ga0182015, IMG submission 120478) | Permafrost microbial communities from Stordalen Mire, Sweden - 712P3M metaG | ecosystem: Environmental > Terrestrial > Soil > Wetlands > Permafrost | place: Sweden: Stordalen | collected...
TTACGAAGGCTGCCGGTTGGAAATCGGTCTGACTATGTGTCCCTCTATATAATTTTCGTATGGACGCGCCAGTGCCTCTGGAAAAGTTTGTTCGTTCGGAAAAACAGACTTTTTCAACAGTATCGGTCATTAGCGGAAAGTGAGGTCGTTTGATCGCGATGTCCGCTCTTACCGGGAAAGCAGACATTGATAGGTAGTAACACGTAGATTTCTCCATCACCTGATTTAAGACCTTTTCAACGGAGTGCTCTCTACGATCGAGCTTGTTGGCCGACCAAATTGACGATGCGGTTGGACATTTGCACCACACCAGGCCCAAAATGGGAGAATTGACCTTGGATCAAAATCTGATTCCATGGAGCGGACTCTATCAAGACGTCAAACCCGTCCGGGAGATTTTCGTCGTAGATGACGATGAGGACATGCGGGAAATACTCGCGGGCACTTTAGCGACCGAAGGATTTCCTGTGACAACCTTCGGGGACGGCGACTCGTTTCTGATGACGGCAAGGACGCGAGTTCCAATTTGTGTTTTCCTCGATGTCGTCATGCCGCGGCGGTCAGGGCTAGAGATTCTACAGGAACTCCGCGCGCAGCAGTATTGGACACCGACCTTTTTTATCTCCGCCCGAGACGACCTCCCAACGGTCGTCGAAGCGATGAAACACGGCGCTCACGACTATATCACGAAGCCGTTTGACCGCCATGCGCCGGCGCTACGGGTGCGCAAAGCACTTGAGGCGTGGTCGTATCGTGATCGAGAGAGGAATTGCGATTGGTTTCGCTTAACGCCCAGCGAAAGAGATACGCTCATGTTCAATCGGTTGATTGATACTTATTCATGAGGTTGATGGACTCTCAAAACGAGTGCCGAATTTTTCGGATGGCTGAGTTGGGTCAAAATCTGCCTCGCCGATCGTAGAGCCGGCGAGGCAGCAAGACCTCGGATACCGTACCCAAAGGCGGGCGACCGGCGCGGCCGAGAAGGGCCAAGAACGACCGTTTGCGCTGCGGAAAACAGCGAGCCTTTTCGCCATCAAACCACCATGAAGTCGGTCAAAGACCTGCCGATTGAGCGTGATACCCCTCCCCCACATTACAGCGGGCATGGTCCTATTGTGTTGATGCCGAATCACTCTCAGGTTAGGATGCATCGTCGAATTGCTGTGGAGCGCGCTCATGAATGTACTCGCTGTTGCGTCGCGCAAGGGCGGCTCGGGCAAGAGCACGTTGACTGCTCACCTCGCCGCGCATGCACATGGACTGTCGCAATCATGTCTTCTCATTGACGATGATCCGCAGGGCTCGCTTTGGCTTTGGAATGAGCTGCGTAAAAAGAACGCCCTCCCGCTTAAGAACGTGACGCGCGGCATCGCCGATATCCTCAAGAGGGAGAAGCAAAACGGTGTTGAGTGGGTGTTCATCGACACTCCGCCGAACATGTCGGTGTCTGTTACCGACGCAATCGAAGCTGCGACGCTACTCATTATTCCGTGCCGACCCGGAGTGTTCGATCTCATGGCTGTCCGAGAGACCATCGGTTGTGCCCGTAAGGCGCGGACACCATACGCCGTGGTCATCAATGGTGCGCCAGCAAAACGGGGGAAAGTCGAGTCCCCGTCGGTTACGTATGCGCGGGAGTGCTTAGCCACCTGGGCAGTTCCGGTGTGGAGTGGCCAGATTACCCAACGAGCAAGTTTCTCGCTTGCGCTCGCCGAAGGTGAAGGAGTGAAGGAATTCGATTTCGACTCCAGTTCGGCCGCCGAAATCGGTCGTTTGTGGCTTGCCATCGAAAGGTCAGTGAAGGCCGTTAACGACGCGCGTGAAGGAACCGGCATGCATAGCGCAGCCGCATAATTTATTTTCGCGCTTCGCCGTGAAGATCTCGATGTGCGTCTATCGAACGGCGAACGTCTGCCGTGAGGTCGGAAGCGGAAGTCGCAGCTTCAATTGGCGGCGCCTGCTGTTACCCCGTAAGCGGACATTGAATGGCAGTTCTCGCGCGTCCGCTGAGGGTAGATACTGTTGAAAAACTCAAAAATGGGCTAACGGCAAAATTTCGCGGTGCTTGCGTCGAGACCGATAGTTGGCAATCCAAAGCATTATAAAGAGCTTACGAAGGCTGCCGGTTGGAAATCGATCTGACTATGTGTCCCCCCATATAATTTTCGTATAGACGCGCCAGTGCCTCTGGAAAATTTTGTTCGTTCGGAAAAACAGACTTTTTCAACAGTATCGGTAAAAAAGCGACATGACGGCATATCCGCGCCATGTCTGCTCCACTCCCAATACCGGACATTGCTCGATGGCGAGTGGCGGGTCAGCTTCCGGCCAAAACTGCCATCAACCGAATTAAGGGCACTCGCAAATTTAAATTAGGACATTTGGCTCAAGACAGCAGGATTTCCGTCGGCGTCCACGACGCGCTCAATCTGGTGACCACAAGCCCAGCAGGTGAATATCTGTCGTTCGTAGCGGAGATTGTAATCCGCGTCCGGACGTCTCGTTAGGCAAGTGGGTTTACTGCAATTTGGGCACGCTGGTTTGTCGTCAGCGCCAAAGTTCCGCGACTTCCATTGCTGATTCTGCATGAGTCATGCCCCCGCTGACCCTGCAATAAAAGTTTACGAATGTGTCCAGAAGTAGACAAGGCGCGCGCCGACGGAAAAATTGGAATACACTGTCCGCAATGAATGAGCTTCGTAGGTCGCCCAGACCGGATGTCCGGTAATAAGGGTCAATAAGCGGACGTTGCCAAGCAATGACGGCGATCAAACTCGAAGTCCGCCTTACCCATCTTGTCTCTCGATCCGCGGGTATTGCGGTGCTCGACGGCGCAGATTGGACAGGCTCGATCAGGCCATCCAAAACGGTTTGGCCGCCTCAAAGTTCGCCGTGCCGCGGGACAGGCCGATGTCTTGTAGGCAGCGGTCGCTGAGATTCATCAGATCGTGCCTGGAACGGCCGAGATTCTGCCACGCGGCCAAATTCTGTTTCACTTGGTTCCACAATATGCGACCGGGTTGACGCGTTGTGACCTGGATCATCGTGGTCATGGCTGCCTCCGTCTTCGCTGCTCGTTCGATAATTAACCATAGTCCTGGTCCCATGCGTCCGATGTGACCGGCAACACAGTTCGGCGCCTTTAGTCTGAAGAATTCGGACGTAGCTGGTCTTGTTGGAGAATTTGGGTTCGTTCTGCCCAAATACAATCAAAGATTATGTACTAAAATCATTACAATCTTTGATTGTATTCGCTCGACCCGAGCTACTCAAGTTCTTCTCCCCACTCAAATCGCTCAATGATGTCGACAGACACCTTGGCCGCTGCAGCAATGGTAAGCGACTCACTTGGCGCCCCCTTAGCCTACGTGCGGACGTGACCGCACCTAACATGAGCAAACTTGAAAAGGGCAGAAGCCGTTTCGGGATTGAGATCATCAGAAAACTCGCGGCCGTACTTGAATTCGAGCCCGCTGAGCTATTGAAACTGCGGCAAAGATAAATGGCACGTGGCCGGTCCTACCGGCAAAATGTCCCGAGTTAATGGCTCATTAGGCTTTTGCGTTATGGGAGATTTTACATCCCCGCCATATAGCTAATGTCGGTAATTGCTGGGCAGTTTCACGATGACGCCTTTGCTACCAAACAATCTCATTTCCGATCTTGAAAAAGCAATGACAAATCGGTCAGCCGAAGCTGGCGCGATGTTGCAGCAAATAACTGACCTTTTCCTCTTAAATGTAGGGCATTATTCCGCTGAGCAACTGGACGTGTACGACGGCGTTTTAAATGAACTTATTGTCAAAGTCGAAGTCGCTGCTCGCGCAAAACTTGCCCAAAGACTTGCGCCAATAAACGGCGCTCCTACCAATACAATCCGTTCGCTCGCGCTTGACGATGCGATTGAGGTCGCGGAGCCAATTCTCTCTCAATCTAACGCACTAGATGACGACACTCTTACTCACTGCATAGCAGTGAAAGGGCAAGAATATCTGCTTGCTATTGCTACTCGCAATGAGGTCAGCGAAACGGTCAGTTATCAGTTGATCGTAAAAGGCAACAACAAAGTTCTAGGCACTCTAGCCAGCAATCCAGGCGCAGCAATCTCCGATCCGAGTTTTGGGTTGCTCGTCCAAAAAAGCACCGACGATGATTGGCTATCAGAATGCGTCGCCGGGAGAAAAGACATTCCCGAGCATCACCTTCGCGAGCTCCTATCCAAGGCGTCAGAAATTGTGCGGCAAAGACTGATCATGCTCAACCCAGATCTTAGTGAAATAGTTCAAGAGATTTTACCCGTTAATGCGCCATCAAATGCAAACAAGGCACTTGGCCCATCAAGCGATTACAGGACAGCCGAGCGCGTAGTTAAATCGCGGGAACTCACCGAGGCGGTCGTGAATGAGTTTGCGGAGGAAAAGAAACTTGCAGAAATCATGGTCGCCATCGCGCAGCTATCGGGTCTTTCGGTGTACGAGATTGAACAGTTGTTTATGGGTGTTTGGACAAGCCCAGTTGCCATTATTCTCAAAGCAGTTGGTTTCCACTTGCGGACGATAGACGCAATTTATCGTTCGCGCTTGTCAGATGGCGAGGTAATTCACAACGATTTAATACAGACAAAAGCCGAATTCATTGCTCTCCGTCGTCCTACCGCAGAACGTATTTTGCGGTTTTTTTACGCGAAAAGAGCCGTCTCAATTTCGAACCTCTCGGGGGGCCCCGTCCCTGGGCCATCGCGTCAGCTAGTGCGCTGTGGGTGATCTGACGCCGATGCGCCGTGGCCGCCCAACTCGACGCGACAGTTTAGCCGTCCCTGCGCACGCGCGGCGCAGCAGACGGCCTTTGGGCACGGATCGCGGTCACTGGAGCGATGGTGAAGTTGCCGCTTAAGGCTGCAAATCCGGCGGGACCGGTGGCGCTTCGCGTATCAGAGTAATGGTCACACGGCGATTCGGCGCCAAGGACGGGTCTTCCGGGAAAAGCGGATCGGTACCGGCCTTGCCGACCACCTCGTAGATGTTGGCGGAGGGATAACCCTCCTCCTCGAGAATCTGGCGCACCGCATTGGCACGGTCGGCTGAAAGGTTCCACGGCTCATAGCCCGGTTGCGGCAGCGTCTGTGGAGCGGAGGTATGGCCGGTGATGGAAATCCGGTACGGCGTCGCCTTGAGCGGTCCAGCGATTTTTTGAATGAGCTCCCGCGCGGGTTCGTACGGCTCCTTGGACCCTTCCGGAAACATCGAGCGGCCATCCTGGTCGACGATGTCGATATTGAGCCCTTCCTTACTCTCTTCGATCATGATGTGTTTAGAGGCCTCCGTCAGCTCCGGCATGGCCTGGAGCGCCTGGCGCAGCGATGCCGCCGCAAGAGCGAAGGCCTGGTCGTTCTTGAAGCTAGAACCGTGCTGGTCCGGCGTCGGCGTGATGGATGAATCCTCGGGTTGAATGTGGGCTGCGTTCTTGAGTCTGTCGCGGGTCGGCAACCCAGCGCTTTCGACTATGCCGGAAAAGCGTACATCTTTCTGGACGCCAAACGCGTCTCGCATCGAGCCGGCCACGGCTTGCATCTTCCGCGCGTCCTGGTTGGAGAAGGCGACCAGCATGACGAAGAAGCTGACGAGAAGCCCCATCAGGTCGGCGAAGGTGACGAACCAGCCGTGACCGCCGCCGTGTGCTTCTTTGCGCCGCGCCATGGTTGCTCTCCCGCTCCCCACTCCATCAGGGCGCAAGCGGCTCCAAAGTTACTTTCGGCGCGCTTAAGGGACGGTTACCTTTTGGAGCTTTTTCGGACGCGGTTGCAAAACATCCTGGCAGTAGCAGCAGTCTCCTGCCGATGTTGTTTTTGGTCCAGAAGCGCTGCTGGTTGTTACCGTCGAGACGGCCAGTAGAGCGGGACCATGCCAGCGAAGACGAGCGTCATTCCGATTTCAGATTCGATGTTCGGTAAGAAGTCGGCAATCCACCAGGGGGTATTGGCATGCCAATCAATGAGCGACGGATTTCCGGTCGCGAAATATCCATAAAGCCAGAGGGCCATGCCCGCCAACTCGATGATCCAACCAACGATGGCTGCCTTGCTCACGCTTGACACCAACTTTCTTTGGTGTGCCGCCTCCCAGTTTTGGCCCATAAGAGAAGGGGCCGCGTCCTAAACGGATCGACTTTGCTGAATTGTCCGCATTGAATGTAAGCGGCGTTACGCGCGAACATTGATGTGACACATAAGACAAAGAGCCCGTGCGGAAAGTCCCGGGCTCAAATCGTCATTCATGATCCGACGATCGCAGTCCTCACCAATTGAAGCGCCAGACGAGCGAAGAGGTAATCGTCTGCACATTCGTCTTCATTTGGTCTCCACTGCCTAGCACCCCGGTAAAGAAGGTTTCCTGCACATTCTTGTTATCGTAGCTCGCATAGCGATATTCGTTTCGCCAGAACAGGCCTCGGATTGGCATCCAATTCATGTTCAGGGCGTATTCCGTACCGCCGCCAATAAACCAGCCGTTATAGGTGGTAGCCGGGAAAGAGGCGAAAGCAGGTGGTACCGGAAATAAGGCGAGAAACGATAGGTTCGTTTGATCGAAGCGAGCTTGGGTATAGCCCCCGTCAAAATACGACATGAGGGACGGGGTGATAAGGTAGCCGAGCCGGCCACCAACGCCCCACGCCCCGGACTCGTTTTCGTCGCCGCCGGAGGCACTGAATGTATTATCGAACGTGCCGTGGATATGCGTGAAGTCATAATCGCCAAAGACGCCAATCACAAAATTGCCCAAACTGCTGACGCTGAACTGATAGTCGCAGCCTCCGCCCACCCTGCCGAGCCAACCTTCACCGCCGCCGTTACTGGTTCCTGATATCGGTGCGCCTGACGGAACGGCATAACTGGAATGGATCTGATTATAGAGTCCGTAGCCGCCGCCGGCGTCGATATAGCATCCGGTCCAGCTAGGAGCCGGCGCAGGGGGTGGGGGTGCTTTATAAGCCGGTACAGGCATGCTCGCGGCGAAAGCCGAGCCCGACAGCAACGCGAGGGAAGCAAGAGAAGCGAGCAGGTACCTTTTCATATCGACCCCCATCCGAGTGTGACCGAATACCGTCGACGGATGCTCGGATATATTAGGTTAATAAATAGTGTCTGACTGTTGCAGAATTGCACCAGTCCCAGAAATAAGGTGATATTACACAGCTAAGTAACACCATGTTTCCGGCCGAAGTGGCCCGGCGAGATCATGTGTTGAGCAAGATCTTAGCCAAGCGACGCACGGCGGCGCGACAAGTATCCCGCTGACCAACAAGCGCGCGCTTGAAGGACTGAGCGACGATCCGCGGCGCCATCCTTAGACCGGGTCGCCGCCAGGCGTCGGTGAATCGCACCCAGAAGCCGGGGTCAACCCACGGTTCATATGGTACAAAACCCTTTGCGTTAAACGACGGACAAAAGCATTTTTGAGTGGAAGGCGCGAGAATGGCTGCCATACGGGAAAAACTGCTGTTGCAAATCGCCAGGTAGTCGGCCCGCCGAAGAATCTCGAAATCACGGATATTATCGGGCAACGCCCGCGCAGTGGGGCCGAACGTCGCTGAAATCGGCGCGAATTCCTGGAAAATCGGCAGTATGGCGTCCGGCTCATCAGTTGCAACGTAGAGAAGCGGATCGCGGAGCATCGGCCAGATGGCGCGTAGCCAGACGAGGTACCAGTCCTCCGGCACAAGGCGAAACCATGGCAGGTCCAGCTGCTGTCGGTCGCGATAGTCGCCGCGCCGCACGTGGACGGCGACAAGCGTTCGCTGGCCGCCGAGCGTCGCATCGTAACGCCAAGCGTCGATAGCGCGTTCGTGGAGGGTAGACAGCGTGAACATACGTCTCAGTAATGGCCTGTGTCGTTGCCAGCATTTAGGAAGCTCCTGGAAGTAGCCCCATAGATCGATGTTGATCGGAGGGTCATCGCTGTCCCACAGCACACGATCATTGTCAGTGAACGGGCCGAAGCGCAGCTCCGGGAGAGCGACGTCCGCAGGCGAAGGATCGTCGAGACCGAAATACTGGTTACCCTGCCATGCTGGAATTGCTGCGTTCAACCCATGCCTCAAGGCATAGAGTTTCACATAGGCATATTGAAACAATTGATTGGCGAATTGGCCGTTGGTTCCCAAGCTTGACATGGTGACTTGGCCGCGCGAACCGAGGCCGACGCGATGCAGCGATCGAACCGCATCACTGGCGAGAAAACAGCGCGCCTCACCGCCTGCGATCTGGACGGACCCAATGCCGACGAGGCCGTGGTCGAATAGGGTCCGCTGCAACTTCCAGGCATTGCCGTTATTCGGTTGAACGGCTTCTTGCGACGACAGTGCCACGACAGCGCGAAAGCCGAAATTGGTGGCGAGCGGCACGATCATCTCGTCCAGCATGCGAGAGGGCAATAGGATCAGGTGTTCGCCAGAACCGCCATTTGAGAGTTCGCGCGCCTGTCGGGCGAGGCTGTCAAGCGTGTGGATTCGGCCACCACCAGGGCCAGCCTCTCCGGGCGACATCGGTAGGCGTACGACAATCGTCAGGCCGCTATCTGTATCGACGACGAGCCGCAGCAGTATGACGTCATTGCCGGCCGCAATCCGTGCTACATCCTCACCATGTTCGCCAAAGTCCGCCCGTATCTGGTGGCACCCGATCGCAACGATCGATGCCACTTGGACCGATTGGTCGCGGAATGGACGCAGTATAGCTTCGAGGTCGAGATCCAGGTATTGCACGGCCGTATCGAAGGTGGGCGAACCGGCTGCCACGGGCGGATTGTAATCGCCAGAAGTGCGGCCAGCTAGTGGTGCTCACGAATGAGGGTCGGCCTGAAAATGCTTTGCGCTCGAGGTTTTGTCCTCTAGATTCCCTCGGACTTCCTTGCATGATCCAGTCGCAGGTCGACGTTGATAAGAGCTCGGAAGGAAATGAGGCGGTAAGTTGATCGTCGAGCGGAGCAAATGGTATTTTCTCATTGAGTGCAGAAAATGCGACCGCGGCACGGTCCTAAGCGAAGCGCCTTCTCCGGAGGAAGTTGCGAAGCCAGCGATGAAACGTTTCTCGTGGAGATGTCCTTATTGCGGCAACAAGCAGACTATCAAAAGTGAACAAGTCGAGCGATGTCAGGGAATATATTTGTAGAGACGATGCACCAAATCGGCTGTTCTAATTCGCCCTGGTCAAGTGCGCGAACGTACATGAGCGCGGCTGCTAGAATTGTGCGAGGAGGACTATAGCCCGGATTTGGCGTCGATCACGCTCCGAACCGCATTGCCGGCCGGTGCGTCGGTAAGGGCCAATAACCGACATAATAGTCACGTCTCGCGGCTCTGTAGCAGAGCCGTTTGAGCGTCCGACTACCCGTCAGAAGCATTTCTAATTTTGGCCTGAACTGTTGTTTTGTGTCAATTTTGCGCAGAATCCCATCGTATTGCGAAGGAACTTATGCCTTAGTCTCACTGTACGTCGGATTCTAACAGACGAGAGCCTTAGTCTGCACTTATTTCACCTGAAATATAAGAGACTCAGCACGAGGAGGGGCTCTCATGTTGCTAATGGCCGTCTTAAATGGAGTGCTCGGCACAATCTGTGGTTTCTGGTTCAGGGCCCCAATTTTGGGTCTTCTGATGGCGGTCGCGTTTACTGAGGAGGTGGTGGTTCTTAAGCACACCCCAACTTGGTCGTCAGCATTGTGGTCGGCGATTTTGCTGATATCCACGCTCGAAGTGGGTTATATGATCGGGTCCCTGAAGGACGCTCTTCGGCTAGCCTTGCCGCGTGGGAGAGTTCTTCGCGATCTTATGAGCCACAACCACGGTAGACTGTCGCATGATTTGTAAGGCTATCCTCAAACGAGCTACGTGCGGTTTGCTATTTTTTCTCCGGCGTTAGCCAATTGCTGCTTTTGGAAGAAAACAGTCATCAGAATTATCTTGAAGTCGAGAAATAGCGACCAGTTCTCAACATAGTGTAGGTCGTCATTGATGCGCTGTTCGGTTGTCCTGAACCCTTCACGAGATTCAGTGATCTGCGCCCAGCCAGTCATTCCCGGTTTGACGCCGCTTAGTAACGGCAGGAGCTGATTGTCCAACAAATCATGACGGCTAGTGTATGCACACGGGCCGACGATTGACATTTCACCGCGTAGGACATTTAGGAGCTGCGGAAGTTCATCAATACCGGTGCGGCGTAGGACTTGACCAACCCGTGTCACGCGCAAATTTAGCCGGTTGGTTTCTGTGCAAACCGTCATCGATCGAAATTTGAGGACTCGGATCTGATTCCTATATCCATATAGAGTCTCGCGCGAAAAGATTGAGCCGCGAGAGTCAAGTTTGACTGCGACAGAAATGACCAAAATAATTGGTGACAATAGTAGGAGACTCGTGGTCGCCCCGACAATGTCGAATAAGCGTTTAGCACACCGCCCTATTCCCAACGTTGGTACGAAATCAGCCAAGACTCTCGCGCGGCTTTGCCTACCAATCCGGCTGTCATTGTGTAACGCCACGACGCCACCTTTTTTTGTTATCGCTATCTTCTCTTGTTGCTGGCTTCCGGTACGTGATAGCCATCACAAAACTCCGATTTGTTTTTAATTAAAGTGTTCCTTAACCCCCAAAAGTACCGTGATAAACAGTTCGACGAATTTGTACCCCAAAAAGGTCGTCCAAGCCGCGGTAATTCCCAGTCCTAAGACGAGGAGCGCCGACGGCCAAACGCGTTGATAAAGTGAGGACACGCGTATCGACTTGGCAATCATTGCTGTTCTCCTGTCCCAGTTCCGACCGCTCGGGAGTCTCAGTCTCAATGACGAGACACCATGCATTAATTAGTGTGTCGAAGTGCCAATTGGTTCAACTCTAGAAATAGGCGAGCAACTCTCGTGCCATTAGGTTGCACCGCAATGACACACGGGCGCTCGGCCTGAACGCCAGGGTGAAAACGGCTAGGAACTAATTAGTGCCGTGGGATAATTCTTGAGCGATATATAATGACCGCGATATGTCATTCTGACGATAGGTCGCCGTTCGAGCACTCCGAAGCCTTGTGCAACTCTTCGAGCCCTCTACGGCGGTGACCTGACGCCGCCTTAATTGAGTTGGCAACATTCTACGCCATCTGCGTGTAGAAGGCTGTCGCTTGCGAGCCACACCTCCGAAGATTCGGCTGAGTTGATAGTAACCGCTGTCAACTATGCGCGCAGCGAATGTCGGTCGTGGGTCAGCTCTGCCGTGGAAGCCGCCACGCCGGTCGTCCGCCGTTGCGGCCGTTGAGGGCCACCGCAAACAGACATTCCGTCCGTGTCATAGACCTCAGTTTAGGGACGTACTAATATGCCAACATGCGACAGCCAGAATTCGATAAAATCAATGTGGCTCTTGATCGAGCCGAATTTGCCTTGGAGGAATTGCGTAAAAAGGCCAGCGAGTTATGTCGCAAGCTGGCCTCGGTAAAGACTGCAGAAGAAACCGAGGCTTTGAACCGTGAATCGATTGAGCTTAAGCAGCAACTCCGCAAGATCGGCGAAGCGGTTCACGCCGGCAGTTCAGCCCCTCATCTGCGACTGGTATCGGACGCAGAATGAGGGCCTTAGCGACGCGATTAATTGAATGTAACGCCAATCCGCTTATCTTTTCGCCAAGCAACGTGGCACGGCCGCTGAATGTGATCGTTTTCAATCACTAGCGTGAAGTCATCGGGAATTTCAAACTGACTTGCAACCTCAAGACATGCTCCGGTTTCCGAGATGTTGCGGACCATGCAGCTGAACCCGCCACCACTTTTGAGCGCAATCGTCCCCACTTTCAGGACGCGGCGTCGCGAGGCCTTTCGTTTTTCTGACATACAGGTGTCCCGCAGGTGTCCCGAAATACATCCAATTTTCACCGAGCTTGTGACCCAACAGGCGTACAGTTTATCGGAAAATTCTCGACATGGAACGCCGCACTCGTAAGAAAGTATCCTCGTCGCATTGCGGGCAGCTCAGCGCGGATGTTCGCTTCGGGTCTTGGTTGTGTAAAAACGCTTTGCCGGAGGTGTCGCGGCGTCGCGATCTTGACGAGTGGCGTTATGGGAGCTTTTTTTCGGGTTGATTATGCCCTGATCGCTGCCATGAGCGGCTGAA